>Ga0307379_10013787_pt1 | contig 10462 bp, 9 predicted proteins | sample UN2MG_FD_202237 | JGI IMG/M metagenome (GOLD analysis project Ga0307379, IMG submission 202237) | Soil microbial communities from Risofladan, Vaasa, Finland - UN-2 | ecosystem: Environmental > Terrestrial > Soil > Coastal area > Acid sulfate soil | place: Finland: Risofladan, Vaasa | collected... | reverse complement strand
TATGACCGTCGATCCAAATGCGGGCAAGCCGAGCCATGAGCATGCGGGGCACACCTATCATTTTTGCTCGGCAGGCTGTCGGGATAAATTCGTGGCGGAGCCACAGAAGTATCTCGGCGACCGGCCGGCGCCCGAGCCGATGCCGGAGGGGACCGTCTACACCTGCCCGATGCATCCGGAGATCGAGCAGATCGGGCCCGGCGATTGCCCGATCTGCGGCATGGCGTTGGAGCCGAAGGGCGTGCCGGCCGGCGACGAGGGGCCGAACCCGGAACTTGTGGATTTCAAGCGCCGGTTCTGGATCGGGGCGGCGCTGACCGTGCCGTTGCTGGTGCTGACCATGGGACCGCTGCTGGGCCTGCCGGTGCGCGGATTGATCGGTGAGCGCCTGACGCTGTGGATCGAGCTTGCCCTTGGCACCCCGGTCATCCTGTGGTCCGGCTGGCCGTTCCTGCTGCGCGGGGTAAAATCATTCCGGTCGATGAACCTCAACATGTTCAGCCTGATCGCCATGGGCGTCGGCGCGGCTTGGCTCTTCAGCGTCGTCGCGGTGCTGTTCCCGGAGATATTCCCGGACGGGTTCCGCGACGCCGAGGGTCATGTCGGGGTCTATTTTGAGGCCGGCGCGGTCATTGTCGTGCTGGTGCTGCTCGGCCAGATCCTGGAGCTGGGCGCACGCGAGCGCACCGGTGCGGCGATCCGGGCGCTGCTCGACATGGCGGCCAAGACCGCGCGAGTGATCCGCCCGGATGGCACCGAGGAGGAAATCCCGCTTGAGGATGTGAAAGTCGGCGACCGGCTGCGGGTGCGCCCCGGCGACAAGGTGCCGGTAGACGGCGAGGTCGTCGAGGGCCGTTCATCGGTCGACGAGTCGATGCTGTCGGGCGAGTCGATTCCGGTTGAGAAGGTCACTGGCGATCCGGTGACCGGGGCGACGATCAACGGCACCGGGTCGCTGATCATCGAGGCCAAGCGGGTTGGCGCCGACACCACGCTGGCGCAGATCGTCGAGATGGTCGCCAGCGCCCAGCGCTCGCGGGCGCCGATCCAGAAGCTGGCGGATTCTGTGGCCGGGATGTTCGTTCCGGCGGTGATCGGCGTGGCCGTCCTCGCCTTCATCGGCTGGGCGATCTGGGGGCCCGATCCGGCGCTTTCCTATGGGCTGATCGCGGCGGTATCGGTGTTGATCATCGCCTGTCCCTGTGCGTTGGGGCTGGCGACGCCGATGTCGATCATGACGGCGACCGGGCGCGGCGCGCAGGCCGGGGTGCTGATCAAGAACGCCGAGGCGCTGGAGCGTTTCGCCAAGGTCGACACGCTGATGGTCGACAAGACCGGCACCCTGACAATGGGCAAGCCGAAGCTGGTCGCAGTGCTACCGGAGGATGGCCACGATGAGGCGGAAGTGCTGCGCCTTGCCGCCAGCCTGGAGCGCGGATCGGAGCATCCGCTGGCCGAGGCGATTGTCGCCGGGGCCGAGGAGCGTGGCATCGAGCTGGCCAAGGCCGAGGACTTCGAGGCCGTCACCGGCAAGGGCGTCAAGGGCGTCGTCGACGGCAAGGCGGTGGCGCTGGGGAATGCCGCGCTGATCGCCGATCTCGGCCTCGACGGCGGTGGCCTGCGCGAGACCGCCAATGCGCGGCGCGACGCGGGCGAGACGGTGATGTTCGTAGTGCTTGAAGGCAAGATCGCCGGGCTGGTCAGCGTCGCTGACCCGGTGAAGGAGACCACTCCGGCGGCGCTGAAGGCGCTGCATGGCTTGGGGTTCCGCATCATCATGGCAACCGGCGACAACGAGCGCACGGCGAAGGCGGTGGCGGGGCGGTTGGGTATCGACGAGATCCGCGCCGATGTGCTGCCCGAGGACAAGGCCCGGATCATCAAGGAGTTGCAGGCCGAAGGCCGCATCGTTGCCATGGCCGGCGACGGGGTCAACGATGCGCCCGCCCTGGCCCAGGCCGATGTCGGCATCGCCATGGGCACCGGCGCCGACGTGGCGATCGAGAGCGCCGGGATCACGCTGCTGAAGGGTGACCTGAACGGAATCGTGCGCGCCCGGCGGCTGGCGACGGCGACCATGCGCAACATCAAGCAGAACCTGTTCTTCGCGCTGGTTTATAACGCCGCCGGGGTTCCGATTGCGGCGGGCGTGCTGTTCCCGTTCCTCGGCATCCTGATCTCACCGATGTTCGCCGCCGCGGCGATGAGCCTGTCGTCGGTCTCGGTGATCAGCAATGCACTGCGGTTGAGATCGGTGAATCTGTAGGGCGTTGGGCCGGCTCAGGTATCTGATGCCGTCCTCGGAGCGTCACTTCCCGCCGCCAGAAATCTGGTCGCCGTCGCGGGTCAGGTAGTAGGCGGCGAGGATCGGCAGGAACGTCAACATCACCACAACCATCGCCACCACATTGGTCACCGGTCGCTGGCGCGGGCGCACCAGTTCCTCCAGCATCCAGATCGGCAATGTCTGTTGCTGGCCAGCGGTGAAGGTGGTGACAATCACCTCGTCGAAGCTCAACGCGAAGGCCAGCATTCCGCCGGCCAGCAGTGCCGTGCCGATATTCGGCAGGATCACATAGCGGAAAGTCTGGAAGCCGTCGGCGCCGAGGTCCATCGATGCCTCGATCAGCGAGCCGGAAAGGCGGCGAAACCGTGCCACCGCGTTGTTGTAGACGACCACCACGCAGAAGGTCGCGTGGCCGAGCACGATGGTCCAGGTCGAGAACGGGATATCGGCGATCGAGAAGGCTGACCGCAGCGCGATGCCGGTGATGATGCCGGGCAGGGCGATCGGCAGGATCACCATCAGCGATATCGCCTCGCGGCCAAAGAAATGCGCCCGCGACACCGCCGCCGCGCACAATGTTCCCAACACCAGCGCAATGGCGGTCGAGGTCGCCGCGACCTGCACCGACAGCCCCAGCGCCTGCCACACGTCCGGCCGGCCCCAGGTGACCGCGAACCATTTCAGCGTCAGTCCCGGCGGCGGAAACTGGTAGGTCTTCTCCTCGGTGGTGAAGGCATAGAGGAAGATCAGCAGGATCGGCAGGTGCAGGAACGCCAGCCCCACCCCGGCGGCGATCTTCAGGCCAAGCGGCGCACGGTTTCGGTCAGAGCGCATCGTTATTCCCAACCTACTGTGGCAGTTCCATTTTCAACCGCAATCAAGGCTTCTGAATGAAATTTGGCGACCTCTGAGTTCACGATTTCGTCTGTAAAAGTCGGGAACCCCATGCGATCATTCATTTTTTTGAATCTTAGTACTAGTTCGTTTTCAGTTTCAATAATCGCTCTTCCTGCCTTTGCCATTTTAACCAACAAGAACCAGCACCCAGAATCAGATGCCATATGAGGGGATTCCTCCCGCATGAATTTATGCGCGAAGTAATTTCGCATTTTTCTGAGCATGTCGATGTTGGCTTTCATATCTTTAAGCTCGCGAATGCCCACGACACGATCGGAAAGATTGCCGAAGTTAATTGACGCGGCCCCTCGTAAGCCGCATCAAACGGCGATTCCCATTGTAATTTGTTTGTTAAGATACCTCTCCGGTAATCTTCATAAACGGTATTAAAAACATAGAAATTTATCAATGAATGCTCAACTAAAGCCAACTTAAAGAACAATAATCCAAAATGAGCGTAGACCTCTTTTTGAAGAATCACATCTTCTTCGCCGAGTTCTTGAAATTCTTCTATTAGAGTATCTTTTGTTATCTCAGAGTGCATCGAACGCTCCCTGCCGCTTGGCCATCCACAAATAGAACCCCATGATGACAATGGGCACCACTGTGAACGCCGCCGCCAGCGGGATATTCCCCGCCGTGCCCTGATGCGCATAGACCGCCTGGCCGATGAACAGCCGCGACGAGCCGATGATCTGCGGGATGATGTAGTCGCCCAGCGTCAGCGAGAAGGTAAAGATCGACCCGGCGATCACCCCCGGCAGCGCCAACGGCAAGGTCACCGTGAACAAGGTCTGGCGCGGCGAGGCGCCGAGGTCGGATGATGCCTCCAGCAGGCTCGCCGGGACCCGCTCCAATGACGCCTGGATCGGCAATATCATGAACGGCAGCCAGACATACAGGAACACCATAAAGGTGCCGATATAGCTGACCGACAGCGAGTTGCCGCCGATCACCGGAATCGCCAGCATCAGATCCAACACCGGCATCAGGCCCAGCCCCTCGAAGATCCAGGTGATGATCCCCTCCTTCGCCAGGATCAGCTTCCAGGCGTAGACCTTGACCAGATAGCTCGACCACAGCGGCAGCATGACGCCCAGATAGAAAAGTGCCTTCCAGCGGCCGCGGGCAAAGCGTGCGGCGAAATAGGCGACCGGGAAGGCGACAACCACCGAGGCGAACGTGACCGCCGCCGCCATGCTCACCGTGCGGATGATGATGTCGTAGTTCGATGGCCGCAGCAGCTCGCCATAGGTCTTCAGCGTCAGCTCGTAGCGGATCAGACCAGAGAATTCATCGATCGAGAAAAAGCTTTGCAGCAACAGCGCGCCGAGCGCGCCGAGATAGACGATGCCGAGCCATAGGGTAGGCGGCGTCAGCAACAGGAACAACAGGACGCGCGGCCGCCGCCAGATCAAGTCGGAGGCCCGCGCGACCAGACCCTGCGCGGCAGTGGGGGCGACGGCATCCACCATCACTGCGCCTCCATCCCATGCAACGCGCTGGCGTCCCATGCAAGACCGACAGTCTCGCCAATGGCGGGCGGCACGCTCCCGGCCGGGGCAAGGGCGGCTAGCGAGATACCGCCCAGATCGACAGTGAACCGGGTCGCAGCACCCAGATAGCGGATTGAGACCACCGGGCCGCTGATGCGCGCGGTCGCCGGGTCCATCAGCCGGATCGCCTCCGGGCGCAGGCTGGCCCAGCTCTCAGGCCCGCCGAGACGCCGGGTCATCTCTGGCGGCAGCACGTTCGACGATCCGACGAAATCGGCGACGAAACGGGTGCGCGGCCGGTCATAGATATCCTGCGGGGTGCCGACCTGCACCACCTTGCCCTCGTTGAATACCGCGACCCGGTCGGCCATCGACAGCGCCTCGCCCTGGTCGTGGGTGACGAAGACGAAGGTGATGCCCAGCGTCTCCTGCAACGCCTTCAGCTCCTCCTGCATCTGCTCGCGCAGCTTCAGGTCCAGCGCGCCCAGCGGCTCGTCCAACAGCAACACGCGTGGCTTGTTGACCAGCGCCCGGGCCAGCGCCACCCGTTGGCGCTGGCCGCCGGAAAGCTGCCCCGGCCGCCGGTCGCCGTAGCCGCCCAACTTGACCAGCTCCAGCGCCGCCTCGGCCTGTCGCCCCCGCTCGGCCCGGCCGACCTTGCGTACCATCAGCCCGTAGGCGACGTTGTCGCGGACGTTCAGATGCGGGAATAGGGCATAGTCCTGGAACACCGTATTGACGCTGCGCCGATAGGGCGGCAGGCCCTCGACCGCCTCGCCAAAGATCTCGATATGCCCGGCGCTCGGCCGCTCGAACCCGGCGATCAACCGCAGGCAGGTGGTCTTGCCCGACCCCGATGGCCCCAGCATGGCAAAGAACTCGCCCTCGGCCACCGCCAGGTCGACCGCATCAACTGCCCGCACCGCACCGAAATGGCGCGAGACTTGCTGGAACTCGACGGCTGTGGTCATGTGTGTATCCGGCCCGATCGCATCACGCCCACATCACGCCCCGGCGCAAGGCCGGGGCGTCAGAAGCGAGGACATCGCGGGTACTACCGCCCGCCGATCACTCCGATATAGTCGGAGACCCAGCGGTAATAGGGCACGCACTCGCCCTGGCTGGCGCATTTTGACACCGGCGTCTGCCAGAATTTGATCCGCTCGAAATCCTCGAAGCCGTTGGTCTTGCAACCCTCGTCGCCGAGCAACTCGTTGCCCTTGCAGGCCGCAGGAACCGACGGCACCGAGCCGAACCAGGCAGCGAGATCGCCCTGCACCTTGGGCGAAAGCGAATGCTCCATCCACATATAAGCGCAGTTCGGGTTGGCGGCCTCGGCATGCATCATCGTGGTGTCGGACCAGCCGGTGGCACCCTCGGCCGGGATCGTCGAGGCAACCGGCTGTTTCTCCGAGGCGAGGATGTTCACCTGGAACGGCCACGAGCCGGAGGCAACCACGCCCTCGTTCTTGAAGTCATCCATCTGGATGAAGGCGTCGTGCCAATAGCGCCCCACCAGTTTGCGCTGCTGGCGCAACACGTCCAGCGCCGCCTTATATTGATCCTCGTTCAGCTCGTAGGGGCTGGTGATGCCCAGTTCCGGCTGGTGCGCCATGAGGTAGTTGGCGGCGTCGGCGATGTGGATCGGGCCGTCATAGGCCTGCACCCGGCCGGCATTCGGCTTGCCGTCCGGCAAGTTCATCGGCTCGAACACCACGCTCCAGCTCTCCGGGGCGGTCGGGAATACTTTGGTGTTGTACATCAGCACGTTAGGGCCCCACTGGTAGGGCGTGCCGTAATGGGTGCCATCGACGGTGTTCCACGGCGCGTTCTGCAACCGGGGATCAACCGTTCCCCAGCTCGGGATCAGCGCAACATTGACCGGCTGAACCCGCTTGCCGGCAATTAGCCGCAGCGAGGCATCGCCCGAGGCGGTGACCAGATCGAAGCCGCCCTCGTTCATCAGCGCCACCATCTCGTCCGAGGTGTTGGCGGTCTTGACGTTGACCTTGCAGCTGGTCGCCGCCTCGAACGAGGTCACCCAGTCATAGCCGGCATCGGTCTCGCCGCGCTCGATATAGCCGGGCCAGGCGACAATATTGACCTGACCTTCGCCAGCGCCAAGGCTTGTCAGCATCTCGGCTGAGGTAGCTGGGCTGGCAAGGAAAAGCGTTAGCACTGAGGCCGCGCATGTAGCCAAAATAGTTCTCATCGGTTTCTCCCTGAATAGTCTGATTTTGGCACCGGCACGCCTGCACTCCGCCAACTTGCATCACTATGTGGCGGCGTCCAAAATTTTCGCGAACCGGCATCCCCCAACCGGGTGCCTTGGCGCGAGGATATCGCCACCCACGGCGGTTTTCCAAGACAATTTTGCGGAGAACGTTGAAGCACGCTCGGTGCGGGCCATGAAGAGCACCTGGTCGGGGTGGACCAACGGCCACGCTGGTATGGCCCAGCATCGGATCTGGCGCCGTATTCAATTGGTCGTTGTGATGGCCTTAGCCGAGACGGCATCAGCGCCGGGCAAGCAGGTCCGGTTGTCAGCCCAGACTTCCGCTGAGATATTCGCGTGCCTTGCGGGTCTTTATCACGCAGTTCTCGAACTCATTAACCTGCTGCTGTATCTTCGCCGCAGCGAGCAGGCTCGCGGCTTTACTCCATGCGACCGTGCCACTGAGACCATTGACTTCTGCGTGGTTTAATTCCCGGTAACCGGCATCAAGCCCATTCGCACACTGACCAGCACGGCCAACATCGCCCGGCTCCTGCGAGCAGGCGGCCAGCAGGAAGATTGAGAACAGGGAGAGGTAGGCGGCTCTCATAAGGGGCATATCACGCTCTATCGTTGACTGACATTGAGTGATCCTCGATCAGTGAACGCCACTTTAACGCGCCTCGCGGGAAAGTTAAACAGTCGATAATCTCATCGGATCGAACGCCCGTGCGGGGGAAGTTTCAGGGCTTGTGCTCGGCTGCTTCCAACAGGATTGCCTTCTCGCGATTGAGCTGCTGCTCGATTTGGTCCGCGACTGATTTCGAGTCCGTGCCGGGCGCTATCGGTGGGTAGAACCGCAACGTCACCAGACCGGCGGCCTTGGTGGCGAAACCCTCCCTCCAGTATAGTCCGGCATTGTGGGCAACCGGTACAATCTCCACGCCGCAAATTCGATATAGAAGCTCCACACTGCGTTCAAATCTGCGCGTTTGCCCTGGTTTCACGCGGGTTCCCTCCGGAAACAGCAGGATGCTCCGGCCGTCAGCGAGGCTTTTCTGTGCCTCGCGAACAATACGCCGCAGATTGCTGCCACGACGGTCGCGATAAACCGGGATCATCGGTGCGTGACGCAGGCCCCAGCCGAAGACTGGAATGTCCATGGCTTCTGCTTTCGAGATGATATTGAGATTGGGAATCAGAACCGTGAAGGCAATCGATTCCCAATAGGACTGGTGGTTGCAGATGAATATCACCGGGCGGTCGGGAACATTCTCCTGGCCCTCAATCGTGTAGCGTAGACCGACAATCCAACGCGCGGCGAAAATGAATCCGGTTGACCAAAGTCTGAGGACCCAGCGTACATGCGCTGGCGAGCGGTGGAACTGGAAGAAGGTAAGGATGGTGATGCCAAAAGGCAGGCTCCAAAGAACGATCGCCGCCTCAAATACGCGCGTTCTCAGCCATTGGAACATTGATGTGCTGCCCGCCGGCGGTGGCGCCTGCCGATCGCTGACAAATTCAGTCATCGAGCGGTCGCAGGTTCGTTCGTTGGCAATGGTCATCATCGCTTGGCGCTTGTTCGATCCGTCTCTTTTCCGACCGTAGAGGCAATTCATGATCCCAGACCAGCAGGTGAAAACGCCAATGGCGCTCCTCGCTGGAATACGCAGCTGGTCGGGAAATGCCAATCCCCAGTTGCGCTGATCCCGCACTTGCCCAGACCGCACCAACTGTGTTCTTTGTGTATCCGAGATCAACGCGCTGCCGTGTGCGGCTGGTGGGTCGGTGATCAGCCGACTGACCGAGATTTCAGCAAAGGTGAATCCCATGGGTGATAGTCGCAAGCCATTTGTCGTTGGGAATTACTACTCGACGCCAGCGGAAAAACAGCAGTTCCTGAGAGACATCTTCGATAGAACGGCGCCGATTTACGAGGGCATCGCCACCTGGGGCTGGTTTGGGTCCGGCGATATCTATCGCCGCAGCGTGTTGAAACGGGCCGGACTTAAGGCGCAAATGCGGGTCATTGATGTTGCCTCGGGAACCGGGCCGGTGGCGCGGGCGCTGATGAAGCTTCTCGATCGGCCGGATCAGATTGTTTGCGTTGAACCGTCGGCCGGCATGATCGCCGAATCCCGCAAAACGGTCCCCTGTGTCCATCATCAATCGACCGCCGAGCATTTGCCCGAGCCCGACCAGAGCTTCGATTTTCTGACGATGGGGTTCGCGCTGCGCCATGTCGATAATCTCGACGCTACCTTTGCCGAGTTTCGCCGGGTTCTGAAGGACGGCGGCAAGGCGCTGGTGCTGGATGTCACGATTCCGAATAATACGGTTGGCCGGTTCCTGTTCAAGGCCTACTTCAAGCACATCCTTCCAGCGCTGACATTGGTGTTCAGCCGGAACCGCGAGGCGTACCGCCTGATGAAATATTACTGGGAGACGATGGAGCAGATGACCGGCCGCGAGGAAGTGGCCACGATCATGCGCGAGGCCGGATTCCGGATGGTCACGCATCGGGTGATGCTCGTCTGTTTCTCGGAGTACGAGGCTGTCCGCTGATGACGGCAGACAAGCCGTCCAGACGCGCCTGGACCGTGCTGATCCCGGCTCATAACGAGGAAAAGACCATCAGGGCTGTCGTCGAAGGTGCGCTGGCGCATGTCGATCGGGTCTTGGTCGTCAATGACGGTTCAATCGATGGTACCGTGGCCGCGCTGGCGGGATTGCCGGTCAAGATCGTCGATCACGCTGAGAACCGCGGCAAAGGGTACCGTTTGGCGCAAGGGTTGGAGCATGCATTTTCCCTAGGCGCCGAAGCGGTCCTGACACTCGACGCCGATGGCCAGCACGACCCGAACGACATCCCCGCCTTCATTGCCGCCGCGCATATGGCGCCTGATTGCCTGGTGATGGGAGATCGCTTCGCCGACCAGACATCGATGCCGGAGGGCCGCGCCGCGTCGATCAGATTTGGTGATTTCTTCATCAGCTGGGCAAGTGGGCGCAAAATCCGGGATGGGCAATGCGGCATGCGTCTCTATCCGGCGAGGCTGTGGCGCCAAACCCAAATACCCGAGGCCGAGCGAGCACATTTCGTCTTCGAGACGGCCGTCCTGCTGCGAGCTGCTGAAGCTGGATTTGCCATTGTCAGAGTGCCGATCAAGGCACGCTACCTTGGCTTCGTCCTGCGCCCGAGCCATTTTCGGCCGGTGATCGACACGTTGCGGATTGTGCGAACGATAACCAAGTTCCTTATAGCACGCGGCATGAAGCTACGAGGGCTGTTGATCGCTATAGGCGCGCTGCGCTAAGGTGTGTTTGCGGGTAGTTTTTCAATTTTAAGGAGAGACGAATGCCTAGATTTATCGCTGGCCTGGCTCTGATCGCCGTTTTTGCCATCGCCGGGTGTGGCGCACCTCCGATTTACAGCGAGTCGGATCTGGTTCTGTACACCGTGGCTGCCATCGCCGGGAGTCGTGAAGCTCGGATGTGCAGCCCCTCGGATATTGCCTTCTCTGAGCCGCCGACGACCGTTCAGAAAGTGCTGACCCTGGAAGATTA
>Ga0307379_10013786_pt1 | contig 10463 bp, 5 predicted proteins | sample UN2MG_FD_202237 | JGI IMG/M metagenome (GOLD analysis project Ga0307379, IMG submission 202237) | Soil microbial communities from Risofladan, Vaasa, Finland - UN-2 | ecosystem: Environmental > Terrestrial > Soil > Coastal area > Acid sulfate soil | place: Finland: Risofladan, Vaasa | collected... | reverse complement strand
CGCGACGCCGATCATCCCGCCGAAGCCTAAGCCGAAGCCTGCACCGAAGCCTAAGCCGAAGCCCAAGCCTGCACCAGAGCCGGTGCCCGTAGAGGCTGCCGGCACACAAGCGGAGCTGGTTAGGGATGCCTCCGAGAAGGTCGTCGGGTTCGATGCAGCCGGGTGGCCAACTGGCGGGGGCGTATCCAGTGACAGCAAAGCCCTGAAACTGTTCTTCCAAGAAGAGGGGATCGGGCTCACACCAGAGCAGGTCGTGCGCCGCCTGGCTGATGTGCCTTCTAATCTGCAGATAAGGGTGAGCCAATTCGCAGTCAACGATACGTATTGGCCAGGCAAGAAGACGCTGCAGGTTGGGGTCGAGGTGTTTGATGCTGAGGGTGCCCATGCGGCCAGGATCTTCAGGCGCTTGACCCCTGCTGCGCACGAGGCGGAAAATGGTGTGTTCCTGCTGGAGCCTAACTTCCAGGGGACGGGCATCGCCAAGCGGGTGCTGCGAACGCAAATGGAGTTCTACGAGAGCATCGGAATAGAGAAGGTCCTGCTAGACGCGTCCGATATTGGAAGGTACACCTGGGCCCGCTTCGGATTTGCGCCTGATGCCGGAGAGTGGCACTCTATGGTAAAGGAATTCCTCGCCACGCTTAAGAAGCAGTCATCCGCCTTGCAGAAGGAGTTCGGCGAATCACAGTACGCCGAATTGCGGTATTTGTTGGAGCACACCAAAGGCCCGAAAGACATTAGCAGATTGGCCTCCCGCAAACTTGGGAAGAGGTTGTTGCTAAATGGCCCCGAGTGGAAAGGGTCGCTCAGCCTGTCGGATTCCAAATCCATGGACCTGTACTGGAAATACGCCGGGGGGAAGCCCGGACCCTCGATGCTCGCCAAGGCTGACCTCGGGGTACCGATGGAGCTGCCCGCCTTCGACCCCAACACGGTGAAGTTCCACCCCGAGGTGAAGGCCGGATGGAGCCAGGCCGAGCTGGAGGACCTGAGGGTGGCCTACGTGGACACGCGGGAGGGGCTGCACCTGCCCATCCTTGAGCAGAATGCGAAATTGCGGGCCCTGTACAAGACTGACCGGCTGCTGGAGTTCTCTCAGGAGCGCCTGGCGTACGAAGGAAAGCGTTGGGCCGGGGAGGTGGGCACAGCCTACGACGCCCGCGTGGCCGCCATCAAGGCCGAGCGCAATGTGATCATCAAGCTGAACGATGCCCTCATAAACGCAGGCGAGCTGAGCGAGGCGGCGCTGAAGAGCGCCATCAAGCAGGCGGAAGACCTGTACGCCGCGGCACTGAAGAAGTTCCCGAAGGCCAACATCTACACCACGCAGCCGGTGGCTGGGGCTGCCGCCAGGCCCTTCGACCCGCAAAAAACTAAGTTCAAGCACAAGGGCAGCGGCACAGAGGACGACCTTGTCGAAGTGCTCAGGGCCCAGTACCTCCAGGAACGAGAGCAGCTGCTGGATCCCATAGGCTTCTCACCTGAGATGGAGGCCCTTTACGTCGGTGAGCAGGCTGAGCGGACGTACCAGTTTGCCAAGGCTAGGCTGAGCTTTGAGGGTTTGCAATGGGCGGATGAGGCGGATGATGTGTGGATGGCACGCCGGGGCCTGCTGAAGGTGCAATTCGCGGAGGCCAAGACGGCGAGAACCGGAATCAATAACGCCATAAAGGCTGGCGATGCCCTGCCGAACGATTTGGTGCAGGAAATCAATTCGCGCTGGGGGGCCATGCGCCGCGCTAATGCCCGGCCAGCTATAGCAGGTCGGGGGCTGGCAGCCAAGCCCTTCGACCCGATGGACACGGCACAGTTCGCCAAGGCGGAAAGGGAGCTGATCCAGGCCATGCAGGAGAAGTACCTGGACGCGGCGGGGGCGCTCCACACACCGCTAGATGCTACGACTGCCGGAGGCGTCGCCTTGGAGAAGGCCGAGGCCGTGTGGCGGTTCAGGGGCGCCGAGGCGAACTATAGGGGCATGCGCCTCGTGGGTGAGACCGAGGATGCATGGAAGGCCCGCCACGCACTCTTAACGGGCCAGCGTGATGACGCATACAAGCTCGTCCAGAAGCTCGCCTACTATGTGGGCGACGACATCACCGGGCACCACCTGCCGCCCAAGATGCTGATCACCCAGGCCGACGACACCTTCGCTGCAGCCCTGAAGGCCACCAGCGTCGAGGCGCCGGCCGTGGAGCTCACCACAGCGGAGAAGCTGATCGCGCAGCTGGACCCTGGCGATGTGCCCGGCAAGTTCGACCCGGTGACCCACCAGTTCGACCTGAACTATACGGAGCTCAGTATTATCGAGGACTATCAGAGCGCCTACCTGGACGCCAGGGCTGGCCTATACCAGCCATGGGCCTCGGTTGAAGAGCGGGGCTGGGCGCTGGAGAAGTTCTACGAGCGCCGCCTGGACTATGAGGGTATGAAGTGGGCAGGGGAAACCGTCGATGCGTGGAAGATCAGGGCAGCCAAGCTAAATGAGGAGTGGCTAGCAGCTATTGATGTGGCCCAGGACGCCTTGCCCAAGAAGATAGAGGAGCTGTGGAAATCTACCCTGAGGCGGTTCCCGTCGCTGGAACAGGCCGAGACCGGGGCGGTAGCAGTGGCCCGCGTCGGGAAGCTGGACGACTTGGTGTCCAAGGCCGGCGAGAAGCTAGTAAAGGCCAAAGCCGCAGTGAGGGAGGCGCAGGCTGCTGCCGCCAAGTATCAGGCCGCCATCAAGCAGCCCGCCAAGTTCGACCCGGTGAAGGCCGACCTGATGCTGGACCACTCGGACCCAGTGAAGGCAGCCAAGCTGCGGGCCGAATACACAGAGGCACTGGACGACCTGCACAAGCCCTATGAATACCCGTCCGTGGCGGAAATGGAGAACATACCGGGCCTCGTGGTGATGGGGCCGGAAGAGTATGGCGATGCGGCTGCCTTCCTCAAGGCCAAGGGCGATGCCGAGCGGATAGCCAACTTCGCGAAAGCCAAGTACGAGCTGGCGTCGCAGCGGGGGGTCAACGAAAGTTACGATGCCTGGACGGCACGAGTGAAGCTGCTGGCCAAGGAGCGGGACGAGATAGTTAAGGTGGCTCACGAAATGGACGATATCCTGGCCATTGCCGGCGAGCTGCCTGAAGTGGTGGCCCTGGATGTTGAGAAGAAGCTGAATGCCCTGAAGCAGGCATTCCCGCCGGCAGCGGCGGCCGACGAGGCGGCGGCTGGCGCCAAGGTGTTCAACATCGCCAAGGCCGAATTCAACCCGCTATCCACGCCGACAGCCAATGCGAAAAGCTACCAGGAGCATTTCGCCAAGACACTGACCAAAGACCTACCAGCTAATGAGCAACTATACTGGAAGGCTTTGCGGGCCAGCGACTACGCCAAGGCCCGCGCCGAGTATGAGGGGGCGCAGTGGGCTGACGAGACGATGGCCGCATGGACGCTGCGCAAGCAGGACCTGATCAACGATGCCAAGAAGGCCGCCCACCTGAGGGGCGTCATACTTGAGGCCAATTCTGCCGGCAAGCTGGGGCAGCTGAGCAATTCGGTCGTAAAGGAGATGGATGAAATGTACGACCGGCTCGCGGCTGTGGCGAAGCAGCAGGTGGCCGTCATGGAGGGCAAGGCAACGGCGGCCCAGGTGGCGGCAGTGGGGGCCAGGGCCAAAGCATTCATCCCCGAGGCAGACTTCGCCACGCTGTTCCACCCCGAGGCCATAGAGCAGGCCACCAAGGGCGGGCTGGTCTTGCGGCGCCAGGCTTACCTGAACGCACGTGACGGGCTGATAGAGCCAATCGCAGTCACCAGCTTGGACGATATAATCTACGTGAGGGCACAGCGCCTGGAGTTATGGGCCAAGGCCCGCGCCAACTACGAGGGCATGCGTCGGGTAGACGAGGCCGAGGACGCCTGGAAGCTGCGCAAAGGCGTGCTCCAGCAACTGGCCGACGATGCCAAGGCGCTGAAGGAGGAGGTGTCTGCTATTGCTTACGGCGAAGACCTGAGCGAAATGTCGGCCATCTGGAACAAGGTGGACGACGTATGGGGGGGCCAGTTCGATATCGCCTACGCCCAGGCAGAGGCCAGCGGGGCTGCGGTGGCGGCGGTGGCCGACGAGGCCGCGGCGCTGACGGCCATGGCCCCTGCCCCTGCCCCTGCGGCCGCAGCTGCCGAGCCCGCAGGCCCGCTGAAGTTCCATAGCAGCATCAAGCCGGCACAGGTGGCCAAGGCCCAGAAGGACTTCGCCGATTCGATCAGCACCTTCCTGGAGGGGCCGTCGCCCAGCTCGAAGGGCGGTTGGGCCGTGCGCAGCGAGCTGAACAAGGCCGTGAAGATGGCCGAGAAGCGGGTGAAGTACGAGGGCATGAGGCTGGCGGGCGAAGCCGAGGATGTATGGAAGGCCCGGAATGCGGTGCTGGAGGGGCGGGCGAACTACTATCGCCACATATATAAGGAGCTGAATGACGAGCTGAAGGCTGGCCTAAAGAGCCCGTCGCTCCTGGGCGAGATCGAGTCCGAGATGGTGGCGGCCCGCAAGTACGCCTGGGAGCAGGTCGGCGGGCCAGGCGCCACTACACCTGAGGCGGTGGCCGAGGCGGTGGCCGCCGCAGCCAAGCCGGCCAAGCCCATCGTGAAGAAGGGGGCCGTGGCCCAGCTGGACGAAGATACCGTCATGATGAAGAAGACGGGCCAGCAAAAGGGAAGCAACGACGGCGGCACCTACACGGGCACCGACGGGGTGGAGCGGTACGTGAAGCTGTACGCCGACGAGGCGCAGGCCAGGGGCGAGCAGCTGGCCAACATGATCTACGACGACCTGGGCCTGGGCGCACCGAAGAGCACAGTGTTCCAGTCGGGCGGCAGGTGGGCCCATGCAACGGACATCGTGGACGATCTGAAGACCATGGAGGCCTTCAAGGGCAGCGTCACCAAGGAGCTGGCCGATAGCGTGCTGGATGGCTTTGCTGCGGACGTGCTGACGGCCAACTGGGACGCCGTGGGCATGGGGCTGGACAATGCCCTGGTCGAGAGCCTGGGCGGCGGCAAGTGGCGCATCCTGAGGGTGGACCAGGGCGGCACCTTCCTCTTCCGGGCGAAGGCCGGGCTGAAGCCCACCAATGTGCTGAACAGCATCACGGAGTGGGAGGGCTTTGCCTCCAGCAAGAACCCCAGCTACGGCCAGATGTTCGCGAAGGCCGGCTATGCTGAGGCCGATGCCATGGGCGGCAAGCTGATCAAGCAGATTGAGCAGATCAGGGACCTGAGGGGCAGCTACGGCGGGTGGGAAGGCTACGTGAAGGCCCGCATGCCCGCCTTCAAGGCGCTGAAGGCAGCCGACCAGAAGGCCATCATCGGGATGCTGGAGGCCCGGACGAAGGAGCTGGTGGCCAAGCTGCCGACGCTGAAGAGCTACGCCCAGAAGAAGGCAGCCGAGGTGGCGGCGGCGCAGAAGCAGGCGCTGATGCTGGCCAAGGAGCAGGCCAAGTTCGACCTGAAGGCCAAGGCACTGGCCAAGAAGATCAAGGCGGCCGAGGAGGCGCTGGCAGCAGCCAAGGCCGAGCAGGCCGCTGGGCTGGGCATGAAGGCAGGCGAGACGAGCGCCGAGTGGGCGGCCCGCAAGAAGGCGCTGGCCAATGCGGTGGGCGGCAAGCAGCGCAGCCTGAATAGCCTGAACAAGGGCGGCGGCACGGGGCGCATCGGGCAGGCGGCGCCAGTGATGAACGGAAAGGTGGTGAAGCCGGTGTCGGAGGCATGGAAGGACTGGGGCCAGGGCTACAACATGCGGTCGGCGGCATCCAAGAAGGCGGCCGAGGGGCTGCTGCGCGACCGGCCAGACCTGAAGCAGCAGCTGCTGAATTTCGCCGAGGGCCCAGGCGGCAGCAGCTACGGCACAGCGGAGCAGCGAATCGCCGCGACGCTGGACAGCTTCAGCAGTGGCTGGGACGGCAGCAGCATCGGCGGCAGCCCGTTCCGCATGGCCTTCCAGTATGCTGTGGAAGAGGAGTTCGGTGTCGCGGTTGAAAAGGCGGCCTACACCGGGGGCGGGCGTGGCGTTTCGGCAGAAACCATGCGCAAGGGGCGGACTATGTTCGAGCAGCACCGCCACGCCATGCGGGCCATCGTGCGGGCCCAGTACAAGGAGACGCAGCGCATGTTCGCCGAGCGCGGCATCAAGGAGGTGACGGTGTTCCGGGGCACCTTTGTGGACGAGGCGCTGCGGCCCAAGTACGGCAAGATCGCCGAGGGGCACATCCCCTGCCGGGCGCTGATGAGCACGAGCTACGAGCCGAAGATCAGCATGGGGTTTGGCTCCTACCGCACAGCCACCACGGTGCCGGTGGACCAGGTGTTCACCACCGCCTTCAGCGGCGCTGGCGTCAAGAGCGAGGGCGAGCTGGTGCTGATTGGCGGGCGGCTAAAGCACTTCATCTACGATTTCCAGGACGCGCACAACTACTGGCAGACGCTGGGCAACGCGGCCCGAGCTGAAATCAAGGCCCGCTACCCGTTCGCCGGGGACACAAGCCGCAACATGAGCCACAACTGGCCGATTATGGCCTGGCTAGAAAAGAACGGAGTGTTGGTACCATGAGCCCAGTGGAAGACCTAGGTGGCCCGCCCGACGGGGCGGCGCATGTGCCGATGACCAGGGAGGAAGCCGGCATCGAGTACCTTGGCGACATAGACATCTACGGCCCGGCCGCAGCGGCGGGCTATGACGCCGACGACTGGATGAAGGGGCTGGAGTCGTGGCCGTGGCCGAACATCGACAATGCCGACGACATGAGGGCGCAGCTGCTGGACGGCGGCGACACGGTGCAGGCATTCCACCAGAGCCTGCTCTACGAGCGCTGGGTGGGGCGCCTGCCGTGGCTGAAGGACGTATGACAGGGGGGCTGCGGTTTCTAGAGGCTTTCAGTGAGTGAGTTAACGATTTAGATTGACCCCATGGGGGGTGATGCACGCTTGACCCACCAAACAGAGAGGACCCGATGAAGAATTGGCCGACGTTCGGCAAGCAGGAGGAGGTTCCAGATGCCTTCCGCTCCCATTACGAGGAGAAGGACGGCAAGTGGGTAGCCAAGGAAGCCGACGATGATGACGGCGGCACCGGGGCACTGCAGACGGCGCTAGAAAAGGAGCGCAAGCTGCGCAAGGACGCCGAGGACGCCGGCAAGCTGCACCAAGCCGAAGCCAAGAAGGCGGCCGACGCCCTGAAGGCAGCTGAGCTGAAGAAGGCTGGCGAGAAGGCCGGCAAGACGGAGGACGAGCTGAAGGCCCTGACCGACAAGATCAGGGCCGATTTGCAGGCCGAGATGGCCGCGGAGCGTACAGCCCTCCAGGCCCTCGCCGATCAGGTTCCTGGCCTCAACGAGAAGCTGCAGGGCGTGCTGCTGGACAGCAAGGTGAAGGAGCGCATGCTGCATCTGGGCGTGCTGCCCGAGAAGGCCGAGAAGATGTACCAGCTGGAGCGGAAGCACTTCAAGCTGACGGAGGACGAGAAGCCGATGCTGGCCGAGCACCCCGGCAAGACCATCGACGTATTTATCCAGGACAACCTGAAGAAGGAATACCCCGAGTGGTTCAAGGGCACACAGGGGGGCGGGGGCGGGGCCGGCGGCCATGGATTCGGAAAGCCCAAGACGGGCGTGACGGCTGAGGACGTATTGCGTGACCCAATCGGTGCCATCGCAGCTGCGCGAGCAGCCCAAGAGGGCGCCTAAACATTTCGGCGGGCGGCGCGACGCTGCCCCTCAAGGCTGGGAGTGCTGGCCCCGTGGCGTGATGCCGCGGTGAAGGATGAGCGGGGGCGGGGGAGCCGCCTCGAACCACTGGAGGGCGCGATGCCCCTGGTGGCATAGGTTCCCCCCGCCTCCGCTTTTTTTGTGCTCAGTGGACGGGGGCCAAACACTAACCTGTTCACTGAGGAATTACCATCATGTCACTGACCCTTGTAGAAGCCGCCAAATTGATGGCCAATGGCGGCGAGACCATTCGGGCTGGGGTGATCAGCATGTTCGCCCAAAGCTCCGACCTCCTCCGCGTCCTTCCCTTCCAGGACATCCAGGGCAACGCCTACCAGTACAACCGCGAGGGCTCCTTGCCCGCTGTGGCCTTCCGTGGCGTGAACGAGAGTTACACGCCCAGCACCGGGGTGGTCAACCCGCTGACCGAGGCCCTGCGCATCAGCGGTGGCGAGCTGGACGTGGACACCTTCCTCACCAAGACGGGCGGGCCCGGCATCAGGGGCACGCACGAGAACCTCAAGGTCAAGGCGCTGGCCGCCGAGATGACCAGAGTGCTGATCAAGGGTGACAGCACCAGCAACCCGCGGGAGTTCGACGGGCTCCAGGCCCGCATCAGCCTGACCGGCACGCAGCTGGTCAACGCCGGTAGCGCGGACGGCGGCGATGCGCTGAGCCTGGCCAAGCTGGATGAGCTCATCGACCTGGTGCCGGACGCCACGCACCTGATCATGAACAAGGCCATGCGGAGGCGCCTCACCACGGCGGCCCGTACCTATACGGTTGGCGGGTTCGTCACCTATGTGCCGGACGAGTTCGGCCGGCGAATCACCATGTACAACGACATCCCCATCCTGGTGGCATACTCGGAGAACGACGGCACCGACCCGCTGGCCTTCGACGAGGTTGGCTCCGGGGGCACCACAGCCACAGCGACGAGCATCTACGCTGCCCATTTCGGCCCCGGCTATGTCACCGGGATCCAGAGCGGGCCAATGGACGTGAGGGACCTGGGCGAGCTGGATGCCGAGCCCAAGTACCGCACCCGCGTGGAGTGGTTTGCCGGCCTGGTCGTGGAGCATGGCCGAGCGGTCGCCCGCCTGCGCGGCATCAGCAACGCAGCGGTCGTGGCCTAAGCCTCCTCACCCTTAACACCCTGTGGGAACGGGGGAGGATAGAACCATGGCAAAGAGCGCACTACTCCGCGTCCGGAAGGTCGTAGGAACAGGCGTGGAAAAGATCACCGACCTGAACGTCCAGCTCGATGACGGGTCCGTCGTACTTGAGGACCTGGGCTCGGCGGCGGTCGGATACTTCTACCTCGACGGTGTGGCCGTCGACACCAAACTCCTTACCATCAACGGCCGCAGCTACCAGACCCTCATGACGGCCACCGAACTGACCGGCGATGTGAGGGTCAGTATGCAGGCGGACGCTACGGCAGACGCCGTGTGTATCCTTCTGGCGGCTGGTATCAACGCGGACGCCAGCGCATCGGTCGATGCCATCGTGATGCCGGGCAACTCCGACACCACGTCTGGCATCATGCTCGTCGCCAAGGCGGTGGGCGCGACCAACTTCACCCTGGTCACCGACCAGACCAACGGCGTCATTTCCGCCGCGGCCATGACGGGTGCCCGGCCTATTGAGCACCGCGAGAGCCTGATCGGACAGTACACCTGGACCACAGCTGACGCGGCCACCTGCGCGCTGACCGGAGCCAATTCCGTGCCTATCGCGGGGATACCCTGCACAGGGACACCCCAGCTGGTAGGCGTCTTCGTCAAACTCACCGGAGGCGGCTGGGTCGTGCCAGTAGCCACCGTCATATTCACGCTCGCTCAGGTCAACTCCAACTTCTACGTGCTGTACGTGGACGACGCCTCGGCCACCCTTACGGCTGCCGACGTCATCAGCTACCACGTGATTGCGTAGTCTCGCAGACGTGCCATACGCCGGGTGGGTCCCGGCACAAACCTTTAGCCCAAAGGGGCAAAGAAAATGACGAGGAACCAGAAGGACTTCACCCCCGACGCAGACCTTGAACTCCGAGATGCCGGTCTGGTGTCGGCTGACGCCGCTTCCCTAGTGGACAGTGCGGCCAAGATCGTGGATCTCGGTGCTGGGCGGGTGGATTTCCGCATCATCATCGACATGACTGTGGTGGAAGTTGCCACCACCAATGAAATCCTCGACATCATGTGTCAGGTGTCCAGTTCGGCCACCTTCGCCAGCGTCGTCAAGACGGTCGGGGTGCTCCACTTCCCAGCCGCCGCGGCTGCTCACGGCGACACCGATGCCACGGCAGTCGGGCGGTACGAGTTGCACGGCTGCAACGAACAGAACGGCGTCATCTACCGTTATCTCCGTCTGTACGAGGAGTACACGGGCACCATCGACACCGGCTTCAACTTCACCGCTTGGCTGGTCAAGCAGTAGGAGGGCGGGCAACAACATGGCCCACGAGGCCAGAAGGGAAGGGAAATCATGACAGCACCGAGCACGCCGGGCAAGGTTATGGTCTACCGCCTGGACACGGGGGAAGCCTTCGAGAGGTGGCCCGTCGATGCCAGAGAGATGCTGGCGACCGGGGCCTACACCAAGACGGCGCCAGGGAGCGCTGGGGGGGCCACTCAAGCCCCTCCGGCACCCACCCCCGACCCAGTGCCCCACGTGGCCGCTGCGAAGGCTGCAATGGCCAATCATCCGCACGCACTAATCAACCAT
>Ga0307379_10013784_pt1 | contig 10463 bp, 16 predicted proteins | sample UN2MG_FD_202237 | JGI IMG/M metagenome (GOLD analysis project Ga0307379, IMG submission 202237) | Soil microbial communities from Risofladan, Vaasa, Finland - UN-2 | ecosystem: Environmental > Terrestrial > Soil > Coastal area > Acid sulfate soil | place: Finland: Risofladan, Vaasa | collected... | reverse complement strand
ACTTTAAATCATTTTGTATTTAAAAAATCTGATCTTGTAACGGGAACGATAATGATAAGCGGTATTATTGGATTGGTGTTATTACCATGAAAGAAAGAGAGAATGAAGCTGTAATCAAAATTGCTGACCTTTCCTTTGCCTATCCCTCCCGGGATTATGTATTTAAAAAGTTCAATTTTAATTTTTACAAAGGAGAAAGGATAGGCCTGGTTGGGCCCAATGGAAGCGGGAAGACCACTCTTTTCCATCTTATTATGGGTCTCCTAAATCCCTCGGAGGGAAAAATAGAGATTTTTAGAAAAGAACGAAAAGTAGAGAATGATTTTGTGGAAGTCAGAGAAAGAATCGGTCTTGTATTTCAGGACCCCGATGATCAATTATTCAGTCCTACTGTGGCCGAAGATATCGCTTTTGGGCCTTTAAATCTAAGAAAAAATCAACAGGAAACCAAGAAGATACTGAAAGAGACTCTGGAGATTTTGGGTCTATCCGGTTTTGAGGATAGAATTACTTATAATCTTTCCTATGGAGAAAAAAGATTAGTTTCTCTGGCTACGGTATGGGCTATGCAGCCAGAGATTTTATTACTTGATGAACCTACCATCTGGCTTGATGAGGAAACTATCGAAAAGATAGTTCAAATTTTAAATAGTTATCCCCATTTATCTTATATAATTATCTCTCATGATAAAAAATTCTTAAAAGAGACCACGAATTGTATTTACCTAATGGATAATGGGAAGATAAGGAAAATATAGGCATACAGATTATTTGCTTCAATATTTTACTTCTTTGTTCTTCTTTTACTCAGATATTCAGAATATCCATATGAACATTATTAAAAGTTCAATAGATAAAACTAAGAACAACTATAATTATTCTTCTGAATCTTTTCTTTTTCTTTACAAAATACCTGATCCTCGATACTCGATACGAATAAAAAAAGTTTAATTTTTATTTTTAAAAAATCTTTGTTATAATGAAACAAAACTATTTCTTTACGAGATACGTGTTACGAGATAAAATATGGGGGGTGGGAAAAATGAAAATTGGAATTGTGGGGATGCCTTTAACAGGGAAGACCACTCTATTTAATCTTTTAACCGGCCAACACAAAGAGACCTCGGTTTATTCTTCAAAGGGTACTAAAAATATAGGGGTAGCCACTGTTTATGATCAGCGAGTTGATTTTTTAACTTCCCTTTATCATCCCAAGAAGACCACTTATGCCTCTATTGATTTTGTAGATATCGGTGGAATTTCTCCGGAATTGCCAACAAAAGAGAAAGTAGAGATATTTAGTCTTATTCAGGATGCCGAGGCTTTGCTGTTTATAATCAGATTATTTGAAGACCCGATGGTTGCCGGTGAGGAAGATCCGATTGTTCAGATAGAAAATTTAAAATATGAACTTTTACTTAGGGATTTAGAGGTAGTAGAAAATCGGATAGAACGTTTGAAAAAGTCAAAGAAGAAATTGACCTATGAGGAATTAGTAGAAATGGAGATTTTAAATAAATGTAACCAGGGGCTGAGTGATGATCAGTTTCTTTCTAATCTTGAATTTTCCGAGGATGAAATAAAAAAAATAAGCAGCTTCAGTTTTTATACCCTAAAACCGATTATTATCAATCTAAATCTTAGTGAAGAACAATTCAAGACAAAATCATATTTACAAAAAGAGAAATTAGATAAAGTTATTCAAGATGGGAATATGGCCAGTTTAAATATCTGTGGCAAGATGGAAATGGAAATAAGTGAGCTGGAACCAGATGAGAGACAAATATTTTTGGAAGATTTAGGATTAAAAGAATCAGGAATTGAAAGATTATCACGAGTGTGTTATAAACACCTGGGATTAATATCTTTTTTCACTGTGGGCGAAGATGAAGTTAAAGCCTGGACTATTAGGAAAGGTACCATAGCCAAAAAAGCTGCGGGAAAAGTACATTCCGATATAGAAAGAGGTTTTATCCGGGCTGAAATTGCTAGATATCAGGATTTGGTTACTTTTGGTTCCATGCATGCAATAAAAGAAAAAGGGTTGTTAAAGATCGAGGGGAAAGATGCTATAATCGAAGACGGAGATATTATCAATTTCCGATTTAATGTTTGAAGAATAAATAGTTGACAAAAATATTTTTTTATATTAATATTACTACTAAAGTAATAGTAATAGTAGTAATTAAGTGAGGTGGTTTTATGAGGCTTTCTACCAGAGCAAGATATGGGACAAGATTAATGTTAGAATTAGCCTTAAATTTTGATAAGGGGACTATCTTTTTAAAGGATATTGCTAAAAAGGAAGAGATTTCCGAAAAATATTTAAGTCACCTGGTTATCCCCCTTAGGGCAAGCGGGTTGATAAACTCTTCTCGAGGAGCCCACGGAGGATATAGGTTAGCCAAATCTCCTTCTCAAATAACCCTCAACGAGATTGTAAAAACTCTGGAAGGGGGGATAAGTTGTGTGGAATGCGTAGAAAATCCCTCTGTTTGTCCCAGGGTTTCCAAATGTGCCACTCGAGGTATCTGGGAAAAATTAGATGAAAAAATTTCCGATGAACTTAGCTCTGTTACTTTGGAGGATTTAATGAAGTCACAAAAAGAAATAGGCTAATTATTACTATTCTCTGGCGTACATTTCAAATAAAAAAAGAGGTGAAATTTATGAGAGTGCTGATTATGGTTTTTGTCATATTATTTATGTTCCCAATTCTTGCATTTGCTGATGTAGAGGGCTGTGGATTTATGTGGGGGTGGAATCAAATGATGAATTTTGGATATGGAGGAGGAATGTTTATGATGTTTATATTTGCAATTGTTATTGGATTGGTCATTTATTTTATCATCACCAATACAAAATCCAATAGATACGCTGGGGGGTCTAGCGAAACTTCCTTAGATATTATTAAAGAACGATTTGCCAAGGGAGAAATTACCGAAGAAGAATTTGAAAAAATGAAAAAAGCTTTAAAAAGGTAACCAATCCCTTGTACAAGATATAGAGCATCTATAAAAAGTTAACAAATAAAAGACTGGTTAGGAGAAAATTATGAACCTGTTGTCAGCTATCGGCAGTACGCCGCTTGTTGAGTTAAATAATCTCAATGGAAACTCAAAGGTAAGAATTTTTGGCAAGCTTGAAGGAAATAATCCTGGTGGTTCAGTTAAAGATCGTCCTGCTTATTATATGATAAAAAAAGCAGAAGAGTCGGGAGCACTAACTAGAGGAAAGATAATACTTGAACCTACTTCGGGAAATACTGGAATTGCCCTGGCAATGATAGGAGCAGCCAGGGGATATAAAGTAATACTTTGTATGCCCGAATGTGTTAGCTTGGAAAGGCGCAGTATTATTGAAGCATTTGGCGCTGAAGCAGTGCTTACTCCTGCAAAGGAAGGAACTGATGGTGCTATCAGGAAGGCTCATCAGCTCATTGCCGAAGAGCCTGGCAAGTATTATATGCCCAATCAGTTCGAAAATGAGAATAATGTTCTTGCTCACTATGAGACCACCGGACCAGAGATATTTTCGCAAACCAAGGGAGAAATAAATATATTTGTAGCCGGTATAGGGACCGGAGGAACTTTAATGGGGACAGGTAAATATCTCAAGGAGAAGAAACCAGAAATTAAAATTGTAGGAGTTGAACCTATAGTAGGGCATAAAATACAAGGGCTTAAAAATATGCAGGAATCAATCGTTCCCAAAATTTACCACTCAGAAAAATTGGATGAGAAAATTATGGTTGAGGATGATCCAGCTTATGAGATGGCAAGATTACTTGCCACTAAAGAAGGTATTTTTGCAGGCATGTCCAGTGGTGCTGCAGTAGTAGGAGCCTTGCGTATAGCCAAAAAGATGGACTCTGGAATAATTGTAGTCGTTTTACCTGATAGGGGAGACAGATATTTAAGCACTACCTTGTTCCGGTCAACATGCGGCAAATGCCCACCGTAAAGAGTTATTTTAGAAAAAAGCGTGAATGAATAAAAGGAGGTGACCAATATGGCTATTGATCTAGTATGTAAGATGGAAGTAGATAAATTGACAGCGAAATTTAAAAGCACATACAATGATAAAATTTTATATTTTTGTTCTGCAGGATGTAAAAAAGAGTTTGATAATAATCCTGAAAAATATATTAATAAATCAGAAAAACATCAACCACCACCGTATGGAGTCTGTTAGTTTGAGGTTAGGATGAAAAAACATATTTTATTTGGGAAAATAAAATTAATTGCTAATAGTTAATCTTTTACTTACAGATAATTATAAATCTTCTTTAAATGAGCGGAGTAATTTATTTTTAAATTTAATTACTACTAAAATAATAGAATAAGTAGCATATTATAAATAATTTTTCAAAAATCATTTATAATACCTAAATATGAATTCAGATAGGTGTTATGATTATTTTTTATAGTAAAAGGAGAAAATATGAGAAAGGCAAAGAACATTAAATTAATTGGTGTATCACTAATTGTCATATTAATTATATTGAGTATTTCAGGTTGCAGTAGAAACAGTGGCGATAACAGCGAAAGATATGGCGTTAATATTACCGAAAAAGGAGTTGTCAATACAAAAGACATTCTTGCTAATCCAGGTGAATATCTTGGTCAAACGGTCAGATTGGAAGGGACGATTGTCCGAGAATGCCCCTCAGGATGTTGGTTTTTTTTGGAGGATAAGACAGGTACGATTTATGTAGACATTAATCCTTCAGGACTTAGCATCCCTCCCAAGGTCGGGAAAAAAGTAGTTGTGGAAGGGGTACCGGAGAATAAAAATGGGAGAATAAGCATCGTTGGAAAAGGAGTTGAATTTTAATGAAGTTTTTTATTTTAGCTTATAAGAATTTAAAACGTAGGAAATCCCGCTCTTTTTTAACTATTGGTGGAGTAGCAGTAGCCGTAGCAGTTTTAGTCTGTCTTTTAGGTTTTAATGCCGGGTATCAGGAGGCACTAACCTCCGATATCGATAAGATGGGATACCAAGTTGTGGTCACTGCAAAAGGCTGCCCCTACGAGGCAGCGACCATGATACTTAACGGAGAAGCAGGGCTTAAATTTATAGATGAAGATATCTATAAACAAATAACCAGCGATCCAGATATTGACAAAATTACCCCCTTGCTTGCTCAGTTAGCTTATGACCCAGAAAAAATGGAGGGCAAAGGAGGATTTACTAACTATCTTGGAATTGAAGAGAGTTATATGCCGCTTAAACCAAATGTTGAAATTATAACAGGAGAATGGTTTTCGGGAAATGATGTCAATGAAGCAATTTTAGGATATGACGCTGCAGAATCTGAAAAAAAATCAGTTGGTGATAAAATATCCATACCCGGAAAAGATATTACACTTACCATAGTTGGAGTTTTTAACAGGACAGGTTCCCAGGAAGATGGAACAGTGTTTTTACCTCTAAAAACAACTCAAAGAATCTTTGATATAGAAGGCAAATTGACCGGTATAGGAATTAAACTGAAAAAAATTGAGAAGATTTCGGAATTCGAAGAGAGGTTATATCCGATGGCCAGCATCCAGGTGATAAGCATGAGCCAGGTTAAAGGGACAATCTTAAATCTGGTAAACTCAGCTAAAATTTTGATTATGTCTGTTGCCTTTATAGCAATATTTGTAGCGATTATTGGGGTTATTAATACCATATTAATGAGCGTCTTTGAACGGACACAAGAAATAGGTATTATGAAAGCAATAGGTGCTTCAAAACTAGATATATTTAAATTAATCTGGATAGAAACACTCATTATTTGTACTTTAGGTGGTGTCTTTGGTTCATTGGTGGCTATTTTTGGTGGAAATTTAACTGAACTTTTGGTAAGAAAAGTAATGCCTTATGCCCCAGGCGGTAAATTACTCTTGATTACTCCAGAACTTTTACTATTTTCTTTCTTGGGAGTAATCATTATTGGAGTAATTTCCGGATTGTATCCGGCCTTTAGGGCTGCTTCAATGAGGCCTATTGAAGTAATAAGGAGTGGAGAGTAATGAAAGATTTTGCCATAAAAACCAGTAAACTAAAAAAAACATATTCTTCTGAATCCGAAAAAATAGTTGCTTTAAAAGAGATAGATTTGGAAATTAAACCAGGTGAATTTGTTACCATAATGGGGCCATCGGGGGCAGGAAAGACTACCTTCTTAAATTTAGTGGGATGTTTAGATAAACCTACTTCTGGTGGATTAGATATTTTAGGGTGTAACCCTATGGAACTTAACGAAGGAAAGCTTAGCCGTATCCGAGTCGATAAAATTGGATTTGTATTTGAAGATTTTTTATTAGTTTCTTCCTTAAATGCCTTAGAAAATGTTCAGCTGCCCTTAATTTTTGCAAAAAATTTTAAAAATAATACTAACCCAGAAACACTTTTGAAAAGAGTAGGGTTGGAGCATAGATTAACTCATTTTCCTAATGAATTAAGTGGAGGAGAATTACAGCGGGTGGCGGTAGCCAGGGCTCTAGTTAATAACCCTCAGATTCTCCTGGCTGATGAGCCTACCGGCAATCTGGATACTAAGAATGCCCAAGGACTTTTTGATCTTTTTCGAGAGCTCAACAGAGAAGAAGGCTTAACTATTGTAGTTGCTACTCATAACCTTAGATTAGGTCACTCAACTGACCGGATTATTCACTTAAATGATGGAAGAATAGAACAGGATGAAAGGTTGGTGAAATAAGATGGAAGCTAAAGTCATTTTGGAAGCGAAAAGTTTAAAAAAATATTATCAGAGAGGCTCAGAAGTAGTTAGGGCTCTCGATGGGGTGGATTTTAACATTAGGGAGAGGGAAATTGTTTCTATTGTTGGCCCATCTGGTTCAGGTAAGACTACTTTAATGAATCTGATTGGTTGTCTTGATCAAGCTACTGAGGGAACCTTAAAAATTGTTAATCAGGAAGTTACTCCTCTGGGGGAAAATGATTTAATAAAAATTAGAAGGGAAAATATTGGTTTTGTCTTTCAAAGGTTTTACTTAATTCCAACCTTAACGGTTAGAGAAAATATAGAGTTACCTTTAATTTTTAGCAAGAAGAATATCAATGAGAAAAAATTATTAGTTTTGTTGCAAGAAGTAGGACTTACTGGGAAAGAGAGAATTCAGATAAAATATTTATCCGGGGGGGACAAACAACGAACGGATATTGCCCGGGCCTTAATTAATGATCCCAAGATACTTATTGCTGATGAACCTACTGGTAAATTAGAGACCAAAGTTAGAGGGCAAATTCTAGAGCTTTTTAAGAGTTTAAGTGAAAAAGGTCTGGCCATATGTATTGCTACTCATGACTTAGAATTAGCTCAGGCTACCCAAAGGATAATCCATCTCCAGGATGGGAAGATTGTTCCCAAGGAGAAATCCGATCTATATTATTGATAAAAAATTATCTCGAAAAAAAATATATAAAAAGGAGAATATCATGTCCGTTAAAAGTATAATAATTTTTTTTCTGGTAGGAGTTATAGTTATATTGGGAGGTATTTTGGTATTTAGTAATATTCAAAATAAACCTTCTAGCAATATTATTCAAAACCAATCTTTACTCCAACCAAAACTTCTGGTGTCAGAAGAAGAATGGGATTTTGGAAAGGTGACCCAAGGTGAAAAGCCTACTCATATTTTTATGGTAAAAAATGAGGGAGAAGGAGATTTAGTTATTACAGGTGTTAAAGGATGTTGCGCCTGCATAGAAGTTTCAATTTCTAGTAACCTCATTAAACCGGGAGAGTCAGCTGAACTTAAAGTGTCCTATGATACTACTGATTATGTGGGAAAAGATGAAAAACATGTCTTTATTTATTCTAATGATCCTCAGGTACCAGATAAAAGAATTAGTTTATATGTTGAAACAGAAGTGTTTCAAATACCTCTACCTCAAATACCTTATTTAAAAGATTAAATTAAAAGGAAAAGATTTATCACTAAAGGAGGAACGTTATCCTATTGAACTGTCAGGAGAAATAATTAAATCTGCTCAAAAGGCATTAGAGGCGATGCTGAAATATGTCTAAAGATAAAGTGATAGTAGGAATGAGTGGCGGAGTTGATTCATCTGTAGCTGCTGCTTTACTTAAAGAAGAAGGTTACGAGGTTATAGGGGTGACTATGAAAATATGGGATGGTGGAGGGAATATTTCCCATATACTTATATGGGTACCCTAAAGCCTGGATTAGGTAATGCTAACCATTGTAGTGCTGGTCAACTTTCTCCACTAATGAATGATCCGTTATATATGACTATTGGACTTGGAACTAAGATATTTCTTGGCGGCGGAGTGGGTTATGTGGCCTGACAGGGAACGCAGCATAATCCTACCGCTAAAAGAAAAGGTAACCATACTACCTGTGTCCCGGCAGGTACATTAGCCTTAATTGGAGATCTAAAACAAATGAAACCTGAGTGGTTACGGGGAACGAGTTTCCAGGGGGTATGGAATAACGCTCACCGTAGGAGTGGGGATACCTATCTCTATTTTAAATGAAGAAATCATACGCCATACCGCAATTAAGGATAAGGATCTCTATACTCCAATTGTTGATTATAGTGAAGCATATCCGCAAGGAAGAGTTATTTTCCTAACCATAGCTCTACATCTTCAGATAGGAGAAGTAAATGATTTCCAAAAGAATTGTTTTGAAATTTCCTCACCGGTTAGTTGACCAGCCCGTTGTTTGCAACCTGGCAAAGCACTTTAATTTAGAATTTAATATACTAAAAGCATATATTATACCTAAAGAAGAAGGGCTTATTATATTAGGCCTTTCCGGGGAAGAGGAAAATTATATTAAAGGAATAAATTATCTCAAAGAATTAGGGTTAATAGTTCAATCACTGTCACAAAATATTATCCAAAATAATACCAGATGTACTCATTGTGGTGCTTGTATAACTATTTGTCCGACCGAAGCTCTTATTCTTGACCCCTATACCCGAAAAGTTCATTTTTACGAAAATAAATGTATTGCATGTGAATTATGTCTACCTGCCTGTCCGTTAAGGGTCATGGAGGTTCATTATTAATGTTCAAGACTTTAAAAGAAGATATTCAAAATATATTTGCTAAAGATCCGACAGCGAAGAACACATTAGAAGTAATTCTTTGTTATCCTGGGCTTCATGCAATATGGATTCATCTAATTGCCCATTGGTTTTACAGAAAGAAAATGTATACCATTGCTCGTATAATTTCGCATATTAGTCGTCATATTACTGATATTGAAATACATCCCGGAGCCAAAATCGGAAGAAGATTTTTTATTGACCATGGCATGGGTGTAGTGATAGGTGAAACAACCGAAATTGGTGATGATGTTCTGATGTATCAAGGAGTGGTTTTAGGTGGAACAAGTTTAGAAAAAAAGAAACGTCACCCTACCCTGGAAAATAATGTTGTAATTGGTGCTGGAGCAATGGTCTTGGGTGCAATAAATATTGGTAATAATGCAAGAATAGGTGCGGGTTCGGTGGTGGTTACTGATGTTCCTCCTGATGCAACAGTAGTAGGAGTTCCTGGAAGGATTGGTTTGGGATTTAGTGCAAAGGAAATTCAAACGTTAGAACATGGCAAATTACCTGACCCTATAGCTGATGCTATTCGTTTTGTTATGAAAGAGCAAGAGAAGCTGGAGGAAAGAATTAAAAAAATGGAGACATTAGAAGGAATTACAAGGCATATAGATGAACAAATAGAAAAGAAGAAAAAAGAAATAGAAAGTACGTTTTTTTGTAAAGGTAAAGAGGAGTTTAGTAAAGGCGAGGGAATTTGATGAAAAAGTTATCTGGATCATAATGATATTATACCAATTCGCCTGACTGTAGTAACCATTACTTTAGCACTTCACTATTTAGTGTCAATATGTGGAAAATGTCTTCCGTAGAAGTTGAAACAGTTCATAATAAAATATCTATTTATATGTAGAAATATAAAAATAAAAAAGAATGAAGTATAATTTTAAAATTAATACTTATTTAACAGAATATGAATATATTAATCGAATTTCTTGTAGTATTTAAAGGGTATCTTATTGAAGTATTACCCTTTTTGATGATAGGATTTCTTTTAAGTGGCTTGATTCATGAATTTGTTCCGGCGAAATTGGTGGAAAGACATCTTGGCGGTAAAGGAATAAAACCTATTCTCTATTCTACTCTTGTCGGTACGGTTCTCTCTATCTGTTGTATGGGTTCGCTTCCGATAGCAGTTAGCCTTCATCAGAAAGGCGCAAGGCTTGGACCTGTTTTAGCTCTCTCTTTTGGTTATATCTTTTATTTAATTTAATTTGTGATAAAATGTAAATATATTTAAGAAAAAAGGGGACGGATGAAATAGAAAATTATGGCAACATTTGAAGATTTTCAAAAAATAGATATCCGGGTTGGAAAGATAATTGAAGTAAAAGATTTAGAAGAGGCAAGGAATCCTTCCTATAAAG
>Ga0307379_10013781_pt1 | contig 10466 bp, 13 predicted proteins | sample UN2MG_FD_202237 | JGI IMG/M metagenome (GOLD analysis project Ga0307379, IMG submission 202237) | Soil microbial communities from Risofladan, Vaasa, Finland - UN-2 | ecosystem: Environmental > Terrestrial > Soil > Coastal area > Acid sulfate soil | place: Finland: Risofladan, Vaasa | collected... | reverse complement strand
GAGGAATCGCTGCAACAGCCAGACGAGAACCAGAAAGTTGACGATCTGCGCCGCGACGGTCAGCCAGTCGATCTGCATGGGATCAGCCTCCGGCGGCCTGCTTGGCGGCCTCGACGGCAAGATTGGCAAAGGGGTTGGCGAAGATCAGGATCATCGACACCACGAAGCAGTAGATCGCCGTCGACTCGATCATCGCGAGGCTGACAAACAGCGTTCGCGTGATGGTGTTGGCCGCGTCGGGCTGCTGCGCGATGGCCTGCAGCGCCTGCGAGGCGGCCCGCCCTTCGGCCAGCGCCGGCCCGATCGAGCCGATGGCGATGGTCAGCCCGGCGGTAATGATCGAGATCGCGGCAATCAGGGTTGCGGCATCCATGCTCAGTCTCCTGTGTCTTTTGTGTACAAATCTTCGGCCCCGCGGCGGCTGTGGCTGGCCGATCCGATGTAGACCATCGCGAGGATGGCGAAGATATAGGCCTGGATCAGGCCGGTCAGCAGGCCCAGCACCTGCATCACGACCGGGAAGAAGAAGGGCGCGACGCTGATCAGGATGCCCACGATGACCGTGCCGCTCATCACGTTGCCGTAAAGGCGCACGGCCAGCGCGATGGTACGCGAAATCTCGCTCACGAGGTTGAAAGGCAACATCAGCGGGGTCGGCTGCACATAGGTGCGCAGATAGCCGATGATGCCGCGCTCGCCGATGGAAAACAGCGGAACGGCGATCAGAACGCAGATCGCCAGCGCCGCGGTGGTCGACAGCGAGCCGGTGGGCGGCTGATAACCCGGCACGATGCTGAGCACGTTGGCCGTGGCGATGAACAGGAAGAGCGTGCCGATGAAGGGCAGGTAGCGGCCGGGCTTGTGCGCGCCGACCTCGGCGATCTGGTCGCAGATGGTCGTGACGATCACCTCGAGCGCGACCTGCCAGCGCGAGACGGTTTCGCCCTCGCTCAGCCGCGCGGTGATCGCCCAGGAACCAAGGACCAGCAGCGCCATCACCACCCACGTGAAGACGATCGTGGCGTTAAGCTGCAGGCCACGCCATTCATAGAGGACCCAAGTGTCGGGGCTTATTTCCATGTGGTCTCTTTTGGCGGCGCACCCGCCAGCAGGCGGGTCGCGGCGAACCGCACCGCAACGAACCCGACCACCGCTGCGGCGATGCCCTCGACCGGCAGCCCGAGTGCCGCCGCCGCCGTCAGCGCGCCAAGCAGCAACGCCACCCGCGCAAGGCCAAGCCCCACGAAAACGAGGACCCCGCTCCGATCTTGCGGCAGGGACCGCACGGCCAGCCAGAGCAGCCCGAGGTAGATCGCGCCAAGGGCCCCGCCGACCAACGCGCCGACGAGCAGGGAGATGATGGATAAGGTCATCCTGCACCCCCGAGGGTCTGGCCGCGCCGGTCAGTCATCGCGTCCCTCCCGCTGGACCCAGTACCAGGCATTGAGTGCGCCCAGAACCGCTCCGGCAAGCAGCAGCGTCAGCGTCCAGGACACCTCGCACGGCCAGCGCTGGTCGATCCAGACCCCCAGCGCGATGCCGGCCACGATGGGAACCGCGACGGACCAGCCCACCAGCCCGAACATGCCCAGCCCATACCACGCGCTTTCGCGGCGGCGCTTGCGGGCCTCCTCCATCTGCTGCGCCTTGCGCGCGATGGTGTCTGTCTCGCTGTCGCGGTCCCTGGTCATCACCCCGCCATTCCCAGCTCGCGAAAGCGGCGGATCATGCTGGCCTCGAGGCGAGCCAGCGCCGCGCGTGCATCACGCTCGTCCTCGTCACGCTGGCGGAAATCGGCCTCGACGCGCGCGCGCAACTCTGCCAGATCGTCGCCCTCGACCGCGCCGCGCACGGCCACCCGCACCTCGTCGCCGCATTTTACCAGCGTGCCGGAATTGACCGCGACAAACCGCTCCGCGCTGTCCTCGGTTTCGTATAGAAGAATGCCGGGCACCAGTTCGCTAACGAAATCGACATGACCGGGCAGCATGCCGAAATGCCCGTCGGGCGCCTCTGCCACGATGCGCCGGACGGGACGATCCACGCAGACCGCCATGGGGGTGATGACCTCAAGCCGCATCGGTGGCTTCCGCCGGCTCGTCGAGGTCTTCGATCGGCCCGATCATGTAGAAATCTCCCTCGTCGCGGTCGGCAAATTCACCCGACAGGATGCGCTCGCAGCTATCCAGCGTCTCGTCGAGCGAGACGAAGCGGCCCTTGTTGCCTGTCATCGCCTCGGTGGAAAAGAACGGCTGGGTCAAGAACCGGTCCAGCTGGCGGGCCTGACGGACGGTGGCGCGGTCGCGTTCGGACAGTTCCTCGAGGCCCAGCATGGCGATGATGTCCTTGAGATCCTCGTATTCGGCCAGCGTCGTGCGCACCGCGCGGGCGATGCGGTAGTGGCGCGGGCTGACCGTGCCGGGCGTGAGCATGCGGGAATAGGATTTCAGCGGGTCGATGGCCGGGTAAAGCCCCTCGGACGCCTTCTTGCGCGACAGCACGATCGAGGCGGAGAGATGGGCAAAGGTGTGCGTGGCGGCCGGATCGGTGAAATCGTCGGCGGGCACATAGACCGCCTGGATCGAGGTCATTGTGCCGCGGTCGGTGGAACAGATCCGCTCCTCCAGATCGGCGAGTTCGGTTCCCAGCGTCGGCTGGTAGCCCACCCGGCTGGGGATGCGGCCCAGAAGGCCCGACACCTCGGAGCCCGCCTGCACGAAGCGGAAGATGTTGTCGATGAGCACCAGCACATTGCGGCGCAGGTCGTCGCGGAAATATTCCGCCATGGTCAGCGCCGCATGGCCCACGCGAAAGCGCACGCCGGGGCTTTCGTTCATCTGGCCGAACATCATCACGGTGTTGTCCAGAACGCCCGCCTCGCCCATCTCCCGGTAAAGCTCCTCCGCCTCGCGAGAACGTTCGCCGATCCCGCAGAACAGGCTGACGCCGTCGTATTCGGCGACCATGTTGTGGATCATCTCGGTGATCAGCACCGTCTTGCCCACGCCCGCGCCGCCGAAGAGCCCCGCCTTGCCGCCACGTTCCAGCGGGCTCAGGAGATCGATCGCCTTGATCCCGGTCTCGAAGATCGCGCCTTCGACCCGGCGCTTGGACAGGGGAACCGGCGCGCGCAGGATTGGTCGGCGGGGCAGGTTGGCCAGCGACGGGCCGTCGTCGATGGTTTCACCAAAGAGGTTGAACATGCGGCCCAGCACCGCCTCGCCCACGGGCACGTCGATCGGGCCGCCGGTGTCGCGCACCGCAAGGCCGATGCGCAGGTCGGACGAGGGGTTCATGACCAGCCCTCGGGCAAGGCCCTCGCCCGGAAGGCCGGCGACCTCGATCACGATCTCGGGGTCGGTCAGCGTCACGAGGCGGTTTGTGATCGCCGGCAACGCCCCGTCGAACCGGATGTCGGCGACACCGCCGCCAAGCCGCACGATATGGCCGATGCCGGTGTCGCGCTTGTTCATTCACCATGATCCTTGCTCATCGGATGGGTCCGTCCGGGCAAAAGGGGATTCCGAGCGTCAGCTCGTTTGTATGGAATAGCGGTTCCTCGTATCCGGGACCCAATTTTCCGGCATGAACCACGGGCAGGATGCCCTCGGCGGCGAAATGCGCCGCGGCGCGGGCCGCGTCCTCGGGATCCGGGACGTCGCGGATCTCGACACCGGAGAGGTTTATCCCGGCCTCATCGGCCGCGGCGCGTATTTCCTTCTCCGCGCCGGCCAGCACCGGGTCGATCAGGCCCGCGCGCGTACTGCTGATCGCCCCCTCGATGGATGGGACATCGACCGGGTTGACCACGACCATGCGGATCGGACCCTTTTCACGGGCAAGATCCTCGATATGCTCGAACCGGTCGGGTGGCTGACCGGTTTCCATGGCCACCGGGCGGCCGAAAGGCCGCGACACTGGCGTGTCGGGCGCGATCACCTCGATCCGGCCCGAAACGATGACCTGCCCGTCTTCGCGGCGGCACCGGCAGTCAAGTTGCACCTTGCGCGACGCTTCATCCAGCGATGCGACGGTGACTTCGGCAACGGCCAGATCGCCTTGCTTCAGCACGCCGAGAAACTCGAGTGACAGAGTGGTGAACCGGGTGCCCGGACCCGGAAGCCGGGTGGCGATCAGAGTGACAAGCAAGGTCACGGCAATCCCGCCCTGCGCGAGCGCCGTGCGGAAGCCCGGATCGGAGGCCAACGCCCTGTCGACACCGTGTCCGGAGACGTCGGCCGCAAAGGTCGTGAAGCTGCGCATGTCGCCTGCCACAACTCGGCGTTCGATGTCGGCCCTATTCCCTGGCTTGAGGGTGCCAATCGGGCGGTTGGCGATGACTCTGTCCGTACTCATTTCTGCAAGACGTAGGTTCCGGGGGCGTTTTCAAGCGGCTGGTATTTTCCCTTTCCCGCGCCCAGCTTCGGCGGCGCCGTCTCTGCGTTCGATCGCTCACTCAGCCAGTCGACGAGCGCCGGCCACCATGAGCCCTCGCGCTTTTCAGCCACAGTTTCCCATGTCTCTGCTGGTACGTAGGGATCTTCCCGTTCGGTGGTGTGAATGTGAAACGCCCGCCCCTTGTGTCCCGGTTCGCTCACGATCCCCGCATTGTGCCCGCCACTGGTCAACACAAAGGTCACCGCCGGTTCGGTCAGCAGGTGCAGCTTGTAGACAGATTGCCACGGCGCAATATGATCCGACGCGGTCGAGACGCAGAAGATCGGAACGTCGATCGCGTCCAGTGTCACGGGCTTGTCGCCGATACGGTATTGCCCCTGCGCCAGTTGGTTGCTCAGATAGAGCTTGCGCAGGTATTCGCTGTGCATGCGGTACGGCATACGCGTCGCGTCATCGTTCCAGGCCATGAGATCGAACATCTCCTGCCGTTTGCCCATCAGATACTCATAGATGTAACGCGACCAGATCAGATCGGCCGAGCGTAGCAGTTGAAACGCACCGGCCATCTGCCTGGTGTCCAGATACCCCTGATCCCACATCATGTTTTCAAGAAACGACACTTCGCTTTCGCCGATGAACAGCTGCAGTTCGCCCGGTTCGGTGAAATCGGTCTGCGTGGCCAGCAGGGTGAGCGAGGCCAGCAGGTCCTGCCCGTCGTGCGCCAACTGCGCCGCCTTGGCCGCCATCAGCGTTCCACCCAGGCAATAGCCCATGGCGTGCACCTTTTGCTCCGGCACGATCGCCTTGACCGCGCCGAAGGCCTCGTCGATCGCGTCGAAATAATCCGTCATCCCCATGTCCCGGTCTTCGGCAGTGGGGTTGCGCCACGACACCATGAATACCGTGTAGCCTTGTCCGACCAGATACTTGACCAGCGAATTGTGCGGGCTGAGATCGAGGATGTAGTATTTCATGATCCAGGCCGGCACGATCAGGATCGGCTCGGCTTTCACCTTGTCCGTCTGCGGCGCATACTGGATCAGTTCCAGAAGACGGGTGCGGAACACCACCTTGCCCGGTGTCACTGCCACATCCCGGCCGGGCAGATAATCTTCAGTTCCCACCGCTGGTTTGCCCGAAACCGCGCGCTCCCAGTCCTCGAGGAAATGCTGCATCCCGCGCGCAAGATTTCCGCCGCCCTCGCGGAGAGTGGCGTCGGCGACCTCCGGGTTGGTGGCGATGAAATTCGAGGGCGACATCATGTCGAGTATCTGCCGCGTGACGAAGGAGACGACATTTTCTTCGCGCTTGGTCACACCGTCGATGTCACAAGCGGCATTGTACCACCATTGCTGAGTCAGCAGAAAACTCTGGTGCATCATGTTGTAAGGCCAACGCTGCCAGGCCTCGTGATCGAAGCGGTGATCGTGGGGCAGTGGTTCGATGAAGCCCGGCGTGTTCGGGTCGCGAGCGAGCTGGTTCATGTAGACGCCAAAGCGCATCGCCTTGCGCGCGGCCTTCTCGGCCAGTTGCAGCTGCTTGCCGGGCGCGCCCATCAGGTGAACGCCCCAGGTAAAGAACGTGGACGCCAGCCCGTAGGGCGTCACCCCAAGGGTGAAGCGCGCAAGATGGGCGTTGGCGGCGCGGTCGAGGCTCTTGGTACTATAGCGGTCCGGCATCTCGAAGGGTGAGCGATGGACGATCTCAGGCGGCTCCGGCGCCAACTCGCCGCGTGCCTCGGCCTTCTCATCCGGTGTTTGGGGCAGATCTTCCGCATCCAGCTCTGCGCTTTTCCGGCTTTTCTTGACAATCTTTAGGGGGTGCGTCTTCGTGTCGGGCATCTGGTCCTCTCATGCGTCATGGTTTGAAAACGGGCGCCGGGCAGCTAGCCCATCCGGAGGCCGCCGTTGACGGCAAGCGTCGCCCCGGTGATGAAGCTCGCGTCGTCCGGGACGAGGAAACGCACGCAACGTCCGATCTCGTCAGGATCGGCCAGACGCGAGATCGGTACCATTTCGATCCCTGTTAGCTCGATAAAAATCCCTGTTCGGATGCGTTGGATTTTTGTGTAAGTAGCTGATTTGTAGTCAGAAAAGCGAACCAGTTTCCCGCGTTGGCGGCTAGATCTGCGAAATTTCCCTGTATTTTCCCAGTTATCAGGGAAATTCACTGTCGAGACAGGTTCGCCGCAGCCTCCCAGCACAGCCACCCAGTCGCCGCCATACAGAAAGATGCGCCATTGCATCGAGCCGTCCAACGCTCCGGTGCAATTTCCGCCATTCCGATCCTGGCTGGACTGCATCACCGATACGTCCGGATATAATTTTCGGAAAGCACAGGGGTTTCGGCACGTTCCTGATTCATGGTTCCGAGCCTAATATGATTGTGGCGCGCCGAAACCCATCTGATTCAGCGGCTTGCGAGCGAATTGAACACCCAAGCCACAATAGCGGCGAAGAACCAGCCGAAGGCAACGCTGCCGACTATGCCTTCGATCCAGCCGAGCACGCTCGTAACTGGCCGGACCGTGAAGATGTCGACCCAACCATGTGCCACCGGCAGATCGGGCCACACGAGTTCAAACCCCGCACAAACGATGAAGGTGGCGACCAGCGCTGCTGACAAGGCCCACGCGGCCGGTATCAGAGGAATACGGTTCACGGTGTCTGACATTTCTGCCTCCAAAAAATTGGACTTCTTCTAATACCCCCTAAGGGTATGGACTTAATACCCAGGTGGGGTATAGTCAACCCCATGACACCCGAAACTCGAAAGAACGCACGTGCGCGGCTTGCCCGGATCGAGGGACAGGTCCGTGGTCTCGTGAAGATGATCGATGACGACCGCTACTGCATAGACGTGATCACCCAAGTGCAGGCAGCACGTGCGGCTTTATCGCGCGTCGAGCGCCTTGTGCTTCAAGATCACGTGAGCCACTGCGTCACGGATGCGGTTGCTTCTGGGAACCAGAAGGAACGGGAACGAAAGATTGATGAGTTGATAAGCGTCATCGATAGCGCCACCTAGTGCGAGCCGAGCAAGCGCGTTCTGCGTCCGGGGAGCGACCAGCCGATCGTGGCGCTGCCAGAATGGAAAAGGGCTCGCGACATGAGAAGAATCGCTAGGCTAGAGACTACTGCCTCTCAAGTTGGATCGGCGGGCATGGGACAGAGCCGTAGGAGCAAAACACGCAACAATCTCCTTCGGAGGGGGTCAGGCGCGCGCCACAGCCCTTGCAATAATAAACGATCACGCAAGAGTCTGTTGGCATCATCTCGCGCGCCTGATGCCCGCAATGGGGACAGGTAATAGTAGACTCCTGCGCCACGTTTGCTGCTTGCATAGCCGAGGTCATCGTGTTTCCCCGGAAGAACCTTCGGCAGGATGCATCCTTTCATGCATTGGGCTCATCATGGCCTCTAAACTGAAACCCGACAGGGTTGCATAAGCTCCCATCAAGGGGAGAAGCACGGCAATAAGGAATACCCAGGCGGCCTGCTGCACTGCAGCCAAGGAAAGAACGACGGTCGATCTTCATCTAGCGCGTCCCTCAAGTGAACTCCAGGTGGTCCAGATAGCTGCTGTCGGACCTTAAGTTTCCCGAGCATTAGCGGATCACTTTGCGTGCAGAACGTCAACGCCATCGCGGCTGACAAGTCTGACGTCAGCTTTTGACCCAAAGCCAATCTTCGCGGTTGCCAGAATGGAAAAGGGTTGGCAACCCGACCAAGGAAATCGATGGGCCAAAGAAAAAGCCCCACCTGGGCAGCGGGGCTGAGGGCTTATCAATAGGAGACTGAAGGGCCGGCTAAAGCCTGCCCAGTCGGTGCAACGAACCTATCGAGGCAGCAGTCGCTGATTTTGAGGTCCAACGATGGAAGCATCCTTGCAATGCACGCGGACGCAATGGTCTGACTCGGCCAAATCGGTCTGTTTGACCTCGATCATTGTTGAGCCAGGCCTGATCATATCAATTTGCCATAATCTCGATGTCGCGTTCGGAACCTTTGGTTGCCGCTGGGTTATGAGTGCGACTGATAAAAAGTCGCGTGCTGACTGGCAAACGGCATGAAGTGGAGTCGGCACAAGAGAGTGTGATTCACAGTGAGCTAGTTGCTGTCACGCCGCATGGCGATGTGACACTGTGTGAGTGAGTTATCAGACGAAGGAGAAACCGATGAATCTACTTAAATCAATAAAACTCGGATCGCTGCTGATCCCTCTTGTCGTCGTGGGTTCGATGGCGCTGGCGCAGGATCAAAGCGAACAGGAGCCCACGACGGATCACGCCGCTCACCATGGCACGGCCGATTCGCAAGCAGGACAAAATGAGCCCGTTGGTGAAGTTACGAGCCCAAGCGGCATGAAAGGGCAGGGTCAAGGCATGATGGGCCAGCGCGGCATGCTGCGCCAGGACGGCAAAGACGATGGCAAAAAGATGATGGGCTGTCCGATGATGGGTACGGGCATGATGGGCGAAGGCATGATGGGCAAAGGCAAGATGGACAAGGGCATGATGCATGCGCGCCCGATGATGGAAGCCCGGCTTGCCTATATCAAAGCTGACCTGGAGATCACCGAGCCCCAGACAGCTGCTTGGGACGCTTATGCTGGCGCGGTGAGGGCCCGCCACACCGCCATGGAAGGTATGCATATGGACATGATGAAAGCCAAAGAAACTGGCAGCGCATTGGAGCGCATGGACGCACGCATCAAGTCGACGGAAGCTAAACTTGAGAGCTTGAAGGCGCTGAAGCCCGCGACCGAAGCGCTCTATGGCGCGCTGACCGACGAACAGAAGAAGAAGGCCGACAAGTTGCTAGGCGGCGGTTGCGGCATGATGTAGGCACACAAAATGATCTATCATTTCTCCAAGACGATAAACATGCCCTTCGATCGAGCGATTTCGCACACGACCGAAGCTCTGAAGCGCGAAGGTTTCGGCGTGCTCACCGACATAGACGTCCGAGCCACCATGAAAGCGAAGCTCGGCGAGGATTTTCGGCCTTACCGGATACTCGGTGCCTGCAACCCGAAACTCGCCCATCGTGCACTTCAGCTTGAGTCTAAGATCGGGACGATGCTGCCCTGCAATGTCATCGTGCAAGAGCACGAGGGCGGCGGCGTGGAGGTCTCGGCAGTCGATCCCGCCGCCTCCATGCAGGCGGTCGACAATCCGAGCTTGGCCGAAGTCGCGAAGGAGGTTCAAACCAAGCTCAAAAGAGTCATCCACGAACTTTGAAAACCGTTAGGAGCATCATAACTCTCAAAGCGCTGACAACCTCAAAGACGAGGGTCCAGCAAGCGGCTCTTGACGAATACCAAGGTCCAACCGACGACGAAGCCGTTGACGGCGATAGCTCCTGCTGTGTGTACCTGCGGCGAGTTCTTTCCGCCTGTGCGACGTACTAAAATCAGGCGCGCACGTAGCTGGCATTACACAAAGAGCGCCCTCGTATCGATCGGTCCAAAGCTCCGGCACAATTTCCGCCATTCCGATCTTGGCTGGACTGCACCATCAAAACGTCCGGATATGATTTGCGGGCAGGACAGGAGGTAGGTATGAGCAAAGACTCCTTTGAAAGAGATCGGAAGTCTTATCAAGAGCATGGATTAGGCGGCCGGATAGGGTTTGGCAAGAATGCGGCCGTTATCGTGATCGACCTGCAACTAGGATTTACCGATCCTACTTGCCCTCTGGGCGGCGATCTGGATCGCGTGGTCGAATACTGCAGGGAATTGATTTTTTCCGCGCACCAAAAGTAAATTCCGGTTTTCTTCACCGCTTGCGCGTACGAAGAGCATCTCAAGGATTCCGGGCTCTGGGGGAAAAAGGTTCCCGCTTTAAGTTGGTTGAAAGTAGGCAGCAAGTGGGTGGAGATCGATCCGCGCTTGGGAAAGACGCCTGAAGACATCCTGGTGATAAAAAAATATCCGTCGGGCTTTTTCGGCACTCACCTGCAGGCGACCCTGACGAGCATGGCAATCGATACCCTGATTATTACCGGTTGCACAACCAGCGGCTGCGTGCGCGCCACATCCATCGATGCCCTTCAGTACGGTTATCA
>Ga0307379_10013780_pt1 | contig 10467 bp, 13 predicted proteins | sample UN2MG_FD_202237 | JGI IMG/M metagenome (GOLD analysis project Ga0307379, IMG submission 202237) | Soil microbial communities from Risofladan, Vaasa, Finland - UN-2 | ecosystem: Environmental > Terrestrial > Soil > Coastal area > Acid sulfate soil | place: Finland: Risofladan, Vaasa | collected... | reverse complement strand
CATTCCGGCCAAGATGATCTCGTGGAGCGAAAGTCTGCCGAGGAGTCCATCGAGGACTGGGTCTGTGGATCAGGTTGCCCTGTAGCCGAGCTTGATCGCCAGCGTGACGCGGGTAGCCGCTTCTTCTATTGCCCGAAGGCTGCAACCAAGAGTCGCTGGGCCTATTGCGAGGACTGCGACCTGGTCTTCAAGCACAGCAAGGGAACGTTCGAGACGCACAAGGAGCATAAGGTTATCAGTCACCCGACTCAAAAGCCGATCAAGCTGATGGAATATCTCATCAAGCTCGTCACTCAACCTGGTGGCGTTGTCGTAGATCCTTTCTGCGGTTGTTACGACTCGCAAACGGAAGTTCTTACCGAGCGCGGGTTTGTCCCGTGGCCCAAGGCGACCAAGGAAGACCTTTACGCGACACGATCAGCTGACGGTCAAATTATGTTCGTTAGCCCGTCGGCGCTGATTCGCAAACAGCATGTCGGCGGGATGCACCATTACCAGGGACGATCTGTCGACTTGCTAGTGACGCCGAACCACAACATGTTGTTCCGCGAGCACCACGCAGAAGAAGCGGTGTTGGTTCCTTCAGAAGAAGCGGTAGCGTCTGTTTATCACATTCCAAATCAGGCGATTTGGTCCGCACCAAACGTCGATACTTTGCGCGTAGGAGAGATCGAACTCCCGGCTGACGAGTGGTTGCGCTTCTTTGGCTTGTACGTGGCCGAGGGCCATGTGAATCGCAAACGCGGTTATGGCGTGCTTGTCAAGCAAAGTAAGTCCGCAGAGTTTGTGAACGCGGTTCGTCACGTATTCCATGCGCTAGGAAACGTCAGTAGACAGCGGGAGCACACTTACGGTGATCTCACACTCTTCGTTCTCCAAGAGCGCAATATGCACGCAGCTTGTGCCGCCGTTGGCTACCAGCACGAACGCCGGATTCCTCGCAGTTACATGAACCTAGGTCCGAGGAATCTGACTGCCCTTTACGAGGGTTTGATGCTCGGCGACGGTTGCGAAACTATGGGGGGTCGAGAGTGTTACTTCACGTGCAGCCCTGGACTCGCTGACGACGTCGCCGAATTGATGATCCGACTTGGACGCGCTGCGACGATCTCGGCACGTCGAAGGAAACAACACCGGATCGGTGACCGGCTAATCATCAATCAGCGCGTTCAGTACACTGTTCGCGCTCGCTACGCCAAGGAACTAAAGGTTACGACGAAGAAGATGCGAACTGAGGTGCCCTTTAATGGTGTCGTCCATTGTGTTGTCGTGCCTCCTCACCACACACTCCTCGTTAAGAGAAACGGGAAAGTCGCCTGGTGCGGAAACACGGGCACCACGGCAGTAGCCGCCAAGCGACTGGGCTACAACTTCATCACCTGCGAACTCGACGCGCGCTACGCGAAGATCGCCGAGGCGCGCGTGGGCACGGTGGGCAAGGAACACCTGTCAGCGCTGACGAGTGGTGCTGTATTCTGTCCCAGCTGCAAAGCAAGAGGTGAGATCAAGCTCATTGCTGAAGCAACTCTCAAACAGTCGCAAGCAACGGGTAAGAAGATCACATGCAGCAAGTGCTTCAAGCGATATTCGTATGAGGCACTGAGCAATGGCTGAGGTGATTCACGGCAGCCGCATCGCCGCGTAAAGACGAGAGGAAAATCAAGTGACCGAACCTTTGCCACCGTCCGCTCACATGGACAACTCGCACACGGGTAAGTTCATCACGGTCAATGGCAACATCGGGACTGGTAAGTCGACGTTCTGTTCGTCACTCGGTGGGTTGCTGGGCGACCGCACTCATATCATGCAAGAGCCTGTGGACAAGCCTGCATTCCGGACGCTTCTTGGGCGTTACTACGCTGATCCCGCGCGGTGGGGGTTTACATTCCAAATGTATGCACTCAAGGAGAGATTCAAACAGCACACGCTGGCCTCTGAGCTTGTCGCGAACGGTGTGACCGTCGTGCAGGACCGCGACATCTACAGTGACGGCTGTTTCGGTCGCCTCGTTCATCTCGATGGCAACATGACGACCGAGGAGTGGGACATCTACGCCGACTCGTTCGGCAATATCAAGCGGTTCCTGCGCTACCCAGACCTGATGATCTACTTGCGTGCTGGTCCGCAGGTGTGTCATGAGCGCACCAAGCAACGCGGGCGCGAGGAGGAATCGGGTGTTCCGCTTGACTACCTGAAGCGGCTGCACGATGAACATGACGCTTTGGCCGACGCCATGAGCCGGTTTACCCGAGTGGTCGTGTTCGACTGGACCGACTTCCCAGAGGACTATGGTCAGGTCGTAGAGCGGATTAACGAGGCTCTTAGCGCCGAAGTGCGCTTCATGCGCGACTTCGCGCGATTGTAAGGAGACGCTGTGAAGGTAGTCCTCGCACACGCCTTCGACGTGGGCTACAGTCTCGGACGCGGAGTGCTCCAAGAATGACTAAGACAGACCCCAAGTCAGCAACCAAATCAGCCAAGTCGGTGACGGCGAACACACCTCCGGTCAAACGAGGAAGCGTACCTTTTGTCGTCAGCTACAAGAAGGTCAGCAGACGGCCGAAGATCAAGACGAAGCGCCGATTCGTCGGGTTCCGAGGCGCTATCAGGAACGTGGTCGGCAAGATCACCAGTCAGATCGACGAGGTCTTCTTCACCTACGAGCAGGAGATCGAGGAGCAGGGGATCACCAAAGTGGTCCACTGGGCCATCGACGTGAACGATCCCTGGGGCGTGAACGAGCGAGCGGGGATCGTCGCTACGCGCCTGCCTGAGATTCCCCCATGCGGTACGCACTACGAAATCACGATGCTTGACGCTTCTCTGGAGCATCCGCCTGAGCCGCTCAATGGCAAGGTGCGCCGTCCGCCAAACCATGACATCGCTCGCGAGAAAATGCGCCAGGCTCTCCAAAGGGATGGGCACTACGACCCGGAAGCCGGACCGCCTCCTCCATGAAGGAAATGACTGTCTGGGTCGGTCCCGTGCATAGCGGGAAGTCGACCAAGGCCCTTCTACGAGCCAGGAGATACCTCCGACTGGGCCACGATGTCGTGCTCGTGCGCCCGTCCGTCGCCGTGCGTCCCGAGCAAGGCGAGGAACCGGGAATGCTTGTCACTAAGACAACCCACCGGTTCCCGTCCATCGAGATCGATGACGTTGCTGACCTGAGCGCAGCAGCTGAAGGCGCGTCGGTTCTGTGGATTGACGAGCCGATGCTTTTCCCGAGCGAGTCTGACGACCTGTTGATCGCGCTGGTGCAGGAGATTCGCGTGAACACGGTCGTGCTGGTGAGCGGTCTTTGCGCGACATCCGACCTGACGATATTCGGGGGCGTCATGCCGATGTTCATGGCGCTTGCTGATCGCATCGTCTGGTGTCTGAGCGATTGTGACCACTGTAAAAGCCTTGGAACCGCGACACGATCCTTCTTCACCGCAGGGAAGAAACCAGCGACAGTGGTTATCGGAGGTAGCGATGTCTACCAAGCCCTCTGCCCAAGCTGCTGGAACAAAGCGTCGTCGTAGCAACGACCGCGTCACGACTTAGAAATAATTCCAGAACTTCTTGTCATCCCATGGGGATACATACGTTCGCAGGGTGAGCCTACGACACAAGGTCGGGGGTAGAACCTACGACAACCAAGCCCACGGAGCCTGCGAAATGAAGTTTCAGGAGTGTCTCGACTACGCTGCCGCACTTCCCAAGGAGGTGCCGCTCTTCTTCCTCGGTCCGCCGGGGATCGGCAAGTCCGTACTCTCTTGCACCATAGCCGCTGCACAGGGTGTGGACGGAATTATCTCGCGCTGGGAACTGACCGGCCACGGCCCCGAAGACATCGTCGGTGTCCCGTTCCCTGTCGAGCAGCATGGGACCCGTGTCACCAAGTTCCTCCCGCCGGAACGTCTCGCCATTCTCGGCGGCGACGTCCACGGTACCCTAATCCTCGAAGACATCACGCAGGCCAGCAAGGCTGTCCAGTGCGCATGCTTCCAGCTCGTGCAAGAGCGCAGCGTCGGTGCATTCGCGCTTTCGCCAAACGTGCGGATCATCCTCACGGGTAATCGCGCGAGTGACAAGGCCGGCGCCCGCGAGCTTCCCTCCCCGCTTCGCAATCGTGTCATGCTCCTGAACCTGGAGCCCGACCTGGAAGAGTGGATGTACTGGGCCGCGTCCAAGGGCTACCCGGCCGTGGTCGGGTCGTTCTTGACCTACAAGCCGTCGTTCTTCACGCAGACTCCGGACAAGGGCTGCAAGGAGAACGGGCAATTCGCGACGCCGAGATCGTGGGAGAACGTCTGTCGTATCTACACGGCGTCCGTCGCCTTCGGCAAGGGCGATATCGGTCCTCTTCAAGAGGCGTGCGGCGGGCTCGTCGGCGAAGGAATCGCGGCCGAGTTCTGCGGGTTCGTGAAGCTCCAGAAGGAACTCCCCAACCCGAAGGCGGTTCTCGACGATCCCGAGAAGTGGTTGCCCGATCCGCCCAAGGAAGCAGACAAGCTTCACGCAATGGTCACCGCGCTCGGCGAGTACGCAGCGCTCAACCAGGGCAAGGACAAGAAGATTTACCTCAAGCTCCTTCTGGCGCTGCACCACACCAGCAAGAACGGTGGCCGCGAGGGCTGCGCGGCTGGCGTGAGCGTCTTCCAGGCCAATGGCGGCGACGTCAACGCGCTCTGCGACGCGGCTGACCAAAATAAGAAGGACCCCCGTGTTCTCAGTGTTCTCAAGTTCTTCGCGGCGTCGGTCAAGTAAGAAAAGCAGGCTCAAAGAACGAGTCGAGTGTCATCTGCTGACGCTCGGCTCGTTCTGAGGGTAGGAGAAGAACACCATGAATGGCGACAAGGCTACTGAGCAGGACGCGAACGTTGTCTTCACTGCTGATCAACTACAAGCAATGGAAACGGAACTCCGAGATTGGGTTTCTAAGGCCCGCGTGCGGCTCATCTCCCGCGTTCCCTTCTTCGGCTACCTCGCCATGCAACTTCGGCCGCGCATGGCGCTACCGCAGGACGGTGTGCCCACGGCCGGTATCAGCCGAGACGGAACGGTCGTCTGCAACTACGATTTCTTCAACGGTCTCTCGGCCAAGCAACAAGCTTGGGTGATTGCCCACGAGGTCTTGCATCCAGCTATGCGCTTCTGGGAGCGTCGTGGGACGCGCAACCACTCGCTCGCGAACATCGCGCACGACCTGTCGTTCAACTTCTGGGTCGAGCAGACCGGTAAAGGTGAACTCGAAGCGCCAGACGGTATTCTCGACGATCCCAAGTTCCACGGTATGGCGATGGAGGAAATCTATGCCTACCTCATGAGGGGTGACCCTGGGACCCCCGGTGTCACCAAGGTCAAGACCAGTGGCGGCGGTGAGGTCACCATCGACGTCAACGGTGGCAACGGTGGCAACGACGGCTACGACGACTGCCGCGATGACCTGAACAGTTCCAAGCAGGGGCAGCAGGCGGCAAATGGGAGCAAGAGCGCGCAGCGCGCCATCGACAATAACTGGAAGCTCAACATCGCGGCGGCGCAACAGAAACATGAGCAGACCAAAGGCAAGGGGAGTCTGCCTGCCGGACTCCGACGTTGGATCCAGGAATTACTCCACCCCCAGCTGGAGTGGCAGGAACTTCTCCGTCGGTGGGCTGGCGAGAATGGCAAGCCAGACGACTACTCGTTCCGTCGTCCCTCGCGCCGATCCTATGGGATGAATGTGATCCTTCCCGGGCTTGCTAATGGCGGCACCGCTGACGTCTGCTTCTTGCTCGACACGTCGGGCTCCATGAGCGACGCCGAGTGCAGGGCTGGGCTCTCCGAAGCTCAGGGTATCCTGGAAGAGATGGGCAGCGAGATCCTCGCGATTTCGTGTGATGCAGCGGTCCACACGGCGATGGAGGTCGAGGACATTCACGAGTTCGAGATGAAGGGTGGCGGTGGATCAGACTTCAATCCCGCGTTCGACTACCTTCAAGAGATCGGCTTCGAGGGTGCTGTAATCGCCATGACTGACGGCATGATCAGTGTCCCCTCCGAGAGGCCGCACAACCTGAAGGGGTGCCTGTGGCTGACGTCTGAGCGTTACAGCCCTCCCACCGAGCGGTGGGGCGACCACATCAAGATCAAGCTTCCAGGTGACACCGATTAGAAGGGCGTCATGGCGAGTATCAGCGCAGCGCGGGTAGAACTCATCCAGGAGAGGGTAATGATCGTCAAGGTCGACGCTGTAGAGTTTCAGATCGCGCCGCGCTGGAAGAAAACCGTCATCGCGCTGCTAGACGATTTGTCCAAGGCAACCGCCGAGGAATACTCCGGCGTCCCAACCGGTGCCCCACGGCTCATACACTGCGGTCAGCGAAAGATCGCAGTCATCAAAGCCATTCGCCAGGCCACAGGGTTGAACCTCAGAGACGCCAAGGCTCTGGCTGACCGAGCCCCTGTCGATCTCCCCAACATGTCCTCTGCAATAGCATCTGAGTTCGTGCGCGAAGTGCGAGAAGCCGGTGGTACCGTGGAGCCGCCGACGCTCGGCGCCATCGACCGTCTCGCCAAGATGGGTGAACGCATCGAACTGGAGACCCCAGAGGCGGAAGAACTCTACTCCCGCTATCTGACCGCGCAGTCAGCGCTGACGGGTGTTCTTCGGGCCGGCGAGGGAAACTCCGTCTTCCGAGCGCAAATCGAGGCGGCTCTGCCTCACGATTCATAGTCGCCATTGGCCAATGGATTCGGTTATCCTGCCGCAAACACCAGCAGGAGCGATCCCGATGACCACTGATACACCACAACTCATTACTCCCGGCGGGGCCGTTCTCAAGAAGGAACTCCCCCCTGAGCGTGACTGGTCCAAAGCCGAGTTCCCCATCGCGTTGTTCAACGACCGCATTGCGATCAAGCGCGCGGATCGAGAAGAAATCTCGGAGGGCGGTATTATCCTGGTGGACAGCGCGATGGAACGCACGATGACGGGTGTTGTCGTCGCTGCCGGTCCTGGCCTGATGAAGGGCAACGGAGAGCACTGTCCGATGCTTGTCAAGGTCAACGACGTGGTGCTGTTCGAGCAGTTCCGCTCGATGATCGAGATTACGGTCGAAGGCCGAAGCTACCACCTGATGAACGCGAACGATCTGCTCGGCAAGGTCGTCGGCGGCGTCAAGATCAAGGCTGGCACTGGCAAGGACGGCGGCGCCGGACGCACCCACACGGCTTACTAGGGCAGATCGATGACAACGGACGAGGCGATCAAGTGGCTCAAGCACCGCTCGGTGATGGTGATCTTCCACCGAGATCAGATCATCCTCGTCGCCCCCCGGAATAAGTTCGTCGTCGACGTGAGGGACAAGTTCTTCAAGATCGACGCGGGTAAGGACTTCACCGTGGCGATGAGCGACCGAGGTGATTCGCTTGTTGACGTCGTGCAAGCCGCTCGCGCCAGCTGGCGGACGGTTGTCGGCCCGGTCGACGCTCTTTCCGATATCCACGGGCTCAAAGCTCCGCCTGCGGAACTCCAGTTCGTTGGAGATGTTGATCGTCTTTTCGGTGGAATCATCGGGTAGAACACGCCAACAAGGAGTAACCCAATGCGATTGCGCGTGAGTGATAAAGCAGCCAAGCAAATGGGAATGACGGGAAGTCCCGAGGAAGCTCGTGAGATCCGCCGCCAACGTCTCGAAGCAGAACGTCTCGAAGCAGAACACCTTCGGGCAGAGAAGAGACGCGATCAGCTAGCTCTGCGCGAGCAGGCTAAAGCAAATCGGAATTCAGCCATCGACGCCGATGCAGCTCTTGCGTCCGCAGTCGCTGCCTTCAAGAGTATCGAGAGTGATACGTCGGCGCAGAATCGTAAGCGCAGTGAGGAGCAGATCAGCGAAGCGCTCGTCGCTCATGAGTCGGCGGAACGAAGGATCGATGAGCTTGAGCGTGCGCTGAGTGAAGCGAAGCAGACGGCTGAGGCTACGCTCAAACGCCTGGAAGCAACCCATCGTCGTCATCAGAAGACCGTGGTCGAGTCGGACGAACGTTTGGGCGTGTCACTCGATGCGGTCAGATCGACGTGGGATGCAAACGAGCAGGCGTGGCAGTTGATGAACCGTCGCTTCGTGAAGTCGAAGCGCGACCGCGTGGCCCGCCGAAATGCCAAAATCATCCTAGGCATCTCCAAGGTCAATCGATAGAACAGAAGCACGTCAGCGCTGACGGCTGATGCAGGAATTCAAGGGGGCGAATTAGACTCGATGCTCGATTAAGAAACGATTGCTGCGTGTCGGAGTTGGTCGAAGGCTCCGTCAAAATCGACCAAAATTCTCAATTGCCAACGCGAACGAGAACGACTGGCTGAGCGATGACTCGTTGGACGCCTTCATGGCGACCGTCGAGGCTCCCGCCCAGCTGGTCACCGTCTGAGCTAGAAACTCAGACCCTCGCCTGATCCTCCACCCATGAGGTGACGGAACGAGGCCACAAGATGGGATAAGCGGACCACCGGTCGCGGGTGGGAAGTCGAAAACATGAACAGCGACTTGGTCATGGGAACTCGGGCCACCGGGGAACTCAACCGAGATGAACAGGATGGCTACACACGTAGACGCAGCGTGGAATGATCAGGTAGACCCGGGTGCAACTCCCGGCGCCTCCACTCCGCGAGTGTGGCGAGTGACGTGGGGCGGGTCGGTCAGTAAACAGCTTCTGACCGGCCCGCCCTGGCGTTTGACGGGTAGAACACCGTCATGCAGAACACCGATTGTGGCCGCGTCTGATGCCTAACTTCGATCAAGACCACTGCCTAGCCCACGGGATACACAACGAGCAGACCCGGAAGCCTTGGCTTGAGCGGGACGACGCTCATTGTCGTCACGAACAAGGGAGTAACTCCGTGTGTTGTTGGTGCGGTAATTCAATGCCCATTACCAAGCGGGAGCACGGAACCTACAAATCGAAGGGACGGTAGATATGAGGAGCGAGACACTAGGCACACGCAATCCACTAGCACACGCGGACTTCGCGGTCCCACCGCTGCACATACCAGACGGCAAGGGCGGCTGCTACAAGACCGAGCTAGTGCTCGAACGCAGTGAGCAGCGTGTTGTCAAGATCCACTGGTGGCACGGGCCAGATCCGCGTCGGGATCCACATAATCACCCTTGGCACTATTTCAGATCAACGATCCTCAGTGGTGGCTACACCGAGACACGATATGCAGCTCCATACTTGGACACTGCTGAACGGGAACGAGAGTCTGGTGTGCGTGTCTATCGGGCAGGCGATGTCAACTCAATGCCACATGGCGTATTCCACACAGTGGACGAGGTCTTGCCTGACACGGTCACGCGTATGGAAACCGGACCGCTCGTCGAAGGTGGTGACTGGGGCTACCTGATCGACGGTGCCTACGTGTCGGTAAAGGACGCAGAACGTGACCCAGACTTTTTCGGGCAACTTTGCGCAATCAACCCGCACAAGAAGACCGGCGTGCGAAGCAAAGCACTGGGAATTTATGAGGTTAACGATGAACAGCGGTAATCAGTTACCAGACCCATGTTGGGCTAGAGACCTGGTAGACGGTGACTACGCTGAGGCCCAGAATCTGCAAGCCGCCATCACCGAGCTAGGTGAGTTGTTCGGTGAAGCAGCTGCCCAAGACTGCATCAGAGAGATGAAGAAGATCACCGGTAAGGCCATGCTGAGAAAATACGAACGGGATAACCCACATTGGGACGGCAACACGAGGATCGTATGACGCCAAGTGAGGATCCCATCGCGTCTGGGCTACCTAACTGGGTGTGGGGGCTCTCGCGGGAGGTCGTCTATCCCGCCTATCCCGCCGGGAGCCCCGTGCTCGTGCGTGGAGGATAAAAGTGGACGCTGAAATGAGAAAACTGGAACAGGACGCCGCCCTCGGCGACGAGGACGCGGAGCATAGACTCCTAGCGGCGCGCAGGCGCTGCGGGGGCGGGCGACACGCAGACAAGATCGGCGAGTGGGTCATGATCGACGGGGTGCGCGATCACTACAGGGGGAGACTTCTGAGCGTGGTCGAGCTGGGCGCAGGCGCAGCAATCCTGCGCCTGGCTCCGTGCTACTGGCTCGGGTCGCTGGAGTCCACGGCCGGAGAAGTCACGACGACGGCCACGGAGGAGCACCCGCTTGACCTGTCGTCATGGGTCGTGGGCGCTGTCTCGCTCCAGCCAGCGGACTGGCCGCGCACATGATCGTCTACGAGTCTGCATTTTGTCCGGGTTCGCTGTCGCGGTCGCAGTCACTGTCGCAGTCGCGGTCGCGAGGTGGAGCGTGATCGTCCACTGCGAGCCTGTGTTTTGGGAGCGGGTATGGTCGCGGTCGCTGTCGCTGTCGCGGTCGCGGTCGCAGTCGCGGTCGCGGTCGCGGTCGCTGTCACTGTCGCAGTCGATGTCGCGGTCGCGGTTGTGGGCGTGGTCGCAGTCGCGGTTGCTGTCGCGGGAGTGGTCGCAGTTG
>Ga0307379_10013779_pt1 | contig 10467 bp, 10 predicted proteins | sample UN2MG_FD_202237 | JGI IMG/M metagenome (GOLD analysis project Ga0307379, IMG submission 202237) | Soil microbial communities from Risofladan, Vaasa, Finland - UN-2 | ecosystem: Environmental > Terrestrial > Soil > Coastal area > Acid sulfate soil | place: Finland: Risofladan, Vaasa | collected... | reverse complement strand
GTAGCGCACGAGCGACGGCTGGAACGCGGCCGCGAGCGCGGACGCCGCCTGCGGCGGCGTCGCGGCGGGCAGCCGCGCGGCGAAACGGCGCTCGTGCTCCTCGGGAGCGAGCGTCATGATGCGCTCGTGGTCGAGCCAATCGAGCTTGGCGAGGTCGAAGACCGCCGGGCTCGACGAGAGCTTCTCGAGCGCGAAGTCGCGCACCAGACGGTCGAGATCGAGGAGCTCGTCCTCACCGTGCGACCAGCCGAGCAGCGCCAGGTAGTTGACGATCGACTCCGGAAGATAGCCGAGCTCGCGGTAGTCGCCGACCGCCGTGGCGCCGTGGCGCTTGCTCAGCTTGCCGCCGTCCGGACCGAGCACCATGGAGTGGTGCGCGAACCGCGGCACGGGGCCGCCGAGGGCCTGGAAGAGCAGCTGCTGGCGGGCGGTGTTGGTGAGGTGGTCGTCACCGCGCACGACGTGCGTGATCCCCATCTCCCGGTCGTCGACGACGGTCGCGAAGTTGTAGCCGGCGACGCCGTCAGAGCGCACGATGATCGGATCGCTGAGAGCGTCGGCGGCGAAGTTGACCGGCCCGCGGATCAGGTCGTCGACGACGACTCCACCGGTGGGCACCTTGAAGCGCACGGCCGCGCGCTCGCCCGCGTCGAGCCGCCGGCGCACTTCCCCGGACGCCAGCCCGAGGCAGCGGCGATCGTAGCGCGGCGTGCGCCCCGCGGCCAGCGCCTCGCGGCGCAGCTCCTCGAGGCGCTCCTCGGGACAGAAGCAGCGGTAGGCGAGACCCGCCTCGAGCAGCGCGTCGGCCGCGGCGCGGTACCGTCCGAGGCGCTCGCGCTGCCGGTAGGGCCCGGCGGGGCCACCGACGTCCGGGCCCTCGTCCCACGCGAGCCCGAGCCAGCGCAGGTCGTCCATGATGCTCGCCTCGAGCGCCGCGTCGGAGCGCGCGGCGTCGGTGTCGTCGATGCGCAGGATGAAGCTGCCGCCCGCGTGCCGGGCGAACAGGAAGTTGTAGAGCGCGGTGCGCGCCGAGCCGATGTGCAGCGTGCCCGTGGGGCTCGGCGCAAAGCGGACTCTCACCGTAGAGTCGAGAGTTATGGTGACTCCTCGAAGGTCGTCGTTTCTCCTGCAAACAAGTCGAGTCTATCACCCCGGCTTGGTATGCTTGCGGGCGCCACCCGGCGGACGACCGGCCCGCGCAAGCCATCGGAGGAGTGAGTGCCGCACGACCAGCGAGAGACGCCCTATCTCGACGCCGCGCTGCGCTACCGCGCGACCGGCTACACGCCTTTCCACACGCCGGGTCACAAGCTGGGCAAAGGCGCGCCGGCCGGCATGCGCGAGTTCATGGGCGACGTCGGGCTCTCAGCGGACCTCGCCATGGCCGGCGGCGTGGAGGACACGCGTGAGTCCACGCACCTGATCCGCCTCGCCGAGGACTACGCCGCCGAGGCCTGGGGCGCCGAGCGCTCGTGGTTCCTCGTCAACGGCTCCACCAGCGGCATCCACGCGCTCGTGCTGGCGCTGTGCGCGCCCGGCGACACCGTGATCGTGCCACGCAACGCGCACAAGTCCATGCTCGCCGGGCTCATCTTCTCGGGGGCAATGCCGCTCTACATGGAACCGGCGATCGACCCTCTCTGGGGCATCCCGCTCAACGTGCGCGCCGCCGACGCACTCACCGCCCTCGCTCAGGCGCCGGACGCCAAGGCGCTCTTCGTCACGTCTCCGACCTACAACGGCCTGGGCGCCGACCTGCCGGCGATCGCAGCGCTCGGCCACGACGCCGGCGTGCCCTTGGTCACCGACCAGGCGTGGGGACCGCACCTGCGCTTCTGTCCCGAGCTCCCCGTGGACGCGATGAGCGCCGGGGCCGACGCCGCCGTCGTGAGCACGCACAAGCTCATCAGCGGACTCACGCAGTCATCCGTCCTGATGGCCAGAGGCGAGCGGCTCAACCTCGCCCGACTCGACGGGATGGTCCACCTCACGCAGAGCACGAGCCCACAGGTGCTCATGTACGCCAGCATCGACGCGGCGCGCGCGCAGATGGCGGTCCACGGCGCCGAGCTCTGGCGCGGCGCCATCGAGCTGGCGGATTGGGCGCGCGCACAGATCATCGCGCTCCCCGGCCTTCGCTGCCTGGGCGCCGAGATGCTCGGCCGCGACGGCGTCACCGAGTTCGACCCTACCCGGCTCACGATCTCGGCGTGCGAGCTGAGCCTCTCCGGCTACGAACTCGAGACGGTGCTGCGCGACGACTACCGTATCGCCATCGAGGCGGCCGACCCACTCAACGTCGTGCTCAACGTGACCTACGGCGACAGCCGTGACGACGTCGAGCTGCTCGTCGGGTCGCTGCGCGACCTGGCAGCGCGGTACCGGGCCGGCGGGGGCGGCTCCGCCGCCTGCTCCGGCCCCCTCGCCCACACACCGCCCTTCACGCGACAGGTCCTCTCACCACGCGAGGCCTTCTTCGCGCCGGCCGTCGCCCTGCCGCTCGACCAGTGCGGGGGCCGCGTGAGCGCTGAGATGGTCACGCCATACCCGCCGGGGATCCCTGTGCTCGGCCCGGGTGAGGAGATCTCGCCCGACATCGTCGCCTACCTCCAGGAGGCCGCGGCGTCCGGGCTCAAGGTGCACGGCCCCGAAGACCGGGCGCTTCGCTCACTGCGCGTCATCGCCTGACGCCCCGCAGCACCAGGTCACGGCTCAGGCCGCCACGCCGGAAGCCTGTCGAGGGGCCGCTCCAGGCGGCGGTGACGTCCTTCGCGGTGACCTGACAGGAGGCCGCCGGTGGCGGCCTCCTCCCCCTACTCAGGCTTCTTGATCCCCAACGATGTGAGCGTGAAGAGGGGGTCGAAGGCGAGGCCCTTGGCCTCGATCTGCTCACGGCCCCCCTCTTCGCGATCGACGACGCAGAGGAGCGTGCTCACCTCGAGGTCCGCCTCGCGCAGCTTGTCGGCGGCCATGAGCGCGGCGCCGCCGGACGTCACCACGTCCTCCACCATGACGACCCTTTGGCCGGGCTCGGCCCTGCCTTCCATCGCCTTGTCCGTGCCGTACCCCTTGGCGCCCTTGCGCACGATAACGAACGGCTTGCCGCAGGCGAGCGACACGGCGGCCACGATGGCGACGGCGCCGAGCTCGGGGCCGGCGAGCAGGTCGAAGGGCTCGTAGGCCGGCAGCTTCTCCGCGAGGCCGGCGGCGATGTCGCGCAGCAGGTCGGGGCGCGTCGAGAAGAGGTACTTGTCGAGGTAGAACTTGCTGCGACGGCCGGAACGGAGGACGAAGTCGCCCTCGAGATAGCTGGCGTCGAGCAGGCGCTGACCGAGGTCGCGGAGCGGTGCCCCCCCGGCGCCCCGCTCGATGGCCTGCCTGCGGTGGCTATTCACGGGGCTCCCTTCGATCGTCGTCTGTATCCGCGCAGGGCGCGCAGCGCCCGGACGAGACTGTATCAGGTGCCGCCGATGGCCATGCCGTCGATGACGACGGACGGCGTCAGGATGCTGCCCCCGGGCACCCAGCGGGCGTCGTCACCCAATGCGCGGATGCCGGTGAGCATGCCGACGATGTCGCCGGCGAGCGTGACCTCGCGCACCGGGGTCGTGAACTCGCCGCCCTCGATCAGCACGCCGCTGATGCCGACGGAGAACTCGCCCGAGATGGGGTTGGCGCCCGAGTGGATGCCGACCGCATCGGTGACGAGGACGCCGCGCTCCGTGCCGGCGACGATCTCCGCAAGCGGTGTCGCAGGCCCGGCTACCACCAGGTTGGTGGGGCGCACACCGGGCAGCCCCGAGTAGCCTCCGCGAAGGCCGTTGCCCGTGCTGGAGCGGCCGGCCTTGCGGGCCGTGTAGGTGTCGTAGAGGAAGCCCTGGAGCACGCCGCCGGCGATGAGCGGCGTGCGCCCGGAAGGTACGCCCTCACCGTCGAAGGGCGCGCTCTCGAGACCGTCGTCGAGCGTACCGTCGTCGACGAGCTCGAGAAGCTCGCCGGCCACCCGCTCCCCCTCGCGGCCGGCGAACAGCGAACGGTTCTTCTGCACCGCATCCGCGGTGAGCGCGGAGCTGAGTACGCCGAAGAACGCCGCCGAGACGAAGGGGTCGAGGATCACCGGCGCTTTCATCGAAGGGCACTTGCGGGCGCCGAGGAGTCGCGTGGCACGCCCGGCGGCCTCGGTCCCGACGGCGGCCGGGTCGAGCTCCTCCGGCGCGCGGCCGACGCTGTACGAGTAGCCGGTCTCGACCTGGCCCTCCTGCTCCGCCAATACGTAGGCGAAGGCGTAGCACTGGCCGGCGCGGTAGCTGCCGCGCACGCCGGCCGTACTCGCGATGAAGACTTCGCCGTCGCCGTCCACGTACATCGCGTCCTCGACGGTCTTGACGCGCGGGTCGGCGGCGAGCGCCGTGGCCTCGACCTCGAGAGCGATGGCGATGCGCCGCTCGTCCGTCGTGGCGACGAGCCGCGGGTCGAACGGATCCACATCCGCCGGCTCGCCCGTAGGCGCCGGCAGGGCGGCAAACTCGTCGGGGTCGCTGACGGCGGCATTGGCGACGGCGCGCCGCACGACGTCGTCGAGCGCGTCGTCGCTCAGGTCCGACGTGTAGGCATGGCCCACGGCGCCGCCGGAGAAGACGCGCACGCCCACACCGCGGCGCTGCGCGGCGGTGAGCTGCTCGACCTCCTGGCGGAACACCTTGATGCGGTGCGAGGTGGATCGCTCACCGTACACTTCCACGTCCGCGGCGCCGCGCGCCGCGGCCCGCTCGAGCACGGTGTCAAGGATCTCGAACATCAGCCCGTCCCTCCCACCGTCATCTCGGCGATGCGCAGCGTGGCCTGGCCGGTGCCGACCGGCACGCCCTGGCCGTCCTTGCCGCAGATGCCGGTCTTCACGTCGAAGTCCCCGGCGATCATGTCGATCTTCATGAGGATGTCGATGCCGTTGCCGACGAGCGTCGCGCCGCGCAGCGGGGTCGTCACCTTGCCGTCTTCGATCAGGTAGCCCTCGGCGACGCCGAAGACGAAGTTGCCGCTGGCCGGCTCGACCTGTCCGCCGGCCAGGCTCTTGGCATAGAAGCCGCTGGGCGTCGCGGCGATGATCTCCTCGGCCGTGGCTGCGCCGGGGGCGATGTACGTGGTGGTCATACGCGGGATCGGAACGTGGCGGAACGACTGGCGCCGGCCGTTCCCCGTCGGCGGAGCGCCCGCTTCGCGCGCCCGCAGCCGGTCGTACAGGTAGCCGGTGAGCCGACCGTCCTCGATGACCATCGTCTTCTGCGTCGGGACGCCCTCATCGTCGAAGGCCTGGGATCCCCACCCGTTGGCGATGGAGCCGTCGTCGTAGGCGCTCACGATCGACGCCGCCACGACCTCGCCCATCTTGCCCTCGTAGATGCTGGCGCCCTTGGCGATCGCGTCGGCCTCGAGGCCGTGGCCGCACGCCTCGTGAAAGAGCGTGCCGCCGAAGCCGTTGGCGAGCACCACGGGCATGGCGCCGACCGGGGCCGGCTTTGAGTCGAGCATGACGCGCGCCTTCTCGGCGGCGGCCTGCGCCACCCTGCGCGCGATCTCCTCGTCGACCAGCTCGAACCCGGCGCTGCCGCCGACGGTCTCGTGGCCGGTCTGGATGATCTCATCACGGCGCGCGACGACCTGCGTCGTGAAGCGCGTGCGCGTCCGGTCGTCGAACACCAGGTCGCCGAGCGAGTTGGCGATGAGCACGCGCTGGCGGGTGTCGCCGTACCCGACGATCGCCTGCACGATCTCGGCCGACGCCGCGCGTGCGGCCTCGTCGCCGGTGCGCACGAGCGCGGCCTTGCGCGCGATGGCGACGTCGTCTGGCGGCGTCAGCACGGGGTGCTTGCCGGGGTCGGCGCGGACGGCCCCGAGATCGACGATCTCGGGGCCTCGCGCACCGGCGCTGACCGCCGCGGCGACGGCATCGGCAGCGGCCGTCAGGCCGGCTTCGTCGACCGCGTCGCTGTAGGCGTAGTAGGTGCGCTCTCCAGAGAGAAGGCGCACCGCGGCGCCGACCTCGCGCCCGCCGCTGGTCTGCTCGATGCGGCCGTCCTCGAGGCGCAGGCCAAGGCTCTCGCGGTCTTCGACGAAGACCTCCGCGAAGTCGCCGCCGCGGCTGAGCGCCCTCGCGATGGTCGCCCTCAGGAGGCCGGCGTCGAAGGATGCGATGTCCATCAGGTTCCTCCGGTGAGCGAATCGCGAACGGTAGCGGCGAGCTCCACGAGCTCGGCGCGCGACGGGTCCGTCTCGTCAAGCACGTGCACGCTGCCGTCCGCCAGACCGAGCTGCACTGACTGCAGCGACGGCGCGGAGGAACGCCGGCGCCACCAGACGAGTCCGGCGGCGACGCCGGCCACGGCTGCCAGCAGAGCCACGCGCCGCGACTTCACTGGGCGCCTTCTTCTTCAGCGAAGGCGTCGCCCAGGCAGGTGCGCAGGTCGAACAGCAGGAGAGCCACGGCCGGACGGGGACCGGTGAGGGCCGCGGCGCGACGGCCGTGGGCCGCGATGACCGCGACGGCGCCGCCGCTCACGGGTACGACGACGTGCTCCAGGCCGGAGCCGCCCAGTCCGCCGGCGCGCCGGCGCGCGACGTCCCAGAGACGCTCGCCCGCCGCGGCGGCATCGGCCCCGGCGACACCGGGCCCGGCGGCTACCACAGCGCCGGCGTCGTCGATCACGGCCACCGACTGTATGTCCGTGGATATGTCGAGAAGGTCGCGGATGGCTTCTTCGATCGTCAGGAGGTCCTCCCTGGAGTTCGAGTGCGCCCGTACAGTATCACCGCGCCGGGCGGTTCTCTCACCCGCCCCCCGGCAGGAACGAGCAGAGCAGCTCGCAGCGTTCGCCCCCGCAGCTGATCCGGCTGCGGCCGGCGTCGATGTGCAGGCGGCCGAGGCCGGACGTGGCCACCAGAAGGACGCCTTCGAGGAAGGCGCGGTGCATCGCGCACACGAGGTCCGGGTCGGCACCGGAGAGCTCGCGGAAGCTGCAGTTGTTGACGGTCACACTGAGTGAACCGTCCAGCCATTCGACCTCGGGCAACAGGCCCTGTTCCTCAGCTACGGCGGTGACCAGAGCCGCGGCGGCCTCCCGGTCCTCGGGAGCGTCGACATCGCCGGCGAGCGCCCGGCGCCCCTCGACGGCGCCGGCCTCGCGGCACACGCGCAGCGCGTCGTCGCGCGTGCCGCCGGCGGAGAGGGCGTCGAGAGCGAGGCGCGAGAGCAGTTCGTAGCGGCGTGGCGGGAACCCGAAGGTGACAACCAGGTCGCTCAGCCGGTACAGCTTCGCCGGCCGGCCGCCGGCAGCGGCGCGCCTGAGTCCGGTGGTCAGGAAGCCTGCCTGCTCGAGCTTGGCGAGGTGCATGCGGGCCACGTTGGGATGAAGCCCGAACTCACCCGCGACGTCGGCCACGGTGACATCGGCGCCCGGCTGCTCGGCGATCCACCGGTAGATCTGATAGCGGGTGTTGTCGGCAAGGACGGCCGACAACTCGTGATCGCGATCCACGCACCCCCCTCGGCAGACATCATCCGCCCGATAGTATCGCCGGGCTCATCCCCTGTAAACACGGTGCGTGTAGTGTGAATCCGCCGTCAGCGATCGATCACGTAGCTCGATGTGATGGGAAGGGCCGGTCGCAGCGTCGCCTCGACGGAGCAGTAGCGCTCCTCGGAGAGCTCGATGGCGCGCTCCACCTTGCTTTCGTCCAGGTCGCCTTTGAGGTGATACACGACCTCGAGGGAGGTGAAGCGCTTGGGATGCTCCTCGGCCCGCTCCCCGCTCACCTCCACGCTGAAGCTCTCGAGCGGCTGGCGCATCTTGGCGAGGATCGATGCAACATCCATGGCCGCGCACGCGCCGAGCGACGTCGCCAGCAGTTCCATCGGCGTGACCCCGTTGCCGGGCTCATCGAGGGCCGAGGCCAGGTCCACGCGCCCGTGCGCGGTCGACGCCTGGAAGAGCAGGCCCTGGCTCTTCCAGCTCACAGTCACCGGTTTGCTTCTCGCCATGACACATCACCTCACCCACGCGGACCCGGGTCCGCGGCCGCCACCGTTCACCACACAGGTATACCGTGCGCTAAACTCCACTGCGGTAGCGCCCCGGCGACCGCAGCGCGAAACAAGGAGCCCCATGACGATCGTGCAGGCCATCATCCTCGGTATCGTCCAAGGGCTCACCGAGTTCCTGCCCATCTCGAGCTCGGGTCACCTCCTGCTGGTGCCCTGGCTGTTCAACTGGCACTTCCTGCTCGAGAACCCGGACCTGAACAAGACGTTCGACGTCGCCCTGCATCTCGGCACCTTCGTCGCCGTCGTCCTCTATTTCTGGCGGGAGATCGGGCGGCTCATCCGCGCCTGGGTGCACAGCATCTCCAGGCGCAGCCTCGGTGAACCGGAGGCGCGCCTCGCCTGGCTTCTCATCGTGAGCACCATCCCCGCGGCGTTCGCCGGCGTCCTGCTCGAGGACTTCATCACCAACACGCTCGGCAAGCCGTGGATGATCGGCGTCGCGCTGATCGTCTTCGCCGGCTTCATGTACCTGATCGACCACGTCGCGAAGCTCGACCGCGACCTCGAGGCGCTCACCTGGCTCGACGCGCTGCTCATCGGCGTCGCCCAGGCCCTGGCCCTCCTCCCCGGCGTCTCGCGCTCCGGCATCACGATGATGGTGGGCCTCCTCGTGCGCCTTGACCGCGAGTCGGCCGCTCGCTACTCCTTCCTGATGAGCATCCCCGTCATCGGCGGCGCGGCCGCGTACAAGGGCCTCGAGGTGGCCCGGGACGGGTTGCCGTCCGGCACGGCCACACCCTTCATCGCCGGCATGGTCGCCGCCGCGCTCAGCGGCATCGCCGCCATCTGGTTCACACTCGCCTATCTCAAGCGACACAACTTCAACCTGTTCGTGGTCTACCGCATCGTCGTCGGCGTGGGCGTGCTCATCCTCGTGGTCGCCGGCGTGCGGTCGGGCATGGGCATCTGAGTCATATAGAATCGGGGACCCGGGCGTTCCCCGACCAGCCAGGAGTCACCGGTGCGCGACCTCTCCCGCGGCGACCGCGGCAAAGAAGTCCTCGACGTCCAGACCCGTCTGCGCGGGCAGGGCTTCGAGCTGGGCCGGGAAGGCGTGGACGGCTTTTTCGGACCGCATACCCAGAGCGCCGTCCTCTCGTTCCAGCAGGAACGCGGCCTGCTGGCTGACGCCCGGGTCGGCGCGAACACGTGGCGCGAGCTCGTCGAGGCCGGCTACACGCTCGGCGACCGCCTGCTGTACCTCCGTGAGCCGCCGTTTCGCGGCGACGACGTGCTGCAACTCCAGGTCAAGCTGAACCTGCTGGGCTTCAACGCCGGCGCCGAACGCGGCGTGCACGACGACGAGGTCGAGCGCGCCGTCCTCGACTTCCAGCAGAACGCCGGCGTCCCCGTCGACGGCATCGTCGGCGAGAGCACCCTCAGCAAGCTCGAGGCGGTGCGCAAGGCCGAGTCCGGGCGTGAGGGCAAGAAGATCCCCGAGCGCGACCGCGGCTTCGTGGCCGCGTACAGCCTCACCGGGCAGTCCGTCACCATCGACCCGGGCCACGGCGGCAGCGACCTGGGGTGCGTATCGCCGGGCGGCGTCGCCGAGAAGGACGTGACGCTCACCCTCGGCCGACGTCTGGCCGAGCTGCTCCGCGCCGAGGGCTGCCGCGTGCACCTCACGCGTGATGCGGATGAGCGCGTGCCGCTCTACGCGCGCGCCGACGCGGCGAACGCCGCCGGCTCGACGTACTTCCTCTCGCTGCACTGCAACGCCGACGCGTCGCCGGCGGCCTGCGGCGGCGCGGGCTACTACTTCCAGCGCAGCCACTACTACTCGGAGCACGGGCGCCGCCTGGCGGGCTACGTCGGCGCTCGCATGGAGGCCGCCGGCGTGCCGTGGCTGGGTGGCTTCGGTCGTAACTACGGGGTCCTGCGAGAGACCCGTGGCATCGCCCTCTTGGCCGAGCCGCTCTTCTTGACCTGCCCCCGCGACGAAGCGCTGGCGCGGCGACCGGAGCACGTCGAGAAGCTCGCGCGCGCGCTGGTCGACGGGTTCGCCGACTACTTGGCGCGAGTGGCCCCGGAGAGTGAGGCGCCGTGACGCCGCACGAGGGCGACGCCGTCCGCTCCGGCCTGACGGCGACACAGTCGCAGCGCCTGCGCGAACTCGGCGCCGACCCGCTCCTCCTCGACGAGCTCTTCTCTGACCCGGGCGCCCGTGACGCGGCCTTCAAGCGTCTCGAGAACGAGCTCGTGACGGAGGGCCGCCGGCGCCTGCGTGAGCTTCGCGACGGCGAGCGCGTCCCGCCACTGGTCGAGCTCGAGGGCGACCTCAGCGATGCGCTCGCCGGCGCCGGCTTCGTGCGCGTGGTGACCCCGCTCATCATCACTTCCGACTCGCTGCGCAAGATGGGCATCGAGCA
>Ga0307379_10013778_pt1 | contig 10467 bp, 8 predicted proteins | sample UN2MG_FD_202237 | JGI IMG/M metagenome (GOLD analysis project Ga0307379, IMG submission 202237) | Soil microbial communities from Risofladan, Vaasa, Finland - UN-2 | ecosystem: Environmental > Terrestrial > Soil > Coastal area > Acid sulfate soil | place: Finland: Risofladan, Vaasa | collected... | reverse complement strand
CTATGTAGATCCTGGAAGAACCTCTCCATGCCCATAGCCAGGTATGCTGCCGTGAAGGGGGCGACGTGAGAGCCGTAGATGTAACAGTGATCGGGGTACTGCTGTTTCACTTCAGCGGTCCGTCGTGGGTCGAAGCACTGGTCCACAAGCTCCAGCGGCGGCGTATACTTCTCCAGGTCCGCCTCCGTCTCTACTACACCGCCTGCATACCAGCCCTTCTTCCAGACCCGGCCCCACTCGTCCACCCCATCCCGCCAGGCGCTGCTTCCCGGCAGGTTCTGCGTGGGGATCAAGATGCAATCCAGCCCGAGTTCGACGTATGACCTCTGCAGGTCGCCGCCTCCCATCTGCTTCACCAGGTCATCGTTGTCTACCCAGACCTCCAGAAGGGGCACACGATCCGGCTCTCGGTGTTCCAGCGCCGCCAAAACGCGTTCCCTGGGCTTCATTCCAAGACCGACTCCTGTTCAGACTCCCCCTATCTCACGACCACTGGCGCCCGTGTTCCCGGCGTACGCCAGCGCCTCTCCCACTGCCAGCGGTTTCGGCTCGTAGCCCTGGGGTGTAGCCACCATGCCCACCTTGCTACAACCCAACAGCAGCGAATGCGCGATGTTGTTTCCATCGCCCACCAATGCCAGCTGCAGTCCAGCGCAACCTTGAGGCTCCCCTCCCTGGACGGGAGGGGTTTGGGGGAGGGTAGTCGCTAGTCTATCACCCCTGCAGTTCTTCGATGCCCTCGTCGATGCGGTCCAGCCCCGCCCTCAGATGATCCTCAGGCAGCCCATGACTGATTCTGAGATAGTGATCCATCCCGAAGTGATCCCCCGGAGCGATGAACACGCTGTGCTCCTTTATCAAGCGCATCACCAGTTCCGTGGAGTTTATATCCATATGGTATTGCACATAGGCGATGGCTGCCGCCTGGGGCGGCACCACGCTGAAGAGACCCTCGTGGTCCTCCAGCCACGAGTCCAGGATGGGGTATCCCCGCCGGACGTAGTTGCGGGCCCTCTGGATCAACCGGGGCCGCACCCCAGGCGAAAGGGCGTATGCGGCCAGGTGGTTGGAGAGCATGGAGGCACCAATGGTCACGTATTCGTGACGCATGGCGATTTCGTCGACGGTATCGGCGGGGCCCACCACCCAGCCGATGCGCAGCCCCGGCAGTCCGTAGGCCTTGCTGAGACTGTTCATGCACAGCGCCTTGTCGTACTTGCCCCAGAAGGAGGGCGTCTCAGTGTCGGTCAGGCGTTCAGCTCCAGTGTAAACCTCGTCCGACAGAATCCAGGCCCCCACCCTCTCAGCCGCTGCCACGATGGCCTCCATCTCCTGCCCGGTGAGGATGTATCCTGTGGGGTTGTTTGGATTGCAGACGGCGATCAGCTTCGTCTTATCAGAGACCACCTCTGCAAGCTCGTCCAGATCGGGAGCCCACCCACGTTCCTCTCGAAGATGGAACTCCTTGACCGTGATGCCGAAGTTCTTGGCCACCCCCCAGATCTGCATGTAGTTGGGGAGCATCATCACCATCTCCTCACCCGGAGCAACCAGGGCCTGGATGGTGTCGAAGTTGGCCTCGGCGCCGCCGACGGTCACCAGGGCATTGTCTGGCGTTGCACCTGGGTAGAGTGTCGTGATGTTCTCGCGGAGCTCGATAATACCATTGCCCTGGGGATAGTTCAGCGGCATGCGTAGGAGCTGCTTGACGACCCCCTGATCCTCTACGAGTTCTTCGACGGCTAGGGGATGGACGCCGCTCTCGGACAGGTTATACTCCACGACGTTCTCCCACTTGGACATCAGACGTTCCATCTCAAACGGTACGAATTCAGTCATCGATCCTCCTCATAGTGGGTTCGAGTGCGCGCGGCCTCCATACATCCCGGAATCGCCGGCGTGGGAACCCCCCCTCACGGGAGGGGTCTGGGAGAGTGCCACCGTCCCATCCCCTCCTCAGTCATCGCCCATCCAGCGGGAGGAAGTCGCTTCCCCGCTCAGGCGTGGAGTCCAAAGCCCCACGCTATACCAACCTCCAACGTGCTGAAGCACGTTCATCCAACCGGCTTCAGCCGGTCTGCCTCCCTCAGCGCGGGACTTCAGTCCGGCGTTGCCTTCCTCGCCCGTTCCCCTTCGTCATGTAGCCGCACGGCAAACCGTGCGGCTACGGCTTCGCTCTTCCTTCGCCCGGTCGCCCCAACCGACCACCAAACCACTGTCCGAGGGCCACCAGGGGGCGGGGTGAGGGCCTGCTCCTACTCCTCTACTTCAGTCAACTCCTCGAGGATGTTGACGTTCCGCTTGGCCAGTTCCGCCACAAACTCGTCGTACAGATCTCCCTTGATGGCATCCTCGGGCGCCACAAGGCCCTTCTCCTCTATAGCTCCGCGACCGAGGAACCTGGCTGTGATCGCACAGGGGAACCCTGTCACTCTCTGCATAGACGAGAAGCCCAGTTCCGTGTCCGCCTGGTCCCACATGTAGTAGTCCACGCGGGTCTTCTTGCCATCCTTCGTCCCCGTGACCGTGTTGTACATCACACAGACGTCGGTATCCCCCTCCTCCGGCTTGAGCCTGGGGGTGATCATGGACAGCAAGAACTCTCGCGGCACTATCTGCTGGCCCTGGAAGTCGACCTCATCCAGGTCGAGGAGCCCGCACTCCTTCAACGTGTCCACTCCAGCGAAGTGAGTGGGCCAGCGCACCGTCTTCTCGGCGAACTCCTTCAGGTCTGTCCTGGTGAAGATAAAACTGGGCATACCAGGCGTCACCGCACACTCCAGCTCCTCATCCACCCCGAACTTGTCGAACTTGAACCGCTCGCGATCGATGAGGGCGTCCACCTCCACCACCTCGCCGCCCTTGATCACGTTCAGCTTGACCATATACTCCCGCAATACGTGTTCGAAGGCCCAGGTGATCATGTACCTGAGAGGGTGCTTCTGGGCCGCTTCTTTGGAGGGGATGCCCCCCACCCTGGCCACAGCCGTATCAACCTGATCCAGCTTCCTGATGCCCTCGCCCACGGTGACGTTGCTCAGACCAGGGGCAAAGCCCATCCCGTCCACGAAGGTCACGCCATTCTTGATGGCCGTCTCGTGGATCCAGTCGCCGTAGTCGTTGAGGCTCATGCCTTCGGGCAGCATCAAACCCTCGGTCTCGTAAGCATCCGGCCGGTAGTGATACTCCTCCAGCATGTCTATCACGTTCAGCCCGGCTTCGACTGCGCTGTGGATCAGGCTGTAGCTGGTCCTTCTGTCGGGCAGCGCGATGACCCCCACGTCGTAGAGACCCATCAGCTTCTTGATCTCGTCCCTGTTCAGGATGTCCAGAGGCTGGGGTATGACCTTGTCGCTGCCGATCCACTCCTTGGTTTGCTGCAGCGCCTCCTTCCGCCGGCCCACGATGCCCACGGCTTTGACCTCGCTATCCTGCGCCAGGTCCCAGGCCACGGCGCTGCCGATACCGCCGGATCCTCCAAATACCAAAACTTTCATGATACCTCCCACGCCTTGACGTTTTTCCGGAACCAGCGCGACCATCGAGAAAATGGACCCCTGGCCCGGGGCAAGAGCAACGCGAATTATAGCACAACGTCACGACCTTCTCAAACAACAAAGCCCGCGCGGTGGCGGGCCTTGTCCAGGTGAAGGAGCTATTCTGTTATGGAGCGATTCTGGCGGAGGCTATTGCGCAGGAGCGAAAGTGAGTTCCTCCCCACCCGCTCCCACGATCAACAAACGTCCAGCGGTGAGCTTGAAGCTCTGCGCAGTGGTCAACAGCTTGAGGTACGCCGTCTCCTGCTCCATGATTCCCTGCGGATCCAGACAGGCCATCTCCGTCCAGAAGACCCTGGTAATGGTGAGTTTGTCCCCGCTGACCTGGTACTCTCCCCCATAGGTGTTGCACGCCTTTCCACCAACCTCCCCGTCCTCAAAGGTCGCGGTGATCTCTGTCCCGGGGACCAGAGCGGCGCCGCCCAGCGTCACCAGCCGCCACGAGGTCCCATCGAGCGGGTCGCTCGTGGTCCCGCCAAGCCCGGCGCAGCCCGCCAGAAGGAGCAGTATGGCGGGCGCCAGAACAAGCGTAGTCACGTGTTTAGCGTTCATGACCCTGTCTCCTTTCCCATTTTATGGCCTTCATTGTGAAGACGCCGCTGGACCGCACATGGTTCCATCAGAGCCCTGTGACCCCACAGTTCGTCCAAAAGGCCCGGCGCGGCCCTACAACAGGGCGTCCAGCTCCGCCTTCGCCGCCCTGATCAGCTCCCGCAGCGGTGCGTAGAGAGAATCGTCGACCTCTTCCACGGTGTCCCAACCGTAGCCCATCTGCAGGGCTTGAGCACCGTCATCGGACCCGGCGACGGCCCGGAAACCCTCGATGAGGGCCTCTTGAACGTCCGTGGGCACTCCGGGGGCGAAGCTCAGGGACACGGAGGGGATCAGTGGAGATTCGGCGATGACCAGCACCCTGTTCAAAACGTCAGGGTACCGCGCTTCCAGGCGGCTGCGAGCGCCCCCGTAGATGGCTCCCACCTCGCAGTCACCGTTGTACACCGCGTTGGTGACCATATCGTGGGTCATCAACTCCGTCTCCTCTCCCAGGCCCGTCTGCGGGTCGATGCCCTCGGCCCAGAGCATAAGCCGCTGCACCTTGTATCCCGTTAGAGATTCGGGGTTGCCCCAGCAAACGCTGCGGCCGGCCACGCCAACGAGGCTGGTGATGCCCGAGTCGGCACCAGCGATGACCTCGGCGGTGTATCCAAGTTGGCCGCCAAGCTGGGTCCCCGTCAGAGCCGCCTCATAGCCGTACTGCTCATGGGCCACCAGGTACCCCGCCGGAAAAGCGATGATGGCGTGGGGTCTATTCCCGCCAGCCAGCGAGTTCACCAACTCGCCGTCCGAGGCCAAGGCCGGGCTCTCGATGGTATAGCCCGTCTCCTCCATCAGCAGGTCCCCCACGACCGAGTGGAGCGAGAAGCTGGAGATGTCCACACCGGCGATGACGATGGGGTTCTCCTCGGAGCCCAGGGGCAGCCCCTCTGGGGTATCCGTGGGCGCTGGGGCGGGGACCTCAGGCACAGGCGTGGGCGTCGGTGGCGCCGGGCTGGGGGCTGGTGGCGCGGGGGTTGGGGCGGGCGGTCGGGGTTCGGTGGCCTCGGGAGCCGGTGGTTCCGCCCCGCCTCCACACGCCGCGAGCAGCAGCGCCCCCGCCACGAGCAACGAAATCAGCATCGACCACTTCAACAACCTCATTCCAGACTCCTTTCGTCTCTGCTTCTTCGGGGGGACGGTCAGCGGCCACGTGGCCGCCGGGTATTGGCCGATATTCTATGGCACATGGGACACCGGGGGCAAGCGCTAAGAGACGAGGCGGCGGAGCACAACAAATACGCCCAGCCAACTTGAACATCAACGCTGGGGCCTCCCAAGCCCCTGTTCCACAGCCTCCGAAGCAACCCCTGGCGCTCTTCCACGCCATGTTCTACAATCCCCGTGGCGCTGACGGCGCCCGCAGAGGCTTTGTCGAGGGAGGGGGAGATGGAGGAGAACGAACTACTGGAGGAGTTGAGGGCTATCCGTCACTTGGTGCGGCAGACGTGGATCATGGTCATCGTGCTGGTGGCGGTGGTGGCCCTGCCCGCGGTGCTCCTGGGGTGTATGACGGCGGGGGTTATCCTCGTGGAGTTCCTGCCGCATTGATTGGCGTGGGCCGCACGGAGGGGACCCGACCCGCTGAGAGGCTCAATCCCCGTAGTCACCTTCGGCGCGGGCTTTCGCCATCGTCTCGCCCAACCTAGCGCCTTTCTTGACCAGACCCGCGCAGCAGCTGCAGCGGGGCCGGTGCTGCGGCTCCGCACGCCGAGACCAACCCCCCACCACCACGAACAACGAGGTCAACACCGACCACTTCGCCGCCCTCGTCCGTGACTCCTTTTGCGACTGGTCCTTTCCAGGACGAATTGCGGCAACCGGGAAGCCGTGGACGCGGCGCCAGGTCGAGGCAAGCATTGTGGCCTATCCGCGTTGGGGCTGCCATGTGATGTGTAGGGGGTAAAGGGCCAAGGGGATTATAGCCGATAGCCCCAGGGCAGCTCAAAGAACACACAGCCCGCCGTCGGGGCGGGCCGGTTCCGCTGGGTGTGCCAGGTGGTATGAGACTGGATCAAGCCCCCGCTGTGGCACCCGGGTCTAAACTCTCCGAGGACTGATTCTCATCGCCCTGGGCCGCGCCGCGCCTGCCGGCATCTTCCACGAGCGCATCGATCTCTGCCACGAGAGCCACCAGGTACTCAAAGTCATCGTCAGATTGGCGCGAACATACGTCTTCGGCGATCCTCTTCTTGCTGTCCCGCAAGGACTCCCTGTCAACAGAGAGGGGGTAGTCCGAAGTCCTGGGTCGGTGCAGACGGAGCCATCCCTCGTTCTCAGCTCGAATGATGGCCCCCGTGCCGAGGAACCTCTCTATCCCCACAAAGCTGCGGTCGAGCTGCGGATTGGCAAGGTCCTGAGGTGGTCGCCATGCCACGGACGCCTGATGCGGCGCTAGGGCCGAGTGGAGATCGTTGAACTTGCGGTCATTGACCTCCCAATCCGCGACTGCTACGATAGGCGCGTCCGGGGATCGGCACCCGACCGCGCTGCGGTTCTCGCGCAGGTACCTGATCATCCCGTCTATGCCGCCGACCGATTCGACGCCGAGCAACTCCGACAACGAGTGCACTTGCCAGGGATGGACGCCGCCCGACAACACCAGGGCTCTCCTTAGGTACTGAGCGTCGATCTTCCCTTCTACGAGAACCAGAGGCTTGGTCTCATACAGCAGTTCGTGCACGAATCGTGAGATGCCCTTGATTGGGGCCATTCTCACCAAGTCGCGTGGTGGCATAGTCATGCAGTGTGACTCGCCGTCAGCTAGCTCGGCTAGTGCGGCAGTGCTCGCCAATCGAGTGAAGATGTCACTGTGCGTGGTGCAGAACAACTGAAACCGCCCGGAGCTCGCGGCCTCGTGGAAGAACCGGGCGAGGTAGTACTCAAGATTCATGTGGAGAAAGGACTCAGGTTCCTCGATACCCCACACCACCGCCTGCCTTGTCCCGAAGCGTTGAGCGAAGCTTGTGTCGAGAAAGTGCAGTAGTAAGTACATCAGGTGCGCCTGGACTCCCGAGCCTTGAAGCTCGCTAGGGATTGTCGTACCACCCGCGACGCTTACATTGTACCCGAAAACGAACAGCAGATCCTCGAAATCTCTCGCCGTTACCAACTCGACTTCTTCGATCTCTTGGCTGGCTGCCTTCATCGATTCCGCAATAGGCCGCATAACGCCAGCCGCCACCCTGTTGAGTGTCTCAAACACCATGGCAAGATCCGCCGCCTCGACATCCCTCCTGCGGCCAAGGGACTGCCTGAGCCTGACAAGCAGCGCTCTCTTGATCTCGTCCTCCTCGTCGACCATCACTCGTGAGGGGTGGATGTGATTGGGAAGGTAGCGGTACTTGATGAGACCCAGGAAGCTTCTGAGGAGCCGAATCTCCTCCTCGGCTGACAACTCGGTGTACCCGCTGGAGTCGCCCCCATCCAAAGCGAAGGTTGAGGCAGTGACTGTGGTTCCCCTGCTCCGATCATATGACCATGTGCGCCTGACTGATGGAGTGTGACCTACCAGATCTTCCACGCCTTCAAACAGCTTCCCGAAGGAGAAGAGCGTGCTCGGCAAGTCGAAGTGCACAGTAACCGATATCTCCTTACGCTTCTTCCGCGATGGGCTGTAGTGGTCGGTCGCCAATTCAACCTCGTGCCCGGGGTCGACCTCGTCATTGAAGAACAGATTGAGGGCGCGGAGCACATTCGACTTGCCCGAGTTGTTCAGTCCTGTGATTGCATTGACGTCGGAAAGCCCCCGTAGGTCGACTTCGCGAAGGGAGCGGAAGTTCCGGATCTCCAGTCCCGCAATCAGCGCCATCAGCTGCAAACCGCCTTTCGTTTAACCAGTACACAACCAAGCCCCCTCACCCGATGTCGCAGGTGGCGACCCAGAGTCGGTACCCCCACCAGCACACTACCCCTGGATCCCGAGGCTACCTCGTGGTTTCGCCAGAGAGGCACCGTGCGCGTCCCGCCAACAGCGATACTACTTGCTGGAAAGCTCAAGTGAGCCTTCCTCTATGACCTTCGCCAGTGTCTTCATCGCATGATCCACCTCAGCTAATAGACTCCTAAACCCTTCGGATGGTTGAGCCGGGGCCGCGCTACTGCCGCGATGGGCCACGCCACCACCAGAGCGGAGATTCCATACGTTGTGCAGCGGCCCGAGAATCTCTTGGATCGTCTCCCCCGCCGCCCCAGCGCACACGAGACACGCTTCCAGCAGCTTTAGGCTTTTGTCGCTGAGGGATTCGTCGAAACACCCGAGGCTCTTCGCCAACCGCATGAGGTCACGGGTGCTAAGCCCGTCCACAATCAGCTTGGCTAGCACTAGCACTTGATCCTCCCACTCCTTGCGCGAGCCTGTGACCACGTACCCTAAGCGGTTGAGCGAGTCCCCGTCGGGCACCCATATCTGTAGCTCCTCGCTGTCGACGACCACCGCCGGAAAAGCCTGCAAACGCTGCCTGAGAGAGATGAGTGGATCGTATGAATCGTCCCACTCTGCCAAGAAGTCGCTCTTGAAAGCTCGCTCGGAGATACCGGCCTTCGGTGCCTCGTTGAAAGACTTCCAGTACAACTGCTCCGAATGCGGCAGGCCCCCTAGATCGCACAAGTAGGCATGGACCTGTCCCTCTTCGTTGATATGGTATCGTACTGACCACCCGGCTCGACAGTCGATCCTGCCTATACGCACCCGGTACTTGTCCGGGTCCTGCTTGTACTTTGCCAGCACCTCCGGTCGAAAAAACGCGAGGCTAGTGGAGAATGGCAGTTCCGAGTCGACGAAGTAGTCCGCCAAGTCAGAAGGGTTGCAGGAACACTCGCGCACCTCGCCATGCTTGAAGTTGTGGGCAATGAAACTCTCATAGGGACGGCCTTTCTCCCCGTGGCCGGTGAGACGGGCAACACACTCATCATCACTCAGGGCCCTGCGAACCAGCTGGAAGCCGCGTAGCCACGCTAGCAACAGTTCCCCGTCGTCATCCCTGACCGCGATTCGCCTAGCGCGTATGCCGGCTTCCGGCTTCTCCACCAGTTCGGTGGCACGATCTCCCTCGAAGGGCTTGGTCCAATCTTGGCATCTCTCGACATCGAAGAACCGGACCAGTGTTGAGTCAGTCAGATACATGTAGAAGTCCAGCTCCGTTCGCTCGAGTGTGCACACCAGCCAGTCATTCTCGCGCCGAGCGGCCGCCACCTCCCAGAAGTCGCCATTCTCATTCAGCCTGCAGTAGGCACCGCGGCACGCCTCCCAGTGCAAACAAAGCAAATGAGATGCGCGCTGGCTCATCTCAGGGTACGTCCGCACACCCTCGAATTCCCTTAGGAAGAACAGGGCTTCCGTGCCCTCCAGGAGCCGAGTGCCCGTGCTAGACAGTGGAGGATAGATGGCCTTGCGGGCTTCGCCGCCATCGTATCCAGACCCATACCCCCACCCGCCGCTCGGCCCGAAGTCCAATAACATCAGATCTTGCACATAGTCACCTACAAGTGCCGACTCAGGCACCAGGACCGAATACAGATAGAAATGATCTCCCGACAAATAGGCAGGCATCTGGCCTTCCACGCTATCGGTAAGGAACCGCGGCACGTCGGCCAGACTGAGCCACTCAGCGTGCGCTTCAGAATCCGACTTGGCCGGCTCTCTCTGTCGATCTAGATAAGATACAATGTCTCGAACTCTCATCCTGTCACCCCCACGGGCGATGGTTGGGAGACGGACCTCCTCCGTATCGTTTCATGGCCGCCCGCTCTACCAATGAACAAGCCCGCCCCAAAATGCAAGGCGAGCCTTGGTGACGAAGTAGTAGTCCTAGGATGCTCCCCTTGGACCATGCGAGCACATTCTAGCAAAGTGTGATTGCCAAGGCAAGTTGGCCGTTTTTGCTGGCAACCTCCTCACATGTCCTCGGCCAGGTACTCCAACGGCACCCACCCGCTCTGGCCGCTCTCGTTGGTGACCCAACCCCAACCGCTCTCCATGAGCAGTACAGTGACTCTCTCCCCCTCCTCCACGCTCAGCTCCGTCGCCGTGTAGGGGCGCTGGAGGACGCACTGCTCCCCCTCTTTCTCCACCCAGTTCTCCGGCACCCAGCGGGATTCGCCCCCCTCGGTGTTGCACCAGATCCACCCCGGCCATTGACACTCCCGGGGCTCCCACCGCATCCGCTCACCCCTGGGCAGCGCCAGCGCCACCGTGTATGGAGAGTGATACGACTTGCGCACCAGGTATTTCCCGGACATCAGGGCACCCCAATAGTCAAGACCCGGCCGAAAAGGCCAGGCGAAAGCCGCTGTCGCTGAAGCACTCCTCGCCATC
>Ga0307379_10013777_pt1 | contig 10468 bp, 7 predicted proteins | sample UN2MG_FD_202237 | JGI IMG/M metagenome (GOLD analysis project Ga0307379, IMG submission 202237) | Soil microbial communities from Risofladan, Vaasa, Finland - UN-2 | ecosystem: Environmental > Terrestrial > Soil > Coastal area > Acid sulfate soil | place: Finland: Risofladan, Vaasa | collected... | reverse complement strand
GCTTCCCATGAGCCCGGCCATCCTCGGCTCCTATTCACCGTTCCACTATGACGAGCAAATGGGCACGGTCACTCCGGGCGACCGGTTGTGGCTGAACTGGGACCGCAGGACGCTCGGCTTCTTCGGGCACCTCTCGGGAAACTCCCTCGGCTCCGAGGAACAACTGCTTTTCCATCGCTATGGAGATGTGTGCCCTGTTCGGCGCGGGCCGAGCGCACAGGCGGAGGAGGCCGAGCAGGAGCAGCCGGCCCCCGCAGCGCCGCAGGTTGTTCCCAACGCCGACGACATGCTTTATTACCATTGGTATCGGCGCTGGCAGTATGTTAAGTGGCGGACCGGCTCCTTGCAGGGCCCGCTCGCCGGGAAGGTGCGGAAAAAGGCGTCGGGAACCTTTTCGGTCGCCCCCTGAGAGACCCGGCGAAGAGGCGAGAGAGCCATTGCAGAGGTTCTCCTGACACCTTTTTCCACTGGAATTGGAACCTGAGCCCCATGGAAGACCTTGCCCGACGCTTGTGTGACCAGGCCACGCGACGCGGCGCTCGGTTTGCCGACGTCCGAATCCTCTATCGCACCGCCGATAGTATCCTGGTTCAGGACACCCGGGCCGATAAACTTGCCACCGCCTCGGACCGCGGCATCGGCGTCCGCGTCCTGGTCGGGCGGTGTTGGGGCTTTGCGTCGGCCGACAGCCTCAACCCTCGCCGCGCCGAACAATGCCTCGACGACGCCCTCGCCCTGGCGAAAGCCTCGGCCCGTTTCGTCAGCGACCCCGCCATGATTGCCGAGGTCGAACCGATCCAGGCCGAGGACCGGTTCGAACCGGAGATTCCCGCTGCGGCGATTGGCCTCAAGGAGAAGATTGCGCGGCTCCTGGAGTATGAGCGCGCCGGCCGGGGAGCGGGCGGCTCGGCCGTCGTCAACTCCATCGTCCGCTACTCCGACGGCCGGCGCGAAGAACTCCTCGTCAACACCGCCGGCGCCTGCATCCGCACCGACACCGGCCGCGCCGTCTGCACCTGCATGATCGTCGCGTCCGACGGGCGCATACTTCAGCGCGGCGTCGAGAACCGCGGCATCGTCGGCGGCGCCGAACTGCTCGAGCGCACCGACCCCGATGAGTTCAGCGTCCGCGCGGCCAATAAGGCGCTTGGTTTGCTGAAGGCCAAGCCCGCGCCGGCCGGCCGCTTCACCGTCATTTTCCATCCGTCCATTACCGGTTTGCTTGTGCACGAGGCGCTCGGCCACAACGCCGAAGCCGATGCCGTCTGGGCCTCTGAGAGCATCCTCGAAGGCCGCCTCGGCGATGAACTGGCCGCGCCCGGCGTCTCCATCTATGACGATTCGACGCTGCCCGGCGAGTTCGGCTCCTTCGCCTACGATTCCGAAGGGACGCCCGGTCGCCGCCGACCCATTATCGAGAACGGTCGCCTCGTCGGTTTCCTCCACAGCCTTGAAACCGCGGCCAAGTTCCACACCGACCCCACCGGAAGCGCCCGCGCCGAAAGTTACGATTGCCGGCCCATCCCGCGGATGACCAACACCTTTATGGCGCCGGGCGACGTGCCATTCGGCCAGATGCTTCGCGGCGTTGAACGGGGGATTTACCTCGAGGACGGCCACTGGGGCTACGTCTTCGTGCAGAAGGGCCAATTCATCTGCCACGCCGGCCGGGCCCACATGATTGAGAAGGGCAAAATCGGCGAGCCGCTCCGCGACGTCTCCATCGCCAGCATGACGCTCGATACCCTCAAGAACATCGATGCCGTCGGCGCCGACTTCGAAATGAAAATGCCGGGTATGTGCGGCAAGGACGGGCAGTCGGCGCCCACGGATTGCGGCGGGCCTCACGTCCGCGTCCGCGACGTCGTCGTCGGCGGACAGGCCGGCCTGTTGCCAGTCGGAGGGGACGCCGAATGAGCGAAAGCGAAACCTACCTCAACCGGGCTTCTCGCTGCGTCGAAAAGGCCGTCCGCCTCGGCGCCGAATGGTGCGACGTTGCGGCCGGTTCCTCGCGCGACATTGCCGTCACCATCGAAAAAAGCGGCATCAAGGCGGCCGACGCCGGCCAGGGCGAAAGCGTCGCCATCCGCGCCTACGTCCGAGGCGGCATGGGATACGCCGCCGTCAGCGGCAGCGAACCCCGCGACGTCGATGAGGCCGTCGAGCGGGCCGTCGCTCTGGCGAAGGAGGCCACCCCCGACCCGGACTTCCGGTCTCTCCCATCTCCTCAGCCCGCCGAGGAAGTCGAGGGGCTGTTCGACGATACGGTCGCCGGGATGAACGTTGAGGACGTCGTCAAGATCGCCGCCGCCAACATCCAGGCCGGCCTTGCTCTCGAGTCCGACGTAAAACTCTCCGGCCAGGTCGTCCTTGCCGTCAGCGAAGGCGCCCTGGCCTCCTCCGCCGGCGTGGCGCTGGAGAAGCGCGGGACGATGATTGAGGCGGCCATCGAGGCGACCCTCCGCCGCGACGACGACACCGGCTACTTTTATGATTTCGATTTTGGCTGCCACCTCGCCGATTGCGAACTCGACAAGGTGGCCGAAGCCGCCGTCGCCGGCGCCCGCCGCTTCCTGGGCGCTCGCCGCATCGGTTCCGCTCGGCGCACGCTCGTCCTCGGACCCCTTGCCGCCTATTCCCTCATCGGCGCGCTGGTTGCTGCCGCCGACGCTGAGAGCATTCAGCGCGGCCGAAGTTATCTGTGCGACAAACTGGGGGAATCGATTGCGAGCGAGCACTTGACCATCGTGGACGACGGCCTGATTCGGCGTGGTCTCCGGTCCGGCGCCCACGACGGCGAAGGCACGCGCCGCCGGTGCCTCACCGTCATCGAGCGCGGCACGCTCGCCAGTCTGCTGCATAACTCCTACACGGCCGGCAAGGCCGGAACCGAAAGCACAGGCCACGGAACCCATTCCGGGGGCATCAGCCCGACCAACCTGGTCCCCGCCCTCGGCGAAAAATGTGCCGCCGATATCCTAAAAGAGGTCACCGAAGGCATCTACCTCGAAGCCGGCAGCATCCGGGCCGACCCCGCCAGCGGCGACATCTCCGCCAGTATCGATTTCGGGTTTTACGTCAAGAATGGCGAGATTCAGTCCCCCGTTGAAAGCGCTATGCTCGGCGCCAGCATTTTCGACCTGTTGAAGAACTTGGATGCCGTCTCAAGCGACGCCCGGGTCGAGCCCGGTCTCCTGATGCCCACCCTCCGCATCCACGACGTCCAAATCGCCGGGACGGAGTAAGACCGCGAACCTTCGGTGGGGGCCCTGGCGCCGAAGGCGTCCCTGGCCGTAAAGATCACTGGAAGCGGGCGGGCTGTCCTCGCAACGACCGTAAAGCCCCATGGGCCTGCCCGTCGCTTTTTCCGTCAGGGCTTGTCCGGAAAAGTCTCGCGGGCGGGAAGGCGATGTCGAATAGTTCCGCCGCACCCTTGCTTTCCTGGGAGCACGGGCTGGCCACCAACCAGTCCTGGATGTGGCCTTTGAACTTCTACTTCTCAAGTTGATCTAGCGCCTTACTAGCCCGGTCGCGCACGCCCTGGTTCTGCGACACGTTCAGCACTTTGTGCAAGGCGGCGATGGCTGTTTGCTTGTCAACGGCCGCAAGACCCTCTGCGATACTGACGAGCGCGGAAGCGGCTTCTTCTTTCAGCGCTTCGTCCGCCAGACATGCTTCTGCCATTTTCAAGGCTTCATGGGTCGGCGCTTTACCCAGATGTCCCAAAACCAACCGCTTCTCATCGGGCCGGCGCGCCGCTTCCATCGCGGCGCGGTACCTGTTGAACTTTTCCCCCGCGCCGAGGTTCTCCATCGAACTAACCAGCCGCACGTATCCCTGCAGGGCAAGCACCTGGTGAGTGGCGTTCGATGAGGTGCGGGCGGTCGTCAGCAGGTCGTCGGCGGCGTCGATATCCGGCGTCTCGGCCATGGCGCGGGTGGCGGCATCCTGAACCGTGGCGTCCGCATCTTTGATGCCTGCCCGCAAGGCGTCCAGCGCCTTCGGTCCGCCGAGCCGACCGCACACCCTGAACAGAGCGCACCGCGCCGGCGCGCTCGCGCCCTTGAGGCCCGCCACGACCGTGCCGGCGCACGCCGCCAGGTTCTTGGCGCGAGTGCAGACCGACGTGAGCGCCTGCTCGGCCGCCCGGCGCTCGCCGTCTCCCTTTGCCTTTGTCACGGCCTCGACCAAAGCGCCCGCCGTCCGTTCGTCCGCCAAGACGCCCATTGCCCGGAGAGCCTCGATTCGGACCGGTTCCTCCCGTGCTGTTTTGGCCACCTTCAGCAACTCCGGAATGGCCGAGGTGGTTCCACGTGTGGCTAGGCTGCGGATCAGTTCCACGGTCACCGGGGGTTCGGCCTTTTTCAGTTGGTCCAGGATGGTTTTGTCCACCTTTGGCCCGCTCAGACGGGTGAGACTCAAGCGCGCCGCTTCCTGCTCGGCGCCTTTTGCGGCGGCCGCTGTTTCGGCCAACAGAGTTACCACCGAGGCGTCGCCGACGGTCTCAAGGGCTTTGAGGGCGGCGACGCGTACGGTTTCCTCCGGGCTTTTCGCGGCGTCCACGACGGCGGGCTTCGCGGCCGGGTCGCCCCGCGCGGCCAGGACACCGAGCAATTGGACCTGCCTCTCGGGTGGGCCCTTTTCGGCCAGGTCGGCGAAGGCCTTCGTTGCCGACTTTCCGGGTGTCTCCCGTGCCATCTGTAGGGCGGCGGCGGCCAAGGCGGGGTCGTCGCCCGTCAGCGCCTCGGTGATGAGTGAAACGGCCTTTTCATCCCCGGTGGCCGCCAGGCCCCGCAGCGCAGCCAGACGGACCGGCTTGGGCTCCTTCGGGTCGTACATGTCACCATAGATGGAGTCGGCCGTTTTCGTATCGCCTTCGGCCCGACAGCGGTCGGCGCAGAGGAGGAGAGCGTCGGCGACGACCGTTCGGATTTCCGGCGATGCTTTTGCTTTCATTGCCTGGAGCGTTTCGACCGCTTTTCGGCCGCCGATTTTCCCGAGCGCCGCTGCTGCCGCCGAAGCCACCGCCTGGTCGGAGCCCCGGGCCAGTTTAACCAGATCGGAGACGGCTTTGGCGTCGCGGCGTTCGCCGAGCGAGTTGATGACGCCGATTTTGAGTTCACCGCTCACTTTCGGGAGGGCCTTGCGCAAGGCCTCCGTCGCCGCCGCGTCCGGGACCCGCTGGAGCGTATAGCGAGCCATGTGCGAGAGATCCTTGTCGGTCAGCAGCGCCGCCAGGGCGGGCACGGACTCCGCGGTTCCGATGAGGCTGAGTTTACGGCAGACGAACTGCTTGGCGGCGTAGGGAGCATCGGTCCCCAGGACGGCTGCGAGGCGCTTTTCGAGCGCCTTTCTCGCCCGAGCGTTGCCGTGGGTGGCGTTGATGTCATCATCGATAGCGCCGAGGGGTGCGCGGCTTTGACCCCAGTCGTAGGTCTTCAAGGTTTCGAAGGCCTGGTCCAGGGCGGCCTCATCGACCGCCGCTGCAACGGAACCGGCGACCGTGACGCAGACAACGATCCAGAGGCAGGCCAACCGTCTTGCTTTCCAATGCATTTGTCTTCCCTTTCTTTTCTCGTCCGGAAGTCCTGGTTTCTCGCCTTTCGGCGCGTTTTACAATCTCCACGGCTCGCGCTTGGGCCGGTCGAGCCAGCGGTCGGCCTCCGGGTCGTTGATAAAGCGTTCCCGGTCGGGGTTCCAGTGGACCTTGCGTCCGAGTTTCATCGCGATGTTGCCCAGGTGGCCGATGCTGATGGAGCGCTGGGCGACCGCGGCCGGCGCGACCGTTTCGGCGCGCGTCTTGACGCATTCGATGAAATTCCGATGGTGGCCCCTGCTCTCATACAGGTGAATCTCGTTCGGGCCGATCCTCTCGTTCAGGAGCGATTTTGGCTCCGCGTCAATTCCCCCCCGGTCCACCCACACCCACCCATCGGTCCCTTCCCATCGGGCGCCCATCCTGTTCTGGCTCGAGACGATCATCTTAAAGCCCTGTTTATAGGTGCATGTGAAAGTGTAGCGGATGACGGTATTCCAGAGGCCGTCTTTCGGCCATTCGCCTTTGCCTTCGATTTCAACAGGGCCGGTGCGTTCGGTGCCCATGCCCCACTGGGCGATGTCGCAGTGGTGGCCGGCCCAGTCGGTAACCTGTCCGCCGGAGTAGTCCCAGATCCAGCGGAAGTTCCAGTGGCAACGGTTCTTGGTGTATGGCGACCACGGCGCGGGTCCGAGCCACATGTCGTAATCGAAGCCATCGGGAACGGGCATGACGGGTTGAGGCCCGCAGGACTGCCCACCCGGCAGGCCGACCTTGACGGTGTGGACCTTGCCGATGCGGCCGTTGCGCACGAGTTCGCATGCGAAGCGGAACCGCCTGTCGGACCGCTGCTGGCTGCCTGTCTGCCAGACGATGCCGTAGCGCTTGACGGCGTCGCAGATGGCGCGGCCTTCGACAATCGTCCGTGCGAGGGGCTTTTGAGCGTGGATGTCCAGACCGCGACGGGCGGCCATGATGGCGGGAATCGCATGCCAGTGGTCGGGCAGAGCAATGAAGACGGCGTCGAGGTCGTCGCGAGCCAGCAGGTCGCGGAAATCGTTGTACCCGGCGCAATCCTTGTTGCCGTAGCGGCCGTTGACGATTCCGACCGCGCGGTTGCGATGGTTCGTATCGACGTCGCAGACAGCGGCGACTTGGACTTCGCCGAAGCCGAGAAAGCCCCCGAGGTCACCCGTGCCCATGCCGCCTAGTCCGATGCCGCCCATGACGATCCGCTCGCTCGCCGGCGGCCGACCCGCCGCGCCCAGGGCGGAGGACGTCAGGACATACGGTGCGGCCACGGCGGCCGCGGCACCTTTCAGAAAATCGCGTCGCGTCGTTCGTTTTGCCTCAGGCATTCTCGGCTCTCCTCCATAAAGTCCACGTTGCGCGGTGATGTTTGCCAACTGTAACCCGGCATGGCCTCCGGGGTGTCGCGGGAAATCAGGGTGGTCCTTTGGGCTCCGATCCCGCTGGGAGGCGCATCGCGGCCCAGCGGATGGCTCGGGTCACAACATGGCGATAGTTTCTGTCGGCGAAAGTTCCTGTTCCGTGGCCCAACTGGATGTAGAAGACGCGGGAGTTGCAATAGGAGCGGGCCCAGGCGATTGCGCGGTCGCTCCCTGTGGTGTCGGTTGAAAGCAAAAGGTGGTTCCCGTCGTGGTAGGTCCACTTGGCATAGGTCTCATCTTTGACCTCGAAGTCGCTGAGGCCTTTCGTAATCGGGTGGTCCGGGTCCTCGACGCGTATTTTCATGGCGACACCGTGCCGGTAAGTGCTTGGGGGATGCTTGACGCCGTCCTTCTCCTCGGGGTGCAGGTAGTATTTGGCGCCGATGATTTTTTCATACTCGGGCCAGTCCTTGAAGGCGGCGATGGCGTGGTGCATCACCACCAGGCCGACGCCGCGGTCGAGCAGGGCAAGGAAGTTCTTGCGCCGCTTCTCGGAGATTCTTTGCGTCATGTTGTAAAGGACGATCACGTCGTAGGGCCACTCGGCAATGTCCTCGAAGATTTCGCTGTCGTCCTTCTGTGGGGCGTGGACGGCCGCGATGTCGTCGTATCCCTCGAAGAGGCCCAGGAAGGCGCCCTGGTCGAAGCCGTGGCCGCCGGTGACGACGACCGCCTTAATCTCTTTCTGCGCACCGGCTTTCTTTTCAGCGGCGGGCGGCCGGCTTGGCTGCTGTGCCGCAGGCCAATTCTTGGGGATGGGAATGGTGACCTTTCCGGTCGCAGCCCATTCCGTGCCGCGAAGCGTCAGGGTCTGCCAGCCGACGTTTTGCATGGCTTTGGCGTCGTGGCCGAGGGCGAGGTTGAAACACCGGCCTTTGCCCATTTTGGTGTAGATGGCCACCGGCTCGTGCTGGCCCGTTCCGCCCTGGTCTTTTGCCGAGAAAGCGGTGCACAGAACGTTCACCGTCGGTCGCGTGACCATGCGGTGCCAGAGTTCGTCGGTCGTGACAAAGTCGGTCATACTGCGGGTGATGGGGTGGTTTTGGTCCGCGACGGTGACGGTGAAGATATGGTATCGCCCGTGGCCTGTGCCCTTGCCCCACGTGGCGCCGATGAGGTCCTGAAACTGGGGCCAATTGTGAAAGGTGGCGCTGGCGGCGTGGAAGAGGGCGAAGCCTTTGCCGCCACGCACGAAGTCGAGAAACGCCTTTTCCGTTTCGGGCCCCCAACTGCGTTCGTTCAGGTTCGGAAAGGCACACCAGTTGCTGACCAGGACGTCGTATTGGGCGAAGGTTTCGGCGTTACAGGACGCCGGGTCCTCGGTGACGTCAACGGTGAAGCGGCCGCTGTCTTCGTAGATCTTTTTTAGGGCGGGCGTCGTTTCCCGCCAGTTGTGAACGTTCCGCCCGCTGAAGATGAGCACGCGGAGGGTTTCCGGCTTCTCGGCGGGGCGTGCGGCTCGGGCGCCGAACCCCAGAGCCGCCACCACCGCAAGGGTCGCGGTAGCCAGAATCGAGTGACGCTTCACGGTTTTCCCCTTCGCCTCACAGTCGCCACGGTTCGCGCATCGCTCGGTTGAGCATGCGGGAGGCCTCTTCGTCGCCGACGATGGTTTCGGTTTTCGGGTTCCACTTAATCTTTCGCCCGGTGCGGATGGCGATGTCCGAGAGGTGGCTGATGAGGTCGGACCAAACGGCATCGTCGATGTTGCTGACGGGCGTTGTCCGGTTTTTGACGGCTTCGACGAAGTTCGCGCCGTGATGGCGGCTTTCCTGGAGGTGCAGTTCTTCGGGGCCAATGGTTGACTGGAGCAGCGACTTCGGATCCGCATCAATCCGGCCCCGCGCGACGCTGACTCTTCCCTGGGTGCCGACAAATGTCGTGCAATCACCGCCGGGCTTGAACGTCATCTTCACGCCGTTTCCGAACTGGATGCGCACGTCCCAGTGGACGACGGTGTCAAAGAGCCCTTCGGTGGGGATTGTGCCCGTTCCTTCGCATTCGATCATCCCCGCCAGATGCGTGTCGAAACCCCACTGGAGGATGTCCAGCGGATGGGCGCCCCACCCGCCAATGAAGCCGATGGAATTGTCGTAAACATGGTATGTCCCCAAATGCGTGCACCGATCCTTGGTGTAAGGTCTCCAGGGTGCCGGGCCGAGCCACAGGTCGTAGTCCAAGTCTTCCGGCACGGGGATGGGTTCGGTCGAGCCCCCCGCCGCCCCGTCCGGGGCCGTCACGTGAACCTCGCGGATCTCGCCGATCCGACCGTTGCGCACCAGTTCGCAGCCGAAGCGACAGTGGGCGCTCGACCGCTGCTGCGTGCCGTATTGGAAAACGCGGCCATATTGTTTAACGGCCTCGCCGCAAGCCTGGTCCTCAGCGATGCTTACGCCGAGGGGCTTCTCGACGTACATATCCTTGCCCGCTTTCGCCGCTGCGATGGCAATCGGCACGTGCCAGTGGTCCGGCGTGGCGACCACGACGGCGTCAATGTCGTCGCGAGCCAACAGGCGGCGGAAATCGCGGTAGGCCTTTCCGCCGCAGTGTGCGGCCGCGGCCTCGCGCCGGGACTTGAACGGGTCGGAAGCGGCCACGGATTGGGAGCCCGGAAATGCACCCATTAGGCTTCCCCCTCGGCCACCCACACCAATGTGGCCGAGGGTGACGCGCTCGCTCGCCGGCGCCCGGCCTCCGGCGCCGAGGGCGGAGGACGTGATGACGTAGGGTGCGGCCACCATGCCAGCGGCTGCACCCGCCGCACCTTTCAAGAATCCTCGTCTCTTCATCTTTCCGGCGCTCATGATTCGCTCCATTCTTTGAGTTGTGCCATAGAACGTTTCACGTTTTCGGGGCCGGCGACCTCGAGCGTGGTGGCCCCGTCGAAGCCGACGGCCTGGAGGGCTTTGACAATAGGCGGCAGATTAATCACGCCGTCGCCAAGCGCGATGGTCGCCATACCGCAGCCGTAGAGGGTTCCTCGCTTGTCCCGCCATTCGGCGCCCATGTCCTTCCAGTGGACGTGCTTGATGCGGCTGCCGAACGTCTTGACGTGGTCGATCGGCTCGGTCCCACCGAGCCAACTGTTGCCGGTGTCCAGGCAGACGCCGACGGTCTGCTCGTGGCCCAGAGCGTCGAGCAGCCGGCCCATCGTTTCGACCGAGTCGGTCACGACGCCGTGGGTCTCAAGCAGCAGTTCGACGCCCAGTTCCTCCGCCCACTGGATGGGGGCCTGGAGTTTCTCGCGGATGGCGAAGAGCCGCTCTTCGGGCTTCAGGTTGTGCCCGAAGGCGGTCTTCGGGTCGCCCTCGGTGGTGATGACGTGCTTGATGCCGAGGAGGTTCGCCAGGCGGACAGCCTTGATGATCTCGGTTGTGCCGTACACATCCGGCGCCGGGGGATCGAGGAGGTTGGCGTGGGCGCAGAAACTCGTGAGCGTCAGGCCGGCCGCCTCGGCCATGCGGCGGATTTTCGCGGGGTG
>Ga0307379_10013776_pt1 | contig 10469 bp, 8 predicted proteins | sample UN2MG_FD_202237 | JGI IMG/M metagenome (GOLD analysis project Ga0307379, IMG submission 202237) | Soil microbial communities from Risofladan, Vaasa, Finland - UN-2 | ecosystem: Environmental > Terrestrial > Soil > Coastal area > Acid sulfate soil | place: Finland: Risofladan, Vaasa | collected... | reverse complement strand
CGCCTCCCGCCGGTCCCCGTAGCTTGCTCCAAAGGCCGTCCTGCCTGCGGCGGGCTACGAGCGTGGCCGACGGCGTTTCACCGGGTCTCTCCTCAATCCACGCGACGATGCAATCGCCGCCGGCCTCGGCCGCGATGCGGGGCGAACGCGCGACAACGCTGGCGGAGGACAGGGGCAGGGGTTGAGCGGCATTGGCCTGGAGGTCGGCCAGGCCCCAAAGGACGAGACACAACGCAAGAGGCCAAGCGCGCGCCTTGCGGTCACGCACCAAGTGCAGGAAGTCTGGAAGAGCCGGAATGCTCACGGCGGTCGTTCCTCTCGACCCAACATCCTCGCGGGCCGGGTCGCCCGCGGTTGCATCCACTTACTATGTTACCTCGCTTGAGGGCTATGTCAAGGGCAATGCGGAGGTCCCGGCGTTCGCGCGGCGTTTCCGGAGGACTCGATCCAGCGCTTCCGGAGTCCCGTGTCGCGCGCCATTTTCACCGGCGCCCGCTTCTCGCGCAGTCGGGATCGGGTCCCAGAACGCGCATGGCCCCGCAAAGAAAGGCAAGGGCGGCCCCCTGGTCTTCAGACCTCCGGACCGCCCGGTTTCGCGCCAATTCCTCGGAATCCGACGATTTACGAGTCGTAGTAGAGGTGGAACTCATAGGGATGCGGACGCAAGGCGAGCTCGCGCACCTCGTTCTCGCGTTTCCAGTCGATCCATGACCGGATCAGCTCCTCCGAGAAGACGCCCCCGGCCGCCAAGAACGCATGATCTTGCTCCAGAGCGCTGAGCGACTCATCCAGGGAGCCCGGGACCTTGGGAATGCGCTCGAGGTCCTTGGGCGTCATCTCATAGATGTTGCGGTCGAGCGGCTCGCCGGGGTCGAGTTTGCTCTTGATCCCGTCGATCATGGCCATGAGCATTGCGGACCAAGCCAGGTAGCCGTTTGCGGACGGATCGGGACAGCGGAACTCCAACCGCTTGGCCTTGGCCTTCTTGGAATACATGGGGATGCGGATGGCGGCCGAACGGTTGCGGGCCGAGATCACCAGGTTCACCGGCGCCTCAAAGCCCGGAACGAGTCGGCGATAGCTGTTCGAGGTCGGCGCCGCAAAGGCCAGGATGGCGGGCGTGTGCTTGAGGAGGCCGCCCGCCGCGTGCAGCGCCATCTCTGAAAGACCCGCGTACTTGTCCCCGGCGAAGAGGTTCTGGCCGTTTTTCCAGATCGAGAGGTGGCTGTGCATGCCGCTTCCGTTGTCCTGGAAGACCGGCTTCGGCATAAAGGTCACCGTCTTATTGTGTCTCACCGCAACGTTCTTGATGATGTACTTATACCACATGAAGTGATCGGCCATCTTGGGCAGCTCGGCGTACTGCATGTCGATTTCCGCCTGGCCCGCGGTGGCGACCTCGTGGTGGTGCGCCTCCACTTTGATGCCGACCCTCATCATTTCGTACACCATCTCGCCGCGCAGGTTGTGGTAGGTATCCGTGGGAGAGACGGGGAAGTAGCCGCCCTTGAAACTGGGCTTGTAGCCGAGATTCGGCTCCTCAAAGCGGGCCGTGTTCCACGCCCCTTCCACCGAGTCGATTCGGTACATGCCCGTATGCTGGTTTTGCTCGAATTGGACCTCGTCGAAGATGAAGAACTCGGGCTCAGGCCCCACGTAACAGACGTCCCCGACACCCTTCTCCTTCATGTAATTGTGGGCCCGCCGCACGACGTGGCGCGGGCACTTGGCGTAGTCCTCGCGCGTCTCGGGATCGACGATGTTCGCGATGACGCTGACGGTCGGTCTCTCGAAAAAGGGGTCGATGACGGCTGTTGTGGGATCGCAGACGGCCATCATGTCCGACTTGTGGATTTCCTGCCAACCGCGGATCGAAGAGCCGTCGAACCCCAGGCCCTCTTCGAAAACGCCTTCATCAATCGTCTCAACGGGATAGGAGCAGTGCTGCCACGTGCCCAGCAAGTCCACGAACTTCAGGTCCATCATCTCCGCGCCGTGTTTCTTCGCGAATTCGAAGAATTCCTTCGCCGTCTTCACCATTCCCAGGTCCTCCTTCATCAGAATCGGGTTCTTTCGATGTCGCCTGCGGCCCGCGCCGCTCCGGACGAACGCCCCCCCGACCCACATTGCCCGCGAGCCGGATAAGAGAGTACCCCTCGGCCACTGGGTATGCAAGTCCGGCGCCATTCCCACCATGCGCCGCAATCCGCCCAAAACGGGCCGGAAGGGGCCGTTTCCCTGACGCCTGGGCGGTTCGTTGAGGGGGCGCGATCCTTCGAAAATGTAGGAAGATGGTAGTGTGTCCTACATTTTCGTATGATTGCCATTCCGTTCCCCTAGGCGCCCAAGACATGTCCCCGAAGGGGGGAAACATGAGCGGCCGTGGGCGCGGCCCACGGGAAAGGTCCCCCAAGAAGGGGCGGCCCTGGAGGGGCCGAACAACGCAAGCCGCCGAGGACACAGGCTCGTTCAACCCTTGCGGGGTTGCCGGAAAAGCCGGGCGGCGGAGAGAGCGACCTACATTGCGGTAGGATCCGGCGCCCAGATCTACATTCTCGTGCGAAAGCGCTCCGGGTCGATGCCGTGTTTCCGCACCCGGAGCCTGGGAACCTACTTCGGGTTCCACAACCGGGAGCAACTTCACGAGTCTCTCCACTATGGGGTCCCCGAAGAGGCGCGCTTCGAAAAAAGCGCACGACGGGCGCGGGAATTCCCTTGCGCCGCGCGGTCCTTGGCGGTAGGTTGAGTTTCGCAAGGAGAAAGACAGGGAGGAACGGCCCTCCCGCAGGTTTCGCGTCCGTTCCTTTCTGTCAGGATGCGCTTAACAGGCGGTTATTGAATCCACCTTAAGAAAGCCGAAACCCTGTCCAGCTGACGGGGGGAGGCTCAACACAATGGTCCGAAACCGGTCACCCCTTCTCGGGAGGCTCCCGGGCCTTCTACTCCTCGCGTTGGCAATCTCTGGCTGCACAAGAGTCAATCACCCAATGGGCGACGTTTCGCCAAGTCCGAAGGAGGAATTGTCCTGCCCTGCCTACTTGAATCGAAAGGAGATTCCACAGAGCATTCTTGCCACACTGTCGGGTCTTCTGTCATGTAAAGTGACGGCGCAGCAGCCACTGCGGTCCTTCTCTTCGGGACAGGTCACAAGCTACCTCATCGGCAATGATCCCACCAGTCAAACGACATGGTGGTGGGTGGTTCTGGGCGGGGGGCGCGGCTTTTCCCTGCCAGGAGACATTCTCTGGCTGGAACGACTCAACGTAGTGCGCCTCCAGTACGCAACTTGCCATTCCTTTGCTTCTCCTTGGGTCAAGCCGAACCACGGTGTGGGGGAAGGAATGTTCATCCGCTTCTGGCCCATCTTCTGTTACGGTGGTGGGAGCTTTTTCATCACGGATGACCTCACGGATACCCGCTTGGATACATCTCTGCTCTTCCAGAAGCGCCGCAGAGAACCTTTTGTTATGTTCGGTGAGCGTATGGTCGTCCGAGCTTGGTCGGTTCCTCTACTCTTTTCGCGCCTCCAGTACTCTTCCGAATCCGGCAACCGAAAAGACATCGTTGATATCCTACCCTACTTCTACACTGCGGGAACACTCAGAGATTCCTCGGGGAAGATCAAGGAACGCTTCTCTTCAGTACTCCATATTGACTCGGTTGGTCAGCTCTGGATGTTTGAGAAGAACGACCGTTACGCATATGCGGGCGTGCTCCGGGGGTACCTGTGGAAGTCCCATTGGCGTCCTGACGGAAGTGGAGAGCATGGTCTGTTGTCCGGCATGTTCGGCTGGGGAAGAGACAGGGACAGAAGGCTGCAAATTCGTCTCCTCGGTTTCCCAATCACGTTCTCCGATGAATAGCAGAGAAAGGGGGGATACTCTATTCTCTAGCCCGTGGCCAAACTCGCCCTACGAAGCGCGATAGAGCCTTCCGTCTGGATTCATGGCGCGTTTGCTGTCGGACGGACCTGATATGGACGGCACGACTAACTCCGGTTACTTCTGTGTTCTTCCCGCTCCGGGCTGGTTGAACATTTCGCGGATCAGAGACAACTCTCTTTACCGTGCACGCGTTGGCGCGGTGGCGTTTGAAGAGATGCACAACCAGCTCAACTGGAAGAGGGAGAGGCCTAGCGAAGCAGATTGACTGCGCGCTAGTAACACGCGCGGCTGATGCACCGCGCCCGGAGGGGAGAAACATGTCAGGTCTGGTGTCCTACGTAGCGCTGGCGCCCCACGTGCTGCTGGGAGCGTTGCTCGTGCTGCTGGCAGCGTTGGTTTTGACTCCGCTTGGAAGGCTCATTGATGAACGCGGACTCCGCGAAGTCGCTGCGGATCAGAAGGTTCAACTTGTGGCCTTCAACCGGAAGCTGCGGGTGTCCCAGATCATCGCGGTCGTGTCCCTGTGGGACTTTGCTTGGTCCTTGCGTATCAGTTCCTGCACTTCGCAACCTACTGGCTTTATGGGCTCGTAGTTCTGTGTCTAGCCGACGAGGCCGTCGTGTCGGTGATGATCGTCAGGAAATTGAGGAGCCTGAACGTGGAGCCTCGGTTCATTCGCAAAACCGTCGTGCAACGATGGGTCAGTTTCATCGGCGGTCTTGCGTATATGGCTTTGATAATACTTCTTTGGAAAACGTCGGTCGGTGCGGACCTCAAGTACCTGAATCCGTGAAGATATTATGTTCAGAACATCGTGTTGCCCTTGTGTTTCCCTGCTATTGTGGCACACTGCGGGGGTGGTATTCCTTCAGCCCGAGGGTTGTGTTTTGAAACCGACTGTTTTTCACGTGTCGAGCGAAACAACGGACGTGGTGAGCCACAGCGGGTCTTGCGCTGATCAGCGCGCTGGCGCAGAGCACGGACTTGAGGCGCCGCCTCGACGCGATTGCCGTGGCTGATAGACATCATTTCCGGGATACCATACTCCCTCGTCTCCCTCAGCCAAGAGGTCCATTTGCCCCCCTTCCTCGCGTGGGATTCCCGCCTTCGGTCCGCGCTTCTCGGGACGCAGCACACGCCGTAGCGTTCGCTCCAGCATCCCGACAAACGCGCGGTTCCCGCAAGGTCGCCCCGTCTTCGTGCACAGGCGAATCCGCGCGGTCGCCTCCTCCTCTTCCGGCGCCGCCAGCCACTCGCCCCAGTCGGGGACCGGGCCCGGATAGGGACGGCTCGCCGACAGAAAGGAAGGAGGAGCCACCGTTTACGCTAATCAAAAGCTCGCTTTGAGAAATGAGGGCTTCGCGCTTTGAGGAGCGCTTCTTGAGGAGACATCGCGGCGGAGAGAGCGACCTACATTGTGGTAGGATCCGGCGCCCGGATCTACATTCTCGTGCGAAAGCGCTCCGGGTCGATGCCGTGTTTCCGCACCCGGAGCCCCATCACGCGCTCCGTGATCCCCAGGGCGCGCGCCGCTTTGGCCTGACTGCCCCGGGCCGATTTGAGCGCGTCCTGGATCAGCTCGCGTTCCAGGTTCCCCACCGCCTCATCCAGTGTGCCGCGATGCACCGTGCCGCTCGCCTCCGCCGTTTGGAGAGTGGGCGGAAGATGGTGTCCGTGGATCACCTCGTCGTTGCTGAGGAGGACGGCCCGCTCGATGGAATTCTCGAGCTCCCGCACGTTGCCCGGCCAGTGGTAGATCATCATCATGTCGATGGCGGGCGTAGAGATGCGGCGGATTCTCTTGTTGTACGCCTCGCCGTACTTCTCGACGAAATGATTGGCCAGTTCCAAGATGTCCGTCTTGCGGTCCCGCAGGGGGGGGATATGGATCGGGAAGACGTTCAAGCGGTAGTAGAGATCCTGCAGGAAGCCCCCCTCCTCCATGGTTTCCTCGAGGTTCCGATTCGTCGCCGCGATGACGCGCACGTCGGCCTTCAGCGTCTCGGTCCCGCCGACCCGTTCGAACTCCCTCTCCTGCAAGACCCGGAGGAGTTTCGCCTGAACCGGAAGCGAAAGGTAGCCGATTTCGTCGAGAAAGATCGTTCCGCCCGACGCCAGTTCGAACCGCCCCTTCCTCGCGCGAACGGCCCCCGTGAAGGCGCCTTTTTCGTGCCCGAAGAGCTCGCTCTCTATGATCGTCTCCGGCAGAGCCGCGCAGTTCACCTTCACGTACGCCTTGGGCGCTCGCAGGCTATGGCAGTGGATCGCGTGAGCCACCAGTTCCTTTCCCGTGCCGCTCTCTCCCCGGATGAGGACCGTCGCATTGCTCTTCGAGACCTGATCCACCAGGTCGAAGACCGCTTCCATCCCGTGGGACGTTCCAATGACGTTGGACGGGCGGAAACGGTCCTTCAGTTCGCCTTGCAGACGGATGTTCTCCTCCATCAGCCGCTGGCGCTCCTCATAGGCCACCTGCCGAAGTCGCGCCGCCTGTCCGATCATGGAGGCGATGATGGCCAAGAGCCGCGCATCCTCCTGCAAGTCCACCGAGTCTCCGAACAAGCGATCCGCGCTCAACGTGCCCAGAACCTCTTTCCCCCGTTTGATCGGAACGCACAGAAACGCGATATCCTTTTTCGACACCCCGCGCCGCGCCCCCGTGCGATCCAAAAAGAGCGGCTCCTCCGAGATTCGCGGGACGAGCATGGGGCGCCCCGTCTCGATCACTCGGCCGGTCACGCCCTCGCCCGCCTTGTACTTCCCCCGCTCCTTCTCATGGGGCGAGAGCCCGTAGGCCGCCTCGATGAAGGCCTCTCCCGTCTCGCGCGACAGCAGCGCGATTGTGCCCCGCATCATCCCCATGTGGTCCGCCATCGCCTTCAGCGCCGGTCGGAGCACGTCGCCCAGGTCCATGCTGCGGTCCAGGATCCGGCTGATCTCGAACAGGAGCCGGAGCTCGCGCACTTCGCCCTTGATCTTCGGTTTCGATGCCGCCGACATTTCCACGCGCCTCCTCGCGCTCGCGGAAGCCGTCTTTGGGGCGCCTTCGAGATGGTGTGTGAACAGTGTGGAACAGCCGCCCTCGGCTGTTATGTGCGTGGGTTCCCCCGCCCTATTTTCTTGGGTCTTACCGGCGAGGGCGCGGGCGCCACATCATCCAACCGCCCTTTTCACACCCCCTTAAGATGAGCAAGGCTTCCCGCTGCGACCCGCCCATGCCGGCTTCCTCGGCCCTCCCGCTCCCGCGCGGGAGGAGCCTTTCCCTGCGTTCTCGCAGGACTTTCTATCAACGCCCCCCTTCGAAAGTCAAAGATTCCTTTGGCGCTTCCTTTCCAAGCGCCGCGGATTCCATCCGCCTTGACTCAAACCGCCGGGCCGACCGCGTTCTTCTGGAGTCCGCATGTTCTCATTGCAGGCGCGCGGTCAGCGGCGGTACAGTGGCAAAAGGGGGAGGGAATCGGAACCCGCGCCCCGTCCCGTCCTGAAGGAGCGGCTTGAGCGTGCGCATTGTCTTCATGGGAACGCCCCTGTTTGCCGTGCCGTCCCTGGAACGCCTGATCGAGTCCTCCCACGAGGTCTTGCTGGCTGTCACTCAGCCCGACAGAGGGGCGGGCCGCGGACGTCCGCTCCGGGCGTCTCCGGTCAAGGAGTTGGTCGCGGCCAACGGGATCGAAGTCCTTCAGCCCGAGCGCATTCGGGACAACGCGGAGTTCCTGCGGCGCCTGGCAGAGCGCGCTCCCGACCTGATCGTCGTCGTCGCTTACGGCCTGATCCTTCCGCCTTCGGCTCTCGCGCTGCCACGCCTGGGGACCATTAACCTCCACGCCTCCCTCCTGCCCCGCTACCGTGGCGCGGCGCCCGTCAACTGGGCCATCATCAACGGCGAAACTCGGACGGGCGTCACTATCATGCAGGTGGACGAAGGGATGGACACGGGTCCCATCCTCTCCCAGGAAGAGGTTCCCATCCTCGAAGACGATGACGCTCCGTCACTCTCCGGCATGCTGAGCGTCGTGGGATCCCACGCGCTTCTGGCCGCCATCAACGGCATCGAGGTGGCGGGAAAGATCGAAGGGAGCCCTCAAGACGAGAGCCAGGCCTCCTATGCGCGCATGTTGAAGAAAGAGGATGGACGAATCGACTGGTCGCGCGGTACGGACGAGCTGGTGCGCCGGGTTCGCGGCACGGCGCCGTGGCCTGGCGCCTTCACCGAAAGTGAAAGCGGCCCCCTGAAGATCCTCAAAGCCGAACCGCTTTGGCCCGAAGCGATGGAAGCGATCGAGGACCGCGGGAGGATTCCTCCCGGCACGGTGTCCCTTGCTCTCGCCTCCCACGGTTTCGCCGTTCGCACGGGCGACGGGTTCCTCCTCGTCACCCAGGCTCAACCCGCGGGCGGGAAAGCCCTGTCGGGCGCGGACATCGTCAACGGCAGACACATCAAACCGCGAGACCGGCTCGGGGAAGCATGACGGAGCGCCCGACGGAGAGTTCCACGCAAGAGCCGGCCGTCCCTCGCGGGGAATCGGCGCGGGCGCCGAAGTCCGAGGCGCGTGGAGCGTGGTTCATACTGGCCCTGCAGCCCATCCTCTTTGTCCTTGCCAACGTTCTTTTTCTCGGACGCTCGCAGAGAGCGCCGTCCTTCGAACTCATAGGAACCGTCTACACCTTCAACACCGTCGTCTTCCCCGCCGTCTTGGCCATTTCTGGGACCTACGGTCTCTGCCGGTCGTTGCGCAGCCGTCGAAACGGGCCGCTTCTACGCAGCGCCGCCGCCGTTCTCCTTGCCGCTCTCCTCTGCGTCGGCGCCCGCGTCTACGCCAGCCACATCGAGCCTCGTCGTCTTGTCCTCAAGACGCTCCGGATCGAAACCGGCAAGGTCGATCGACCCGTCCGCCTCCTCCAAATCTCCGACATTCAGTCCGACAAGATCGGGGGACACGAGGAGCGCGTGTTCGCTCGAATACGGGAGCTTCAGCCCGACATTATCGTCCACACCGGCGATTTGCTCCAGCCCGTGCGGCCGGCGACCCTCCGTTCCGAGCTTCCGAAGATCGCCGCACTCCTGGACACACTGGATCCCCCCGGCGGGGTCTATGGCGTCTACGGAGATACAGACGAATGGATCCACCTCCTGCGCCCAGCAATCGTCGGAAGTCTGACCATGCTCGAATCGCAGGAAACGACCGTGTCTCTGAATTGCGCCCGAGTTCGAATCTTCGGACTCTCCCTTCCCCAATCGAGGAGATGGGAAAACAGCCACAACGCCGTCGAGGCGTGGCTGAGCAGGTCGCGACCGGACGATTTCACGGTCCTGTTAGGGCACAGCCCCGACTATATCCTCGACGTTGAGGATCTTCCGGTCGACCTCTGCCTGGCCGGACACACCCACGGAGGCCAAGTGCGGATCCCTTTTTACGGCCCCGTCATAACGCTGAGCCGACTGCCGAGATCCTGGGCCCGAGGCTTCCGCGTCGTCGGGCAGACGCGCCTGAACGTCTCCGCGGGCATCGGAAGCGAGCACTGCGCCGAGCTCCCCAACCTGCGGATCAATTGTCCCCCCGAGATGACGCTTGTCGAGATCTGCCCTTCTTCTTGATCGGCAGGCGCGCCCCCTGCGCGCTCGAGCTCGGCCGAAGGCAAGCGCCTCACGGGCTAACGAGACTCCGGGTGGACGGAGCAAGCGGATTGTGTGCGGAAAGAGCGGCCTGCTATTTCCCGGCCGGCTGCTTCAGCGTGCCGTCGGGGTTGATGAGGTCATAGGGCGTCACGAGTTTCTCTTTGGGCACTTCCACGAGGACGGCGTTGGCAGGCAGGTAGTCCTTCAGTGTGTCGTCCTCGGGGTCTGCCGGTCGTTCGGCTACGTTCCGGACGAAGAAAAGCGTGTCGCCCAACTGAACTTGGCTGCCGTCATATTGGTGGGCCCAATTCTCGGCAAAACGCAGCATCGCTTGCTTGCGACCCTCAAGCCATTCCTCGTAACGCATTTGGCCGTCCCGGTCCTTCTCGATGTTCGCCGCCATGGAGGCGTAGAGCGCCTCCTGTTTCGCCGCGAGTTCCTTGGCGTGATTCTGCAAGGCTTCGTACATGATCTTCAGGTCCGCTTTTTCCGTCGCCGGGTCGAAGCTCGGCTTCTCCTCTTTCGAGAGCTTCTCACGCAGGACCGACTGCTGGACGAACTTGTTCCAGAGCGCCAGCTGGTCGTAGAAGAAGTTCCATTGCGCCATCCTCTCGACGACGTCCTCGAAATAGATCGGGTTTTCCTGCATGCGGGCCTGAGTCAACTCATCCAGCTGAACCATCAGCGGCGCCTTCACCGGATCGATCCCCTGTTCCTCGGCCACTGTTGAGTCCCCTTCGAGGATGCCGGTCAGAGCGGGAATCCACTTCTCCTTGATCTCGGCTTCCTTCTTCAGCTCATAGTCGTCGCTCTTCATCTGCTCGCGGGTCACGCGGGAGCTGCCCTTCTTTTTGCTGTACCAGAACTCCACGTGCTCGATCGCCGGATAGTCGGCCCTTTCTTCCTGTCCCTCGCCTTCCGCGCCAAGCTCGCCCACGGTCTCGGCGTCCAGGTCGATCACCTCCGCC
>Ga0307379_10013774_pt1 | contig 10469 bp, 9 predicted proteins | sample UN2MG_FD_202237 | JGI IMG/M metagenome (GOLD analysis project Ga0307379, IMG submission 202237) | Soil microbial communities from Risofladan, Vaasa, Finland - UN-2 | ecosystem: Environmental > Terrestrial > Soil > Coastal area > Acid sulfate soil | place: Finland: Risofladan, Vaasa | collected... | reverse complement strand
ATACCTCCGCCCAGCCCCCCAGCCCCTACTGCCATCATAAGTTGGCTATAGCCAGCTTCTCCCACCCCAAGAACATCCCGGGCAAATACCGGCATAAGCCAGAAGTAAGATAGAGCAAACAAAGATAGCACAGCCATCATCAGAATTAGCATCAGTGCCACTTTATTGCTTTTAATGTAGCTCAGACCTTCCTTGATATCTTTTCCAATACTTGTCCGCCTGGTCATGACCGCCGCTGGCGACCGCATGCGGGATAACAAGAGAAATGCCACCACGAAGGCTATCCCGGCACCGTAAAAAGTGCCACCTATAGCCACTAGACCCATCAGGACTCCGGCTATAGCCGGCCCAATAAAGCGGCTTAGCCGCCCGGCGAGGGTATTCATCGCCATGGCATTCATCAGGTCATCAGGCGTGACCAGGCTGGGTATGATAGCCATGTAGGCTGGGTCTGTAAGAGCCCACACAATGCCAAGAAGCACGGAAATGGCGGCGATATGCCAAATTGCGATTACACCGGTAGAGGTTAGGGTGGCCAGCAGTAAGATGAGGAGGGTTGACATTCCATGTCCAAAAAGCATTAGCTTGCGTCGGTCAAGTCTATCAGCGTATAATCCTCCAAACGGGCAGAGAAACAGCGAAGGAATGCCTACGATAAAAGCAATCATGCCCACCCAGAAGGCAGAGTCGGTCAATTGTAGAACCAGCCAGCCCTGAGCCATTACCAGAATCCAGTAGCCCGACAATGCGGCAAGTTGGTTTACCAACAGAAAGCGGTAGTTGCGGTGCCGCAGGGAGCGGAAGACCTGAATCCCTCTGCTGTTAGCTAGAGCTTTTTTCATAAAAGCGTCTTTCAACTGGCTCTTCTAGTGACCATCTTACCTGGCATCGGCGTTTCTCAGCTGGCTATTTCTAAACTTCACCCTGTTATTTCTGTCTTTTGCACTTTGTTTCCTGTCACAACCGACGCAAGATTGGTAGACGCAGAACTGCTCCCAGGATAAACACGGTGCAGATAAGCGCGCCAGCTATCACAGCCACGGGAAGCCCAACCCAATCGGTAGCCGCCCCTAGCATAAGACTGCCTATAGACGGCAGCTGCCAGGTCATAACATATAGACTCATTACTCGACCTCGAAATTGGTCGGGGACAATAGATAGCAATAGTGCGGTCGTCACTGCGATGAAAAGCCCATTGGCACTACCGATGATAACGGCTAGAGTCAACGAAAGGGGAAAAGCTCGTGACATAGCAAATAGGATTAGCGTTACCGTGAAGGTTAGGGCGCTGATAATTAGCAGCCATCCCTTACGCTTGAAGTCACCCAGCTTAGCTGCAGCAATGGCTCCACCCAGACCCCCAGCCCCTACTGCCATCATGAGTTGAGCATAGCCAGCTTCTCCCACCCCAAGAACATCCCGGGCAAAGACCGGCATAAGCAAGAAGTAAGGTGTAGCAAACAGAGATACGCCAGCCACCATCAGAATTAGCGTCATTATCATTGTATTACTTCTAATATAGCCCAGACCCTCCCTGATGTTTCTCCCAATACTTGCCCGCCTGGTTGTGACCGACGCTGGCGGCCGCACGCGGGATAACAAGAGAAATGCCCCCACGAAGGCTATGCCGGCACCGTAAAAAGTGCCGCCCATAGCAACGAGACCCATCAGAACTCCGGCTATAGCCGGCCCAATAAAGCGGCCTATCTGCCAGGAGAGGGCATTCATCGCCGTGGCATTCATCAGGTCGTCAGGCGTGACCAGGCTGGGTATAATAGCCAGGGAGGCTGGGTCTGTAAGGGCCCACACAGTGCCAAGGAGCACGGAAATGGCGGCGATGTGCCAAATTGCGATTACACCGGTAGAGACAAGGGTGGCCAGCAGTAAGATGAGGAGGGCTGACATTCCATGTCCAAAAAGCATCAACTTGCGTCGGTCAAGTCTATCAGCGTATAAGCCACCAAACGGGGCGAGAAACAGCGCAGGAATACCCATAACAAAAGCAATCATGCCTACCCAGAAGGCAGAGTCGGTCAATTGCAGAACCAGCCAGCCCCGAGCCGTTACTAGAATCCAGTAACCAGAAAGTGCGACAATTGTGCTGCCCAACAGCACGCGATAATTGCGGTGACGAAGGGAGCGGAAGACCTGAATCCCTCTGCTGTTAGCTGGAGCTTTTTTCATAAAAGCGTCTCTCAACTGGCTCTTCTAGTGACCATCTTACCTGGCATCGGCGTTTCTCAACTGGCTATTTCTAGACTTTACCCTGTCATTTTTCCCTTTTGTATTTTATATCTGTCACAACCGACGCAAGACTGGTAGACGCAGAACTGCTCCCAGGATAAACACGGTGCTGATAAGCACGCCAGCTATCACAGCCACGGGAAGTCCAACCCAATCGGTAGCCGCCCCTAGCATAAGACTGCCTATAGACGGCAGCTGCCAGGTAATGATAAATAGTCCCATCATGCGGCCTCGAAATTGGTCGGGGGTAATAGATAGTAATAGCGCGACCGCCACTGCTTGGAAGAGCCCGTTAGCAGCACCGATGATAACAGCTAGAACCAACGAAAGGGGGAAGGCTCGTGACATAGCAAATAGGATTAGCATTACCGTGAAGGTTAGGGCGCTGCCAATTAACAGCCACCCCTTGCGTTTGAAGTCACCCAGTTTAGCTGCAGCAAGACCTCCAGCCAGCCCCCCAGCCCCTATTGCCATCATGAGTTGGGTATAGCCAGCTTCTCCCACTCCAAGGACATCTCGAGCAAAGACCGGCATAAGCCAGAAGCAAGGTAGAGCAAACAGAGATACGCCAGCCACCATCAGAATTAGCGTCAATGCCACTTTATTGCTTTTAATGTAGCTCAGACCCTCCCTGATGTCTTTCCCAATACTTGCCCGCCTGGTTCTGACCGGCGCTGGCGACCGCACTCGGGATGTCAAGAGAAATGCCACCACGAAGGCTATGCCGGCACCGTAAAAAGTGCCGCCCATAGCAACGAGACCCATCAGAACTCCGGCTATAGCCGGCCCAATAAAGCGGCTTAGCTGCCAGGTGAGGGTTTCCATCGCTATGGCATTCGTCAGGTCGCTAGGCGTGACCAGGCTGGGTATAATAGCCAGGTAAGCTGGGTCTGTAAGAGCCCACACAATGCCAATGAACACGGAAATGGCGGCGATGTGCCAAATTGCGATTACGCCGGTAGAGGTAAGCGTGGCCAGCAGTAAGATGGGAAGGGCTGACGCTACCTGGCCAAAAAGCAGCAGCTTCCGTCGGTCCAATCTATCAGCGTATAAGCCGCCAAACGGGCAGAGAAACAGCGCAGGAATGCCTACGATAAAAGCAATCATGCCCACCCAGAAGGCGGAGTCGGTCAATTGCAGAACCAGCCAGCCCTGAGCCGTTACCAGAATCCAGTACCCCGATGAGTAGGTAATCGAGCCTCCCAACAGCAAGCGATAGTTGGGGTGACGCAGGGATCGGAAAAACTGAACCCCCCAGCGGTTAGCCAGATTTTTTTTCATAAAAAGTATATTCCTCTTTTAGCTCTTCTAATGACCATCTTACCTGTCATCGGCGTTTCTCAGCTGGCTATTTCTAAACTTCACCCTGTCATTTTTCCCTTTTGTATTTTATATCTGTCACAACTGGCGCAAGGCTGGTAGACGCAGAACTGCTCCCAGGATAAACGCAGTGCAGATAAGCGAGCCAGCTATCACAGCCACGGGAAGTCCGACCCAATCGGTAGCCGCCCCTAGCATAAGACTGCCGATAGACGGCAGTTGCCAGGTAATGATAAATAGGCCCATCATGCGGCCTCGAAACTGGTCGGGGGTAATAGATAGTAATAGCGCGATTATCACTGCCTGGAAGAGCCCGTTAGCAGCACCGATGATAACAGCTAGAACCAACGAAAGGGGGAAGGACCGTGACATAGCAAATAGGATTAGCATACCCGTGAAGATAAGGGCGCTGACAATCATTAGCCATCCCTTGCGTTTGAAGTCCCCCAGTTTAGCTGCAGTAATACCTCCAGCCAGCCCCCCAGCCCCTACTGCCATCATAAGCTGGGTATAGCCAGCTTCTCCCACTCCAAGGACATCTCGAGCAAAGACCGGCATGAGCCAGAAGCAAGGTAGAGCAAACAGAGATACACCAGCTACCATCAGTATTAGCGTCAGTGCCATTTTATTGCTTCTAATGTAGCTCAGACCCTCCTTGATATCTTTCCAAATACTTGCCCGCTCGGTTGTGATCGTCGCTGGCGTCCGTATTAGGAATATCAAGAGAAATGCCACCACGAAGGCTATGCCGGCACCGTAAAAAGTGCCACCTATAGCCACGAGACCCATCAGGACTCCAGCTATAGCCGGCCCAATAAAGCGGCTTAGCTGCCAGGCAAGAGTATCCATCGCCATAGCATTCATCAGGTCGCCAGGCGTGACCAGGCTGGGTATAATAGCCAGGTAAGCTGGGTCTGTAAAAGCCCACACAGTGCCAATGAGCACGGAAAGGGCGGCGATGTGCCAAATTGCGATTACGCCGGTAGTGGTAAGCGTGGCCAGCAGTAAGATGGGAAGCGCTGACGCTACATGGCCAAAAAGCATCATCTTGCGTCGGTCCAATCTATCAGCATACAAGCCGCCAAACGGGCAGAGAAACAGCGAAGGAATGCCTATGATAAAAGCAATCAGGCCTACCCAGAAGGCGGAGTCGGTCAATTGCAGAACCAGCCAGCCCTGAGCCGTTATCAAAATCCAGTACCCAGATGAGGCGGTAATCGAGCCTCCCAACAGCAAGCGATAGTCGCGGTGACGCAGGGATCGGAAAACCTGAACCCCCCAGCGGTTAGCCGGATTTTTTTTCATAAAAAGTATCTCGCTCTTTTAGCTCTTCTAATGACCATCTTACCTGGCATCGGCATTTCTCAGCTTAACCACTTAGAGGTCATACTAGACCGCTTTGACATCTATTCGATTACAAGTTTCCCATGCTAAGCAGTCCAGCCCGCCTGGGAATTTGATACCCCCCAACCTTCATGGTTAGCCCTCTGTTATTGCCTTGGTGCTTGGCTGGGGAGCCTACTGTAGTCTCCTGCAAATTGGGAGGAGGTAAATTCCTCCCCTACAAGAGCACTTTTCGGATAGCCTCTTAGCTATGTATAGTATATAACTTATCCCCAGAATTTAAGACTTCAGGGATTTATAATAAGGGATTAGCCCCCCGGTTTCTATCATGTCTATAAACCATGCTGGAATTATCAGGCGAAACTCAAACTCTTTGCCCGTATTGAGATTCTTGATAGTCCCTTGCCTCAGGTTAATCACTATCTCATGCCCGGTCTCAAATTCAGCTGAAATTCCCGGCAAATCTATGGCCGGGCATCCAAGGTTCCAGAAATTCCTGAAGAATATCCTGTGGATTGAGTCGGCAACTACAGCCTGAACACCCTTAAATTTCAGAGTTTCCGCAGCCTGCTGCCTGCTTGAACCAATGCCGAAGTTCTCTTCGGCAACTATAATGTCCCCCTTCTCAACCCTGGTGAGGAAATCCCTGGGTACATTCTCACGATGCCCGACATCGCTAAGCCCGCTTCTGGCGATGAACTCTTGATATCGGCTCTGGCTCGTTTCATCGCCGCCCATGATAAACCTACCGGCAAAGAGCTCGTCAGTGTCAACATCCTTGCCAAACTTCCAGACTCGGCCTTTGAGTTCCATCTATGCCTCCCGGAAAAACTCCCGTGGGTCGCTTATTTTGCCTTTCAACGCCGAGGCTGCCACAGTCGCTGGTGATGCCAGATATATCTTGGCAGTCACATCTCCTACCCGGCCCTGAAAGTTACGATTTGCCGTGCTTATGCAAACCTCGCCCGGTCCCAGTATGCCCATATGCGCTTCCATACACGGACCACAGGTGGGTGGACCTATCACAGCCCCAGCCTCCACAAATGTTGTTATTAACCCCTCGTCCAGAGCGGCTTTAAAGACCTCCTGCGAGGCTGGTATGATGATAACCTTGGTAAGCTTATCTACCTTCCGCCCCTTGAGTATTCTGGCAGCAATCCTGAGGTCTTCCAGGCGCCCATTGGTACACGCTCCTATAAACGCCTGGTCAATTCTGGTCCCCTCAACTTCAGTAACTCTCACAGCATTAGACGGCTTGGGTGGTACAGCAACCATGGGCTCCTTAATATCATCAGTGTGAAACTCCAGTGTTTCCACATACTCTGCATCCAGGTCGCTCTGCATAAGCTCGAAAGAGTTGTTGGTCCTTGCCCTGAGAAAATCCGCTACCTTCTGGTCAGGCTCGATGATACCATTAGTGGCACCTGATTCTATTGCCATATTGGTTAATACCATGCGGCTCTCGAAGCTCATTTGTCTTATTGCCGGGCCCGTGAATTGAAGAGACTTAAACAGGGCGCCGCTTATCCCCAACCTCTTCAATATGAAAAGCATCAAATCCTTGGACATTATGGGAGGCAACAGTTTGCCTTCAACATTTACTCTAATAGTCCCCGGGACACGCTCCCATAGCCTTCCCGTTTTGAAGACCACAGCCATCTCATCAACCCCAATTCCAGTGGCAAAAGCCCCAACTACACCCGATGTCGTGGTATGACTATCCACACCAACAAGGGTAGTTCCTGGCAGCACATGTCCCTTCTCTACAAGCACCTGGTGGGCTATCCCCCCCTTCCCAACTTCATAGTAGTTTTCTATGCCTTGTTCCAGGACAAATTTCTTTATGTTAAGACACTTTTTAGCAGTATCGATGTCCTTGTTGGGCACGTAGTGGTCCAGCACTACTACGATTTTCGCAGGGTCCCAGACCCTTCCCACACCCAGTGCCCTGAACTTAGCAATCGTATGTGCACCTAACGCATCGTGTATCATGGCCCGGTCCACAGAGACTTCGACAAGCTCATCAGGCCTTACAACTTCCTTCCCAGCTTTTTTAGCCAATATCTTCTCTACAAGAGTCATGCTCATCGCTCGTTCTACCAACGTGTATTTTACCCTATTCACCCAGGTTGCCGCAAGTACTATCGAGAGGACAGTTGTGCCGAGATCACTCAAGCTGGCTGGGAAATAGCAGCAGCTACTTAGCACAACATCGGATTGCACAGCAGCCACCTTTGCATTAAGAGGCACCGACATGCTATTTTTTGAGCTAATGGCTATTGGAGAAGTCAGCGAAATCTTAGAGCAGGAATATGGCCCTCTGGAGTGGCATTCGTATCAAGACCCTATTGATGTGCTCATAGGAACCATACTGTCCCAAAATACCTCGGATACAAATTCGGGAAGAGCTTTTGCCTCTCTTAAAGCTAGCTTTGACAGCTGGGAAGCTGTGGCCTCGGCCCCAGCAGAGCACGTCGCTCAGACCATTAAGTCCGGTGGGTTATCCCAAATCAAAGCCGCTAGAATCAAGCAGGTACTTGGGCAAATTGAAAAGGAACAGGGTCGTATCAGCCTTGATTTCCTCAACGCGAAGACCATGGCCGAAGCTAAAGACTACTTGATGCGTCTGCCTGGAGTAGGCCATAAGACAGCCAGTTGCGTGCTACTTTTTTCCCTGGGGAAGCCATCTTTGCCCGTAGATACCCACGTTTTTCGGGTAGCCAAACGATTGGGATTAATTGATTCCAGAGCGTCCATAGAGAAGGCACACAGCTTGCTTCAGGAGCAAATTCCACCTTCAAAGGTATACCAATTCCATATCCATATGATAGAGCATGGCAGGCAGATATGCCACGCCCGGCAGCCTCGCTGCAATAGGTGCATATTGAGAGGCGCTTGCCCCAGCTCGCTCCGATTTCACCGGAGCTAATCTAGCCTGGCTAGTAAGTGATATAATGGTTGACATGGCACAGATATTGAAGAGCAAAAATCTGGCTACTAAGTTTCAGATAATGGTGGAAATAGCCGCACATCAGCCTAACATACAGCAGAAAGACATCGCCCCCAGATTGGGCATCACTTCGCAGGCGGTTTCCGAGTACGTGAAGGAATTGATAAAGGACGGTTGGCTGAGCTCCGAGGGTCGCTCCCGATATAAGGTAACCAAGGAGGGCGTAGATTGGATTTTGCAGATGTCCCGGCAGCTACATAGCTACGCCTGGTTTGTGAGTAAAGCCGTGGCTGATATATCAACTACCACTGCCATAGCTGATAGCCACTTAACCGTTGGTCAAGCAGCATCGCTGTATATGAAGGACGGCTTGCTCTTCGCCTCCAAGGTCACTAGTGATAAAGGGGCTAAAGGAATAGCTGTAACTGAGGCTAAAAAAGGACAAGATGTCGGCATCCGCAACGTTGAAGGCGTAATAAAACTCGAGCCAGTCGAAGTAATGATAAGCAAAGTACCCAATGTGCAGGATGGGGGTTCTGGGAGCACCAATCTCGCCCGATTGGAAAGGGAGGTAAAGGAAGCGAGGCTAGTGGGGGCAATGGGCACGGAAGCCCTGATAGCATTGACGCAGATAGGTATAAAGCCTGATTACGTTCATGGTGTCCGAGAAGCAGCCATAGAGGCAGCTTACTGTGGCCTGCCCTTCCTGGTTGCCTGTAGTGAGGACAAGGTTTCAATTTTGGTGCAGAGATTGGAAGAGGAAAATCTAGATTATAAGATTGTCGACCTGAGGAAAAGATAGGGAATCCTTTCCTTCCTAATCGCTATCCCTCTGGACTGCAAAATTTTCTCAAAATAACCCCTGAAATCCCTTGACATTTTATCCCGCAGCATTTAAAATGCGCTAAACAAGTTCACTTGTATAAATTAAACTAATATTGTATAAAAGGGGGTAAAAATGAGTCGCATTAAAAGGCCTTGTAAGCAAATTTTTGCTCGAGGCATAAACTGGTTTCTAGCACTTTTGACCATAGCTCTTGTCCTGACAGCCTGTAGCCCTACCGAGCAGACACCAACACAATATGTAGTTGATGACCTGGGCAGGCTGGTCGCCATTAACGGAACACCCCAGAGAATCGTCTCCCTGGCTCCCTCTAACACCGAGATTTTGTTTGCCCTGGGTCTGGGAGATAAAGTGGTGGGAGTTACTGATTTGTGCAATTATCCTCCGGAAGCTCTGAACAAGACAAAAGTAGGGGGATATTACGGACCAGATATAGAAAAGATAATTGCTCTACAGCCTGATTTAATATTGGCCACTGATTTTCACAGATTTGAGCTTATTCCTACCTTGGAAGAGCAGTTTACAGTATTTGCTTTGGCGCCACAAACTCTAGATGACGTGCTGGAAAGCATTCAGAAGGTAGGAAAGATAACTGGAAAAGAAGAAGAGGCCTCGGGGCTTGTGAACGAGATGCAAAGCAAGATTGAAGAAATACAAGAACTGACCGAGGGGCTCGGGGAAAGACCACGGGTCTTTTATGTCACCTGGCATGATCCAATATGGACTGTCGGTAGGAACACCTGGATTGACGACCTGATTTGGATAGCAGGCGGGAACAACACCTTCTCTCAATACTTCGAGAGTGGTGCTATGGTCGAAATTGAATGGGTCCTCTTCCGCAACCCTGAAATAATTATCACAGGCTCATACCCAGGTGTATACGAGTGGGCAATGAACGAGACTGCACTTAACGTTACTGATGCCAGACAAAACGACAGAGTGTACACATGCGATGATGACCTGGCTCAACGCCCCGGTCCAAGAATCTTCAAAGGCCTGGAGTGGTTTGCCTATTTTATTCACCCCGAGATATTCGAGGAGCCTGAGGGTTAGTTAAGTGAAGGTTTTTTCCTCCTGGAGCGGGGGTAAGGAATGTGCCCTGGCGACGTATAAGGCGATTTCCCAGGAGCACGAAGTTTCATACCTGCTTAACTTTATCTCTGAAGATGGTGAGAGGTCGAGGTCCCACGGGACTAAAGCCAGCGTTTTATCTTTGCAAACAGAAGCCATCGGCATCCCTCTCATACAGGTGAAGACGTCATGGGAAGATTATGAAGAGAACTTTAAGAAGGCTGTCAGAGAACTCCAGGATAAGGGTATCGAAGGGGGAGTGTTCGGCGATATGGACTTAGAAGAGCATCGGGAATGGGTGGAGAGAGTGTGTAGCGAGATAGGGATAAAGGCGTTTTTGCCCCTCTGGGGGATAAAGGCAGAAGACCTAATTGAGGAATTCCTTAGATTGAAATTCAAAGCCATAATAGTCGCCACTAGATTAGAGAAGAATCTCCTGGGAAAAGTTTTAGATAAAGATTTAGTAAGGCAAATTAGCAAACTTGGCTCCCACCCCTGTGGTGAAAATGGCGAATATCACACCTTCGTCACCGACGGACCCATTTTCAGGAGAGCACTCAAGGTTACCGGGGGTGAAAGCAAAAAAAGAGATAACATATGGTTCTGGGAAATCTCGGCTGAGCTACAATAAAGGGGAGCTGGAATGAATAAGAAAGGCTTAATCCAAGTTTATACCGGGGATGGCAAAGGAAAGTC
>Ga0307379_10013771_pt1 | contig 10470 bp, 10 predicted proteins | sample UN2MG_FD_202237 | JGI IMG/M metagenome (GOLD analysis project Ga0307379, IMG submission 202237) | Soil microbial communities from Risofladan, Vaasa, Finland - UN-2 | ecosystem: Environmental > Terrestrial > Soil > Coastal area > Acid sulfate soil | place: Finland: Risofladan, Vaasa | collected... | reverse complement strand
CCTTTAAGTCCCATTTTGCTTAATATTTTACCACCCAGACCTTTAAGTCCCATTTTGCTTAATATTTTACCACCCAGACCTTTAAGTCCCATTTTTCTTAATATTTTACCACCCAGACCTTTAAGTCCCATTTTTCTTAATAACATTGGCATAAAGCCAGCCGCTAAGCCGCCTAGAAAGCCGCCTCCGCCTCCGCCTCCGCCTCCACCTCCGCCGAAATCTTTATCTTTAATCGTTTTATCTAATTTCTTAATACCAGCATCTATATTATTTATCGTTCTACTTATAAAAGGTATATGTTGAGATAATGTTGCTGGTGAATTACCCGAATATCTCATTGAGGTATTTAGTATATTACCAAAATTTCCTGTACTTTTAGAACTAAAATTATTGCCAAAATTTCCTGTACTTCTAGAACGAGAATTATTGCCAGTATTTCCTGATCTTATATCATTCATTAAATCCATTATAGGTGGATCTTCGGTAGATCCTTTGGTAGATCCTTTGAAACCCTGCATTTTTTTTGCATACAATTCTTGTAATGTTTTAGCATCACCTTCAATATATTCTTCTCTTTGTTTTTTAGTTAATCGATTTTTAGAAGCTAAACGGAATACCCCACCATATTCAGATGGATCACTTATAGCTTTTTGTTGTAATTTTTCTTTTGATGCTTTTATAGAAAGTTGTTTAGCTTTTTCTAGGTATGAATTTTTAAGTTCATCAATTTCTTTTTTTGCTGTTTCTATTTCTTTAGCATCAGCTCCACTTTTCTCCATTCTTCCAAGTTTATCCGACTTAATGGTTAAAAATTTTTCATCTTTATCCATTTGTTTTTGTAGTCTTTTTATACTATTTTGCCTGAGCGAACTAGCAATCCCTCCTATTTCACGAGGATTTGCTAATGTATTAACTATCCGTCCAGCTTTTCCTTTTATACCTTCAGCTGCATCACTTACTTTTCCTATTATTTTTCCGGGTGCGCGAGCAATCGCTCCAGGTAGCTTAAAAGCACCAGCAATTCCTTTATATAAAACACCAAAATTTTTTTCGAGAAATCCGGGTTTTCTATCCTCGCCTTTATTTAATAATTTATCGTTATCTTTTTGTAATTTGTTTAACTCATTAAAATATTTATTAATTTCTGCCGCACTTTTTCTTGTTTCGCTAGATATTTTTTTTGTTTCATTTAAAAGTTCCGTCTGGAATTTTTCTTTCTTTTTATCTTCATTGGGTTTTTCTTGTTCCAGTTTGTTTTTTTGTTCTTGATGCTGCGCCATCATATCCATTATATTAGTATCTGTTGTTTCGGTCTGATTCGTTTGTTTTTCTGTACTATCAGCAATTTTTTTTACAAGCTCTAACAATAACTTTATATCGTCAGGTGATAAATTTGATGTGTTATTGATTGCCATAATATAAATAAACCTGTATTTTTAATAGTTTATAATATGAAACAGAGAATATATATGAAAAAATCTCCTTTTTGAGGAGATTTTTATTATTAAAACCCAACACTGCCTATATTTTCTAATAGATTGACTTCATCTTCTTGTTTTCGCTCTAAATATTTCCCTAATTCTGTATCTAATTCTAGAAAGTCTGGTATGAACATCTTTTCGCAGTCACTAAATGAATTTGATGTATGTATAGATATATTAATCTTTGCTTGTCTCAGATCTTCTATTTTCATCAATGGGAACATATATTTCTTGTCGAAACGGATACCCCGATATTGAGGTAACCTCCTTGCAGTTTGGGTCTACACACCTAAAATTAACCACAATTTCGTCTGTTAGTATATATTTAACACATATTTTTATTAATTCCACATAATCAATGGGGTCAAAATCATCAGATTGTATATATGTGAATATTTTTCTTAAATCAGAAACTGGCCCAATTTCTATAGAAGATATCAGATGTAATAATTCTGCTGTTCCGTTTGGTGGTTCAATATTTTTACTATGATAGTTATCTTTTAATATTTTTTCTGTTCTAGCAAGATGTATTCTACGTCTAGGATGTATTTTTACTATTTGTTTGCTTATAGGTAATTCCACTTCAACAAAACCTTTTTCCCCAAATGCATCAATTAAAGTATCTAAATTAGTCTTAACTTCTATTTGGTCAAACCCAAATTCTGCCATATCAGATGGCACTTTAAAAGCACATTTATTGCAAGTATATCCTTCATGAGGAAAAAAATATGTAGGAAATGTAGCATTTCGCATCCATAATGAAATATAATACTCATCTATTAATAATATATCAAGCGGAGATACTCCACGTATCCTTCTAGCAAATATATCAGTGAAACGAGAAGTCATATTATCGTCATCTAGTCCTTGTATAAGAATTAGATCGGGGACTTTCATAGGTTGGGCTTTCAATGGTTCCCTATAAAACTTACCTTTAGACGGTAAATTTGTAAGTTCTACAAATGTATCATATTCTTTCACTTCTTCTAAATTACCAGTATTTACCTTAACTTGCTGTGGTTTAACCTGTGGTTCAGTTGGGAGTGGTGATTGGTTAGAAGGATTAGTCATTGGGGTTTCTCCGATTACCTGAGTTGCCCCTAAAGATTTTAATTTAGCCTCAGCCTCTCTTGCTTTTTTTATAGCATTTATAGCTTCTGGTGAAAGTTGATTTTCCATTTTAAATCTCCGATAATTTTTCGCTAACTAATTTAGCTCTCTTATACAGATCTATTACATCTGTTCCAATAGTAAATGTTTTAATTTCTTCTTTTATTTTCATATCTTTGTACTGGTCGTACCAAATATCACCTGTATATTTATCAGATAAATATTGATCCCTAATTCCATCACGCAAAGTGTTTATATTATTATTACACCACGGTTTGGTCACAAAAATGGCATTAAAGAAGTTATTTGTATTATCTTCTGCTATTTGTTTGTTTAATCTAAGGAAATATTCATTCATTGGGTCTAATTCTTTCTCAAATTCATCTTTCAATACCTTTAGTCCGCAAACAGTTATAGCATAAAAGTCTATTGGGCTTCTATCAAAAAGTAAAATAGACGGTTCCATATATACTTCCTGTGTAAGTAAATATACTTCAGTACTCCAATCATTAAGAAGTTGCATTTGTGAACGAATATAATTCTCATATATCACAGAAATTTTTGCATCCCTTTCCTTAGTTGATTTTATACCAGCTAGTTCCTGTTTAGTGTCTGTAATAATATTTACTGGATTTTTATAAGAATTATTTTTATTAAATAGATACCGAATGATTCCTGTATTTTGGATAATCATCTGGTTATTAACCCTTTTATCTACATTACGAATAATAGTAGTCTTACCAGATCCAGATTGGCCAAAAAAACCAACTATCTTTAAGTTTTTATTTCTATTGAAACTCATTATGCATCTCCCTTTCCAAAGTTTCCCTCAATTATATTTTCTGGAACCTCTTCGACCTCGACATTTTCAGTATTTACCAAAGCAGGAACATCGACTTTTTCTACTGTAGGTTGATTCCTAATATCCTTATGTTCTCTGTTTTCGACAGATTCTTTCTTTACCTCTTGAGCCATCTCCATTTTTTTCTGTGTTTCTGTAGCAAGCATTGTTCTTGCTTTAGCCACATCCCGACCAAGCATTACGCCAAAATAACGAGCAATTATGTATGCATCCGTGATAACACGTCTTTCAACCTTAGCGCGACATTTACCGAACGCTTCATTAAATAGAGAAGGACTCTGATTAAGATTTATTATTTTTGCTATCTTTTTATGGGACGATTCCTTTCCAAAAGTCAATCCAGATGCTTTCATTAAAGTATTTTCATCATCGTCAAGTCCAATATGGTCAACTCCACAAATAGGAAGTGCGCCATATGCGATTGAGAATAGAATATCTTCATCTCCTGTAGTAATTTCATATAATTGTCCTTTCATATGATCAGGTTTTGTATGAATAACAAAATCATATCCAGCATCTCGTTCAATTGCACATGTTGGTACTATATTGCTTTTATTTACCATAGGATTGGCCCAGTGATAAATATGAGATATTTTCCCTCTACCAATCAACCCTTTAATGTGTTCATCTACATTACCGACCGAACAAATGGTAATATTCATCTTTTTATAATTATTCATAATGAATTCTTGTACATTCAAGGGCATTGTTAACCCTTTAATAAGTACCTTAGGCTTATCGGTCAACTGGTCTATTTGTGCTTTTCCCCTACGTATAAAATCTTTATATAGGGGAAAAAACTCTACGTTTACGGATGTTGGTATCACAAATAATTCAACTGCTGGATTTGTAAAGCCATATATATCTAAAGCATCTCGTAATTCTGCGGTAGGAACTACTACTGCATCTGCCATATTCATATAACTCTCCATTAGCTGGACAGTTTGAATATCATGCATTCTCCCAACCACTCCTTCCCAGACAAATTCATCTAATGCATATATAATACGCAATTTCTCATGGCGTTTCTTACGTATCTCAGTTGCAAATTTTTCTGCTTCGTCTTGGTTTTTTTCAGATAATGCTCTTATCTTATCTTTCCATCCGGGATGGATTTCTTCGGTTATTTGGTCAATAATAATCGACAGATTTCTAGCAGCCATAAAGTTAGATACATTATCTATCCACAATACATTTACGTGCCGCAAATCTGATACAGTTAAAGTGCTTAGTCGTTTACTGCTGGCCGTATAATAACTAATATTTGCATGTCTTTCATAGAATGTAGAAAATGTTCGTATCACAGATTCTCCGCGAAATGGTGCTAACCGAGAATCTCCATCGCCTATGTACAATATGTTAAAAGTAGGCTTCTGAGATGCCTTTTCTTTAAGTTCATCGGTTAAAACGAATTCTTCTTCTTTCGTTTCTTCTACGTCTTTTACTTCTTCGTCTTTTACTTCTTCGCTCATTATAAAATCCTTTAGTTTAAATTAAGCTCTGTTTTATACTCTGTTATTCTGTCTAAAATTGCTTTTCGGCTATCTTTAGTTAATTTCAAATTGGGTAGTTCATCTAGATGTTGGTCGATATACATTTCAGCTAATTTAATCGTACTTTTACCTAGTAAATTAGTAGCGTTTTCTTGTATTTCTTTTTTCTCTTCCTCGTTCTTTTCCCCACCGTCATATGGTATCTTTTTGATTAATAAAGGGTTCTTGCTCTCTATCTTTAAGCGCATCTCAAATATCTCTTCCATAGACAGCTTATTACTCATGTAGAAGCGCACAAAAGAGTTAGATAGGTCATCTATGCTGTCTAAACTATCGGTGTCCCAGATGTCCCTAAACGTGGGTGAGAGGGTGTTCTCGATGAACTCTCTATTACCTTCATCGTCTACTATCCAATATCCATGTTTAGAACCAGTATTGGCAAATGTCATAGGATACGGAGAACCTACGTAACATATTTCACTACCCATTTTTTTAACGTCTGATTGGGCATGATAATGCCCGCTAAAAGTAGTTTTCGCTGCTTTAAGAAATAGATTGGGATCTGTCCCAACAGGTGATAAATTACCATTTCCTTCCATATCCATACCAAACATATCAAAATGACCAAATAAAACAGTTTTATCTCTTTTTTCTTGTGATTTTGTAGCTAATTTTTCTAAGAAAGATACGAATTTTTCTTCTTTTTCAGGTATCACCCATGGGATGAAATACCAATTCTTACCAAGAAGTTCTTTTTGTACCACACTTTCTCTGTAGACGGTAACATTAGGAATATCCTCAAATAACTCCAATGCGGATATATCATAAGAATTCTCATAATACATATCATGATTTCCCAAAATTATATGTATATCAAAGTCTTTCATTTGTTCTTGCAATAGTCGCTTTGTAGTAACCATTGATTCTACGTCTATAATAACCCTCGTATCATGAAGATCCCCGGTCATTAAAACTGTTGTAATACCAGCCGCCTTCAAATCAACTACCAAAGAATCAAAAAACTTCTTTTGACCTTCTTTGATGTATTTTTTGATAATAGGATTTTCGGCTTTCCGACTAAAGTGGATGTCACCAATGATTGCTATTTTTTCCATTGTATGTATGCATAGTTAAAGTTAATGGATATGTCTATATAATTATGTTATTTTATAAGGTGGTGTCAATATTTATTGTTTTTTATTAGCTAATCTAAGTATTTATTCAAATTTATACCCAAAAAATTTTAAATCATCTTTATATCGTTCTTCAATTTTCTCTATTCTTGCTACATTGTAATATGTTCTATAATCTGCGTGTTTGGTTAAATTTTTACGCTCCAGTTGTTTACGCTCAATTCCAATTATGTCACATACCTTATCAAAATCATCCTGCAGGTTTTCCATACGGCCTATAAAATCAACCATCTGCTCCTCATTATAATGAGTATACATTGAACATGGCTGGGCATGAAAATATGCATTATATTTATTATATATTGCCTTAGTAACAGGTTGTTCAATTTGTTCTGTATAAGGTACATATTTTTCTAAATTATCAATAAATTCTCCGGGATCTATATTATACGCACATGCTGCTGATACCACTCTAGAAAATGGGTTTCTAATAAAAGTGAATACAAAGCAATCATCTAATTGTTCTTGTGTGAAATTATGACACCACATTGAAAACCCATCCTTCTCATCCTTTGTGGCATGAGTAAAGTCTGGTACCCGATGTTCTAAATCTCCTCGAAAAATAGACGTACCGCCTGTCTTCCCGATTTTTATATACATTGCCTTATGAGCAGCAGAATATAAAGTTCCGTGATTAATTAATGTGAAATGGCTTCCGCTGTAATGTTTAATATCTTTTTTTATCATTTTATAATAGTGTGTAAAAGAATTCTATATATTCATGTGCTATTTTTTTGATATTTTTTGTTTTTATTTTAATGTTATAAGGAAATATAGATTTTTTAAGGTGTTCTAGTTGATATAATATCTCTTCTTCTTTCATAAATAGTGTTATCCCATACTTTTCTAGTTCAGTATTCCCTCCGTCACTCAACGCGATTACTGGTAATCCACAAGAGAGAGCTTCTAATATTGAATTGGAACACGCATCGTGTTGAGATGCAGATATGAATATATCACTATTTTTAAGATATTCTGCTATTTCTTTACTATTTAATCTCCCCATCATATGAATATTATCAAACTCGACTGGACTATTCCCAATAAAAGTATAATCATACTCATCAAAATTTAGCTGTCTGTCCAAATATTGATATACTTCAAATCCTTTTTTCCAATTCTCTGACCAGCTAGTAGTTACCAATTTTATTTTTCTGTAGTTGGGAGAAAATATTGTATCATCTACTGCATTATGTATAACTATGCATTTTTTGTCATCGCAATTAAACCCAAATTCCTCAAATTTATTCATTGCCCATTCAGACTGAAATATAGTACCATGTGCAACATCATTCATTTCCATTGCTAAGTCTTGTCTAGGGTCATCTGGTTTATTATATAATTTCTGTAATCCATCCAACCTGTGAACAAATATCTTATCAGAAAATTGCTCTCGTAGATATAGTAATTTCTCATGATTCTGATGCCCATTATATAAAATAATATCAGCCTCTGATGGTTCATGTGTTAATATTCCATATTCTTCATTTAAAGTGTTACTAAGACATTTAATGAACTGATTACCACCTCCATCCGGGCCATCAATAATGTTATATTCTACATATACTTTCATTAATAATCCTCATAAGATTTTTGTTCCATAAATTCAGAATCGAATTTTTTATTTATATTATTTTTGATTTCGAATCTTTTATCATTTAATCTGTATACACTTCTAGCTAAACTTATAAATCTATCATTAAACTTTTTTTGTTTTTCCATAAAACGAAGTAAGTCCTCTATTACCCAAAGGTTTTCGTTCACCTGTATCAATTCATTTAATAAATCATCGCATTCCCCATTATAAGTTGTTTTCAACTTATCTAATTCTTCCTTAATATGGAAAAGTTTTTTAGGATCGTCGATTCGTTTCAATTTTATAGTTAAAATTGTAATCTTGTCGATAAATTCACCGAAGGATATTTGGCACATTACTTTCATTTATTCAATATTTCCTTAACTGCTTCGATGATGCTTTCTGGTGTAATACTATTCATTTCCTTTAAACATCTTTGACATTCTTTATACGACCCACATGGACTATGACTAGATGAACTTATGTATGTATTCTGAGGATACCTAACTAACGTTTGGGGTATGTAACTATTTATAGGAACTACAGAGGGTGTGTCTACACAAGTTGCTCCATGTACTAGACCACCTTCGGACGAAATAAATGCTTTTGCATACTTAATTAATAATACATTTGCTCTAAACGTGGTTTTTCCTGTCAAATTAGTAACGTTCTTCAGTACTGGCCCGCCGATACCAGTCTGTACAACTTGTACGTCATTAAAAATTTTATTTACTACTTCTTGCCATTTTGGTATTGGATATTGTCTGTTGGGAGTATATGATAGTTTTGAATTTGGTTCTATTACTATAAAATTATCACTTAGGTCAGATACTAATTGATCAATATTCTTCTCTTCATCTCCATCAAAAAATAACTCACATTTTAAATCTTCTAACGCAGGTAATTCAAAGTGTTCAAGATAATGATTAATGATATGGCCATTATACTCAATAAATTGAGAAATGCCCGTGTGCTTACTGCTACTCACTGCATAAGACACTTCTTTTATGTCCAAGGCATAAGCATCTCTTGTACGATTAAGTGTTATATATGGGTTCTTTTTCCATATAAGTCCTTCTCCTTCATTGTTCTCTAAATAGACTTTTACTCCATGTTTTTCATGGAGTGCCTTCACAACCGGAGTCCACATTAAATGCCCACCTAATCCCATTACTTAATTCCTAGTTTATCGTTAATAGCTTTCACTAATTTATCAGCATAATGCTCTTGTGTATAATCTTTATGCGTAAGATCATATCCTAATTGCGTCTTTTCTTCCCGTTCCTTATCATGGGATATCCAGTACTTAATTACATTAAGTATCTGAGCTTCTGAATAATTCTCATGTACTTCGCCCATAAAACTACGGAAGAATGTCTCCCTTTCTTCAGGAATATCCGCTATCAGAAAGCTTTTACAAGCGGGTACTTCACTGTATTTAGCCAAAGCATATTTATAATTACTGGAGCAAGTAACTACTATCTTGGCTTTATTTATTTCTCTAGCATAATGGACTACCTGTTCTTCAATACCATCTATACGATATCCGGGGTGTTTCAATATCTTGTAATTGGGTATATGTTTGATTGCATTAAATAATCTTCCCCGGAGTGGATATATAGAATCAGATACTACTCCCACAAACAAAACATCATATTCTTTCTTAAGTCCATAATCTTTAAAGACTGTTTTCTCTATGCAATGAGGGTTATTTACAAATATGTGTTTGTCCTTTAAATGGACATAGTTTTTCATATCATTTTTATGATGACATATGACTAAATCGGAATTACTCTTTGTAATTTCAGCAACCGTCCAATCCACCGACCACATCTCGTTATAAAAAATCACAGTAGGAATCCCAACTTCCTCATATTTTTCCATCTCCAACGGTTTATACCAAAAAACCACATCAGGTTTATATTTCTTCACGGATGTAGGAACATCTACCCACCCATCAAAATTAGGGCCGTCTTTAATCGCTTCGACCTCAGGATGTCTAGCAATAGCATCCATGGCATGAAACCGAACCCGGCTCATTTTCCGATCCCAATACATCTTGTCGCATAACATTAATATTTTCATTTACTTTATCCTATGATTTTCAAATAAGGGAAGCCATTGCTTCGCCCTTTCTTTCCACGTCCAATCTCGTACAACTGTTTTACGAGCTTCTTTACCCAATGATTCGCATACATCTCTATTATTTGCGAGATACATAATTCCATTGTAAATATTGGTAACCACTTTGGCTGCATCTTTTGGGAAGTTATCAAATAGCTCAAACAAAAAACCGTTCTTACCATTCACAATCATGTCATTTGCCGAACCTATTGTTGTACTTAACACAGGTACCTCGCATGAGGCTGCTTCAAAAATGGGGTTAGGAGTTCCGGTTAAATGTCCTGTATGTAACATTACATCAAGTCCATGATAAAAATTAATCATTTCTCGATGAGGCATTGCATTTTGCCAGTTATTGGTTATTATTTTTAATTTTACACCATTATGTTCTAATTCTTTCTTGAGGGGCATAAGTATATTATGATATCCATGCTGGTCAGTAGACTCATGCGACACTTGACCTGACCATCCAACTACAAAATCATCCGTAGATTTCTTCTTATATGGAGGAGTGAACCAGTCAGTTTCTACACCATTCTCGCATAAATATACAGGGCATTTCAAATTTAAGGATTTTAATTCATTATAAATCAGTCTGCATACGGCTGAAACCCCACGGAACTTTGAAATT
>Ga0307379_10013770_pt1 | contig 10471 bp, 8 predicted proteins | sample UN2MG_FD_202237 | JGI IMG/M metagenome (GOLD analysis project Ga0307379, IMG submission 202237) | Soil microbial communities from Risofladan, Vaasa, Finland - UN-2 | ecosystem: Environmental > Terrestrial > Soil > Coastal area > Acid sulfate soil | place: Finland: Risofladan, Vaasa | collected... | reverse complement strand
TCATGGTAAATTGATTGCTATTTGTGTATTCTCGCCACTGGGTAGACAGAATATTCAAATTAAAAATTATGGCCCAGACGAAGTGCGGGAACTATCTCGATTTTGTATATATCCAAGATATCAAAAAAAGAATTTCGGCTCGTGGTTTATTAGCAGGTGCATCAAACTGCTACCAGCTAAGTATCGAGCTATTATATCTTATTGCGATACCACTTTTAATCACGATGGATCTATTTATAAAGCATCTAATTTTGAGCTTGACCAAGAAGTCAAACCGGACTATTGGTATACATCGCCCGATGGCTGGATAATGCACAAAAAGACACTATATAATAAAGCCATAAATCTCAGCATGAAAGAAAGAGAATACGCCGAGCGTTTTGGGTATTTAAAAGTGTGGGGACGTTGTAAACTGAGATTCATCTATAGGAGAACCAAAAGTGGTCCATAGTGATACAGGAATATATATCGTATTTGAAGGCGTCGATGGCTGCGGAAAAACCACGGTATCCACGCTGGTCAACGACATTCTACAGAGAACACTAAGCATCCATAGTCTGTTAACTAAACATCCTGGTGCCACTGCACTTGGACAACATCTCCGCCGTCTGGTCAAGACCCCCGAAATCATTGATAGGTCAATCCAGATCGACGGCGTCTCGGCCCAAGTGTTAATGATGGTAGATCAGATCTGCTTCATCAACACGATTCTTACTCCACAGTTGGATAAGGGTAGTATTGTCCTGGCAGATCGTGCTAATTTCGTAAGCGCGATCGCTTATGGTATACCAGAGGGCGTCACTCCAGCTCAGCTCAACAAATTATTCCAGCTCGCGGACTCACCCAGTCCCGATCGCATCTTCATCCTTAAAGCACCCTGGGAAACCCTAGAGAAACGAATGGGTATTCGCGACACTGGGTCGGATCGATTCGAGGATCGGGGTTCCTCTTATTTGCAGCAGGTTGCCAATATCTATGATAATCTCAAGATGCGACCGGATCTGTTAGTGCTACTGTCCGATTATGTCCCTATTGAGAATATAGTTTACCTAGATGCTACTAACTCGCCAGAAGCCATAGCAAAGCGAGTAGTAGAAGAAATCCTAAAAATATCCAAGAAAAAGACCGGCGCTGAGGTCTAAGCCTAGATGGCTTCTTAAAACTCTTCAGGTTTGCCAGTCTACGTCCAATAGCTTTCTCGACACCATTTACGGGCGCGGCGTCTATAAACTGGCAATTTCTGTGATTAAGTTCTATTCTAAGCTCTTGAATTCGTTCGATAACTATTCTTCTGTCATTATCGTCTATCTCTAGATAGTCCTCATGTATTTCAATTCCAGTAGCAAGCCGGTAACGATATTTCCAGGTGCTCATCGTAGAATACCAGAAAGAGAATTGAATGGATCGTAATATAGAATACATTGACGTCAGAGGTAAAAGCGACGGTACAGAATTCATCGGACCAGGCACCATCCTCGTTGCACAGCCATATGATACTGAGGATTGGCAACTAGGGCCGGCTAAGGATGGGGATGTTGGGATGGATCTTCCTGTTCGGATTAAGGGTATGAAAGATACGGAACATGGTCCAGAACTTCACCCACCTTTTCCTGGTCTGATTAATTTCGAGGAGGGCTGGATAGATATACCACCAGGCAGCTATGCTCGGGTACCATCTGGCCTACATGTCAAGATGCCCGATGATTCTTGGATGATGGTTAGACCACGAAGCTCCACAGGTTTCAAGTTGCACCTGGACACCTTTGAAGGAACTGTTGACTCGGGATATACTGGCCATCTTCTAGCACTCGTATACAATCGTTATACTCTTGTCAAGAGAGCATTCTGTCTGGTAAAATTTCTAATGTGTAGGTTAGTTGGTAGTGTATCGAAAACTCAAGCGACCAAACTGGAAAAGTCAATAAATTGGGGGGCATTACGAGTCCAGGATGGAGATCGTTTAATCCAGGTACTCCTCGTTCCAAAATATCCATTGAAAAAAGTGGTTAACGTGGACGTACTGCCGAGTACGGAGAGAGGCGCTTCGGGATTCGGAAGCTCTGGAGGTGTGGTAGATCAACAGGAGGGCACATAGTGGAACCACTAGTAGTTTTGTATGCTAAGGCAGTGGACGACAAGGACATGGGGATTTATCTAGAGGACATTTATTTCGGGGGCGTTGCGTATAGCCAAGATTGTGCAAACCAAATCGCAACGAACTGCGCAAACAACGTACGAGGCGGAACAGCAATTGTACGCATCATACAAGTAAACACCCGAAATACCATGCTCAAGGTATTCAATGAAGCCCGGACGCGGTTCGACAAACTCGAAAGAGAAATGATCGAAACCGAAGATATCCTCCAAGCCAATGATCGTCGTGCCAAAAGACGACGCAAATAAATTATTGCTTTCCACAATAGCTCGAAACGAGTCTTACACCAAGTCTATGGGCCAACCCCGTAGTTCCTATAGTTCTTCTCGCAGAAATAGTCTCCAAGCTTCTCCTTTGGCTCTCCTTACGTCTTCTTGGCTTAACTGGACCAAAGGGACCCACTGAAACAGCGCGACCTCCCTGGGCCAAGAAAAGCCCTTACGGACAAGGGATAATTATTACGATAATTCTGATAATTCCAACAATTATAAGGAATTATAGGGTGGCCAATCCAGATCACATCTACCTATTGCCACTCTACATAACAGTGGAAAGAGTAGATAAGATAGACGCAGGATTTATCTTATATGCAAATTTACAAAGCCATAAAACTCCGAGCTTACCCCAGCAAGACGCAGATAGCTTTGCTGAATAACCATTTCGGATGCGTCAGATTCATCTATAACTATTTCCTCTCCTACAAGACACAGCAATACAAGCTTACAGGAAAATCCGCTAGCTTTGTACAGATGAGTCGAGAACTCACAAAACTCAAGAAGCTTGAGGAATATTCCTGGCTCAGTGAAGTCAGCAGACAATCACTACATCATTCCTTAGCCAATCTAGACAAAGCCTATAATAATTTCTTCAAGAAGAAAGCCAAATTCCCGAAATTCAAATCAAAGGGCCATCATAAGCAATCATTCAGTGTTGGTGCCTTCTTTTGCAAGGTGAAAGCTACTGGTGTTCATCTACCACTTATTGGAACCATCAAATGTGATATATCTTTACTGCCAGATGATTATAAATTACTCTCAGCCACAGTGTCAAAAAATGCTAGCGGCAAAATCTTTATATCATTAAATATTCAAACAGATATGCCCGATCTCATTATTGATACCACTAAGCCAGTAATTGGTATTGACTTTGGAATCAAGACATTTATCACCACCTCAGATGGTGATAAATATGAGCATCCAAAGCCATTCAGAAAATATCAACTAAAACTGGCCAAGGAACAGCGAATCTTAGCTCGAAGAAAGAATGGCAGTAAGCGGAGGGTAAAACAGAAGCACAGGGTAGCAACCGTTTACGAGAAGATCACCAACATTAGACAGGATTTTCTTCATAAATTGAGTAGGAAACTCGTCGGCGAAAACCAAGCCATCTATGTGGAAGATCTAAACCTAGAGCAAATGAAGAAAAGATTTGGAAGGTCTATTAATGATCTGGGGTGGGCCGAATTCCTTAGGCAGCTAAGCTACAAGGGATTATGGTATGGATGCGAGATAGAGAAGATAGATAGATTCTTTCCCTCGAGCAAGACTTGCTCGAAGTGTGGATGGGTTAAGCAGGATTTATCTCTCAAAGATAGAGCATGGGAGTGTCCCACTTGTTTGACTGAGCATGATCGGGATATTAATGCTGCTAAGAATGTTCTTGAATACGGTCGGGTCGACCGAAATTCACGCACAGGGAGAGCAACGTGCTCTGTGAACTGTGAAGCTCAACTAGAGCAGACCCTTTCCACTCACAGTCAGACCCGTGATATCCCAGTTCGGGCACTCATAAACCTGAGACCCTGTATCCACATCAAAGACACCAAAGAAATCCCAATCATTCCAGCCCGCCTGCAGCATGCCACAAGTCATCTCCGCGACTGGACGAATAGCCTGAGCATACAAGATAGGATCTGAATAGCCACTGGCTGTATAATACCTCTTAAGGGTAACTTGCAATAATCTCTTCAACACACCCCCATCATAAAAACCATCATGATAGTAAGCCTCATACCACCAAGTAGCTGCTAGAGGTGGCGAACCCGGCAGACAATCACTATTACTTATAACAAACCCCTCACGATAGACACAAGTACCAGTGATATCATCCCGATAAGAGAAACCCACGCATTTATCAGTAAAAATATCACCACAGCACGCCGGATCACCAGGATCCGGCGTCCCAGCTAGCTGGAAAAGTATAAAATCAAAATCACAACAGTCTGGCCGCGGTGATGGAATAAACGAAGGTGAAATGCTTATGGACGGACTCAACGAAATACTCGGACTCAGTGAAACACTTGGGCTAATTGATATTGACGGACTCAACGAAATAGATGCCAACGGACTAGTTGATATTGACGGACTCAGTGAAATACTCGGACTCGGACTAACACTAGGTCTAAGAACTTGGAACCATAACAACACAGTATCATCGAGAATACAGCCTGTGTCATGATGAGTTTGATAATGTGGTACCCAAACACCAGCTATTAGATCATCTGGCTTAACATTGTATTTGCGCCATCTCTCAGTAGTACATATGTAGTCATGGTGTGGATCATTTATCAACCTAATTTCAAGAATCTCAAAGTCAAGGTCATATGAAACCCACCACCACCACACGGACGCTTCTCCCAGACACGACGCACAACCAGGCCACGGATCACCAAAATAATCAGTCTTCCAAATTTGAGAAGACACATCCCAATCCAATACGAAGATATTATTTAAGGTACCATTTATACAATCATCACAATCATAGCTAGGGTCCTTACCGACAAAAGCAGTATCTGTATCCAGAATAGCATGAAAATCAAGATGAATCGCACTGGGGGATATGCTCGAGGATGGGCTAATACTAATCGACGGCGACACTGAAATACTCGTCGAAAACTGGCTAATGCTAGGACTCGGACTAATTGATACTGACGGAGATAAACTAATAGACGGTGAAAAAAGCGATACCGACGGACTGGGACTAATACTTGGACTCGGACTCAAATCCCACAATGTCAATTTCATCCAATCAGGGAAGATACACTGAGATCCTTCCTGAAGGACTGTTGATAGCCAAACCACATTTTCCAGACTGCTACAATCTACTGTTGCCTGCCACCGCCAATCATCACCACTTGAAGAGATCCACCTCAGCTCCATCAGATCGGCATACTCCCAATAATGCAATGACACCGCATATGTGACAGTTTCACAAATAGTTATTGGGTCAGCACGCCACTCACAATACCAACCACCCCCAATCAGTTGATATATAGTGTTAACTTTGTTAAGGACTAGCGGCATTTCTTCTGTATAATTCAATTCTGCAAAACAATCATCACATAACCAATTATTAACACTACCGGCCGGGATCGACGGTACATGAGCTACATCACCATTATGATCGGTGGCTAAGTAAACTGGATCTAAGCCCGTTGCGCAGGCACAAACAGGCTCACTGATACTCGGCGAAGGACTTAATGAAATTGATGCTGATACCGGTACACTAGTTGATGGCGATGGACTGATACTAATCGATGGACTGATACTAATCGAAGGACTAAAACTAATCGAGGGACTAGGCGAAATCGAGATCGACGGGCTAAGACTTATCGAGGGGCTAAGACTAATCGAAGGACTAGGCGAAATCGAGATCGACGGACTCATAGATATTGAAATTGACGGACTGGGCGAAATCGAAGGAGAAGTTTCAATACTACTCACAATCTTAAGTGCGTCAATCGATGCTACCCATACTACCTCCTTCAAATAAGCACCATCATCATGCTTTCCCTCGACTACAAAATTATCACCATCGATACGTAGCTGAATATCATAATCACCATAGGTCCCCGCACCAGGAACAATATCCGTCCCAATCATCTCCTGAGCATGAATAACAGGGGTATTATTCGCGGCCCCTATCGCCACCATCCTCTTAAACATTGCTCCTTCATTTAAATCACTACGCTTACCTGTAATAGTTATCTGGATAGCATAGAACGTATCATTCTCAACCTGAAATTGAATCGAACTTCCATCCAAAAACAATTCAACCCAATCCACACTACGACCATAACGGTACATGGTGGCACGCTCGTGTTGATTATCGCCACGCTCAACAAACTGCCCAGCAGCATGACACCAACTACCAAAAATATCGGTCTGACTCTGAATACCAGTAGCACTCACATACCACGCCAAAGCCCAACAGTCATTCCCCTGGACATAGGCTTGATAACTCTGAGCCTGACAGCTATCACCACCAGCATGACCAGTATCAAGTTTAACAACAGAATGTAATCCCTCAGCATGAGCCCAAAATGTTTGAGCCCAAACATCCTGCCCATGAGCATGCGTATAGCTATTATCGGCATGTGCTTCTATGCCATGGGCATGAGCATATGCCGAACCCCAAATTCCAATGGCCGCGGTACATTGCACACCTTCACAATGACCCTTTGTATCTGTGGCTATATTGCCAAGACCAGCCGCTATAAATGTACATATTCCATCTGCTTTATTGTTTCGACCCCCAGCAATAAAGGACATAGCACCAGATGCAACTTGATCTGAACCAGATCGGCTTAACTGAAAATCGAAAGCATTCTGACCACGAGCATTAGGACTACCAGTAGTATCATAAATGCTCTTACCATCACTCTCGGGAATACCACCATAACGAAGATCACCACCCAATTGCGGAGTTAGATCCTCAACAATATGCTGCAGTGGTTGCGCCGCCCAACTGAATCGTGGATCATAATTCGTAACAGAGCCATCGATCCGGTTCTTAACAAAATCCCCCAGTACGGATGCCTGGGTCGGTGTCAACCCAGTCATAGTCAACGAGCCCGCGATAATCTGATATGTCGCCTGCGTGGATATGCCATTATTAAAGACGATGCCAAGGCCGCCAGGGCGAAGTTCAAGTTCTGTAATACGAAGTGCCATTGGTTCTTAAAGCCACACTGTCGGACTCGGACTTGGACTAATAGACACGCTCAGACTGGGACTTAGACTCGGACTCGGACTAATACTAATACTAGTAGAGAACTGGCTAAGACTAGGACTCGGGCTAACGGACATTGACGGACTAGGCGACAAACTCACTGACATACTCAAACTAGTCGAAGTACTCAAGGACGGAGAAAGCGAAATACTAAGAGATGGACTTGGACTAGTACTGGGCGACAAACTCGGTGAAGTCAATGCTGGATTTAGTACTTCTAAGGCATCAATATGTGCCATCCACCGAACACCCTTGGAACTCCCACCATCATCATACTTTACTTGGATAGATAGGCGATCAGCCACTACTCTGAATCGTACGTCGAAATATCCAAATGTACCACCGCCAGGACTAATGTCCGTCCCAATAATCTCTTCACCCAGAAGAGCCGCGACACCGCCATTACGCTCCAAGGTTAACATCCGCATGAACATACAACCAAGGTTCGTACCCTCGCGAAAACCTCCAATCGTGATCCGCAAAGCATAAAAACTATCATCGGCAATGGTAAACTGGTGAAGACCCGCGGCCCCATCCAAGTATAATTCTGTCCAACTGTCATCAGTAGTCTTGATCCTGGCAAGGGTTTCGGTGTTCTGGGCATCACCCTGTTGCGCAAAAGCCCCAGCAGCATGAGCACGTTGACCATATAACGAAGCCAGACTCAATATACCTGTCGCACGCGCGGCCTCGCCAATAGCCACCGCACCATAATTACCGGCAAATGAAGTGCGCCCAGCTGCCTCAGTAAATGATCCCTCGGCATGCGAGACGTCACCAGAGCCAGTCGTACGATACCCTTCCGCGTGTGAGGCATCACCAGAGGCGATATTGTTCTCGCCCTCGGCATGTGCAGCTTTACCAGAGGCGGTGTTGTTATAACCTTCAGCATGTGAGCCGCGACCCGACGATACGTTATTGGAGCCCTCAACATAGGAATAACGACCACTCGCAATATTGGCATCACCTTCTGCGTAGGAGCTACCACCAGATGCTGTATTATAACGTCCAGCAGCTATAAAGCTATGAATACCGGACGCTACCTCAAATGCATTATTACGCAAAAGTTGAAAATCAAATGCATCTATACCGCGTGGATCACCGGCATCGTCATAAATATTGAATCCATTCAGATCAAGATGATTACCCAGCAACGGAGTCAAATCCTCCACAACATTGAAGATTCCGATGCCGGTGCCACTACCGAATCTGGGATCGTAAGCCGCTACGCTACTATGTATGTTGGTATTGAATAACTGGAGTTGTGCTTTCTGGGCAGCACTCAACCCAGTCATATACATAATCCCCCCGATGACCTCGAACTTTCCGTTGGCCGAGGTACCATCATCAAAGACGAGGCCGAGACCACCGGGCTGGAATTCAATTTCTACAACTGGCATTATCTATCATATCGGGATTATGGGGAAATCGACGGACTCAAGCTGATTGAAGGACTAACCGAAATCGAAGGCGACGGACTAACCGAAATCGACGGACTCAAGCTGATTGAAGGACTAACCGAAATCGAAGGCGACGGACTAACCGAAATCGACGGACTCAAGCTGATTGAAGGACTCAAGCTGATTGAAGGACTCAAGCTGATTGAAGGACTCAAGCTGATTGAAGGACTCAACGAAATACTTATGCTAGATGAAATGCTTATGCTGATAGATGGACTTGCACTGATAGATGGACTTACACTGATAGATGGACTTATACTAACTGAAATCGAGGGCGAGGGACTAACCGAGATGCTCGGAGATAGACTAATACTGATTGATGGCGACATGCTTGGACTAGGCGATATCAAAATTGGACTGATAACCTCCACAGCCTCAATCTTAGCCACCCACCGAATTATCGCTGAAGCTATCCCGTCATCATGCTTAACCTCAATTCTTAAATGATCCGGATCAGTACCACCACTAGCCGAGAGCTGCAACTGATAATAACTACCCGTGCCACCCGTGCCACCTCCCGTGCCGCTGGACGGATCAATATCAGTGCCAATTACCTCCTCACTATGCAATGTCACTATACTACCGGTATTCTCTATAGTGAGCATGCGCATCATCATGGCACCAAGCCCAGCGCTTTCCCGGTAACCCATCACAGTTAAGGTGATTGCATAAAACTTATCCTCTTCGATCAGAAATCTTTGGTCCCCACCATCCCCATCTAGGAACATTTCATTCCATGCTTGATCCGTGGTAGTAATCCTGGCAATAACTTCCGTTCGTTGGGCATCACCAACCTGATTTACAAAACCAGAGGCTTGCGCTCTTTGCGCATATAAATTAGCGACAGAACCATAACCAAGCGATACAGAAGCTAGCCCATTCGCAGAGGTAAGACGACCAGCCGCATGTGAGTAATCACCAGCAGCTTCAGTCGATAGCCCCTGAGCATGAGCAGCTTCGCCAGAGGCAATAGTTTTACGGCCCTCGGCATGTGAATAATTCCCCGTAGCTCCGGTATTATCACCTTCAGTATGAGACGCTCTACCAGTAGCCTCCGTAACAAATCCCTCGGCATGAGACGCAGTACCAGAAGCTAGTGAATTACCTTCGGCATGGGAGAAATCCCCCGTTGCTCTGGCGCCACTACCTTGAGCACTAGATGCTATTCCAGAAGCGACATTGCCACGGCCAACAGCAAATGCATTGGCTCCACTGGCTATTTGGTCGCCACTTCCGGCTGGTGGGTGGCCCGCGATCTTATAGGGAGTCTGAAAATCAAAGGCTTGAACCCCAAGAGCTGGTGGGGGATCAACGAGTATGCCCGGCACTGGTGTACTACTCCAGTTGCCATCTTGTATTCTATTCCCATTTAGATCGAGAAATCCGCCGAGCTTGGGGTGCGGGGATTGGTCGTCCTCGAATACGGAATTTATTCCTACTCCCGCACCACCACCAAATCGTGGGTCGTAGTTGCGGATACTGATGTCAATATGGGAGTTGAATACCTGGAGGGCCGTTCGTTGGGCGGCAGTGAGACCGGTGAAGAATAGAGAACCAGCGAAAACCTCGAGCTCGCTATTCGCAGAGGTTCCGTTATTGAAAACTAGACCAAGACCACCCGGTTGGAATTCGATCTCGACAACATCCATATAATATCCCTTCCATCTTATCTTTTATAGAAGAGAATTTATTGTCGATTGATCTCCTACCAACCATTCCACTCCGTCGAGTGATAACTACAGAAAAAGTAAAGAATACTAATCCCAAGGATCCTGGAAAAGCTCAAAACTCTCATCATTCTCCCTATTAGATATTCTCTCCCTATAGAGATCTATCTGTTGTCGCT
>Ga0307379_10013769_pt1 | contig 10471 bp, 10 predicted proteins | sample UN2MG_FD_202237 | JGI IMG/M metagenome (GOLD analysis project Ga0307379, IMG submission 202237) | Soil microbial communities from Risofladan, Vaasa, Finland - UN-2 | ecosystem: Environmental > Terrestrial > Soil > Coastal area > Acid sulfate soil | place: Finland: Risofladan, Vaasa | collected... | reverse complement strand
AGTCCAGCCTGCACGAGGCGGTGAAGTTCGCCCTGCTCGGTGAGACCGCGCGCGTAACGCTGAAGCGTGACTACAAGCAGATGGTGAGGCTTGGCGCGAAGGACGGCGCTGTCAGAGTCGATTACATCGACGAAGAGGGCAACCATGACTACGTTCACAGGGAGGTCTCGACTGGCAAGCTGCTCGGCGGGTTCGAGGGTGAGCAGGCGTTCGCTGTGGCGGAAGCCATGGACGCCACCAAGTACCCAGCCCTGAACGCCAAGCACCAGCGCGACATGATCCGGGAGCTGCTGAACATCGTGATCGACCCCAACGATGTTGTGGCGCTGCTGAAGCGGCAGGAACTGACCGAGGAAACCATCGAGATGGTCAAGCCGATGTTGCGCGCCGGGTTCGAGGCCGCACACACCGAAGCCAAGAACCGGCAGTCTGAGGCCCGCGCCAAGTGGGAGCAGATCGCCGGGGAACGCTGGGGTACCGCTAAAGGTGCCGACTGGAAGCCCGAGAAAAAGCCGGTCGTTCAGGCCGTGATCGACGCCCAAGAAAAGGCGGTCGCCAAGGCGTTGAAGCTGTTTGAACAGGCCAACCAGAATGTCGGCAGCACGGGTTCGTATCAGGGCGGGCACTCATTCCCGTGCCCTAGCTGCAAGACCCAGCTCGTGGTGTCGGGCCACTCCGTGAAGCTGGCCAGCGACGAGCCAGATAAGGCTGCCATGAAGGCGTCCACAGCAGCCAAGGCCGAGGCGGACAAGCTGCGCGATGCGTGGAGCAAGCAGCGCGGGCATCTGGAGTCGTTGATGTCCGATATGGATTTCAACAACCGGATGGAAGAGATCGAGAAAGAGGCCAGCAAGCTGGACAAACAGGTGCACCAGTGGCTCTTAGCAGCCGAATTGCTGGCCCCTGACGGCATCCCCGGCCAGATCATCGGTGAGAAGTTAAAGCCGTTAAATGACCGCTTACGGGACTCCAGCGTGGTGTCTGGCTGGGACCAAGTGATCATCAGCGCATCGATGGACATCATGATCGGGACGATCCCGTACATGCTCGGGTCAGAGTCGGCACAGTGGCGGGCGCAGGCCATGATTGCGGAGGCCATCAGCTTCCTGAGCGGCATCGGCCTCATCTGTCTGGACCGGATCGACGTGCTGGACCTGCCGAACCGGGCCAAGCTGATCAAGTGGATCATGAGCATAAAAGACGATCACAACACAATCCTGATGTTTGGTACGCTAAAGGAACCTCCGAAGCTGCCGAAAGACATCGTCGTTCACTGGATGGAAGTCGGGAACGAGGTCAAGGCAGCATGATTCAATGGGACGCTATCTCGGGTGAAAGTGTCGTGACAGCCACGAGTACGCCCGCTGTCATTAGCAGATACGGCACCGTGCAAGCCGGTCCGTCCCACCTATTTTCGGAGTAAGCCATGTACCAAAAAAATCAATTTGAAGCAGCATTCCAGCTCGTGACCGCCGTCTCCCACCAGATCATCAAGATCGATTTTGAAGAGATGGAGGTCTGGATCGACAAGATCATGAGCGCCAAAACGCTGAAAGACCCAGACGCCAAAACCAACCACGAAAACCTGAAGCAAGTCATGCAGGCGTATCAACAAATGCAGGGCGTGCTCCTGAACGCTGGTGTACCCGTTCGGGACATCAGCCACTATAACGAGGCCCGCAGAGAGGCGGCCAACGACAACCGGGGAGAACCACCACCATGAAATACATCATCATAAGCATTGTTGCTTTCTTCGCAGCCTCGATGGGATTGCGATTGGTACAGGCGTCGGTCGAAGACCTGAACACCTGTGACGACGTGGCCACCATGGCCGCCGTGTTTTACGACATGGCCCACGAGGAAGGCATGACCGAGGCCTACTATTTTGAAGTCCTCGACTACAACATCGACAACGGCATGGAGATGGGCGCTTCTGAAGCCCGCCTGCGGCAGTTTCGATCTATCGGAGCAACCATCTGGGCAGAGCGTGGAGCGGACCGGGAGCAGCTTCTCCAGACCGCGTTCGAGACATGCGAAGCCAAAAAAGAAAAGGTAATAAGCTAATGGAACAATTTCTGATACCCAGCAGTAAAAAGGGCGACCTGCCGTACACCGTCACACTGGGCGGCGAGAATGGTGACACTTGCGAGTGCAAGGCGTTCGAGTTCAGCACCGCCGACCCGGCGACCTGCAAGCACATCGCTCAGGCGAAGCTGAAGCAGGCTGAAGAGCACGCCGCAGAAGATGCGGATCGGGAGATGGGGATCGACCCGGACCTGCCTAACGGCGACGCTTGATGGGTCAGCCAATCAAAAAGCCTGCGGAGCGCCGGGAGGTTCCGCAGGCTGAGTATTTCATGCTGGCCACAGGGCGGTTCGGGAAGTTTCCACGCTGGGTGTTCGTCTGCCCTCAATGCGGCACCAAGCAGACGCCGACAGATGTGGAGGCGGCAGGCGGCAACCCCACAACGCAGGCCGGGTTCAGTTGTATAGGTAGGTTCCGCAAGGACGTTGGCTGTGACTGGACGCTGGGCGGCCTGTTCCAGATTCACACGGTGACTGTCGTGAACGACGACGGGACAAAGTTCCCGTTCTTCGAGCTGGCAGAGGCGGGTGAAACGTCCGACGTGGATCAGGCTAAGGGTGGCGCAGCCGTCGTTCCCTGACGGTTGTGCCCTTGTTCTTTTCCGCAAACGCTTTGGTCACCATGCGCCCGGTCTTGGCGCTGCGGTAAACGTAGTAATACTTAGAAACCTTCCCCATCAGTCTTCCCCTTGTTGGCGTCCTTCACTTTCGAGCCATACGAGCTTCCGAACCAGAAGCTCATGATGATCGGCACGTTCACGGTCAGGATGCCCAGCAGAATGGAGGCCTGCTGTTCCATGTTTGCTGGGACCGCGATGTCCCCTGAGAACAGCACCCACAGGACCGTGAAGTAGCCGCCAATAAAGATTACCGACAGCGCCAGCTGCGGACCCAGACCGGTCTTGATGGCCATGGCGCGCGCGTCGCCACGGTCCTTAACTTCGAGTGCGAACACGTCTATGTCGAGGCGTTTCATTTCCGCCTCGAACCACATATTCGCCTTGCGTAATTTGATCAGCGCATCAGGATCGTTCTTCAGGGCCACGTCGATAGCCTCTGGCTCAGGCGCTACACCCAAGGCTTTGCCCGCAGCAGTCAGGGCCATGTTCACAATAGGTCCAGCAGGCCCGCCCAACGCGGTGCCGAGCACCTTGGCGAAGGGCAGGACTGCTGTGGCTATCCCTTTCAGGTTCATTATCCGCCGCCAACGGGTTTCGTGGTGATCTGGCGGAAGAAAGCAATGCCGCCCGCAATCACAACAATCAGGCCACCCAGAATCTGGTCAGCACTCATGACCGCTGCGTCACCAGCGTCTGGCGTGATCAGGCCTGCGGCAGCGGCAACACCAACAAGAGCCACCACGATTGCGTAAATGCGGGTTCTGTAACCCTCTAACTTCGATGTCATCTTCATGCACTCCTTGTCAATAAATCGGCGATCTCGTGTAAGCCGGGGACGTAGGTCGTTTTCGGCTTGTTGGCCATCAGACCCGGTTTACGGTACATGGTCAAGGCCTGTCGGCGCGGTTCCTGCGCGTAAGCTGCCCAGCTGACGTGTATCCATGTGCCGGTCTCGTAGATCAGCTGGTCGTAGGGGATGTCAGATTTTTCGATGGCCCGGCACAAGCCTAGTAGCGTCCGGTTTGACTGCGCCCGCAGGATGCGGAAGTCGGCGGCCTGCCCCTTCATGTGCTGGCTGTTCTTGCTGCCACCAATGGCCTTGTTCAGCCACTCAGGCCGGTAGCCAGAATTGATGATCAGTGGCCCGCCATTGAGAGTGCGGATCGGCTGCAAAACCGTCCGGCAGCCCCGGCGCAGCGAGTCAATGATTTCCTTGGGAGCCTCAATAGGCCGCCCCATGCGTTCAGCTGTGTCGGACACGCACAGCTCTGCAAGCGTAAAGTTCTGTGACAGCCTCATGCGAACACCACCGGGTTTTTAGGGTCAGTAAAGTCGGCGCAATTCCTGTTGTCGTAAGGGGTATAGGCCACCACGACGCCAATCGTGCCGGAAGTCTGGGCAGTCGGCGCGACACCAATCACCACGTCGACGTAAGAATCAACGTCGGTTATGCCAGAGGAGGCATTGTCGGCAAAGGCTCCCATGACCTGCACCCGGTCAACCTCTTCGCCGCGCCAATCATACGCACCCGTATTCGAGCCTTGCATCAGGTCAATACCGCTGGTGGACAGCAGCATAACGTCGTCTGCGCTCCACTGGCGGATGTAGCAGGTAATCGCGTCGTCATTGTCGAACCCGTCAGCAAAGGCCAGCAGGTCAATAATGCGGTGTCTGGCCGGTATCTTGAGCAGGCGTATCACATCAGCCACGGTCAGTGGTGTATCGGCCAGTGGGCAGAACAGGTGGGCCTGCTGGGTGATTACCTGCCCGACACGGGTGGCAGACACCGGGATGGAATCGCTCATGCCGAGCGTGGGGTGGGCGTAAATGGTCATTTTGCTACGTCTCCAATGTGGTCATGGCCCGGATTCAATTCTCACACCCTCAAGGCGATCGATCCGTCTTTCCAGTCGGTTGCGTTCCCGCTCGGCCTGTCGGAACTTTTCAGCGGACAGTTCGGCAGCGGTTCCAAGCTGTCCGTCGATGACCTTTCTGTCTGCCTCTGCGTCGTGGGCGCTGTATCTAGGTCCTCCGGCCATGTACTCCCGAAACTCAACGGTGGTTCCTTCGACTCGCTCAAATCGGAGGTTGTCGCTTGCGCTATCTGCTGCAACAGCACTTCGCAGTTCTCTAACTTCTCGTTGCAGCTCTGTAACTGTTTCTGCAGTTCTTCCGGCGGCATCTGCCGCTCGTTGTGCAATGAGGTTAGCGTTTTCACTGATTTTTGCAGGGGCTTGGAGATAGCTTGTGACAAGAAAAACACACAAACTGCCGCTGAGAGCAATGCCAACAGCAGAGCCGACCCGCCCGAAATAAGGTTCATCATTTTGCTTGCTCATCCATGTTTGTCCTCGAACCGGGCAATCGTTGCCCGCCTGTCCGTACTCTCCCTAAAACAGCTCGATCAGTGGTTCAACCTGCTTGGCCAGAGAATTTTTCTGCTTGGTCAGAGCCTCAATCCGGCGGTTACGGGCCTCCGGGCTGATGTTCTTGTTTAGCGCAAGCATGTTGATTTGCTTGTTAACGGCGGATACCTGCGTGGTGATCTTGCGCAGCCGTTTACGTGCATTGAGAATACCGACGTTGTCACGTCGCAGTCCGAGGGCGCGCTCAAATTGCCCCTCTTCCTGATATTTTTTGATGGTCCGGGCAAGTGTGTCTGCCTCCTTCATCATTTCCCACAACTCGCGTGAGTATTTGGTGCTGTTAGGCACCTCGCCTCTGACGAACCGCTTCACGACAGGTAGGTCGTGGAACGGCGTCGCCGTTATTTCCCCAAGTGTGCGTTCTGGACCGTCCAGAATGGTGTCGGTCATGACGTTACCAACCGCCATAATATACCCACCTAGCGCGCCAAAGTAAGCCTTTGCCGTATGCTCAAGCCTGACGGGGGATTGCAGCCAGTCGGGGGCGAAGTCTGGCATGGCGTCGCCGATTTCTTTGGCGAAACTGCCGGTGCGGTAATCGTATTGGCGCTCAGGACTCAGCCCTTCCAGTGAGGCAGGGACGACCGGAGCATCGGTGAAATAGTTGTGGTTGTTGTACAGCTCCAGCACCGGCTTCACGGCCTGCGGCAGCGGGTTGAACGCGAAGGTCTGGGTGATCGCCGCGATCATGCTGTGCGCAAATTCTTCGCCGCCTTCGCTGCCCTTGATCATCAGGGCCAACCGCTCTGGCACTGTCGAGAACAGCACGCCAGCCTCGAACGGTTTCGGCAGCCGGAAGTGCTCGTCGCCGATCCAGAAGTGGTAGTACGTGTCGCGATCCCACGCGTCCAACTCTTTGAAGCGTTCGTCGTCATCTGACAGCAACGCGTACAGGACAGACACCATCACCAGCGACCCGGCCTTCATGGTGTAGGCGGTTGGGTTCTCGCGATAGCCACGGTAAAACTTGTTCAGGCCCTGCAGGCGGGCGTTCAGGAACGGCACGGTCTGGATCAGGAACTGGGTCGTGGCCCAGTCGCCTGACCGGGTGAAGTTCAGCAGGTCCTGTGCCTGAAAGGCGGCCTCGGACGGTGAGGGCAGCCCTTCGTTCAGTGCGGTCTGCTCTGCTTCTGCCTGTGTGCTGCCAGCCCCAACCAGCTGATCAACCCGCGTCTCCCATTCTTCGACCCGCGAGTTATACACGCGCACCCGGTTCCCAAACTCCGAGGCCGTGCCGACACGCTTCCAGAACTTCCAGAGCTTCTTCGGGCTGACCACGGTCTCCAGAAAGCTGTCGGCCTGATCGGCAGGGTGGCCCAGCTCTTTCAGCAGGCTGCGAACCTGATCCGGGTTCGAGTCGTAAAAACCGCCGCCGCCGCGCCCGGCGTAGGCCAAGTGCATCATGGCTGGCGAGTCGTTGAAGGCCTCGACCAGACCCTTGATCGGGTCGCTGAGGTGCCTGATCTTCGCGTCACTGACGATCATGGATGACAGGGTGTCGCGCATCCAGTTGGCGATCATGAAAGCCGGGTCAGTGGTTACGCCGACCGTCAGCCAGTGCTTGGGTCCGCGCAACGCTCTCAGCATCATGCTCATCTGGTCCGCCCCCATGCCTTGGATCGAACGCAGCAGCAGCTGGTCCTTCACAAAGTAATACTGGGGCTTGCCATCCACCATGTGGGCGACGATGTCCGGGCCAGAAGGTTTCACGCGGGACCAGAACGTATGCCAGCGGTTCTGATCCTGCTTCGGCCAGCTGTTGAAGATTGCCTCGGCGTCGGCCACGGTCTGGGCGTCGATCAGCCCGGAGTTCATCAGCACCTCGGCAAGGAACGTCTTTGTCACCGTCGCAGCCGGGGCTGCTTTCTTCGGCGCTTTCACCATGGACCCGACGCTGGTGGCCAGCTCAACGGTCCGCGCCATGGCCTCGTTCCGGTAGCTGCGCTCCAGCAGGTACGCGGTGTTCATGAACATGGACTCGATCACGTTACCTTCGAGCAGCAGCGGGTTGCCTTCGCGATCCGTGCCGCCCTTTTGCCGGAAGATGCCAGCGCCCTCGACATCGAGTCCTGTGCCGCCCGCACCAGCAGACGCGCGCCCCTCCAGCTTGTTCATCTCGCGCCAGAACGGGACATAGTCATACCTGCGCCACAGGTCGGCGTCTTCAGCATTGAGCACGCCAACCTCAATGGCCAGATCGATGTTGGCCTGATTAACCTCGTCCCAGTTGGCCAGCACTTCCTCGAACACTTCCTCGTAGGTCCTGCCGTCGTTGGTCTGGCGATTGCGCGCCCACTCCAGCGTGTCGTCCACCAGCTTTTCGTCGAGCAGTTTCTCGCGCGCGGACTTGGTTCCTGTGCGCCCGGCCCGGATGTCGTCGTCGAGCAATCTCCGGGACCGCTTCGCCACAGCCCACTTCTCCCAGTTGCGCATCTGGCTGTCGCCACCGATGGTCCTGAGCGGCAGGAATATATCGTTGAAGGCCTTGGCACCCTCCCGGTACTGGAAGTTGCGGCCCACCATTTTGATCGTCTCGCCCCCGGCGGTGACGACTTCTTTGGTGCGCTCAACCAGCGTCGGGATGCCGTGACGCATGACCGCGCCCATGACGCTGTTGATGTTCCGGGTTGTCGAGAAGGCTTTGTAGGCCGACACGCTGGCGTCCAGTATCTCGCCCACCGCGGACAGTTCCAGCTTCTCGATCCCGCGCCCGGCGTCGATCAGACCTGCTGTGGCGTCGTCCCACGTAAGGTCGATGAAAAACTGCATCCGATCCTTGATCCGCTGCGAAATAGTTCTTTCGGCCTTGGGATTATTCATGACCTTGCCCCAACTTTTGTCGAGGTCTTCAGTCATCGGGGCGTTCGTCCCGGAGTCCAGCGGCACGCTGAACTCACGCGCCAGTCGATCCAACGCGGCTGCCTGCTGCTCTTCAGACTTCGCTTTGCGCAGGTCTTCAAGGTTGGGGGACTTCAAAAACGCTGCGTACTCTGCACTGGTGCGATCAATGCCCAGCCCGGCGGCTGCCATGGCCCGGCGTTCTGCCCGGCGTCTGCTGCTGCGGATCAGGGCGATCACGTCTTCGTTAGTCATCTTCAGGTCGAAGCCCATGGCCCGGACCCAGTCCTTCATGACCGAAAAGATTTCCTTCATGACAGCTGAGTTGCTGTCGGCGCTCTCGGCAAGGTGGGCGATCACCTCTTCGATGGCGACCCCGCTCTCCACGTCGTAGTGTGCAGCGACATGCTTGGCCAGCCGATCGATGACCGGGTCGTCGCCCCGCGCGATAATGCCCTGCACCTTGGTGATCACATCAGCAAAGTTCGGCAGATCACGCATGGCAAAGTGCCCGAAGGCCTCGTGCATGATGATCTCCTGAGCGTGGTCCACACTGTTCAGGTTGTCCGCAATGATGTAAATCTCTTTGGACTTGGGCAGGAAAAAGCCCTTCGATCGCCAGCCTTTCTTGGCGCGGGCCTTGTAATACTTGGCCCACTGTGGCGGCAGGTCTTCGACGCTCTGGACCACGGTGATCTTAACCACGCCCCGGAGCTTGTTGATCGCGTCCAGTATGCGGAAACGGGCCTTGTCTGCGTCCACACCAGCTGGCTGGCCGTCTTTCTCTGGCTTGCTCTTGCCATCGTAAACGATGACGCGGTCGTCACCAGCGTCTAGCGGCTCTTCTTGGACCGGGTCGGTGAGTTGTACTGCTGCCCCCTCAGCTGCTGATTCAGTTGCAGCAGGCGTGGACTCTGCGGGTGCTCGCTCTCCACTTTTGAGATCGTCTGCTGTAAGAATCGCGTCTGCGCTTGATTCGGGGGCGAAAGTGGCCTGTTGGGACGGATTGATGTTGCCATTGGATTTTGCCTCGTCGATTGCTCGATCAAGCTGGGTGTCAGAAACTTCCTTCCAGCTGTTGATGTTGATGCCCGTGGTGGCTTTGCGGCCCTGCTCGGTAGCCAGCAGCTTCTCGGTTTCGCGCAATATGCCGAACACTTCCTGCATGTTGACCGGGTCGCCTGAGGGCAGGAACCCGTACTCGCCCGGCTCACCGAACTCCCCGGTCAGCGTCCTGAACATGGCGTCGGACAGGTTGATCCGGTTTTCTCGGTTGAACTGGAAGTCGGTGATGTTGATGCCCAGCTCGGCCAGCAGCTTGCGCTGCACGCGGAATGCCACCTGCTCCCATTCTACGGCCCGCTGGGCCTCTTTCAGGGTGAGCGGTCTTGTGGGTACCTGTTTCTGTTTCGGCGGCTTACCGCGCGTTACGGTGCCCTCACGGCCCAGTCTGCCGACACGTTGGGAATCGCCGTACCGCTTCTGCATGAACTTCTCGGTGATCCCGTGGGCCACCTCGTGCGTCACGCGCCATGCGGTCGTGTAGGCCTCGTCCTTGAAGCTGCCCTCAGGGTTGCGCGGGTTGTATATCCAGACGATGCCCTTGTCATAGCCCTCTTTCTTGAGGTTCGGAATCTTGAACGGGATTCCGTTGGCTAAGTCCTCGGTAAACGAGAACAGCTTCACGACAAAGCCGTGCTGCGCAGCCTGATCCAGCACGCGCTGAATGTCGGCAACCAGCGGCTGAAGGTCGTATATCTTCAGGTCGTTGGTCGTGTTGCGGCCTGAGAACGAACCGAAGCGGCCAAGTATTTCTGTTACTGCCAGCCCCCATGTGTCGTTCAGTCGATCCAAGGGTACTGCGAACCCAGCGGACCCCGGTTGCGATCTTTCCGCTTGTTGCTTGGCGACTCTTGGGAGCTTTCGGTCGGCGAGTCGCTCGGCGAGTTCATCTGAGATGGCGTCGATCTCACCCCGCCGACGATTAAGCCACGGGAGTATATGGGCGAATCCGGCTTCGCGAATTTGAGTTTCGATCCACTTGCCTTCGGGGTCTGTTGTCCAGTTTTCTTCATTGGGTCCTCCGTTGTGGAACTCAGCTTCAGCACGAAACAGTTCCATTTCCAGCTCGCCCTCTGGGGCGATCTCTTCAAATTCTCCAGCCTTTTCGTCGATGGCTTTCTTGAACGCCGCATCGCTCATGACCCACGGCTGTGTGCCGTCCTTGCCTTTGCCGCGGAAGTTGACGATGTCGTACTCGCCGGGAGCCACGCGGGTGAAGCCCAGCTCTGGTGAGATCGTATGCAGCAGGCGGTGAAACGCCAGCTCTTGCTCGGCGCTCAGTTCGTTGTCGTAGCGGATCGACACGCCTGTCGGGTCCTTACCCGTCTTCACGCCGGGCGATGGCCGATACCACGGCACAGCGTCCTGCCGGTACATATACTGCATGGCCCACGAGTACACGTCAGCCAAGGTCCGGGTTGGCCGACCGGTGTAGTCCGGG
>Ga0307379_10013767_pt1 | contig 10472 bp, 26 predicted proteins | sample UN2MG_FD_202237 | JGI IMG/M metagenome (GOLD analysis project Ga0307379, IMG submission 202237) | Soil microbial communities from Risofladan, Vaasa, Finland - UN-2 | ecosystem: Environmental > Terrestrial > Soil > Coastal area > Acid sulfate soil | place: Finland: Risofladan, Vaasa | collected... | reverse complement strand
CTCGTCTGAGCCTTGTTCTACTTCTTCTTCTGGAATGGTGGTTTCGGTTACTGCTTTTTCCTTCCAATCCTCGTAATCTTCGTAATCTGGGAGGTCCTCAAGATCGAAATCACCGTGGTAGCCGTAAACCTTACCGTCCTTGATTGCGACTTGATTGCTGGCATCAGTATACCAACGAGTGCCATCATCAAAAACAACGACTAAGACGAAATGATCGCCAACATCTTCTTGGTCGGTTTTATACACGAGCGTTTTAATTGCAATCATTCTTGGCCTTTTTCCAATTTGTTATTGCGAATAGCGCCACTTTATCGAAACAATCCGGATCAGCTAATCTGAATGTCCGATTGGCAAAAGCGATACCGTGGCTATCGATGTAAATTCTTGCCACAATTATGTCGTTCTCCACGTGAATGTCACTATTAACCTCTTTCCCCCTCAAGTCTAGCATATGAGGAGAATTGGACTCAAATCTCCATCTTGAAACTGATGTTTCAACACCAGCTTCGTTTAGTCTTCTACTAATTTCAGACAGTATAACTAATTCTGGTTCGACCGGTTCGATGCGCTTCGGTTTTGATTTCCATGATCTTGACACACGGCGTTTGTGGTTACAGTACTTACAATAGGAAGAGTAGTGCCAGTAGGGTCCCCAACCTTCCCATACAGGAATTGGTTTACTCATCCCCTTCTTATTACAGCGCACATTACCGCAAGTCTTTTTATATCTCATGGGCACAACGTTAAATCCCTTGCACGTTCACAAAGAGCGATAAAACTTCCCTTAGGCTCAATCTTTCCGTCACGAACGTAGTGAGTGGATTGAGCTTCACCAAACTCGTCTACACAAAGAGACAAATCTTTGATGATCTGCATCGTCTTCTCTACGTCTTCATATAAGACGTACTCGCCAGTTGGGGATTCTTCCATAGAGGAGCTTGGGATCTGCGTGGAGTCGTCGTGTTCGATATTGTATCGTTTCATCTATTGCTCCTTAGGCAACTCCACTATTCTATTTGCCTTCGTGAATTCCAGAAACTTCCCTATTTTGTTGTATAAGTTGGTTTCGAAATCGGGATTTTCCACTAGGAATTCTTCTTTCCTGTGGTCGAATGTCGTTGGTCTTACTGCCCCGTGGTTTTCAGGAAGAAAGTCGAATTGCGCAGTGATGCTGTGACCAAGACTGAAAAAGTGAACTTCCCACATGCCATATTTCTTGCTTATGGGAATTGACCACTTGATGAAAACATCGCAAGCGCCTTTATAGTCAAGGTTGACACTGTGGATATGAAGGCCGTGCTTCTCAAACAGTGCTGGAAGCTTCTGCAAGACAAATGAGGTTATTACAAGAGCATCACTCAATTTAATTATTTCTGGCCTGATACTTCTTCACAGCGGCCTTGCGGTCTTCTTCCTTCTGCTTCTGATCGCTATCAACTGCGTCATCAGACGCAATCATTTCAACACGCACACCGTGCCGCAATTCCATAGATTTCTGTGTCCAAATGTGCGGCGGGATTGAATTGTGATGTTCAAGATCTTCAACCATCATGTACTGCTGTGCTGTGCAGTCAATCATTACGTAGTTGAAGAATCCAGCGTCGAGAACTTTGATTGAATATGTCAGCGGCGAATCGACGCCATAACTCAGCGCAACGTTACCAAGACTTAACTTGGTGTAACCGTCACCCCTGAGCATCATGAGGATCATCTTGACCCATTGCTCATTAAGCGAGTCAACATCGCCATCATAGGCGATTTCGCCGTTGGCGATCATTTTTTCGAATTCATCGCCGTGATTGTCTGCTGACTTAATTTTCATATTTCCCACCCGTGTAGTGGCTCGTTAACCTTAACTGTTTTGATGGTGATGGCAAGGCCGCAGTTGTACTCGTCGTGATTGGGGTCAACAATCTCTCCGATTGCCCCTCTTTCAACGAACCATTGACTCATTTCATGCTCAGTCCTTATCGGACCAAACACAAGATTGGAGCGATTGGTCATCTTCTCAACGATCTTAATGGCGGCGGTTGGAATTTCGTCTTTATTGCTTGAAATGAATTCTACTTCAAATCCGTTGCCGTCGAAAATCTGAACAAATAGCATGTTGTGTCCTCTTTTCGTCTATCCCCCATTATATCATTAGCGACGTTGCCGTGCGATAATCATAAAGATGTTGCGACGTATTTTACGATTATGGAACGCTGTGTAAAATGCAATTTGATACAATTCCCACACAAGAACAATATGTCAACGGTGCGATATCCAAGTGGCGGGGTGATTTGTTTTATGTGTTGGTGTCAGAAAGCGGAGTCAAGATTGGCTCTTTCCTTGCCGAATAAGCGCCGCTTTTCTCTTACCTTCCTCAGTAGATATGCACCAGTAAATATGTTCACTCGACTTTTTAGCAGTAACGTAACCACGAACGACTAACGTATTCACAACGCCGTTTGGCTTCCTACATATAATCGGCAATCCGCCCTTTACGCTGCAAATTTCTTTCAATACAAAACGTTCTGTTTCTGATAGACGGCTTACGCTCATTTCACACCATCGAGTTTGGTTATGACGTGAGCAATAAACTTCCCAAAACAATCTGGGTCGCCCACATAAAACTTGACGTTGGGAGAGTTTTTGCCCGGTTTATTGGTTGTCGGTCCGTACGATATAATCTCAACACCGATCAGATCAACACGATAATGCATGTGTCGGTTCCCAATCTTGAATCTTATCGCAACTCTGGTTGTAGTGTATTTGTTGAAATTGCGGATCTCGGCATTTTCTACGTGAATTTCTCGTTCTTTAAATAACGAGACTGCATAAGCAAGAAGATGTGCAGCGATTATGATCGTTTCAATCATTTTATTCCTGTTCGTCCTATTATATCATTGAAGGGTTTTTGGTGGTAGAATGACTAAGACCTGACGTGATAGTAAGGTCTTGCACCTATATGGTGGTAAATATAAAATAAAGCCCTTGGAGAAATTATGAAGATTTATCTAGCTGGGCAGATGGGTGGGATCAAGCATTTTAACGCACATGCCTTTGATAATGCCGCCCGTCGTCTGCGTGGTGTCGGGCACGACGTGATTAATCCGATAGATTTAGACAGAGCAGATGGCCACGAAGTTATGGGTCAAGACGGAATGAATACCGACCCCATTATGCGGCGTCATTTTCTAGGGCGGGATCTTAAGCTTATTTCTGAGTGCGATGCACTTTACATGATACGCGGTTGGTATAAATCCGGTGGGGCTAGACTTGAACACGCGTTTGCGTTGGAAACTGAACTCAAGATTATTTATGAAGAAGATGGGGAGCTTTGATTTCTACTGTGTCTGGGTCGCGACCACTTGGATCTATAGGAAGCAGATTATAAAGCTCCCCCACCGTATTAACAATCTTACCAATTGAATCTGGATCGGCAATATTAACGCTTACCCGTATTCCTTTTACATCTCCAAACTTAATGGTTTCAATCTCCAAGATCATATCTGCGAGCCAGCACCCGATTCTGTAATGATACCCCTTCAAAATAACAAGATCGTTCATGTAAAATGCACATGAAACGCCACTATCGGTAATGGCGTGTGCTATAACACTTATTAGTAAACACTCCTCACCACTGTGTTTATTAATCATTGTTCCCTATGCGATCATTATCACTTTCACGTCGTCAGTAACGATTTGATCTGGGATTCTTTTCATCGCCGCTCCAAGCAGACCTGTTGCGCCTTCGCCGTTTTCGGCTGCGTAGATGATCTCTGCTTGTGGGAAATCTGAGAATCCTAAGACCATATTGAGTCCATCAACGTCGTTGTTTGACATGCTGCCCTTTTTCGACAGGGCTTCAACCTCGCGCCTGTTGATATATCCAAAATTCACTTTCCTGCCTTCAAGCTGATCTCGCACGTGAACTAAATGGGAACCTTTATAGTCATCGACCCAACACGTGACTATTGGCATCAAAAGAGTCATTGAATCGAAATCGTGAAGAATTCTTTGCCTATCGATGGTTAAGGCTGGATTTACAATCAGACCAGCCACCAAACTGCCGTCGTCGTTCTTATTGACGATGATGCTTAGCCTGTCTGTGGTGTTGACGGCTTGATCTTCCAAAAACGCAAACAACCATTGATTGAGGTCTATAGCGTGTTCGTCTACGACGAATAGTACGTACCACTGTTCTGGTTTGTTTTCTTTAATATTCCCAAAGACCATCGCGCCGACTGGCGCTACTTCATCCATTTTGGCTCTGAGAGTGCCGATTGTCTTTTCAGTATCCTCCAAAACGTCCGTGCTTAATTCGTAAGATTTTGGGAGGTAGCCGATTGCTAGAAGGTGATCAGTCATGAATAAACCCCCTCAATTTGGTCATTATTTCATCAATGCAAGTTGGATTTAGTAACGAAAATTGTTCTGCAATTCCGAAGTCGTTCACGATGTTCATATTGTTTTCGTGCAAGAACACGAAGTATTTATAGCCATTAGTCTTAACACTAAAGTATGGCATTCCTGCTGGCCATTTGTTCAAACTATGTCTAGCGTCCGGTGGAACATTGTTGCCGTTTACGGCGGATACGCTATCAAAGATCTTTTCTTTAGCTAGCGTTTTGCACATCTGCGAGAGCAATTCACGCTTAATGTGATATTCTTCGTTTGTCATACCCCATTATACCATTGGCGGGTTTATTGCGGGAGAATTACTAAACTAATGAATAATATCAAGTCCCCATGCGCTATTCTCGATGCATTCCGAGATCTTATTCACTACCTTGTTTATGTAGTTTGGATCTGATATGGAAAATTCGTAATAATTCGTATACGTGCCGGGGTATTCATTTTCAGTTATGCATATTACATCATCTATGAATATAACTTTAATGCCGTCGCCGTAGCACTCGAAGAAAGTTCTATTTTCTGTTTGATTTCGCAATTTAAGCAGACCATGTATTACTTTACAAGAATAATGCGGGTTATATTTTTTATGACGCTCTTTAACGGCGATAGCGATTTGATGTAAAATTGTTGCTTCGACAATGACTTCATCTGTCATCTCAATTTTCACGGCTGTCCTTATGTTAATAGTTTTACCATTTTCTCTAAGCAGTCTGGATCAGCAAGATTAAATCTACCCAATTCTTTCTTAGATTTACGTATTGGTTGGATGAATTTATCTTCACAAGTGGCAATGATGAAATTATCGTCTATGAATACGTTAATCGATTTTGTCATAAAAAGATTGTTTGCGAAGAGTATCTTACCTTCACTAATGATGGTATAATGCGCATCAAGTCCAGATAGGAGAGTCCCCAATTCTTTTAGTATTTCTTTTTCAATCACTTCCATTCCTCAATGTCTTTCTTAGCCTGTTTTATCTCATCCATTTGATAAACAATATAATCCTTGAAGCGATCCACGACGTGACCAACTATCTTTTCAATGTATTCTGGATCGGCTAGTGTAACTGAGAATTCATTTTCGTCACCGTAGAAATCAAAATCGGTAGCTACGCGAAAGACTGCATTGCCATCCTCAATGGTGATGTAATTTTTCTCTTCTTGACGATCAATTGGTTGTATGTTGAGCTTATTCTCGTCCACATAAATATTCATCTTTTTGAAATAAGTATTCTTCTTAAATTCCTTGTGAATATCGCGTAGAATAGCGTTTTCAGTTTCCATTATTTTCCAATAACTCAAGCACTTTGTTAACTACCTTATCTTCATAATCTGGGTCAGCTATACTGTAATCGACATTCATAAATTTCGTTTTAGACCCGTCCTCTACATCTAGCCAAATTTCTATTTTGTCATCCTCGAAATATACAGTAAGTTCGCCAAGGCCAAGTTCGATATCAAAATAAGTTGGGACCTGTAGATGGTCCATAACTTCATGGACAACCAAGGAAGTCTTGGCAACTAGTTTATCCCTAATACTGTTCAACAATTTTCGTGCTATTTGATCCATTTGCTTTCAATTCTTTTCTAAGCCGCTGTACTTCCATAAACAAATACTCTGATTCTGAAATGAATCTTACGCTGATGACGTAGACCCACGGATTGTTTTTTGAGTGGTTTTTCTTCCCAAATCTTTTGTTCCATTGCGCTATAAAGTCTTTCCGTGCCTGATCTGCGCAATAGTCGTCTCGATAAAAGTTAAAATCATCTTCATGGCGAAATCCAATCCCAGTTTTACGAGTGTCTACTTGATGTACACGGTGAATTTCTACATTCGTAATTTTTAGATCTATCCTAGATGCCCAACGTGGTAGGGTGGTTGATCTTCGCCACGTAAAGCCCTCGTATTCATCGAAATCGTCACCAGCCCTATACACAATAGAACGTGCTTCACCACCGAAACCAGAGGAATTGTAGAAAGGATTAAATTTCGGGATTCCGGTTTTAATGAATTTACCATCTTTCCAATGCCCGAAATCACCAATACAGCAGTCTTCGTAGTATCCAGATTCCCAATCCTTGAGCCAATCAACTAATTGCCAAGATTCTTGACACCAGAGATTTTGCCCAACACCGTGTTCCATTTCGAATGGTAGTTTACCTTCACCACCTCGACCTATATATGTTCCTCGTTCACCGCTCATGAAATGACCAGAGTTAGTAAAGTATCCACGTTCATTCGATGGTTGGATACTGAGTGGTCGAACTAGGATACGCTTATCTGGATGTTCATTTTGAAAAGTGTTTTGGGAATGAATGCCTTTCAACAACATTTCAACTTCCCACTTTGAGACAGCTATACTTCTCTCGCCGGGGAAGTTCTTTCTGATTGAATTTGGTGGTACTTTAAATCCGTCGTCTCTCATGCTACCTCAAATGGAACACCTAGATTCCGTGCTTTCTCTTCCAAAATTTCAAGTTCGTCGTCATCAAGAACTACTGGTACGTCTCTTCCATAGATCGTTCTTAGCCAATTTCTCAATTCACGAGAATTCGCATTGACCTCGTTAAAAAGTTCCCCGTGAAGTCTGACGTTAATGCAATAGATCATTTATTGGACACCCATTTCATACTAGCTGTTGCCAGCCATTCAACCGCTTTAGCAACGCATTCTGGGTCACTCAAACTAATGAAGTTTTTTATAGTAATAGATTTAGTAGTAGATGGGACTTTGATATATACGAAATGCTCGATTTCGCATGATACGCCATCTTTGGTTAGAGTACTACCAATATGAACTAAAGCGGTGAAAATGTCGTTGCCTCTACACACTCTAATAGAGCAACATGCAGGTGCGTAATCGTAAACGTCGAATCTTATCCTATCGATTCTGACATTGCGTTTACGTACGCCCCTTGCGATTTCCATCGCTATATGCCAAGCTATGACAGCCTCTGGGACCATGTACGCCTTAATTTCAATGTCAAGACCAGCAAGTTGTGTGCCAGCTTAACATATTGCCCTAAACGTGGCCACCCCTTCAAGAACATAAGCCAATCGAAGCATCATGGAATGGGTCATATCGGCTGAGATATAATTATGAATAGCAAAGACAGCCCTTTGCGGTGAATGGGAATTTGAAAATTCATCGTCGTCATCATCGTCAAGATCGAAATTGGCAAGATCAATCTTGACGGTGTTAAAATCGTTTATATAATCAGATAAAATAGTTTCTCTGTCGTGTGATCTTACGGGCCAACGATCTCCAATCACCCAACAATCAGCCTTTTCCATGTGAAGGCAACTAGGCGATATTAATTTTTTGGGGTTTAGCGCGATGGCCACCGAAGAATATAGCCTATTGTCGATGGGCACGTTAAATGCATATTTTATGAAAGTGTATCCGCGACGTTTAGCCTCACTAATTAGTGAAGCACCAATACTTGTCAGCGCTTGCCGGTTGCTCGCGGGGTTCTGAGACAGGAGCTTGATTTGCTCAGCTGCAGCTTTTACTACCTTCGACATCAATAGCTTTCTGGACGGTGGCGCAAACATCCCCAACTTTCTTCCACTTCCCAATATCGTGGTCGTTGATGATCGTCGTCAGATCGAATTCCTCTTCCATCTGCATTGCCAATTCTACCACATCGAGACTGTCGGCATTAAGCTCTTTGAGTGTCGTGTTTTCACCAACTGGACGATCAAATTGATCATTAAAAATCTCGCACACCAAAAGAATAACGCGATCCTTTTCAAGATGTGGCCTGATAAAATCGAGGTGCCCAGAACGAAAGAGCCTAATAAGCTCTCCGCTGTTGAAACTTACGCTGTAGTCGTCAGCAGCGATATTATAAGCGACGGTTACGCCAGCCATATCGTACTGCTCACTATGCTCGTAGTTGACTTTTACATCCCAACCGAGTTTGCTCATTCGTCTACTTTCGTGAGTTCATTGGTATTGAAACCGGCGATAACAGGCATGCCGTAACCGGCGATGTTGACGCCGAAATCGTAGTTTGTCGGGACACCTTGATTTCTAGCTGTAAAACCACGGTCGGTAATGCGACCAAGCACGTTATCGCTATCAGCAAGCGCAACCTTATCGCCAATACGAAGTTTCATTTTAGCCTCGTTCCCTGAGATCTTCCGCACGAACATCCAACTTTACGCCGTTGGCGTAACGGATGCAAACAAAATCAAGGCGCTTGACTTTGATTTTATCGCCCTTTTTGCCGGGATGCCAAGCACTTTTACCGACGAGCACACCTCGATTGTCAGTGGCTTCGCAATAACGTTCTATCGGCGGGATGATTATACTGTATTCTTTGCCGACTTCTATTTCCACTTCGGTAAGAATCATGGTCTTCTCTCCGTCTATACCCCCATTATACCATTAATTGGCTTAATGGGCCAGAATTATCGACGGTATTACCCGTTCATTTCTGGTCGTTCTTCCATCCCAGCAGATTTCAATAGCGCACGGGCTTCATCGGCTGTACCCCCAAAATCGTATGTTGAATCTGAGGCGTAGCCGAAACCGGCATCTTCCATACCGACCCATTCGAATTCTTCATCAAGGTGGCGATTTTCAGTTTCCCAGATCTTCCTAGGTGTCACCGTTACGAAAATTATGCCTTCATCTTCGAAAGAATCGTCGTCGCAAACCATGAAAATCAATTCGTTGGGTTGGTAAATCTTGAGGTCATCCATTATCCTTCTCCAGTAAATCCTTGAAGTTGTCGTCAATTTCCCACTTGAACATCGTGCAGAGATTGACGTAATCCTTGAAATAGCGCGGTACGATTCGGTATAGCAAATGTTGCAGATCAGGATAATTGCGGATTTTATCGTTTTCTGTGGAGCAAACTACGTAAGCCGAGTCAGCATCACCCTTATCTAGATACAGAATGATTGAGCGAATACAATTCACGCCCATACCGTTATTCTTTGACGGCTCTTTTTTGCGTAGTTCGTCTATTAGGTTAGCTGTCATCTTCTTTCATGTGGGCTAAGACATTATAACTGTAAACCGCTGCTCGTAGCCAATATTCAACTACGCGCTTCACATCTTCTAAGTATTTGCGTTGGGTTGCGGTACCGTCGCGGTCATTGAAAATTGCCTTCCATTTCTTAGAATCAGCATCCTTGGAAATGGTAGCTACGACAATCGTGCCGATTTGGTACTCGTAGGTTTCCCCGACCTTAGCCCATCCGTCTTTCATTGTTTACCTTGAGTAACCAGCGACGGCCTTTCGACCTTCAAAGAGTTGGACTTGTTCCGACTCAGTGATGCAAAGGGTGTATTTGTGGTTTTCTTCGATGAATATAGCTTCGTCTTTTAGAATTGTAGCGAGCCAATCAAGAATGTACTCGTGATGAGTCTCTTGTGTTTCAACCAATTTACGCTGAACGTAAATTCCCTTCTTTCTTACTTCGTCGTAGTTGCTTTCATTGATTTTCGAGACGACCTTTTTAAGCTTGGCGTAAGTCGTCTTGGACATTTCGTAATGTCCTTCATCTATACCGTAAAAATCGGCTGGAACGAAGACACGAATTTTTGGATTTCGCATTACAGCACCTTCACAATGAGATTGCCAGCCCAAATGGCAAATGGCACAAAAAGCATGATCCAAATGGCGGCTAGCCGCCCTTTTGTTTTAATCTCGATCCTTCTTTCAACTTCCCATTCGTTCATACCGATGGCTTTTTTGTCGCTTGAGCGAACGCACTTACCACCGACAATATCGTAATGCGCCCCACTTCCATCCTCATATCGAATAGCCATGGAATCCCCCATTGTGTCCTCATTATACCATTGACTATTTTAATCGGATAGTATAGTCGAAAGTTCGACCGTATTTTATGTTTGGGAGACGATCATGAGCAGGAAAACTAATACAATCAAAAACCGACTTGAAGAAGAGCTAAATAACATTAGCCAGCGCCTTAGAAAGGTGACTACGCAAATTCAAGAATCAGATGATCTAGAAATGATGTCTGCATTAATTGAGATATCGAAAGCTAAAAACAACATCGCTGATGCCAAGTATGCTATAAACAAAGAACAAACTC
>Ga0307379_10013766_pt1 | contig 10472 bp, 9 predicted proteins | sample UN2MG_FD_202237 | JGI IMG/M metagenome (GOLD analysis project Ga0307379, IMG submission 202237) | Soil microbial communities from Risofladan, Vaasa, Finland - UN-2 | ecosystem: Environmental > Terrestrial > Soil > Coastal area > Acid sulfate soil | place: Finland: Risofladan, Vaasa | collected... | reverse complement strand
TGAGTCTCAGTTCCAGCCTATACCAGTTTCCGTAGTCTACGGTTATGGGAGGCGAGTTTATTGTTTTCCATCCCCATGTGGAGTTCCAGAGTTCAGCTTTTAGTGCACCATTGTCTAATGTCAGAGGGTGAAGTGTGCCGAACTGAGTTTCACGAATATAGTTCTTCCATTGACCAAGATCGTTTATTGATTCAAAAGTCCATTGATCGATTAGATCGTTGCTAGTTGGCGTTGGGGTTTCAATAAGTTTGGATGCCGCCCAAGTGAAAACCAAGCCTTCGCCGTAGTCGAATTGAAAGTTTTCTAACCCCTGTTTATTTAATTCATTCCTAAAATCAACAGAAGATAGGATAGTTTTAGACCAAAATTTATCGGGATTGTAGTGGTTTGTGTAGTCGAATATTTTAAAAATTGTTGCTTCACCGAGAATATTGTCAATTTGGACATCTGTAGGATCTCCTAAGACGAAAATATCTGAGTGTAAATTAGTAATTCTTAGGTCATCGTAGATCACGGCAGTTTCTATTGGGTCAAAAGCTCCTGTGTAGCTTAGAGAGTTATATTTACTTAATCCACCGTAAAGCGATAAGATGTTATTCTTTATTTCTATATGCTCTGATTGGTTGTTCAATTCAAAAACTGTAATAAATCCATCTTTTCTTACCAGTTTTAAATCGTTTTGATTATCTAGGTTTTCTAACAAAGCATCAACCTTAGATTTGATTTTGGGTATATCATTGTGGATTATCAGATACTTCACGTTTAGAGGAGAGTAGAATCCTCCTAGATTTTTAGAAGCATTTTTTAACATAATACTTTTAAAAGGATATTCAATTCCTAGCGTAGCAAAATAATAACTATTCCAACCTAAATAAGTAGGTTTCCCAGAAAGCAATTCAGCAATTTTCCCAGTTGGATTTACATTCCAACTTGGTATTTGACTATATTGTGGAGCCCAAAAAACCTTAAAGTCACCCTCTTCAGTAGCTAGCCAGTCATTAATTACATTAAACTCTGTAGGGATCCTTATTTTTTTTAGATTCCCGTTCATATCTCCTGTTAGAAAAGGATAATTAGGTACTATTGTTGAAATAAAAATTATAAAACAAAATGTTATGGAAAAAAGAAGGTTTATTTTTACACCATATTTCTTTATCCTTTTGAATATATTCATATAAGTAAAACCAACTAGAGGAGAAATTGCTAATATCATAAACTGGGAAATTTTAGATGTTCTGAATGCCCAGTTATAAAAAGAATGAAATGGCGCTTCAAAAATAAACCAATTATAGAATTTTACGAATAAGTTCGGGCCTATCGATAAAGTGTAACAAGATAAAAATAAAAAAGAGAAAAAGTATTTATATCTATTCGTATTTCTAAAAAATAGTGAAGACAACCCAAAAATTACTATTAAATAAAGAAATAAGTTCAAATGAATTTTTTGGATTACTAATGGAACATTACCATACATTTGTTCCAAATTAAAGTTACTTTTCATTGCAAAAAGATTTGTTGGCGAGGCGTTTCTAAACCATATTTTTAAACCTTCTATAGTCAAAATATTTCCGTAACGTGAACTACCTCCGCTTATAAAACTGGGGATCGACCAATAAGATGAAAAAAGCATAAAGAATGTTAGTAATAAAAATATATGTATACTGTGTGTTTTCAATATGTTTATCTTATCCTTTTTAAACTGTAAATTTAATTGGCAAATCAAATTATAAATTATTAATCCTATAAATAAGAAGAAACCATAAAATATCCAATGAGCATCAATACATGAGATACTCCATAATAAGGCCGAGAATATGGTAAATTTATACTTATTTTCTTTTAATCCTTTTATCAAAATAAGTAAATTTAGCGGTGCTAAATAGTACGAATATACTATTCCCGGATGTACCGAGGATTCAATGACATATGTTGAAAAAAAATAGACAAAAGAAGAGGATAAACAGGCATATCTTATATTATTACAATTACAGTTGTATTTTTCATTATCTTCTAATAATATAAACTTCACCAAATAATACATTGAAATTCCTGAAAGGGTAGCAAAAAGAATAACTATAATGAAATGAGTATCAGCAGGTGACAAATAAAAGTTGAACGTAAAAGGAATAAGATATACCCCTAACCTTATGATTCTGATTAAATTAGAACCTCCATACTGTTCATTCCAAATTGGCATAATCTCCTTCCGAAAAACATTAGCATCTGTTGGTAATGTTAAATCTCCATTAACAATTGTATCACCTTGAATGAACAAACCTCGATAAATAATAACAGAAATCAATGCAAAGAATACCGTTAAAAATATCTTCTCAAAAATATTTTTCATTTTTTCACCCTCTAGCGAGAAACGCGAGCTCCCTTTTTCCTTCTTATCTTTGAAACTACTAATCCAAATCCCGATGCTAAGTACTCTCCAAACTTTAATACGACCAAACCTAACGATAAAGCAGGGTCTCTAGCGAAAAGTTTGATCGTTCCCTTTATCAGCGGTAATCTAACCATAATTTTGATTGCATGGTGTGGATGTTCACTAGCATATGCCAAGAATGACTCGCCCCTAACAAATCTTTTTCTTAAAATTGATCCAATATCTGGATCGACATCATGTACCAGGGGTGTATCGATTCGGTCTATCATATGTTGAGTTCTCTTCACCTTTTGATGGATATCAAAATCTCTAAACCCTTTTAGATTCTCATTTATTCCGCCCACATCAAGGAAAACTGAGCGACGGTAAAACCGTGCTGCTTCAATATCGTAGTCTCTTGCATAAAATTTCTTCTCTGCATCTCTTACCTTTGCCCAGAAGGAGTTGTGTAGCGTTTTCTCAGGGATAACAACCGCATCACACCCTTGTTTGTATTTATCGACGCACTCTTCAATCACCTTCATTCCTAAATACATGTCATCGTCGAAGAAAGCTACGAATTCTCCCTTAGATTCCGAAACTCCCTTGTTAATCTGGACCCCCATTCCACCACTTTGATTGATTAATTTATCACAATATCTTCTAGCTATATCTTTGGTAACGTCGGTCGAATTGTTATCAACAACTATGATTTCGATGTGTTTATACGTCTGATTTTTTATTGATTCCAAACATTTAGTCATAGTTTTTTCTGAATTATAAGTTGGTATCACGACTGAAACTAAAGGTTTGTTTTTTATCTTCATTCCTTCCTTCCGAAAAGAATCATTAAGACCTTGTCTTTCATTCCTGTTAAAGACGATAAACTATATATCGAATTTCTCAATACTTTCAAACCTAGTAAATTTTTAACTTCTATTTCGTATTCAGCTTGCTTTTTTACTAAAGGAGGATAAAAACTCTCTATTTTAAATCCGTTTGATGTTAAAAAATTTATAATCCAACTTATGTCTCCTTTTTGAAGATGTATTTCCATGCATAGGTGCTTTATCTCTCTCAGAATGTTAGCATCCAATTTTCTAAAGATTTCAAATTCACTCCCCTCGATATCCATTTTTAACAAATCTATTCTACCAAATTCATCAATGATCTCTTCCAGAGTCATTGATTGAACTAAATATTTCTTACTAGGATAATTTTGTAAAATTGAGTGTGAGCCAGTATGTGCCCCTTCATGTAGTTCTAAATTGGTTTTTTCTGACCATAATGCCTTATTTAGAGGTATAATGTTCTCAGCATTGTTTATTATCTTATTTATTTCAAGAAGTTTGAAATTTAGAGGATGCGGTTCGATAGAAATTACTTCCTTTGCAAATGTTGAAGCGACAAGAGAAAACAATCCAACGTGAGCACCTACATCAACTACTCTTTTTCCCTTGTAATTTAGGAGCTCAAACTCAGGAATGTACTCATATTCCCTATTCAACAATACATCCTTAATTGCTATAAATAATTGATCATCAGGCACGAAGGCCCTATAATTTTTCCCCTCAACTACAAAGTTAATCCTAAGTAAATTACCTTTAACTCGGAGAATATAATTTGTTATTCTAATTACATCGATCATTTAGTCAACTCTGCTCTTAATACTTTTTCAAATTCTTCCGCTGTCTTGTCCCAGCTGAACCTCCTAGACCATTCAATAGCATTCCTGCTCAAATCATCCCTCAACCCATCGTCTGACAGGATTCTCATCATCCCATCGGCCAGAGCCTCCGGACTGCTTTCCACGAGAAGCCCGTTGAACCCATTTCTTATTGAATCCCTTAAGCCAGAAACGTCATAGCCCACCGCGGGCGTCCCAAGAGCGTTGGCATCAGTAACAACCTGGCCCCATCCCTCCCTTACACCAGGCACTGCGATCAACCACGCCTTTCTAACCGGCTCATCCCGCATAGAAGAGTCCACGCACCCAAAAAATTTAACACCGGGCCTAGCAACAGCCATAAGCCTATCCCTCATGTAGCCATCGCCCACCATCAAAAGCTCCGTAGACTCCATTTTTTCATGGCCCCTCCACGTTACATGTTATACACCAGGTTTCTCTCAAATAAAACCAAATATTTCTAATAAAATTATTATCTATTGAACTACAAACCAAGTTTTTTAAATCAAACCAATATTGAAATCCTTTTTTTAATTCACACGAGCCATCACTCAAGGTAAAAAATATTACATTATTATTTGAAGAAAAACCATCTATACAAGATATATCTTTTATTGTCGGTTTAAGAACAATGATCTTCCAGTGAACATTTTTTATAAAACTTTTCTCTATAAAACTAAATACACAACCAAAGTCTAATTCTTCTCTATCATCCATTCTAAAATCAAAATAATCGAACAGATCATATACAATTTCAATAACTCTATTATACAATTCCTCTTCATCAATTTCATCGATGAAATCATTGACCTCACTGATCACTTTTGCCGGAACCCCCGCAGCGAAAACTCCAGGAGGAATGTCCTTTGATACTACAGCCCCAGAACCGATTATACTTCGTGAACCGATCCTCACTCCAGGCGAAATGAAGACCCGGGCAGGAACCCACACATGATCCTCTAACACCACATCACCATACTTCCTAGGCCAACCCTCAGTATAAGGAAGCCACTGCCCATGCGTGTAGATCACAGAAGAAGGACCCACACCCGAGTATTCACCCATGATAAAATCATTTCTACGAAGATTAACGATAGATCTCGGGCCAATGTAACATTTATTACCGACCTTAAGCCTCCCGGCGCCCCATATCCAGACAAAAGGCGCAATCTCAGAATAATCACCTATCGAGATCTCACTGCAAAGAATGATCGAGAAACTACGAACTGAAGAATAATCTCCAATCTCAATGGAATTAAAACCATCAGCAAGGATGATTGTACCGAAGGCAAGAGAAACACCCTTGCCCAGCCTCGCTCCGGCCATTCTATAAATCCGTGTTTTAATAAAAGAAGGCAGAATTGCAAGCACCAGAATGATTAATATTTGATATAATGACAAATTCAAACTTTCGAGATGACGCCTTTTCATTACCAACCACCCTCAATAATATCTGATATCGTAGTGAATTCATGTTTTGCTAGCAAGCTGATAAATGTGTTTTGACAATTTACCAAATAAGGTAAAATAATCGGATTCGGATAACGGGAAAAAACCTCTTTCCTCCACCCACTGGGAGGATCTAATATCTGCCAAGGATGAATAAACAAAATCGCAGGTTTATCCTGCCCATTAAGCTGATTAATGAACCATGAGGAATGACTTCCAAGAATTGAAAATAGATAGCCTGATCCAAAAGGAATTTCCTTCAATACTAAACCAAGACTCAGGTTTCTCGGAAAAGTAATTGAGGTTTTCCTTTTAAAAATAGGGTACGTCGAAATAGGTATTTCTTTAACACCATCAATGATACAATTATTTTTGTATTCGAAATATATTGATGAATCATAATCGAAATAATGATCTTTTAAAATTGATAAATAAGATTTTTTAATAAAAGCTTCAGGAGCTCTGAATCCTTTCGGTTCATAATCATCAATAAAGTTATTAGATAATTCCAATTGTTTAATTAGGACTTCTTTAGTTGATAAAGTTTCATGATTATGTGTATGATATGCGATTTCATGACCTTGACTATAGATATTTTCTATTAAAGAAGGATACCAATCATATATCTCACCCACAATAAAAAAAGTAGTTTTTACATCATAATTTTTCAAGGTTTTTAAGATATAATTTGTTGAATTTAAAATATATGAATCATCTATTTTTTTCCTTTCATTACTATCAAAATTAAAATGCTTTATATGAACCCAAGACTCCAAATCAATAGTTAAAGCGTTCATTTTTCATCTCCAACAATATATGATAAATGTTTAAGAAAAATTTTAGCTGATTTATCCCAATTAAAATTTTTTGAAAAAATTCTTGCATTTTCTCCTAATTCATTCCTTTTCTCTTTATTTTCGATTAGATATATTATTTTCTTAGCTAAAGATAGAATATCACCATTCTTACATAGTAATCCAGTTTTACCATCCAAAATAGAATCTCTCAATCCTGGAACATCATAACCTATAACTGGAATGCCCAGTAGATTTGCTTCAGTTACAACCAACCCCCACCCCTCTCGAATGGATGTAATTATCATAGCATATGACTTACCTAGCAACTCTTCTTTTTCTTTTTCACTTACATAACCAAAAAATATAATATTTTTATTTAATGAATAAAAATCCACTAATTCATCTAATCGTTTTTTATAATCATAATCAACATTACCAACTATATTTAATTTAGCAGCAGGATATTTGGTTTTAACATAATAGAAAACTTTTATAATATGATCGACTCTTTTTGAGGGTTTAATTCTACCTAAATATATAAAATTTAATTCATTAGGAGATACATTTTTTCCTCCATCAATAGTAATCTTTTGATTCACTCCTTCTGGCACATAAAATAAATTATTATAATCAAATCCCAGTTCTAAAAAACTTTGAGCAGTACTTTGTGATACTACAATTAATGGACTCCCTTTATAACTTCTTAATAAGAAAGGCTCTAATAGATATATAAAAAAAGAAAATGGATATATGAGTTCATAATACCAAGTCGAATTCTTAAAATCATCTTCTTTAAAATTTCTTCCCGTTTGATGTGCAAGAACACAATATGGATCATCGATGAATAATTTTAAGAACCAGGGGAGCCCCCCGTTTTTAACCTCAATTATTATATCATATTGGTTTTTAAAATACTTAATATAGTATATTATAGAATATATTCTCAAGGTTAGTGAATTCCCTGCACGAATTATTTTTACACCGTTTATTATTTCATACTCTTTAGCGTTTTCATATCTTGAAGTAAATATAGTGACATTGTGCCCCCATTTTACTAATCTTTCACTAATTTCATGTATAAATGTCTCTGATCCCCCCCTTTTTGGGTTTTTTATATCTCTCCAATTAAAAATTAATATATTTAAATACTTCAACTCTTCAATATCATATTTATCTACTTGTTGACTAATAGAAAATGTCATTATATTTCACTTTTTATCTGTGTATCTTTGTATTTATACATACCATCAATTAAATAATCCGAGTATTTTCCGGACATTAGCCTATATTTTATAGCCATCAAGTCTACGAGCATCCGCAGAACCTCCCTCGGGTTGAAGACGGTCCTAGTCATATTGATCTCGACGGGCATCTCCACGATCCTAAGCCCATACATGTGAGACACCGCCAGCAGCTCCACGTCGAAAGCAAACCTCTTCACAGCCAACACCCTGAACACCCCCACGAGAGGCCTCCTCCTCATGGCCTTCAGCCCCGACTGGGTATCCCTCACGTTCAGCCCAGTCAACAGCCGCACCAACCAGTTAAACCCGACGCTCATACACTTACGGAGCGCCGACCTACGCACCCTAGAGCCCGGGTGGTTCTTGGACCCTATCACGACGTCGCCACGCCGCAGAGCCTCGACATAGACGCCTATCTGACTGGGAGTGATCTCCATGTCCCCGTCCATGAAGACGACGTACTCGCCCCGCGCGTTCATGAACCCCGTCTTCACCGCGTGGCCCTTCCCCACGTTACGCGCATAGCTGAAGACCTTGACGTGGCCGTTCACCTTGGCGCACTCCAACGCCCTTTCCCGCGTATCATCCACACTACCGTCGTCCACGACGATTATCTCGTACCCGTACCCGACCCTGCCTAAAACCTCCTCAGACCGCCTAATCACCCTCTCAACGTTCTTCCTCTCGTTAAACACCGGGATGACCAAAGAAACCCTGGGGACACCGTCCTCCAAGCCCCTACTCCTCCCCATACCTCAGGAAGGAGGCAAACTGGAGAAACACCCCCAACACCAGCGAGTAGAAGGCGTAAACGGCCAACTCGTTGGCGGCGTACTCGTGTCCCTGAACCAGCAACACCGCACACACGACCAGCAGGAGCTGGAAACCAACAATGAAGACAGCCCCCCAGTTCCTCCTAAAATAGTCTAGATCGAAAACATACTCCCTACCAAAGAAACGGAGCCTCACCACGACCTTCCTGCTCCGATCAAATATCCTCATAACCTAGACTAATATCAACACCAAAAGCATATTAAACTATTATCTATGAAATTTTCAGCAAGAATAATCACACAGATATGAATAGACAAAAACCAAACCATAAAAAGAGAAGAAGCCTAACTCAATAACCAACCACGTTAGCCAGACACATGAAAACATAACTAAGAGATGACGAAACCAAAAAAAACTGAAAAACAGCCGGCGAACGACTCCTACTCGAAACCACCGACATGCCGAGAGAAGCAAAAACCCCGAGGGGAAGATTATAGACCAACCTGCTCTTAAGGGGCCCACCCACGAACAGGAAGACGAGGCCAGTCAAGCCAAGAAGAAACCGAAAATACAGAGAAGAAGCCTCATCCTCAGGCAAGTGAAAAAGCCCCACCAGGACAAGCACAAAAAGGAGCGCATAAGACGTGAAGCCACCGTAATAGTACCTGAAGAAGAAGATGCTGCCATCCCAGAAACCCTCATACATTAAGACAGACTCAACCACAGTCTGAGTGGCACCCAGCCCACTCATACCACCAAAGAAGGCAACCCTCACAAACTCGAGGAAACCCAGCGACGCCAAAAACAAGACAAGAAAACGATAACCACGGCCATCCACACCCACCCTGCGTCGGGCATAATAAAAGAAGAAGGCTACAAACAGCAGAGGGCCGAAGTACTGATCAAACGTCCAAGGATGAGTGAATAGAGCCAAACCACCAAAAAAGGAAGCCAAAAGAAGACACGGATAAGAATGATCTCTAAACGACTTGAAGAACAAGCCCAGAGAAAAAGAGACCAGGGCCAACGCCAGAAAATTAGTCAAAAAATAAGAGTACATCCCCACAGAGACCTGAATCCCCGTGGCCGTGAAAAAAGCAGACCACACCGCAACCTCAGAGCTCTCAAATAGCTGCCACGCCAAGAAGAAGACACCCAGAACCATCAAAGGAACCAGCACCACCGGCATAAACCAGACCGCTTGAACCGTGTCAAATCCAGTCAACCTCTCAAACGCCATTATCAGTAAAATCATCAAAGGCCGAGAGCCCCCGGCCACGTCGAACAGCCTAGACCAGTCACCCTCAACGTCGCCAACCCACTCGAGATAATAGTGAATGTCGACCCCGAAGGGGATCGACTCGGGGTTCACCGCGGGCAGCCAAGGGTAGACCGCAGCGAAAACACCTATGAGAAGAGAGAAAACGAGAATACCCCGCTCCCTCGACGTCATCTCCTTCCTCTCGATCAAGAAACCAGAAGACGCCCAACCAAATCCCATCCTCACCAAGGGCCTCAGCACCCCGAAGAAAAGAACCGCAAGAACAACCAACGGCGCGGCATACGAGAAAACGTAGAAGAGGTCAAGCGTCAACAACGCAACCCACTCAAAAGGATCGCCCAACCCCAGAGGCAGAAACACGCCCCAGTGAACCACCGCCAACCCGTTGAAGAAGGTGGCCACACCGAGAAAAACCTCTGCGACCCGCAACCTATCCTCGAAAACATACAAGCCAAAAGCAAACATAACGAGCGAGACTATGGACACCACTAACTCGGCACCGAACAAAAAGAAAACCATGGGCGCCGCGGCGACAAGCATCCTGAAGCTTCCCCTAGAATAGAAGTACACACACCAGGCCAGCATGAGAACAAGCATCGGCGCCACGAGGCTAAACCCAAGGCTGAACCTCAAGGTCTCAGTCGAGCGATGGATCGTCGGATAGTACACCACCTCGAAGAAATCAAGCAGCCCCAGCACACCCAGGCAAAGCTGAAACACCAGCACAAACGGAAAAACCCGCCCCACCAGCACCCCACGACTCAAAGCAAACAAGCTATGAAAAACAAGATATTAAAAACCAACTACAACCCAAAGCACAGACACCACACGGTACCCCACGTTATAAGCGGGCACGAGAGCCACGACCAAC
>Ga0307379_10013763_pt1 | contig 10476 bp, 19 predicted proteins | sample UN2MG_FD_202237 | JGI IMG/M metagenome (GOLD analysis project Ga0307379, IMG submission 202237) | Soil microbial communities from Risofladan, Vaasa, Finland - UN-2 | ecosystem: Environmental > Terrestrial > Soil > Coastal area > Acid sulfate soil | place: Finland: Risofladan, Vaasa | collected... | reverse complement strand
TTGAGGTAACCGATGCCGGGCCTCGTATCCCTTCAAGCCAGTCTCTTCACGAAGACGAACGAGCGGAAATCTTCCGCTTCGATTGTTCGTGTTGGTCCGGACGGCGAACCACTCAAGAACCCTCTCCGGTTTCAGTACTGGCCGGACACGATCTCAGACACGAAGTCGGTCAACTGGACTCCTCGCGAGATCCCGGGCTCGTCTCTCCCGATCTACCAGTGGATCAACTCCGGCGAACGGCTCATCAGCTTCACCGCCACCTTCACCTGTGACATGGACTTGCAGGGCAACGCGCAGGATGAGGTCAATGAGGACCGTGTGGAGCGTCTCAAGGCGATCGGTCAACAAGGACGAAACGTCGATATTCGTGCTGCTGTTCTGTGGTTGCGCCAGTTCATGATTCCTGGCCTTGGAGAGGTATCGGGCGTGGGTGTTCCTGTGGCGATTGCCCCGGAACGTTTGCTCTTGACCCTTCCCAACACCGCCATAGGAATCACAGGAGGTTTGACCCCTTCTTCGCACGATCTCGTAGACAGCATCTTTTGCATTATGACGACGTGTGATGTGTCCTACGAGGCGTTCTTCCCGAGCGGTCTTCCACGAGTGGCGACGGTCTCTTTGAGCTTCGCGCAGATCGCGCATAAAGCGGGTGGTGGTGTGTCCTTCCCGTCACGTACTCGCCTTGAAGAAGGTCTCGGTATGGATGAGCTTGCGACCACGGACACCGGCGAGTTCGTTTTTGGGTACAAGCTCGAGGTTGTGAAAACGAAGAAGTGAAAACTTCGGGGTGAGGTATGGGGCTCGTAGATGCAGCAGCCTTCGTTCGTGAAGGCAAGGACCGGGAAGCCGATGACGATCGGTACAGCTCCGATGGTCTTCAGCACCCAGGCACCGGTTTTTTCCGTACTCCTAGCAAGGCTGAGACGGCTCCACAGCGTCGGGGCGTAGGGCCGACGCGTGCTGAGTCGTCGGCGGCGCGAAAAGCTTGTACGGAGGGCCTCAGCGTGGTTGCTGCGCGCCTGCTAGAGGTTGACTCGTGGGTTCGAGACTGCGTGAAGCAAAAGAAGGCAATGGGGCTGTCGGCGGCCGACGCGAAGGATGCCTGCGTCTTCGGTCTTCCTCGTACGGGGTACGGCTTCTTCCCGTCCTTCGACACCCCGGCGCCTGCTCCTCCTCCTCCTCACCCTCCGGAGGGTGAAGGAGACGGTGAAGGAGAGCCGCCTGCTGATCCGCCTGCTGAACCAGCGGCCCCAGTGGAAAGAAAGCGGCGAGTTGAGGGGCTCAGTACGATCCCCGGAGGTCACAGTCGGTGGGGTGGGAAAGACCTGACTCCGGGTTTCGTCCCCCCGATGAAGAACGCGCGTACGGAGGCTCACTTGTGGGCCTCGGAGATGGCAGCGACGGGTCAGTACCCTGTGAGGGATCGAATTGCCTGGGAGGTTCATGCGGACCGCATGGGACTCTGGCCGGAACAATGGGAAGAAGGCTGGGACTACATCGAGCGCATCTTCAACAAGCGACGCATCGACCACGTGGTCGCGGAGCTTCGGGCAGTGTTCGAGTTTTCTGGTCAGCCTTACGGCGGCTATAACATCGCCTACCCCCGCATCGGTTTGCCGGTGATGCCGAAGTACGGACAGAATAGTGCGAGTTGGCCATGGAGAACGAAGGAGGCCGAGAAGGTCTACCAGATGGCTGAGTTGATCATCGCCGAGACCCCAGGTCTCACCATCGAAGAGCTGTACGAGCGCGCGATGGCGAAAGCAAAGGTGAGTGTCTACGAGCTGACCCCGGAAGATGATGCTCTCATGGGCATGGCCCTGGTGTGGTTGATCACCGGGAAGGAAGCCAAGCCCGAACCACCCAAGGTCGCAGTCGCACGTAACGCCTACGGGATGAAGGGGACCCAGAAGAGCCAAGGGCACTACGTGCCGGCGATGGGAGCCCCGTGAATCTCCAGCCTTTGATCAATGAGCTACGCGAGTACGCACAGAGTTCGTTCACACCGTCCGGAGCTGTAGCAGGCGCGCACTCGTATCCAGGCCCCGAACCGGGTAAAGTAGGCATGTCCGGTGGTCCGGTTTTCCCGATCAAGACGGACACCCCCGAGAAGGTGTTGCAAAAACCGGGTCACTGGAGAGAAAAGATTCGGAAGGTACGGAAATGGCGAAAGGGACACCGATAGATCTTCAGGAGGTGTATGACACCTTCGATCCTGACGCTGTTGCAAGGGCGATGGCGCAAGAAGTGGTTCTCGTGGCCATGCCCATGAGGACGTTCCAAGCCATCAACGCTGCTGCTCGATCCCGGGGTATCTCTGCAGCCGAGCTACTTAACAACGCGATCATGCCTTTCATCGCAGACATCAACACCGACAAGAAGGAGGCCGTCTAATGCCTTTCCCCGCAGGTTGGCCACCACGTCCCTCGTCTGGTCGCAGTTCCCTCCGTTTTTACGTAGCGGGTACAGTCACTGCCGCCTTCGACGCCAACGCGTACCTGTTCGTCAACGGAACTGGCGCGAATCCTTTCACCCCGCTCCCCTACGTGAAGCCGGGATCGAGTGATCCTGTCCACATCGGGAGCGGACCCATCGGCGGCGGCTTCCCCAACCCAAGTGATGTTGCTCCAGACACGCACGAGGATCCCCCCAACACTCAGCAAGCTGTTCCGAAAAACATGATCTGGGCGCAGATGATCTCCATCTACAACGTAGGTGCGGGTGTGTTGGAGTTTTCGTTCGACGGGACGAACGTGCACGGTCAGGTGCTAGCAGGCGAGCGCCGGCTCTTTCGCATGCGGTATGAGGCAGGCATCGCTCTTCGTGGTGTCGCTGCTGCTACGCCTGTGTTTCAAGTTGAGGCGTGGTGATCGCGCGAAGTGCCTCGCGTCGTGAATATCATGGATCTAGGACCCGCCATTACATCGTTGCGCAGTTCCCTGTTCAACGAAACGGACGCCAAGAAAGGCGGCGGTAGCGGTAAGCCGATCGGTTCCACGAGCACTCACAAGGATGGATCTACCTACAAGAAGACCAAGCAGGGCTGGAAGTATCTAGGCAAGGGGCAATCAGGATCTGGGGATGCGCCGAAAAGTGGGTCCAAGCAAGCACCGCCCGGGTTCGGCGGCGGGGCACGGCAGCTCAAAAAGCCGAAGGAAGGTCAACCTCCTAAGCCGGGCGAGCTAGCCCCGCTCAATCCGAATATTCCCTGGAAAGAGGTGAAGCACGAGCCTCAGTCCAGCGAGGAGAAGCACATGCGCGGAGGGAGCTACACGCCCGAGCGCAAGGCGCTGCACAAGGAGATCTTCAAGGCGTTCATGGGTCACGTGCCGTCGGTGTCGACGGGTAAGATCCCCGTCGCGGTGATGCTCATGGGAGGACCTGCCACTGGCAAGGGTAGTCTCACGAAGACGGTTCCTGACAAGACCTTTGTCAAGGTTGATGCGGATCGAATCAAGGAGATGCTCCCTGATTATCAAGAGATGGTGGCGAACGGAGACAAGAACGCCGCGAGCTACGTCCACAAGGAGAGCGGGATGCTTGCATCTCGCATGCGTGACTACGCCAAGAAGAACCGTCAGAACATGGTGCTCGATGGGACAGGGCGTTATGCCGGTAGCTATCACCATCGGATGGGTGAGCTTCAGGATGCGGGGTACCATGTGCAGCTCATGATGCCGTACGTCGACGATGTGGAGAAGGTGGTACGGCGTGCGAATCAACGCGGAGCGGAAACCGGTCGTCACGTTCCAGAGAGCTTCATCCGGCAGAATCACGATCAGATCAGCGACAACTTCATGGGGCTATCCAAAGTTGCCAACTCGGCTTTCTTGTTCGACAACAGCGGCGACAAGATGCGGATGGTCTACACCGCGTGGGATGGCGGCGAGAGTGGGGTCGACGACGAGTTCATGAAGACGTTCCGTGAGAAACACGCCAGGCGTGTTGGGCGCGGCATGCAGCAGAGTGCTGTCGAGCGGGTCGCGGCCGACTTTCGGGCTTGCGTGCACGAAGGGGAAAGCGACCTAGCTGTAGACCCTCGAGACTTGGCCAAGAAGGCGCTTGAGATCGAGCCAGAGCCGGAGAAAGAGAAGCGTTTTTCTCCCGATCAAGGCATAATCCTTCCAGAGCCCGACGACGTGGCTATCTAGGCAAGCGATGGATTTCGAGGTAAGCAACGAAGCGGCGACTATGATCGCCCAGCTACTCCGCAACGAGGATGTGGCCGAGTCTTCTGAAGTTTCTGAAGAAACTCTTTCCGAGAGCATTGCCACACTGAAGATTCACGGATCTGTCCAGCTGCGCGGCTTTGATCCAGAGTTGACCGACCGTCTGTCGTCCAACCTTCGGTTCCGCGTCGACGCCGCCAACCTTGGAAATCGAATCCGTGTCATTCTCGACATTCAAAAATAGGAGATCGCAAATGGATCGCACAACACTCGAAGAACAGCGTCGCCTTGCAGGTCTCGCTCCGCGTTACAACTACTCCCTTCGCGAGGATGCCGACACGACGCATCCTGACAGCCCCGAGGACGACGAGCCTGCGCTCGCGACCCCGAGTGTTTCTGACGAAGACCCGCCTGACGTCAATGGTGCCGGCGCTTCCAAGCACTGGGAGATGTACCGGAAGATGGAGGAGAAGGCGATGAAGCTCCATTCGGAGAACACCGATATGCTCGCGCAGATGTCCGAGATCACCGAGGTCGAGATGTCGCGGTACCAACGTTCGTCCCTTCGTCGAGCGCAGATGTCCGTCAAGGAAGCCTGCGTCGCTCAGAAGGAAGCTTTCCGTCGCATCAGCGAGTTCGGGTCGACCCTTCTCGGGAAGTGACATGGATCGCACCAATCTCGAGGATCAGCGTCGCCTCATGGGCGTAGGCCCGCGTTACGACTTCAGCGTCCTGAGTTCTGAGGTCGTAACTGAGGCTGTGGACCGCCAGGCCGCTGATCGCGCGCAGCGATCTCTGAAGGAGCTGATCTACAGCGCGAACCAAGCCGACAGCGCGTTGGCCAAGTTGATCAGAGATCCGGACAAGTTTGCTCCGCAGCTTGACAACCTGAAACAAGACTTGGTGGCGATCGAGCGACAGGTTAGGATCATCCGCCGTAAGATGGGTATCTGATGAGCGATCCTGTGAAAGATCTGGAAGACGCCAACGCTCTCGTCGAAGAGGCCGACAAGATGCGAGGTCTTGGCGATGCGGTATCGAAGGTGACCAAAGCGTTCGGCTTCCATGAATGCACGCCTTGTGCTGAGCGTCGCCGCAAGCTCAACAAGCGGTTCCCCTTCACGCGAAAGTCTAAGTGATGCAACGCCTGATCAACGAAGCACGGCGAGTGCTGATCGAGGATGCAGAGCACGAAGATGCGATGGCCACGATGCACGGAGTTGCGGCCAAGAAGCTCGACGCGGCGCTGAAAAGTGCGGGGCTGAAGAGCAGGTTCGTGGCTGGTAGTCACTGGAGCACAGGGATGCTTGTGTACTGGCCCGAGAACGATCGCGACGCGGCCTATCACGTCACGGTGTATGCGCAGCATGTGCCTCGGCCTGGCTACCAGTTCGGGATCAAGCTGCAGCCTCCCATGTTTGGGCGCAGTTCTGGTGTCGAGGACGTGATGCACGAGATGCCTTCCGCGTTTCGGGATATCCACGCGATGGTGCGCAAGTATGGCAAGACCGAGATCCATTCTGATGACCGCGTTGTGGCCGTCGGTGGTGATGTGCCTGACGACAAGGTGGAGCAGCTCATCAAGGAGCTTCCGGGTCTCATGCCGAAGATCGGAAAACTTATCGCGCGGGCGTTTAAGGAGGCAGGTTGATGCAACGCTTGATCAACGAGGCTCGTCGTGCCTTTGGCTAGGATGCTGAACACGAGCCGGCTTTTGCCGAGATGCACGCTGAGGCCGCCAAGAAGCTCGGATCGGCACTCAAGAGTGCGGGGCTGAGAGTCGAGGTATCGACGCCTTCGTGGTGGTCTACACCGGTTTCCATCTTCGTCCCCGCTGAGTCGTACAAAGGTATGTATGATATGGCGGTAACTGCGCAACACTCACCAAACGGTGGGTATGTGTTTGCTATCAGCATCATGGGCCCTATGTCGCGCAACAAAACTCCGGATGCTCTTGCACCGTTCCAGACCTGGAAGAGCAGTTGGTCTAAACTCGTCAGTCTCTTCGGGAAGTACGGCAAAGCGACTTTGCCTGTAAGGAAAGACGATCAGATTCAGTTGTGGGTAGAGGTGCCGGACGATAAGGTGGAAAAGCTCATCTCCGACGGTCCGGGGCTCATGAGGAAGGTCGCGGATGTCGTCGCGCCTCCCATCGTCGCCCTGAAGAAGTGACGTCTCGGCTCGGCATCGTGTAAGGTAGTGCCATCTACTCGGCGTCTTTCGCACGCCGGGTTACACGTTGAGTGGAGATGAAGATGGACGAACTGGCACACGCGCGGATCAACAAGCGCATCGAAGACACTTGGGAAGAGCTGGGCTGCAGGATCCGGCCAAGGACTTGGTACCTCTTCGTGAGGACGGAGCACAAGCCCTACAAGACGCACAGCGGGCTCATCTATCTGCCGCCGAAAGCGCACACATTCCACGGACCGATGGCGCACGTGGATCTCCTCAAGGGGATTGTCTGTGCGGCCGGACCGATCGCTCAGTCGAAGTCACGGATCGAGGTGGGTAGGAGGATCATCTTCAAGCGCCTGCACTTCGCGTGGTGGAAGAAGATGGAAGATGGTACTCGGTTCGGATGGATTCCTTCAGGCGATGTTCTAGGGTATCCTTACGATGACGAGGATACCGATCAGAGGTCAGAATGCATACAGCATCCCACGACAGCCAAGGCAGCCGGTTACGCTTTCTGATTGCGGAAGGTCGAGCGGCTCTTACTGAGGCTTCTCTTCTTCATGTAGTCATCGGGGGCTGGAAAGGCGCGCGCAACATTTCCAAGAAGCAGCTTCGAGGCTTCTTGACGGACTTGAAACCGTTGCGTCTCGCGGGTTTCACTTGGAATCCGCCTCGGGCGCAGATAGTTCCTAAAGATCTGGATAAGCTTCAGGCGATTATCAAGAAGCACGGTCTTCGCTCTGACGGCGTGTCGAAGGCCCCGTTTGGGATATCCTTCCCGGACCTAGCAGGAGATCCGGACCTCTACGGTAAATAAGCCGGGAAGTACGACGCGGAAGAAGACTTGTGCGTCATCTCATCGAAGAACTTCGCGGCTTGGTGGAAGTCGAAGTCCCCTTTCAAGTTGGGGACATCGTGAAGTACGGCAAATACAAAAACAAGTCGGCTCGCGTGGTGGTGTTCGGCGTCAACCATAAGGGCCAGGCCACGATCGAAGTAGAGCCTGTCCCGAAGGGTCGTAAGAAGAACAAGATCCTCGGTCTCTACAAGGTGTGGACCATGCCTGCATCTGTTCCAGAACCTGACCTCGAGCTGGAATCGGTTCAGAAGCTCCGCGAATTCGGTCCGCCTGACGGGTGGTCTGGCGGTGTTGCTGCGGTCCTCGGCCCGGACCGGCGTAAGGAGCTGCAGCGGACGTGGGATCAGCTCAGTGCGAGCGAGAAGGAAGCGGTCCGCAAAGACTTTGAAGCGAACATGGAGGCCGCGCCTGTTCGAACGCGTCGCCGAAAGGCCGGCTCAGGGCAACGCCATATGTCTCGACAGTGCCCTGCTGGAATGAACATGACGGGAGGCCGATGCGTCCGCGTCCAAGCCGGGAAGCGCGCCAAACTCCGTCGGCAGAAGAAGAAGTGGGGCCGTACGGGAGCTGCTACCAAGTCGAAGAAGAAGAGCAAGCGGCTCACGCGGCGGTTCAGCTCGTTGGATCGTGTCGGTGCTCTCATAGCCGAAGCACGATCCCTACTTGACAATTCGTAGCTACTTGTTACATTGGTGTCATGGATGACATCACGACTCGAGAGCTGATCCAGACCCGTTACGCCCGTAACCGCACGGAGCAGATCGCGGACTCCTACTATCAGGACGACGTGGCCAAGGGGTTCCGTGAGGCTGTCCCGGCTGTGGAGAGTGTTGAGGAGTCCGTGTGGGCTGCTGATGAGGCGTACCTCGCTCGCATGCGGAAGGGTCGCAGCTTCACGTTCACGCAGCTCACCAACGCGCAGGGCGTCCACGTGGACGTTTGCTTGGGCACGGCCGAGTATTGGACTGAGGTCTTGACCGACAGCATCTTCGAAGGCGAAGAGGAGACTGTGGATGAGATCCGTACTGCGACCGAAGCTGAGATCGTCGACTTCGTGATGGGCGGCGGCATCGAGGATGCGGACGACGACGACCGTGAGTTTCAGCGTGGTTGGGACGAGTACGGCGAGTGCCACGTCGCTTAACAATACTCGCCCCACATGATAGGCTGCGCAGATGGTGGCGAAGAGCAGGTCGTTCGAGGTTTGGCTCGCAGCAGAGCACCCCGAGATGAGGTGCATCGCAATTATGTACAACGAGGACTCGAAGACCTATGAAGCACTCCTCGCGAAGCGGGTAGAGGTGCCAAAGAGTGTGCGTGTCACGCTCGAAGACGAGAACAAGTTCGACGCCGATCCCAGGAAGCACCTCCTCCTACCCGGGATAGGCTGATGACGCATAGGCCATTGTGGATCGCACCTCCTTTGGAGGAGATGATCTCTAAGGAGGAGCTTGGATGCGGTCGAGCACGATGTGACGTGCGCGGAGTGCGGCGCTAAGATGTCGCCACGGTTCCACGACTGGCGACAGGGACGCGGCCGACAGCCCTTCTACGGCTGTTCGCAGTACCCGGACTGCCAAGGTCGGCACGGCGCCCACATAGACGGGAGACCCCTCGGTAAGCCCGGCAACAAGGCAACCCGCGCCACTCGTATGCGAGCCCACGCGGTCTTAGACCGCTTGTGGAAGGGCAAGGACGCTCGGATGAGTCGGACCGGGGCTTACGTGTGGATGCAGAAAGCTCTCGGATTGCTGCCGAAGGACGCACACATTGGATCTTTCGATGAGGAGCGGCGCGCCCATCTGATTTCGTCCGCACATACCATGCGGAAGACGACCTAGATTGAACCGTTTTGGAAGGCGATGAAGCGGCGTGCATCTTGTTGCGCACGCACGCCGTCGAAGCAGGAGAGACACCGTGAGTTGGTTGTTCGACCCACCGAGCTGCTCAACGCCGCACAGCGTTGACAATAACGGTTCAACCTATTACTGTTCCATAGGTGAGTAGGCTTGAGATACACGAACGCCGGCAGCTGCGCAGATGGCTCGACGATTCACTCATTGAGATGGACCTCGACGCGCTTCGTTTCGTCGCTTGTGTTGCGGCCATCCGGGTGATGGACGAGAAAGAGTTGGACGCTGTGCAGAAAGTGCTGGCTGAACGACCGAAGGGAAAAGGGACGAGCTGAATGTCTTCAACCAAGAGAGGCGGCACGCGAAGCGAGTACGGTGTGCTGTACAACAGGACGCACCACAGGTTGCGCAGCGGCTGGACTCTTCGAGAGGCGTTGCTGACTCCGAAAGGAGGTTCTCGTGTCGAGCACTAAACGAGGAGGGACTAGATCCGAGGCTGATAATTACCCAACGCCTGCTTGGTGCGTGCATCGCTTGCTCGATCACTGTCCCGAGTTGCGGGAAGGCGGTCACTGGCTCGAGCCGGCAGCAGGCAACGGGCAGATCATCAGAGCGGTGGAGACGTACGACCCCCCACCCGGCATCACGATGAAGTATCCGAAGTGGACTGCGGTCGAGCTACGGAAAGGCGAGAAGCAAACCCTCGAACAGTTCCCGAAGTCCGTCATCAAGAAGGTGGTCTGCCCGCAGGACTTCTTCGAGTACCAGACCGAGGCGACGTTCGACACGATCATCACGAACCCGCCGTTCTGGCTTGCGATGGCGTTCATCCAGAAGAGCCTCACGCTGAATACGTCGCGCGTGATCATGTTGCTGCGTCTAAACTTCGTCGGCACCGAGCTACGTCACGAGTTTTTCACGAACCACATGGCGAATCGGTGTCTCGTGCTTCCCAACCGTCCCCCGTTTACGAGGAACAAGCACGGCAAATGGGCAACCGACTCGATCGAGTACGCGTGGCTTCTTTGGGAACCTCCTGCACTGAATTCTGTTGCCAAGATGGAGATTCTTGGACTCACCTCGAAGGAAGACAGGAAGCCGGGAACACCGTGACCGTTTGGAGTGACCAACAGAACGCGATCTACGACGACATCGAGCACGAGGCGCACCACTCCGTAGTGGGCGCACGTGCCGGCGTAGGCAAGACGACTGTCATCGTCGAAGGAGTGAGTCGCGTACCCAAAGGCCACCGCCCGCTCATCGTCGCGTTCAACACATCGATCGCCAACGAGATGAAAGCGCGCGTGCCGAAGGGACCGCGCGTGCAGACGACGCACTCGTTTGGCCTACGTCAGATTCGAAGGGCTATCGGGAACGACTTCAGGATCGAGAAGAAGAAGAGCTTCATGTTGATCTC
>Ga0307379_10013760_pt1 | contig 10478 bp, 10 predicted proteins | sample UN2MG_FD_202237 | JGI IMG/M metagenome (GOLD analysis project Ga0307379, IMG submission 202237) | Soil microbial communities from Risofladan, Vaasa, Finland - UN-2 | ecosystem: Environmental > Terrestrial > Soil > Coastal area > Acid sulfate soil | place: Finland: Risofladan, Vaasa | collected... | reverse complement strand
AATCAACCAGATTATGCTTCTGCTGGAGCAGCCAGCCAAGCTTTCCACGACGGAGGCAAAGAGAGATAAGGCGATGCTGGAGTTACTATATGCCAGTGGAATGAGGGTGAGCGAGCTGGTGTCTCTGAACCTGGATGATATAAATATAGACGGTGGTGATGTGCGCTGCTTTGGTAAGGGACATAAGGAGCGGATTATTCCCATTGCTCCTCGCGCTGCCTCAACGGTAAAAGAATACTTGCAGGCAGCTCGACCTCGCTTGGCACATAACGATGCTGAGCAGGCTTTGTTCCTTAATGCTCGGGGGGAAAGACTGACGAGGCAGGGCCTCTGGCAGATATTAAAGGGTTATGCTGAATTAGCCGGGTTGGGTAAAGAGATTACTCCCCACACCTTAAGACATAGTTTTGCTACTCATATGCTAAACGGTGGGGCTGACCTGAGGTCGGTTCAGGAACTACTGGGGCACGCCAATATCTCTACTACCCAGGTTTATACCCATCTTACTACCGAACATGTCCGGCGCACTTATGAGAGGTCCCACCCCAGGGCTAAGTAGGCTAGGTATGGTTTGCAAAAGCTCCTATATGGAGGTTCCAAATGCCTGGTAAATCACGGCACGGCAAAAGGAAACATTCTTCCCAAGGTAAAAAGAAGAAAGGCAGGCGAGGCCCTCCGGGTATAGTTGCCCAGCAGCAAGCGGCTACTCAAATCGATAAGCCTGTCGCTCCTCCCGGAGTGGTTGCTCCTTCGGCAAGTGCGCCAACTCCGATGCCTGTGCTGACTGCTGTTCGGCATCCCTACATACTTGCTGAGTTACGAAGAATCGGTATTCTAGCCGGGATACTGCTGGCTATTCTTGTTGTGTTAGCCTTAGTTTTACCCTAATTTTGTCCTGGCAAGGAGTGTCCATTATGGACTTTGAAGCAGCAAGAGCCAGGTTAATCGAGCACCTTAGTAGTGAAATTAGAGATGAGCGAGTATTAGCCGCTATGGCCCGTATACCTCGGGAGCGGTTTGTGACACCAGATGAGCAGGACTTGGCCTATGAAGATATACCACTTCCTATTGGCTTAGACCAGACAATTTCACAACCTTTTATCGTTGCTCTCATGACCGAGGCGTTAGAGCTTACCGGTAGTGAAAAGGTGCTGGAGGTAGGGACCGGGAGTGGATACCAGGCAGCTATTCTGGCTGAACTAGCACGGTTAGTGATTACCGTAGAGCGTCTGCCGGCTTTGACTGAGGGAGCTAAGAGGGTATTGGATAGCCTGGGTTATACCAATGTTGTGGTGCACCTGGCTGAGAAGACTCTGGGCTGGCAGGCTGAGGTACCTTATGATGCCATAATGGTTACTGCTGGTGCTCCCAGGGTGCCGGTTGACCTTCTAGCTCAGCTAGCCATTGGTGGACGACTGGTAATTCCTATAGGCTCGCGTTATGTGCAGGAGTTATGCAAAGTGACCAAGCGCAGGAAGAAGAACATGGTTCAGAATTTAGGCGGCTGCCGTTTCGTCCCCCTTATTGATAAGAACGCCTGGGAAGAGGAATAATCTTCACCAACTTGCCCAGGTCCCCCATTGTTGTTAAATAGGCTATAAGGAGGACATTTATGCACGAGCTAGGTTTAGTAGCCCCTTACTGGGTAATCGTTTTGATATGGCTAGCCAAGGTTATACTGCTAGCTCTCATCTCCACCCTTCTGGCCTGGCTCGGAATCAGAGTACTGGATGCTCTTACCCCACGTATTCATCAGCGTCAGCGTATAGGTGAAAGCCCTGTTGCTACCGGATTATTCATCGCCGGCTTTTTCATCCTGATTGGTCTTGTCATCCACGGAGCTATTACAGCACTCACCGCGGTTACAGCCCCAATACTAGGCTACATCTTTGATTTTAGAACATGGGGCGTATTAGCTATAAGCTTCGTAATAAGCCTGCTTATCGGAATAGCATGGTTCCACATTATTGATAAGCTAACACCCAAGATACCGTTTATAAACATCAACGAAAGCCCGGTAGCAGTAGGTATCTATGTCTTTGGCTATCTCATCTTCTTTGGACTGATACTCCATGCCGCACTAACAGGACCGCTATGAAGAAAATTGGGGTTCTACTTAGCTTAATGTTGGTAATAGCAGCCGGACTAGCCGCCACCAGTTATGTGTCGGCAGCTCCATCAGCCGGTTTCACTGAGGTGGATGGTGAGATATTTGATGGCTGGGGAGTATGCAGAACCAGGGCCGACGGCGAAGACGGTTTTTACCAAGTATCTGAGGTGGCCTTTCGGCCGGTTATAGCCTTTGAGGGCTTAGGAGAAAATGCTGCTTTAGCCTATAGCCTGGGTGAGCAGATTGCCCGCGAATATCCAGACCGAGTGCAAAGGGCAGAAGCAGTATTTTGCTTTGTCCGGGATAGGGTAAGCTATACCCCTGATATAGACCAGTTTCCCTATGAAGAGTTTGCCCTGAATGCTGATGAGCTAGCCACTATTATTGACCAAGATGGGGTTGGTTATGGTGATTGTGAAGATAGTGCTGTGCTACTGGCGGTTATGTATAAAGGCGCTGGATACCGCTCAGCAATCATGGTCGGCTCCGGTCATACAGCAGCATTGGTCTACCTGCCTGACTATAAGAGGGCAACCGCAATTTTTGAATTGGAGGGTGAGCCGGGATGGGTCTGGGCTGAGGCAACAGGCAAAAACAACCCCTTGGGCTGGGCGCCCAAAGAGTTTATCAATGTCAAACTGGCTGCATATGAAATATCCGCAGAAGCAATAGCTCCAGCAAAACCATCTGCGGCACCCTCTACTGCTGTCGCCCAAACTGGTGGAGGCGCTTCGTATCAACCATTCCCATTTATAGGCATAATTGGTCTATTGTGGGTCATGTCGCTGTTTAGAAGAAGGAAGCGTGCTCGCTAGCTGTTAAAGGGGCAGGGTTCATAAACAACTCGGTTACTTGCCGTGTCTCCAAACTATGATTATAATATCAACTGGAATAAGCTAGAGAGCAGGTGATTAGATGCAGCAATACGGGCTGGAGAATATTCGCAACACTGTTTTACTCTCTCATTGTGGCGCCGGCAAAACATCGGTATCGGAAGCAATCCTACTTGCTGCTGGGGCAATTACCCGTTTGGGTAAGGTCGATGATGGCACTACAACCTCGGATTACGACCCTGATGAAGTAAAACGAAAGATTAGTATTAACCTGGCTATGCTTCCCTGTCAGTGGAAGGAGACCAAGATTAACCTTATTGATACCCCCGGTTATTCTGACTTTGTTGGTGAGGTTAAGGCAGCAATAAGGGTCAGTGAAGGGGCAGTAATTGTGGTATGTGCTGCCTCTGGCGTCGAAGTTGGCACTGAACAAGTGTGGGCATATAGTCAGGAAGCTAACCTTCCTCGTCTCATCTTTATTAATAAAATGGACCGCGAGAATGCCGACTTTTATAAAACTCTGGAGCAGATCCAGTCAAAGTTCGGTACCAAATGCATACCGTTGCAACTACCCATAGGTGCCCATAACGATTTTCAAGGGATAGTTGACCTGTTGACGATGAAAAGCTATACCGGCTCGCCTCTAAAAGAGGCGGAGATACCTTCATCACTGCGAGACCAAGCCAGTTCTTTTTGTGAAAAGCTCGTAGAAGCAGTGGCTGAAACTGACGATAGGCTTATTGAAAAGTATCTAGACGGCAAAGAACTCAGCTTGGAGGAATTAAGAAACGGATTGCGACAGGGTGTAGCCAGTGGCAAGATTGTGCCAGTTTTGGTTGGCTCAGCTATACAGAACATAGGGATTACCTCGCTATTAGATGCTATACATGGCTATCTACCATCACCTAAAGAGCAGAAGGTACTTATTGCCACTGATTCGGGTAAACAGGAGACGATTGAGCCAAGTCAGGATGCCCCGTTAGCTGCCCTAGTTTTTAAGACCAGTGCTGACCCGTATGTTGGCAAACTTACCTACTTTCGGGTTTATATCGGTGCTATTGATAGTAATTCTCAGGCGTGGAATGCGACGCGAAGTGGAGTAGAGCGTATAGGTCAGCTGTTTATTTTGAGGGGCAAGACTCAAGAGCCAGTATCTCAACTGGGGGCTGGAGACATAGGGGCAGTAGCCAAGTTAAGCTTAACCAATACCGGGGATACATTATGTAGTCAGGCTCAGCCGATGAAAATTGTTCCTAGCCTGCTCCCCAAGCCAATTTTCAGTGAGGCAGTGTATCCAAAGACCAAGGCTGATTTAGATAAGCTGGGAGCAGCATTATCCAGGCTATCAGAGGAAGACCCTACTCTTCAGATGCATAGAGATGCTGATACCGGCGAAACCATTCTATCGGGACTCGGTGAGACTCACCTGGAAGTAGCCGCCGAGAAGATGCTGCGTAAGTTTGGTGTCGGTGTGAGGTTAGAGACCCCTCGAGTTCCATATAAAGAGACCATTACTACCTCAGCTAATGCTGAGTACAAGCATAAAAAGCAGACGGGTGGGCATGGTCAATACGGGCATGTTCTCCTGGAATTGGAGCCGTTGCCCCGTGGTAGCGCTCCTGAGTTTGCTTCCAAGATAGTAGGCGGTGCTATCCCCAGAAATTATATTCCAGCCGTAGAGAAGGGAGTCAACGAGGCACTTCAGGGGGGTGTTTTAGCTGGTTACCCAGTGGTTGATATAAAGGCGACGGTATATGATGGTAGTTTTCACCCTGTAGACTCCTCAGAGATATGCTTCAAAATTGCCGGGGCCGGGGCATTTAAAAAAGGATTGTCTCAGGGACAGCCCATTTTGATTGAACCGATAATGAATATAAAAGTAACAATCCCTGAGAGCCTCACCGGTGATATTATTGGTGACCTTAATACCAAGCGAGCCAGGGTGCAGGGAATGAACCCTCAGGGAGATGTAAATGTCATAGAGGCTCAAGTACCCCTGGCCGAGATTTTGCGTTATGCTATTGACCTTAAGTCAATGACTCAGGGCAGAGGCAGCTATACTGTAGAATTCAGCCACTATGAGGAAACGCCGCCTCACATTGCTCAGAAGATTATTGCTGAAAGGCAAGCCGAGAAAGCTTGACTTTAGCCACCTAGAAGTTCCTTGACCTTTTCGGTGAGGGCGGGTAGCACCTTTTTCCAGTCGCCGACTACACCAAAATGAGCTTCCTTAAAGATATTCGCCTCAGGGTCTTTATTTATGGCTACGATATTTTTAGAGCCGGAACAGCCACTCATATGCTGGCTAGAACCAGAGAGAGCTACAGCAATGTAGAGGTCAGGGGTAACAATCTTACCGGTAAGCCCTACCTGCCATCCGTCTGGCACCCAGGCATTGTCGCAGGGAGGTCTAGTAGCCCCTACTGCCCCGTTCAGCATTTTAGCCAGCTCTTCTAATTGCTTAAAACCCTCAGCCCCGCCAATACCTCTGCCTCCGCTGACTATTGCCGCAGCGTCTTCCAGCTTTATTCCTTCTACCTCCTCAGTCACCTTTTCCAGGACTTTAGTTCTTATAGCTGACGGGTCCAAGCCAGCCTCAATAGTGATGATTTCTCCCTGCCGCGAGGTATCTCGCTCCAGGGGTGACATTGCTTTGGCTCTAACTGTGGCTATCTGTGGGTAGGTCTCACAGCTGAAGATAGCCTGAGCATTGCCTCCATAGACAGGTTTGGTTTGCCGCATTAGCTTTGAGTCGGGGTCAATTGCTAACTCAATGCAGTCCATAGAGGCGGCAGTCTCCAGCCTGAAGGCTAACCTTGGTGCCAGGTCACGCCCGATAGAGGTCTGTCCCAGAATAAGAATCTGGGGCATCACCTGTTTGACTGCCTTTTCCAGGGTTAACACATAGGAATCAGTCTGGCAGTCTTTAAGCAGTGGGTCATCAACTATATATACCTTATCGGCACCAAAGGCGACTGCTTCCTGGGCTAAACTGCTTATATCACTACCGACTAATACAGCGCATAGTTCCTGCCCCAGGTCATCAGCCAGCTTTCTTCCACAGCCTAGTAGCTCAGTGGTAATAGAGGCGAGCTTTCCTTCAGTGACCTCACTATAAATCATAACGCCTTTGTATTCAGCCATAGATTTACCTCCTTCTTAACTATGAGGGAAGGGCTTCTTTATAGTATCTTAGCCTCCCTGAGTTTCAGGGCTAGGCTAACCGCTGCCTCTTCGGGGCTGTCCTCTTCTATAATCTCACACTTGCCTTCACGAACTGGTTGGAATAGCTTAATCAGCTTAGTGCGTCGGCCAGCAGCACCAACCTGAGAAGGCTCACTCCCTATATCGGCTGGCTTCCAGATAACAGGCTCCTTCTTTTTGGCGGCCATAATTCCCCTTATGGTGGGATAGCGAGGTTCACCAAGCTCATTACTTACCGTAATCAGAGCCGGCAAGGATACCTCAATGACCTCGTAGCCATCAGCAGTTACCCGTTCTACCCTTGCCTTATCATCAGTGATGTCTATTTTCTTAGCTAGGGTTACACTAGGCAACCCTAGTATCTCGGCAATACCCGAGCCTACCTGTCCCGCATCCCAGTCAGCAGCTTGCCTACCGCAAAAGATGAGGTCATATTCACCTATTTTCTTGATAGCCATAGCTAGTGCATAGGCTGTTGACCAGCTATCACCATCAGCAAAAGCCTCGTCCTCTAACAGGATAAGCTCATCAGCACCCATGGATAGTGGCTTTTTCACCACATCCCGTAGCAGGTTGACACCTAGGCTTATAGCTGTGATTTTACCCCCTTGGGCATCCTTAATCCTTAGCGCTGCCTCTACGGCATTCTCATCAAAGGGGCTAATTACTGGCGGAACACCTGATGGTGGCACTACTTTATTGCTGGAGGGGTCAATTTTGAAGCTAACTGGTGGCGCCTCGGGGTCAATCACCTGCTTGACGCAGACAATCATATTCATTACGTCTGTGCCTCCTTACCAGTTATGGTTTGCTCTTCAACCTTGAAGTAAAACCCAATCGGATAGTCTAGCATTCGGGCAGTTCGGCGTCAAATTACTAAGAAGACTCCAGCGAAGCCAAAAGCGGGATAAGGTCCCGCAGAGTGCCGATCTCGAGGTCTGGGCTCGGCGTGTTTTGCGGCCTGGCGACCTTCTTTCTGTTTAACCAAGCGGCATACATTCCGACGCCCTTGGCTCCAGCGACATCCGAGGCAAGAGAGTCACCAACATAGAGTGTTTCCTCAGGTGTGACCTGTGCAGATTCCAACGCCTTAAGAAAGATTCCAGAGTCCGGCTTCCCTACCCCTAGCTCGCCGGATACGACGATCACATCCAAATAGGCTCCTAGACCAGTAACGTCCAGCTTCTGACGTTGAGTATCTCCGGGTCCGTTCGAAATGACCCCCAGAATAAACCTTTGATGGAGAGCGTGGAGAACCTCCTTGGCATCTGGAAACAGGCAATAGCCAGCCCTTCGTTCTTGGCTATAAAGGTCTGTCGCCTCAATTGCTAAGTGCTGAATTGGTAAACCATATACCGTGAGGGCCTTACTCCAGACCTCTAAACGTATGTCTCTACCACCAGAGCCCCCGCTGCTGGAAGCTTGAGGAACGCTACCCGAACTGGTCCACCACTCTGCGGCTACTCGGACATAGGTGGCCTCGAGTTGGGTAGGCTCGATGTGTGGGTAGCGTTTGGCTAGCGTCGCACATGTTCGAGCAACCGCCTCACGCATGCAACGGTCGTCGTCCAAAAGTGTCTCGTCTAGGTCGAAGAATACCACACGGACACGCCCGTTAATTTCCGCCATAATCCGCCTTTGGCTTCTCAAAATGTTTGCCTCAATATCTCTGACCTGGGGGAAGGGTTAGGCTTACCACCCGGTCTATGCCACTCAGGTCTGGTGTGACTTCTATCTTAGCTGAGGGGAACAAGCTGTGTAAAAAAGTGGTTACTGCTCTTCTTTGTCCCTGTCCAATCTCCAGAAGCAGGCAGCCTCTGGAATTAAGTTTACCGTTTACCTGAGTGCATAGCTGGCGTATCTTCCCTAGACCATCTCTGCCACCGTTTAGCGCCAGAGGGGGCTCGAAATCCCACGTGTTCATCCGGGGTAATTCCAATTCCCTAACATAAGGGAGATTAGCTACGATGAGGTCGACGGGCTCAGGTAGGGGGTCGAGCATATCACCCTGGAGAAGACAGATTCTATTTGCTATCCCGTGTTTTTGGCAGTTAAATAGAGCAACCTTAAGAGCAGAGGCTGATATATCCGTGGCATAGATTTTAGTTTGTGGTAGGTTTAGAGCCAGACTGATGGCGATGGCACCACAGCCAGTACCAACTTCAGCTATAGCAGGCATAGTGCGATTTTGAGCCAGCTTGAGAGCCTTTTCTACCAGTAGTTCGCTCTCCGGTCGGGGGATGAGGACGCTGCGGTCAACATAGAAATCAAACCCGTAGAACTCGCGATGTCCGGTTATATAGGCTGTGGGTTCATCGCTTAGGCGGCGTTCAATCAGATGCCAGAAGGTTTCCTCTTCTTTAGAATTTAATTCATAATCAAGGTTTAGATATAGCTGAACCCGGCTTATATTTAGCGTGTGCCTTAGCAGTAGCTCACTCTCAAGAGCAGCCTCTTCAATGTTATTGGCATCAAGGATTCCCCTGGCATGACTAAAAGTCTGTTTTAGGGTCACGCCGGTTGCCCCTCCAGTCGTTTCGTCTGGTCGTGGGTAGCCAGGGCGTCAATAAGCTCGTCAAGCTCTCCCTCCAGAATTCGAGGTAAATTATGAAGGGTTTGACCGATGCGGTGGTCAGTAACACGGTCTTGAGGGAAATTGTAGGTTCGTATCTTTTCAGCACGGTCGCCAGTGCCTACCTGAGAACGACGTTGTCTGGTTATTGCTGCTTCTTGTTTGCGCTGTTCTAACTCTAGGAGTCGAGCTCGGAGTACCGACATCGCCTTCGTCTTGTTTCTTAGTTGTGAGCGTTCATCCTGGCAGACGGTTACCACGCCTGTAGGCAGGTGGGTGATACGGACGGCAGTGGCTACCTTATTTACATTTTGCCCTCCAGCACCCCCGCTGTGAAAGATGTCAATCTTCAGGTCATCAGGATTTATAGATACCTCTACCTCATCCGCCTGAGGTAGGACAGCTACCGTAGCCGTTGAAGTATGAATTCTACCTGAAGACTCAGTGAGGGGCACTCGTTGCACCCGGTGAACTCCCCTTTCATATTTGAATCGACTGAAAGCACCTTTGCCCCTTATTTCAAATATAACCTCCTTAAAACCACCTATGCCGCTTTCGTTAATGTTAATGATGTCTGTTACCCAACTCTTGGATTGAGCATACCTACTATACATACGAAAGAGGTCAGCGGCAAATAGTCCGGCTTCATCGCCACCAGCCCCAGCCCGGATTTCCACAATAATGTCTCTTGCATCATTGACATCCTTGGGCAAGAGGGCAAGCCTCAGCTCTTGGGCGAGGTGGTCTAGCTGTGCCTCAAGGCTTTCTATCTCTTGTTTAACCAGAGTCGCCATGTCTTCATCCAGTCCACCGTTAAGCATCACCCTTGTTTCCGCTAGCGACTTGGAGACTGTTTTATATTCTCGGTATTTGGTTACCAAGCTTTCGAGGCTGGCTCTTTCACGAGCTAGTTTCTGTAATTGTTTCGGCTCAGACGTCACCTCTGGGCTAGCTATCTGTTGGTCTATTTCCAGATAACGTTTCTCTATACTTTCTAGTTGGTTTAACATGGCTCTTTATTTTTCAAAAGTGGACTTATTGACTTTCTTTCACCAGGGTTGTAACTACTGATGGGTCAGCTAGGGTGCTGGTATCGCCAAGGTCACTAGTATTACCAGCGGCAATTTTGGTTAATATCCGCCTCATAATCTTACCACTTCTGGTCTTAGGCAAAGCATCAGAAAACTGAATCTTATCTGGGCTGGCAATGGGGCCAATCTCCTTGCGAACATGAGCCACCAGTTCCTTTTTAAGGGCATCAGATTTCTCTATACCTATTTTTAGAGTGACAAAGGCATATATGCCTTGTCCTTTGATTTCATGAGGCATGCCAACAACCGCGGCCTCAGCCACTGCCTCGTGAGATACTAAGGCACTCTCAACCTCAGCCGTACCCATACGGTGCCCCGCTACATTGATAACGTCATCTATTCGCCCCATCAGCCAGTAGTAACCATCCTCATCTTGTCTGGCTCCATCACCTGTAGTATATACACCGGGATACTGAACAAAGTAGGTATTCTTGAATCTTTCTGGGTCGCCGTAGACCCGTCGCATTAAACCGGGCCAGGGTTTCTTAATCACCAGGTAGCCGCCTTCATTTACATCAGTGGGAGAGCCATCATCCCTGAGTATTGCTGGTTCTACACCAGGAAAGGGTAATGTGGCCGAGCCTGGTTTGATAGGAACAGCACCTGGTAATGGGGTAATTAGTATACCTCCAGTCTCCGTCTGCCACCAGGTATCCACAATGGGACAT
>Ga0307379_10013759_pt1 | contig 10478 bp, 16 predicted proteins | sample UN2MG_FD_202237 | JGI IMG/M metagenome (GOLD analysis project Ga0307379, IMG submission 202237) | Soil microbial communities from Risofladan, Vaasa, Finland - UN-2 | ecosystem: Environmental > Terrestrial > Soil > Coastal area > Acid sulfate soil | place: Finland: Risofladan, Vaasa | collected... | reverse complement strand
ACACTTCCGGTCAATCAGTCGAGGACTTGACCCAGGCTGGGGCCATCGGGCTCATGCGTGCCGTCGACCGGTTTGATTACTCAAAGGCGCGGCTCTCAACTTTCGCAAGATTTTGGGTCAAGGCCGAGATCACCAAACAGCTGAAGGCCGCGCCAACGGTAAAGAGAGCGGCGACCACCTCGCTCAATGTGCCGGTCACTGAAGACCAGAGCGAGATGCAAGACTTGATTGTGGCCGACCCTGCCGACCAGGACGACGTTCTGATCGAGGCCGGAGACATCGGCCACTTACGCGATCGGCTCGATGACGTCATGGACGTGACGCTCGATGACCGCGAGCGCGTCATCTTCGAAGCGCGCTGCCTATCTGACGACCCGCCGATCCTAGACGATCTCGCCAAGCAGTTCGGAGTCAGCCGCGAGCGCATCCGCCAGATTCAAGGCAGGGCACTCGTGAAGGTCGAGGAGGCCGCCAAGCAACCACCAAAGATCGGCAAGCGCCGCCGGCTCCGGTCCCACATGGCTGAATTTTACGCCTGCACCACGCCACGGCATCACCACCTCGAAGGCTGGCTTGACGCTACTCGCAAGCGATTTCCCGAGGCGACGATGCAAGACCGCATTACGGCGCATCGGGAAGCCGAGAAGCTACGGGAGGCGGTGCAATGACTGAGATGTTCTCCACCGACACCGGCGAACTGGCGGATCTCGAAGCGGCATGGGACGCGAACGTGGTTGAGCTGTCTCCGCTTCGCCGACGTTCGATTGTCCTCATACCCCTGGAGGCCGAGGACGACCCCGAAGAGGTTATCGCCGAGCTTGACGCCATCCGCGCGCGGCTCAACCGCGCCACCGACCTAATCCAGCGAAGCTTCGATCTACGCGAGCAACTGACATGGGGGGTATTCAACGCCGACACCGCCCGCGCCGCCGTGGCCGACTTCAAGCGCGCTTGCCTCGTGCATTCGCGGAGTCGGTGATGAAAGAGTGGACCGACAGACTCCCGGGGGAGCAGCAGGGCGAGACGATGAACAAGAACGTCACATATCTTCACCTCACCGACACCGGCTTAGAGATGGAGACCACATGCGCCGCCGATCTCGACGGCGTACCGGTCAAGCCTCGGCAATGGCTGACCAAGGATGCAATCCCGCACGAGAACGTGACAAACATTTCTGGAGACGGCGGACTCGGCAAGACCATCCTTGCTCTCCAACTCGGCGTGTCGTTATCAGCCAAAATTGAGTGGCTCGGTCTCGAATGCATGCAGGGGCCGTTTCTCTATATCGGCGCCGAGGATGACGCTGAGGAGATGCATCGGCGGCTCGACGAAATGCGCCTTGAGTCCGGGCTCACCTATGGCGACCTGGCCGACGTCCATTTCAAATCCTTTGCCGGCGAGGATACGCTGGTGGCCACGTTCGATCGTTCGCAGCAACGGATGATGGCCACCAAGTTGATGGCGAAGATCGAAACCAGAATCCGAGACCTTGGCGCCATTGCTTGCGTGCTGGACACTTCGGCCGATGTCTTTGGTGGCGAAGAGATCAGCCGAACACAAGTTAGGCAATTCGTCGGCATGCTCCGTGGCGTTGCCCTCCGCACGCACTCTTCAATCATTCTTCTGTCGCACCCTTCCGTTGCCGGCATGCAAAGCGGAACCGGCACGAGCGGATCGACGGCTTGGAATAACTCGGTGCGGTCGCGCCTCTATCTCTCAGCGGACGACAAGGACAAGGACGCTCGCTTTCTGCATTTCAAAAAGCTGAACTACGGCCCACGAGGCGAACCGCTACGGCTCCGCTGGCAATGCGGAATCTTCATCGTTGATGACGGTAAGGCCGCAGCCGAGTCATCGCTCGCAAATGCCGAGACGATGTTTCTCGCAACACTCGACGCCTTCACCAAGCAGGAGCGGTTTGTCAGCCCGGCACCATCGGCAAGCTATGCCCCCAAGATGTTCGCCGACGACCCGAACTGTCACGCCGACAGGAAGATGTTGGCCGCAGCGATGAACTCGCTATTCGCCAAGGGGCAGATCGAGGTCGTGAGGTTTGGGCCACCATCCCGGCCGGTGGCGCGCATCGTGAAAAAGAAGGAGACAAGGCTGTGAAGTTCGACCGCCCTTCATACCCGCTTCATACCGCCTTCATACCCGTTCAGACCAAGGGAAACCAACGTCTGAAGTCAAAGACGAGAAAGTGGCCGAGGACCGCCAAAAGGACACCTTCAGACGCCACTTCATACGCCCTTCATACCCTTCATACTGCCTGTCCACACACCCCCCATACCCCCCTAGCCCTTCAGGGGCCTTCAGGGCCTTCGCTTGAGGCTCGGCCCAGGCCTCCCTCGGGCTTCTTCTTGGTTGCCAACTTTGGAAGAGATTAGAGGCCATCAGAACCCCGCGCATGCGCCTCGCCAGGGGAGGTTTTTTTGCTCCCTCGATGAAGCTGGATTTTGGCCTGAAAGCGCCATATTTCGGGCTAACAACCTGAAAACTACAAGGCTGTAACCCTTGTATTTCCAAGCCTGTCGGCTATTTCGTCCCATAGAATGTCCAATAAAGGGCCGAAACGGGGGTCAGAAACTTGCACGCAGCTAGTGCAGACACAGACGAGGTAACGATGCCCAAACGGCGGGCCATAGCCCGCAAGAAGCCTCGTGCCCGCTCGCGCGTCGGCAACGGCAAGGCCCTTCTTGCCGGCATTGATCAACGCTCGCTTCCCTACCGCGAGTATCAGGACACCGTGGCCGACTTTGTGCACCACCTTGGCGGCGACCCTTCGGCGGTTGAGCTTGCAATTGCCGAGGAAGCTGCCGGCCTCATTGTGTGGTGCCGTCTAGCGCGCCTTGCGCTGCTCACTGGTGGCAAGTTCGACGTTGCGGCCTACACCACTGGGGTAAATGCGCTACGCCGTCTGCTCGCTGATATCGGGCAGGAGCGACGTTTGCATGACGTGATACCGCTCAAGGAGACCTTGCGGCGCATTAACGAGGCGCCTGCATGAAGCCTCACGTCACACTGCGCAAGGCGCTCACGCATGCTGACTTGCTTGGCAATGTCCTTGGTGGCGACTCTTGGCATGCATGGCGTAGCATCCTCCTGGCGGCCATGGGCGAGTCACTGACAGCCGATGAGCTTGCGACCTTCCAGAGTCTCACCGGGCGCTCTGAGCCCCCTACAGGGCTTTGTGATGAGCTCTGGTGCGTGGTTGGCCGTCGTGGCGGCAAGACCAATGCGATGGCGGGACTAGCCACCTATCTCGCTGGGCTGTGCGACTATAGCGACGTACTGGCCCCTGGTGAGCGTGGGGTTGTGCTGCTCATTGCCCCGGACGTGAGGCAGGCCAAGATTGCGCTCGATTATGCCGAGGGTGCGCTTGAGGCCACGCCTGCCATGCAGCAACTCATTGCTGGTCGGACGGCTGAGCGGCTTGATCTCACCACCGGCATCAGCCTTGAGGTTCGCTCTGCATCGTTCCGGCGCATTCGCGGCATGACGTGCGTTGCGGTATTGGCTGACGAATGCGCCTTCTGGCTGTCAGACGATAGTGCCAACCCCGACACCGAGATTTTGAACGCTGCTCGCCCTGCCCTGGCGACGACACGAGGCCCGCTGATTGCAATTAGCTCGCCCTATGCCCGGAGGGGTGCGTTGTGGGAGACGTTCAAGCGACACCATGGCCCTGATGGCGACCCGCGCATTCTGGTGGCGAAGGGCACGAGCCGGGACTTCAACCCGACGTTACCGCAAGTGGTGATCGACCGGGCGATGGAGCGCGACCCGGCCTCGGCAAGTGCGGAATATCTCGCAGAGTTTAGGACCGACATCGAGAGCTTCATCACCATCGAGGCGGTCGAGGGCTGTGTTGTGCTTGGTGTACGCGAGCGGCCCGTTGATCATCGCGCCAAGTATTTGGCCTTTGTCGATCCCAGCGGCGGCAGCAGCGACAGCTTCACCCTGGCGATCGCTCACAAGGCTGGTGAGACGGTGATCTTGGATTTGGTGCGGGAGGTACGGCCGCCATTTTCGCCCGAGGGTGTTGTCGAGGAGTTTTCGGACATTGTGCGCAAGTACCGCTGCACGAAGGTCTATGGCGATCGCTATGCGGGTGAGTGGCCTCGTGAGCAGTTCCGCAAGCATCGAGTGACTTACGAAACATGCGACCGGAGCAAGTCGGATATTTACCGTGATGCGCTGCCGTTGATCAACTCGCGTGCGGTCGAGCTTTTAGAGAATGAGCGCCTGGTTACGCAGCTTGTCGGGCTTGAGCGCCGCACGGCGCGGGGTGGACGGGACTCGATCGACCATGCACCTGGTGCGCATGATGACATTGCTAACGCGGCGATGGGTGCCTGTGTGCTTGCTGCGACAAGGCGAACCGCCCCGGATGTCGACGACATTTACTGGAAGCCGCCGAAAGTTGTCCTCGGCTATCAGAACACAAAAAATTCGGGTCGGGGCATATCGGTTCCCCGTCGGCGCAACGCCGCGTCCGATGCTGAGCTTCACACCATCAAGACGGAGAAAACCATGATTGGCGCGAGCGGGCATTTCGTCCGACCTCATGGCGGTCCTGCTGGCGATGGCAGGCAAAAATTCGCGATCTGCGCCGATGACGGCTCACCCGAGGGGAGGGTCCTGACGTTTGTCTGGGGCCTTGATGAAGCAAAGGCGGCTGCACTCAACATCGCAAACGGGGAGAGCGTCGAAGCATGAGGGCCACGGCGCACAATTATTACGGACGCGGCAAGCCACCGAGCTGCACGGCGACGAACTATTACGGCCGCCCGCCGAAGCCGAAGAACGAGGGGAGGTCCGCGATGGACAGGAAGGTTCAAGCCGAGATTGAGGGGGATGCCAAGTCCGAGGTCGCGCGCGATCTTATCGGTGACTTTGGCCACTACATTACCGAGCTCGATCCCGGCCGGTTCGGGGTGTTCGATTCGGATGGCGTCTGTCACGCAATCGTTCGCGGCAAGGAAGCCGCCAAGGCTGCGGCGATGCAATTGGCAACCGAGGGGAAGATTTCGCGATGACGAAACTTTTGGGCGGCGCACCTAAGCCACACAGACAGCGGCAACGGGGAGCGGCAATAGCCCGTCGCGAGGCGGGATGGGTGCGCGCCGCTTTTGCACCTTATGAGAACCCGCGTGCCGCCGTCGATTTGGCACTCGCGCGAGCCGTGTGGGACGCGACAAACAGAAGCCCGGAGGATGACGATGGCGAACCAGAACATCGAGATTAATCGCGATGCCGTTGAGGCGGCTATCGCCAAACTACGGAGGGAGCGCGGCGAGGCGGTTCTCGACGGCCAAAGATTCGACGACTCGAAAATAGCGCAGGCGGAAGCGGAGCTTGCCGCGTTCTCCGATGCACAAGCAGCGAGAATTGCTCGCCAACGCGAACAGGAAGCCAAGGACGCGGCGGCGAACGTCAAGGCAAAGATCAAGCGCATTGCCGAGCTTGAGCAGAAGCGCCTCGTGGCTTGGGCCGATCTTGAAGCCGCGACCCGCGCGCAACTGAAGGCCATCGGCAACGTCATCAGCTCGACGGAGAGCGAGCGCGTGTTGATGAATGACGTGACGGCGGCGGTGCCGATGGCCCTTGGCCCGTTCGAGAATGCCCATCGACTTCGGGGACGCATTGGCGAGTTTCTACACGCGGCGAAGATTAATTTCGAGGTTCCGGGCGCGGGCGGCATTTACGGGCAAGCGCCATTGCAGGATTGGCGTGAGGCCGAGCGCAAGGAACTCGGCTCGTTTATTTCAGCACTATTGGAGGAATGTGAAAATGGCGAAGACAATTGAAACTACGGCTGCGGCCGCGAAAGTGCGCGAGCCGAAACCGATCAGTCCGAAGGCGGTGAGGATTCACGACCAGACAGGGCATTGCTACCGGACGTTCGTCGTTGACGTGCCGGACGAGATCACGCTCGACGATATCGGCAACAAGCCAGAGCTTTGGAAAAACGTGCAGGCTGATCGCGTCGGCAAGGCTTTGGCCGAAGATGATCGGGTCGAGATGCGTTGGCTCGACAAGCGGGTTTATGCGGTGGTCGATTACGCGGACTCGAACGGCGTCGGCTTCATGGACATTCGCAAGGTCAGCAAACGTGACCGCGACCGCACCCCGTTTACAGACGGGCACTTCGAGGTGAAATGGACTGCTGGAGGCTGGAGCTATTTTCGAGTCCATGACGGAGTTCGCATGACTGCGGCAACTTATCCCACATGGGAAGCGACCAAGGCAGCACTGATCCGCGAGCAATACCCGGCGAAGGTGGCCTAGATGGGCAGCGAGATCATTCGGCCAGATTGGGGGCCGGGCGGCGACCGTGCGCTGGCCACGAGTTTGCCGGGCGAGACAACCGGCAACGTGGCTGCGGTTCGCGAAGCCACCGCTTCCCTCCTGCCTGCGGCGGGTGAAGATGCCTACTTGAGCGAAATGGCTGGATCAATTGGCCAGGGCATTTTTGAGCAACATGGCTGCCCCGATCCTGTGGGCTTTGAGAATGAGCTTAAGAAACTGCCGCAGCAGGATCTCGATCTTCTGGACAGCATTTTGAAACGTGCGAAGGCGGGCGACGATCATGTTGACGTGCTGCTCGCGTACGAGCGGAAGGCGACCATTCCGCAGCTCCTGCGGGCCAGGGAATGGTTCCGGCAAATGCCAGCGACGTTCCAAGAATGGTTTCGCGAAGCTAGTCCTTAAAGGCAGCGGACGATCCAGCTAATTGCAGTGGGACTTTTCCTCGAAAGACCCGAACGTACATGGCGTCGACCTATTACAGGGGGGGCTGTTCATTTACACATTCATAGGTGGTCCAACACCACTCAGGGCAATCTGAACGCACGGTCTTTATGCCCTTTCCTCTTTTGGCGCAGTATGCTCTTGCGCCTTCAAACGCGTCCTGGGTACGTGCTATCCCGTGCTGGGTTGAAATATTATCTCCGGAAATCATTTGAGGCCGAATCGGACCTGAACATCCAGATAGCGCGATCATCATGAAAACGAGTAGCGGGATAGACGCCCTAAAAAGCGCCAGCGAATATATGCCACTGCTTTCTTGCTGCGAGGCGCTCATTGGCCTACCCCCTCTCACGAGCATACCACCCTCGCACCATGTGCCCAAGGTGCATGGGCTACACGGCAACCAAGTCAGGTCAAACCATCAGGGGTATTTCGGCAGCGGATGATCCCGGCAATCGAATGGACCGTGGGAGCCATCCGGTCGGCTGCGAATGGCCTGATTGTAAAACCTACCTACCGACTCCGCTGAAAGCAGATGGGACACTGTGGCGGCGTCGATGCCGCAGTATGGATACCAAGTCTCTTTCAGCTTGATGACCATGAATGACTTCGGTGCGTCATAACAGACGCGGCGGACGAAGCTGCTTCGCGGCGTATCCGTGCATGTGAATGCCGACACATCGAGGGGGCATGGCCCGTACTTTACGCAGATGGGCTCGCCAAGGACCGGGGTCTCAGCAAGCGCTGCTGTGGACAAGAGCGCCAGAGTGATAGCAATGGCTTTCATGGCACACCCGGCTTAACGGGCTTCCACTCCCGTGCCAGTTTTTTAGCCTCGGCTACCTGCTCGGGCGTGATTAAGGCCCCGGCCTTATTACGATTGTAAAGCGTATCCTCCCGCTCCTCTGCCTCCGAGGCTGAAAACCGTGAGGCTGCGAGATCGAACCACATATGGGCCTGAACGTAGTCCTGCGGGACGCCTTCGCCGCTGGCGTACAGGCTGCCGAGATTGCTCTGGGCTCTGGCGTTTCCTTGCTCGGCGGCGAGACGATACCACTTCGCGGCTTCGCCATAGTCCTGCTGGACGCCCTGGCCGCTGTCGTACATGAAGCCAAGATTGCTCTGGGCAAAGGCATTGCCCTGCGCAGCCAGCGGTCGCCAAAGCCGCAGAGCCGTCGCATAGTCGCCGTGTTCGTAAGCTGCCCAGGCCTCCTCAAGCGGCCCCGCAACCGCTCCGCCCGTCAACATCACTGAGAGAACGAAACCTGCAAGGATGCGGCGCATGACTGCCCCCAGCCAACGAGCATATCACCCTCGCATCATGCGCCAAGGTTGTGGGTAGCTACTATTGCTCAGGGTTCGCCACGGTAGCCTTGTATGAGCGCACGCAGGTAGGCCCGCTAAGACCTAGACACGGCCTTGGCCACAGTTTCTTAGCGTTGATGCCTTGCGAACAGCTTCCATCTCGCCCTTCAGATGAGCGATCTGCGGGGCAATGTTATCGCCTGACATTGAAGAAACCGGCAGACCGAGAAAGATGATGCCTACGGTGTCGTTCGTGCGAGCGTTTGTTTGCTGCTCTGAGGCCACGGCTAGTGCGTCACTTAGGCGGGCACTTTCCTCTCCAAGCTGCTGGCAGTTCCAACTCTGATACGTGACGTGGCTGACGTATGCTGCCGCAATGCTCTCTGGTTTCTTGGCGCAACCCAATGCCGCCAACGCTAGCAAGCCAAGTAATACGATTTGGCCACGAGGCATGGCACAGCCCCCCTCACGTTTACTATGTCAGGTTGCATGTCAGGTTGCAAACGCCTCTCGATGGCTACCCCGCGTGGCAGCATCACCAATAATAGGCGTAGGCGGCTAGAGCCCATCACCCTCGCATCATGCGCCAAGGTTGTGAGGGCGCCTACCTCGAAAGATGAAGCCCCGGCGGGGAGCGCGGGGCTAGCGGGAGCGAAGCTGCTGGATTGGCGGGTGCGCGACACGTCCATGAGCTTGTGCCAATCAGCGACGCGGCCTAATCTCGACAAGGTAATAACGGGAGGGGATCACGGTGTCGCGTCGCGGTATACCTCTGACGCGCATCTGCATCGCTGCCGTCGCCTCATTGCTGGTATATACCCCCGCTGCAGGCGACTCAGTGGTCCCCGCCTTCATTGACATGTGCAAGACCGAAGTGAAGGGTGACGTGAAGGACAAGCTGGGACTTCGCAGTTTGAAGATCGACCCGGCAGGCTTCTGCGTCTGCGTGGCGCTGTCGCTTGACCGAATTGTCTCTGACAATGAGCTTGCTGCGTTGGTGGGCAAGCCACTGCCCGAGGCCTTCCTCACTAAGCTCGAGATGGCGGAGGGGCTCTGCGCGGTTTTGATAGTCGGTGCCGCCGGAAAAGACTAAGCATCGGGAAAACTGAAAGTTCCGTGCTTATCAAGCGCTTTGAGCACCTCCGTGACAAGGATTGAGGAAGGTGCTCTAATTTGTCCTTAATCTTGGGGGCAAAGCGATGCAGGTCTTCCTCACAATCGCATACATCGTCGTTGGTTTTGTGCAGTTGTTTGCGATCATGGATGGTCTTGGCTACGGACTTAACATCGGTCGCTTCTTTGCAGCAATTCTAGCTCTGTTCATCACGTATATCCCGCTTGTCGGCTCAATCGCGGGCATCTACGGCGCGGTAAATGTGTGGGACTGGAGCCTCCTACAGGCCGCCGTTCTATTCTTTTGGTACGTGCCAGTGTTTATCGTGGTGCTCTTGTTCACTGGTGCAGAGTCGCTCTTCAGCCGCAGGTAGCGATGGCGTCGTATCCAGCGCTGGAAGATTGGTTTTCAACTTCCATCCGCAGGAACCGGAAGAGTTTCATTATTGCGTCGGTGGCCCTCTTTGCGGTCATGGCCGTCGCGGCCTTCGTCATCGCCTGGTTTACTCCACCTCGGCGAGATGGACACTTTACCTGGCCATTTGTGCTTTCCTTCGCGCCTTTCGCGATCGCTTACATCATTTGCTCGTACCTGCTATCGGCTCAAAGGTTACGAGACATGGGACTGACCGGTTGGCTGACGTTGCTCTGGATACCCATTGGCACTGCCGACACCTATTTGCATGGTGCGGCGTCACTGGCAGCTTACATCGTGCTTTGTACTGTCCCCGGTACGCAAGGCACCAATCGTTACGGCCCTGATCCCTTGGAGGCAGACTGAAGCGAGTTGGCCTCCTACCCGCGCGGGACCCGCCGCGACTCGCCTCGGGCGCAGAGCGGCCCACGGCGCAAGCCCCCAAAGGAGAAGCCCCGGAGGGGAGCGCGCGGGGCTAGGTCGAGGAGGAATATAGTGCGGGTTCCTGATGTCGGCCATCAACGAGTCTTGCAGCTGGTCGCACCAAAAATCAGCATCGCCGTAGCTGCACGGCACGCTGGGCTACTTGGCTAACTCCACAGCGCCTCACTGAGCGGTGTTTTCTCTCCCCGGTAATTCCCTACCCCCGAAGTGGCTTTCGCCAGCCACGGGCGCGCTGTGAGCCAAGGCGGGAGGGTGTAGACGAGTATGGGTAGGCTTGTGGGGGAAATCTGGGAAACCTGGGCTTTTTGGCCAAAAATATAGGGTAAATGGCGGAGGGGGAGGGATTCGAACCCTCGAGACGGTTACCCGCCTACACACTTTCCAGGCGTGCGCCTTCGACCACTCGGCCACCCCTCCGTAAGGGGCCGCAACTTAAGCGGAGCGACCC
>Ga0307379_10013756_pt1 | contig 10479 bp, 9 predicted proteins | sample UN2MG_FD_202237 | JGI IMG/M metagenome (GOLD analysis project Ga0307379, IMG submission 202237) | Soil microbial communities from Risofladan, Vaasa, Finland - UN-2 | ecosystem: Environmental > Terrestrial > Soil > Coastal area > Acid sulfate soil | place: Finland: Risofladan, Vaasa | collected... | reverse complement strand
TAGCCGATATGCTTGAATACAGGTTCTGCTTCGCTAAATATTGTGCTATGGATTTATAGGTATGATGAATAATAGGAATCTTGAGCGTAGCAACGCTACCGCTTTTGACAACCACTTTGTCATGGGGATTTATTCCGCCGAAATACCCCTGATCCTTTCTGAATAATCTCAGAACGTGGTCAGGATACCATCCCCCATGTTTGAGCCATGCTCCGAGAAAGTAATTCTGCCGCGGAAAACGATACCCATCAGAGTGTGGATTTTTCAACTCCTGAATGATGAACTGCATTATTGCCTCTGTTGCCCGCTCATCGGCATCGATACTGAATATCCATGTGTTTGATGCCTTTTCAACGGCATATTGTTTCTGTTCCTTCATGCCGGTCCATGGATTAAAGAAAACTTTATCGGTAAATTTCCTGCAAATTTCAACGGTCTTATCAATACTGCCGGAATCAACTACAACAATCTCATCAGCCCATTTTACACTCTCGAGACAATCCCGGATATTGTCTTCTTCATTATGGGTTATTATCGTAATAGATATTTTTTCACGTTCCAACGCTTATCTCCGCTCGCTTTGCAAATAATCAGAAGCCCATAATTGAATAGACATTATCCTGAAAATCTCCCCTTACCCCTCTTTACCAAAAGAGGGGGATTATCCCTCTCTTTGGCAAAGGAAGGTTAGGTGGGATTTTATAAAAATAGTGTCGTCATTATTATGAGACTCTGAATAACACCACCAAAAAGCATTTTACAAAAATACATTATAGAGTTCTCTGTACGTTACACTCCTGGCGATGAGTTCTTCATGTTTTCCCACATCCCCGATCTTTCCTTTTTCGATGATCAGAATCCTGTCAGCATGCTCTATAGTCGAAAGCCTGTGAGCAATGACAATGGTCGTTCTGCCTCTCATCAGAGTGTCAAGTGCCTGCTGAACCAGCGCTTCAGAGACAGAATCGAGCGATGATGTCGCCTCGTCAAGAATCAGGATCGGTGGGTTTTTCAGGACAGCTCTTGCTATGGCTATTCGCTGGCGCTGACCGCCGGACAGCTTTAGTCCTCTGTCTCCTATGAGCGTATGATATTTTTCCGGCAATTGCTGGATAAATTCATCAGCATATGCCATTTTTGCTGCTTGAATGACTTCAGCCTCTGAAGCATCTTGTTTACCGAAAGCGATATTCTCTTTAACGGTATCGTTAAACAAAATGATATCCTGACTCACAATCCCTATCTGCTCCCTGAGGCACTGCAGTTCGATTTCATTGATATTGACCCCATCAATGGTCAATCTGCCACTCGACGACACATAAAATCTTGGTATCAAATCTGCAAGAGTCGATTTCCCGACTCCACTGCGGCCGACAATCGCAACAACCTCTCCGGAACGGATTTCCAGATTAATGTCAGATAATGCCGGGGTCATGTTTCCGGGAAAGGTAAAGGAAATATCCTCAAACCGTATCGATTCTCTGAACCTGTCTATCCTGAGATGGCCTCTTGCTTCCTGTTCCGCATTAAGTAATGTATCTATCCTTTCAAGATGTGCCCGTGACTCCTGTACCCCACTGTATGCCTCCCCGATCTTTTTTACCGGCGAAAACATCATATAAACAGCCACGATTACGGATGCAAAAACTCCCGCAGTGATTATTCCCTGAACAACCAGGGTTCCTCCATACCAGAGTACAACAGCTATTCCCAGGCCGGTTACTGCATCGATAACGAGTTTGGTAAACTCTTTGAGACGGACCACCCGCATAAATTCCCTGTAATATCTTTGGTTGTCCTCCTGAAATTTTTCCTCCATGGTCTTTTCACGATTGAATATCTTGATGATCCGCGCCCCGAAGACTGTTTCTCCAATTCTCTGTGTAAGAAACGATAGTTTTTTCTGAGTTTCTTTCCGCTTCTTTCTTATTCCTTTGCCGAATTTCCTTGTGCTGTAAGCGATGAAGGGGAGAAGAATCAGACTCATAAGAGTCAGGTCCCACCTCCTGTACATCGCCAATCCAAGGAGGAAAATTATGGTTGGCACTTCAACAATAAATGTCCGGAGGAAATCAGAAACCAGCGCATTCAGTATGTCTACGTCGTTCAATACTTTCGATATGATTACGCCTGAGGATTCCCTGTTGAAATACCCTATTGGCAAACGGAGGATATGATGATATAGCTTGTTCCTTGTTTCCCGGACTAATTTCAGGCCTGAAGACCTCAGCAGGTATGATTGAAAAAAACTCAGAAGCCCTTTTGCAGAAAAAAGAAGCACAATGATGATTGGAAGAAATGCAAGATATTCATATTTTTTCCCGACAAGAACTTCATCAAGTGCCGGTTTAACCGCCCATGCGATTGCTCCAGTGATGCCGGAGACCATAACGCCGAGTACAGTGCCGCCAAAGATTCTCGGCCAGTATGGTTTTGTAAGTTCAATAAGTTTTTTAACAACCTTCATGATTGTTCATAGTATATACAATTGCATATTGATAACAAAACGGAAGGGCTCACTAATGTTAGTAGAGGCCTTTGACCAGGGTTGCTGTGATGGAACCTATTGCCACCTTTATCTGCATCTTCACCGGGATGTGTTTCTCGTCATCCGTAAGCCATATAAATATTTCACCTTTCCCATAAAATATTCCCTCTGATTTCATTAATGGTTTCACTACAACAGTATTGATCGTGCCTGTGGGAAGGGTTATTTTTTCTTTTTTCAGGACCTGCACCTCAACATTCCAGACTTTTTTACTGTCGAAGATAGTGATATATACAGGTTTGCCGACTGAGAGTTTTAATGATCTGAGATAGTAAAAGCCTGATAAGGGGTCAAGGACCGGAGGAGTGATCTGGAAGTCCTTTCTTTCATTCTTGAGACGGTCGATGTATGTCGCCTTGCTATTGTCACAGTCAAAGATAATTTCCTTATCTCTTCTGTGTCTTCCCTCCCTGATCTTGATCCTGTATTGAGATGGCTGAAAAAAACTTTCCGGGGAATTTTTCAAGAGGGTGCTTTCCACCCGGTCATCAACAGTGTAAAAAACAGATATCCATGATGCCGATTGTGCGGTCGAAAGAATTTTTACTTTTTCTCCATCATTTCTCAATTCAAGGGATGCAGTACCGGCTTTTATTCCGGTCCATGCCAGGTCATAGATAAATTTTTCAGGCATCGCAGAAGGGGCTGAATAAGTGATCGGGAGAAAACAGGTCTGCAACATGATGACAAAAGCAATGGCGATGAGAAATAATGTTTTTAATCCTCTCTCACCCTGAACATTTATCGTTACCGTACCTGGTGGTGAGATTATTTCCGTGCCCTTATTGAAGTTCATAAGCACTCATTTTTATTTATGTTATATTAAACAATGCTTGTTATTCCAGCAATAGATTTAAAAGAAGGCAATTGCGTAAGGCTCGTTCAGGGAAGAAAAGACGCGGTTACCGTTTATTCAAATGATCCGGCGGTGACTGCAAAACGATGGGAATCCAGTGGAGCAAAACTCCTTCACATTGTTGACCTCGATGGCGCCTTCTCAGGAAATCAGAAAAACATGGATGCGATCCTGAAGATCAGGAAGTCGGTAAAGATGATGCTTCAGGTCGGTGGCGGGATACGAAACATCGGGAATCTGATAAATCTTTTTTCATCAGGTATTGACAGGGCAATTATCGGGACTGCTGCGATAGAGGATCCGGAATTTCTCGTGCAGGCTTGCAAACAATATCCGGGACGGGTCCTTATCGGTATTGATGCCAAGGATGGATTGGTAGCTATCAAGGGTTGGGAAGAAGTTACATCAATCCATGCATATGAATTGGCAAGACGACTGGAGATGGTAGGGATAGCAGGCATTATTTATACAGATATTAGACGGGACGGGATGCTCACTGGCCCTAATATAGAAGCAGTGCGCGAAATGGTTGACCATGTCAGGATTCCTGTTATCGCTTCAGGTGGTATTGCAAGCATGGAAGATATCAGGAATTTGGTACAGATTGCAAATCTCTGGGGAATGATAACCGGAAAGGCAATTTATTCAGGTGCTCTCAATCTCAAGGAAGCCATTCAATTTGTGAACAGATAGGCATGTTAGCGAAACGAATAATACCCTGCCTCGATGTAAAAGACGGACGTGTTGTGAAAGGCGTTAGTTTCTTAAATCTGCGCGACGCCGGGGACCCTGTTGAGAATGCGAAATTTTATGATGAGCAGGGTGCGGATGAGCTTGTATTTCTTGACATAACCGCTTCCCATGAAAAGAGGAAAATCATTCTGGACGTGGTCATGAAAACCGCAGAGGACGTCTTCATGCCGCTCACGGTCGGCGGGGGTATTAAGACCCTGCATGATATCAGGGACCTGCTGAACGCCGGGTGTGACAAGGTATCGATTAACACAACCGCGGTAAAAGATCCTTATTTCATCAGCAAGGCCGCAGAGCGCTTCGGCAGTCAGTGCATCGTCATCGCAATCGATGCAAAGAGAGTAAGTGCAGATATGTCACAGGCAACCGGAGAACCCTGGTTTGATGAGCCATCATTGAATGACGTCTGTCTCAAAATGCCGGACAAAATTTCCCATTTACTCAAGGAGGATGAGGAAGGAAATCTGTGGGCTCTATCAACTCACGGAGGGAGACAGATGAAGCTCATTGATGCCGTACAATGGGCAAAGAAAATGGAGGAACTCGGGGCGGGCGAGATCATGCTCACGAGCATGGATATGGACGGTACCAAGGACGGCTATGATATTGAACTGACCCGTGTGATATCTGAAACGGTTACCATACCGGTCATCGCTTCAGGTGGTGCCGGAACCCTCGATCATCTCTACGAGGCTTTCGCTCATGGCAAGGCAGATGCGGCCCTTGCGGCATCTATATTCCATTACAGGGAATTCACCATAAAGGAAGCAAAGGAATACCTGAAGGCCAGAGGAATTCCTGTCAGACTATAGCCTGTTCTCTTGTTCTTCTTTTCCCGATCCTTGTCGCATCAAGAATTTCATCACCTGCAGGTATAACACTCACGATCGATGTTTTACCGCTTTGAATGAGTTTTACTGCAATCTCGCGGACATTTTTAGCATCTGAATATCGTGCACAGAGTGCAGCAGCAAGCCTCAGCGACTCATCGGTTATCTCACCGGTAACTAATGTCATCGGGCTTCCATAGCCTTCAACTCTTAACAGGTAATCGCTGTCTGCAACCATGGACTCGATGATTGCATTTTCAGCCTTATCCCTGCCTACAATAATTTTGCACCGGGGTGAATATCTGAAGTGCCTTCCAATCCTCAAAAGATCGATATCCCTTATTGCTGGATTTGGGTCATGAGCCAACAGGTCTTTGAGCCTGAAGGCATAATTCGGTTCAGTCAGAAGACAGCCTCCTCCAGGAGAAGGATAGTCCTTCATGCCGAATTCCCCGGCAAGAGCAATCTGCGGTTTTCTCGACCTGCCGCTGAAGGCATAAAGCATTTCCCTGTCAACAATTCCTTTTCGTTCGGCGATCGTGATTCTGAGCAGTTTCGCGCTGAGAGGCCTGAGAACAGTATCAATAACACCGGCCTCCTTGTCAATGTGATAGAGCATATCTTTTCTCTGACTCATCGGCCTCTGTCCGAGCACTTCACCGGTTACCAGAAAATCAGCCCCAATCGTATCCAAGAACTGCTTGGCTTCTTTGAGCATAAGAATTCTGCAGTCAATACAGGGGTTCATATTTTTTCCATAGCCATGTTTCGGTTTTGTAACGATATTGAGCATTTCATTCCTGAGATGACGCACCGTAATCTCAAAACCCCATTTGTGTCTCAATGATTGATAACGTGTCTCGCGGAACGTGTCATCAGAAATGTCCGGGTCAAACGGGGTAATAAACCGTATTGCGCTCACCTGTATACCCTGCCTGAGCATTGTGAGGATCGCAAGCATACTGTCAAGGCCGCCTGATAAGAGTGCTACAGCTTTATGGGTTGTAGATTTTGTCATAGTGAAATGATATGAAGGAAGCTAAGAAACTTCTCTTATTTTTAATGCACGATTGGTACTCAACGATTTCCGCAATTGCTCCGGTGTCACCACTGCAGTGCCGACTTCACCGACAACGATGCCTGCTGCATGGTTTGCAAAAACAGCGGCTTCTTCCATTCTCGCCCCCGCAGCGAAAGCAAGGGTAAATGCCGCGATAACCGTATCCCCTGCTCCGGTCACATCATAGATATTTTTCGCTGCTGTGGGGATATGCACAACGGTATCGTTCCGGAAAAGGCTCATACCCTGTTCCCCCCGGGTAATCAGTACTGCGTCGCATGATAATTTCTTTAAGAGTAGTCCTCCGGCGTCCACAAGAGACTTCTCATCTTTGATGTCTATGCCTGATGCAATAGATGCCTCGTTCACATTCGGTGTAATGAGAGAAACGCGCTGATAGTAATGGAAATGGCCGACCTTCGGATCAACAGAAATAAAAAGTTTCTTCGGCCTCGCTTTGTTCAGGATTCCTCTCATAAGCTCGGCGGATACAACCCCTTTTTTATAATCAGATACGATTACTGCATCATGTCCGGATATTTCATTGCCTATATAATCGAGGACTCTCCCGAGCGTTCTCCTGTCCACACCTGTCTTGTCTTCCCGGTCGAACCGAACCACCTGCTGGTTATGGGCGATGACCCGAGTCTTGACCGTAGTAGATCGTGGCCCCCAGAAAACACCTTCGCAGTTAATCCCCTTCTCCTCCATCATCTTTTTGATGATGTCGCCGCCCCTGTCTTTGCCGGCAATACCGACAATCGTGACGTGTCCACCAAGCGATATGATATTGTGCGCGACATTTGCAGCACCCCCGAGGAGAAAGTTTTCGTGCGATACCTCAACAACAGGCACAGGGGCTTCCGGAGATATCCTGTTCACTTTGCCCCATATATACCGGTCGAGAATCAGGTCTCCGATAACAAGAATCTTTTTTTTCTTACATTCGCTCAGGATCTTGCTGTATGTCATGATTGTTTTATGGTTTAAGTTTATCAAAAAGAAGCTCTGGATAACAATAAAAAGGGCGGTTCAAAAGAACCGCCCTTAGATAAATTACTTCTTCTGAGTCTTTCTTAGAATGTGAACAGAAGACCGTGGACGACCTGGGTAACTCCCTCATCTTTGCCGCCAAAGAGCACGTTGGTGTCTTTATAGAAATCGCCGGAATCAAAATAACCGGCTTCGACAAAGTATGACAGATTCTTCGTGATTTTGTAGTTGAGTTTCATATCAACTTCCCATCCGAGATTGTCATCTACGCTCACAGATTCCCCTGTTTCTTCTGCAATAATGTCTTCCCATGCGCCTGTCTCTGAAGCCTGAAGGAGGAATCCATCAACAGACAAGCTGAGATCCTTCATCAGATTCACGTCCATACCAAGGTTGTAGTACGTGGTATTGGCAATACCGGTATTCGTGGTGTTTCCACCGACTGTTGTCGTAAGTTTTGCGAGTGCAGATGCTGTTCTGACCGTCCGCTCATAAATCTGGGTATAGTGGACGAGTCGTGCGGTCATCCCGTAATCAGGACCCTGTTGGGTCTGGAATTCTTTACAATCATCATCGAAGAGATCATCATCACCGCTACCATATGCAAATGAGGCCCTGATGTTTACAGGATCAATCATATATCCCAGTTTTGCAAATACTCCCCAGCCTTTCGGGTTGACATCTCCCTCGTCTGCTAACTGATAGTTCTCTATTTTTCCGAACTGGAAGTCAGCCTCTGCTGCATAGCTCACTCCGGCGATCATGCCTTTGGCATGGACACCGACGTTACTGAAGTTGAGCTCTTCAACGTTGGTCTGCTTATAAGAAGGCACTTCGTTACCTTCGTCATCCACTGTACCAATGTCACTGGACGGACAGTTGCCGTCGCTGTGTGTCCAAACATAATTAATACCAAACATATTGTCTTTGTCCCACTGATACGTGGCGAGCAGGACATAACCGTCGAGATCATCAGTATGACTCAGGACATCGCCTTCGTTCAGCTTCACGGTACCTGCAGCGATATGAAGTTCCTTCATAGGATCTACCCAAACAAGAATTGCATCATCGCCGAATCTCTCATTGTTGAGGAAGATCTTCTCGCCGAGGCTAAGCGGCATATGGCCGATTTTGATACCGAGAGGGATGCCCATGAGCCCTGTCCCGACGTACTGAATCCATGCCTGTCTGAGAAGGATATCCGCTTCCGGCTTGGAATCATACCCGCGTCCTTTGTCACCCCAATAGTAAATACCGCTGTTGTGGCTTCCGCTGGTTGCAGTCTCGAATTCGATCATTCCGCGGAGGCCATCAGAGACCTGAGCATCGACCATGAGGTTCACATTCGTAGTGTAGAAAGCATGCGAATCACCATCAATAGGTACTACATTGTTCCCCGATACCCCAGTGGCATTATCCAAATACCAGCCTCTGATAAGCATCTTACCGCCTAAGGTAATTTTCGTCGGGCCTTTTGCCACTACTGCCTCGTCAGCAATGTCCGGTGCGACCGCAAAGGCAGCAGCACTAAAACAAAACACAAAAAGTGCACCTACAATTACTGCCAGAAATTTCTTCACTTGTTAACCCTCCTTCTTAGATTTAAGAGTTTATAGAACTCTCAATTCCCTGAGCCGCTCACTGCGGCGATACTGCTCTCTATAAATTCTGGTCTGCTTCTGCCTATCACCTCCTCCACAAAAGATATCAGCCTTCAATGAAGGCCTCCTTCACTTTATACGTCCTAACTCATTCTCATGTCATTTTTAAAAAATCTGCGATTTTATAGCATTCATTTTGTAATTCTGTCAAGCACTCTATGCCATCTCCTGACAAAATTGTCATGTTTCACGCCCATGAAATGCAAAAATAAGACCAGAAGCAGCAGGTAAAAAACACGGCAGGAATATGTTATGAAACCCATTGAAAATACTACGAATTTTCGTATGGCCAGAAATTATCATCAATATTTCTGTGCATCAGGGAGATACTTTTTTGTATCCTTTTTACAACATGCATGTAGTCCATATGAGTCAAAAAAGCACTGTGCTGTCCCTGTGCATATTATGCATTGTGATAGAATGGTGAATGCTTGATCTGATAAAGGTCTCTTTCATCTTTGCACTGATTCTTATCCTGCTGAGAAAAAAACTGAACATCGGCATAGTGATGTCGATTGCTGCATCTGCCTTATTTCTCTTCTATCAGATGTCACCCGCTTCGATCCTGAAGACGTGCAGAGGTGCCGTTCTGAACGATGTAACCCTCAAACTCGTCGTTGCATTATCGTTTATTCGTATGTTCGAGCTGATACTCCGGGAGCATAATGTCCTCACAGAGATGATGGGCACGGTGAAGGCTGTTTTAAAAAACAGAAAATTGGTCACGGTTTCGATGCCCCTCCTGATAGGCTTGATACCATCCGTCGGCGGTGCATATTTCTCCGCGCCCATGGTGGCAGAAGCTACCCATGACATAAGCATGAGCCCGGAGGAGAAAGCATTTGTGAACTACTGGTTCAGGCACCCCTGGGAATTTATCCTGCCGCTCTATCCGGGTATTCTCCTCGCAGCAGCGATCTCAGGGGTTGAACTCCATAATCTTATTACGGCGAATCTCTCCTATGCTGTTCTTACCCTGATAACAGGTTTTTTCTTTGCAATGCATGGCCTGAAGGGTCCGGTAACCTCAGGGGAGAGACTCTCGGCAAAAGGATTATTGAGCTTTGCGCCGATTTTCACGGTCGTTGTGCTCGTGCTCCTCGTTCATGTCGAACTACATTATGCATTAATTTCTGTTGTCGTCTTCTTATTCTTTTTTTACCGTTACAATTTTAAATCCATGATTGCAGCATTCAGGCATGGCTTTGCCCTCGATGTTATCATCCTTATTCTGGGCGTCATGTTTTTCAAGGAGGCGATGGAGAATTCCGGAGCAGTCAAGAACCTGAGCCGGTTTTTCATCGAGGAGGGTATCCCTGCGTCTCCTGTCATTTTTCTTTTGCCATTCGTAACCGGGTTAATAACAGGTCTTACCCTGGGTTTTGTGGGGAGCACTTTTCCGCTTATTATCCATATCGCAGGCAATACGTCTATAGGAGCTATATCTTTCGCCTTTGCCGCCGGTTTCTTAGGTGTCCTTCTCTCTCCGGTCCATATCTGCCTTGTCCTGACGAGAGAATACTTTAAGGCTGACTTATGGGGGATGTACAAGATGATGCTGCCGGGGTGCGTCATTATTTTCGGAGTTGCAGTGATACAGTATTGGCTATTGCGTTAATCAACATTATTCATAAACCGCACGGCAGATGCGTTTTTCTTTAGCCTTTTATCACTCCCATCGGCCTTAGCCGCGCAACCTTCCTTGATATTCCCGCTTTATGCACTACATCAACAACAGCGGAAATATCTTTATATGCCTCTGACATCTCTTCTGCCAG
>Ga0307379_10013755_pt1 | contig 10479 bp, 4 predicted proteins | sample UN2MG_FD_202237 | JGI IMG/M metagenome (GOLD analysis project Ga0307379, IMG submission 202237) | Soil microbial communities from Risofladan, Vaasa, Finland - UN-2 | ecosystem: Environmental > Terrestrial > Soil > Coastal area > Acid sulfate soil | place: Finland: Risofladan, Vaasa | collected... | reverse complement strand
GGTGTTGTTTCTGTTTGACTGTTATACTGGTCATGGGAAAGCTGCTCCTTCCTTGTCTTGGTTTTTGCTATGGAGCAACTCTCCCCCATTCTTATGTTAATGTCAAGATCTGGGTAGACTTAACACCATATATCTGCTTTCACAATCGCAGAGATTCTTTAATGCTTTAGTTGTCGGTATCTATGGTGGGAGTCCAAATTGGTATGAGCTCGCTGTTCGAACTCAAGGTTCGGACTTGGGTCCATTACCTGAATACGTAGAAGGAACTCTCGGTATCCTTAGCCTTGATGGCTCTGAGAGGATTTGGGCAATTGACGGGCAACACAGAGTCGCAGGAATAAAGCAGGCTATAGAAGAGGATCCCAGAATTGGAGACGAAGAAGTCTGCGTTATCTTCGTTGCGGGTGTCACTAGTCAACATAGAGACAGCGATCCAGGTGGTTATGAAAGAACACGTCGTCTGTTTACCACCCTCAACCGCTATGCTAAGCCTGTAAACAAGACTGACATCATTGCTCTCGACGAAGATGATGTCATAGCAATCTTGACTAGACGTTTGGTCGAAGAGTATGACCTTTTTCGCAATAAGATCTCGATTGGACAAACACGTAGCATTCCGGTTGCAGATACACATAGTTTGACAACTATCGTCGTTTTATACGATGTAATAGATATTTATCTTAGAGACAAAGGAGCGAAGAGGTGGAAACAATTCAAGACTATTCGTCCATCTGATAATGTGATAGATAGTTTCTACAACAAGTCAATTGAGTTCTGGCACATTCTGACCGAGTATTTCTCCCCCTTGCAAGAGTTTGAAGATAGCGAACCGTCAGACAAAGTTGCAGGTAAGTACAGGCATAATCAGGGCGGACATCTTCTCTTCAGACCTGTAGGACTGCTCACAATTGTGAGAGTCTTGCGTCACTTGGTAGATAATGGGGTTCAGTTGACCCAAGCGGTCCGTTTAGTAAGCCAGGTGCCAATGGAGATATCTGCTGCTCCTTGGGCTGAGTTGCTGTGGGATACTGCAAATAGGCGAATGATCACTGCTCCAGAGAATCAAAAAGTTGCAAGGTGGCTACTTTTCTACAGCGTTGGGGGTGACCTTGGAAGGCTAGGAACTAACCTGGATGGGTTGAGACAAGAATACGCTGGCATATTGAATCGTGATCCAATTGAGGTAGAGATTGCTCGCTACAGTTGAAGTTTGCTATATGGAAGAGGCTGGTTGGAGAATTCTGGAGGAACAATGCCTGTCTTTGCCCCCGACTCTTTTGTGTCCTATCTCAACCGTTACACCACTGCCTCACCCGAGCACGAGGCGGCCTTCGACGAGTTCATCTCCCAGAATGCTCCGCCGTCGGGCGTGAGGCTGCGCCTGGAGACAAAGACCGAACAGTTCGTCCGCTCGCAATTTCAGCGCGAGCGTCCGCCATCCATCATCCTCACCGGTAACGCCGGCGACGGCAAGACCTACCTCTGCCGCCAGATCATTGAGTCCTTCACCAGTCAACCCGTTGCCGACTGGGGCGATCACACTGACTGGCCCATCAAGCGTGATAAACTGACGCTACGGGTGCTCAAAGACCTTTCAGAGATGGGCAGTGAGGCTGGAGTATCCGTGTTGCGCGATCTGGCGATAGAACTAGCAAAGGAACAACCCGCGACTGTATTCCTCATCGCCGCCAACGAGGGGCGCCTGCGTGATCTCCTGGGACGTGAGGACCTGTCCGACCTGCGCCAGCGGGTAGAAACTCAATTGGCGCACGGCCCCGACCTGGATGGCTCGGTGCTCATCGTACTCAACCTCAACCGCGTCACCACTTCGTCTTACGTCCTGCCAGCCCTGCGCTGGCTCACCGATAATGCACACTGGCGTGACTGTGCCGGTTGTCCAACCTTGACCGCATGCCCCACCCACTTTAACCGTGATCGCCTGGCCGACCCGGCCATTGCTGACCGGCTCTGGTTACTCTACCAGATTCTGGAACACCTGGACATCCACGTCACTATTCGCGATATGCTCATCCACCTGGCCTATACCCTCACCAGTGGGTTGACTTGTGAGGGGATTGCGGCCGATGCTCGTCGCCTGGGTTGGGACGCTCATCAGCATGTGTATTATGAAAACGTTTGGGGTACATACGCCGACGAGACCTTTCGCCACAAAGTGGTAATGCTCCAGGCTCTCCACCGTCTGAACGTTGGTGAACATTCGCTGTTCGAGATTGACGATTTTATCGTCAACGGATGCCCCGACAATGCCGAGGCGCAGGCCGAATACCAGCGGTTGTTCGCCCCCGCTGTGGATTTGGGCAACCGGCGTTTCGCCCAGGATCGAGACCTCTACCTACGCGGCGGAGCAACTTCGCCCCGACCCGACGAGGAGCATCCTTTCCTCTATTGGTTGCCTCATTGTCGGCGTAAGCTGTTCTTTGAGTGGCAGAACACTACGCAGGCCAACCGTTTGGTGCCTCTTCTATTTCTGCCCCAGTACCTGCAACTGCTAGAGGGGGACCCTGGTATCCGCGACCGGATACTACGTACACTGGTACTGGGTCTCAATCGTGCCTTCTCTGGGCTGTATATCACTGATGCTGAGCACCTCTATGTCACCTCGCAGTACGCTCGCACCGCGGAACAGCCGGTGCCCATCGTGTGGGTCAAAGTGCCGGTGGATTACATTGACCTCGCGGTGCGAGATGCCCAGATCGAAGCCTACGACTGCGACCGGCGCGACTTGTGGATAGAGATCCCCCCGCCGCCGCGTGTGGACAGTCACCCGGTGCCTTGGCAACTGAATTTGCTACGCTTCGAGTACTTGATGCGCCTGGCCGAAGGTGGTACCTTCAACATCCTGGCTGAAGAATGTGCGTTGGCGATCCGCCAGTTGAAAGACGAATTGCTGGCGCGCTTTGCCCGGGACGACGACACAAGGCATATCGCCTTTTTCGCCGCCGACCGTAACCGCTATGTGCTGAGAGACCTCTGGCTGGATGAAGCGGGAAAGATACGGGTGTAGAGTTATGAGCGATGGAATGTTATACTACGGACACAAGGACGAGGACGACTATCCCCTGGCAGCCTGGATGTGGGGACACCGGCTGCGGGTAGGACAGCACTGGATGGAATACCTGCTAGAGTTTCTCAATGTACTGGCCGGCTTTGACTATCGGCTGGGGCAGGGGCTGGATGGCAACGAGGGTCAGACCGATTACCTGAGCACCTACCGGCTCTTTACCCGTCTGGGATTGCGCCGCTTTGTGTTTTACGATGAGCGGGAAAAGACTCGCCACCCCTTTGACGACCGCGCGCGGGTGCAGCTATGGCAGACATTGCGCGAAGAAGTCCTGTGTGATCTCCACAATGACGAAGAGGCCCTAACTCTGGTCCGTAGTTTACTGCGTGCCTTTTCAGCCGTGGAGGAACAACGCTCGTGGTACGCCAAGTCCCTCTTTCCGGCTCACCACAATCTGCTTTTCTGGGAAGCCTTGCGCAGAGGAGCGACCAAGTATCGGGGAAAGCATGTGCCCGATGGCACACCGCCACGGATGCTTGACGAGGAAATCTCGTTTACCGAACGCAACTTCTTCGCCAGGGGCGGCGAGGTGTACTACCTGATTCTATCTGCTAGCACAGAAAATGCCCCAGAGCGCCGCGCCTTCATCGCTGGGCGCTTGCAGACGCTGCTCAATGACCATAATCAGGCATTAGGTGTGCTGGCCGAGGTGATTGACCAGACCTGGTCTAACCTGCGGGGCGACGATGGTAGTGAGGAGCCAGGCGGCACGCTGGGCTGGATTCCCGATCCGGCCTGCCCACTCTACGCCTGCATCGCCGAAGATGTGGCGACTTTCTTGCAGCACGACCTGGACCCATTGGAGAGTTTGGACCTATTGGCCCACCTGGTGGGACTGCACCTGGTTCAGTACATCTATCACCGCGCCCACCCCGAGGCCGGGCCAGAGCGCCATGCCAGCAGCCAGTGCCTGGATGCCTGCCGACCATCGCTGCTGGTTGACGCGCTGGACGGACAGAGCGGAGGCGTGATCCACAATCTGTCAGCGGCGTTGTTCCGCGAGCAGGAATGTCGTCAGGTACAAAAAGGCGTCGCTTACGTGCAAGGGCAGGTGGCAACCTGGGTCACTGAGATGAGTGGGGACCCCAATTGGGCCGAGAACCTGATCGCCCGCGCTGAGACATTCTTTGGCGTCGGGCGGCTGCACAGCCGCACCCGCCAGCCCTATCAACGCCAGGCGGACCGCTTGATGACGCGCTGGACGTCCGGCGAGTTGGACGTGACCGGCTTCGTTGAGGCGTATGCTGCTATTCTGTCCGATCTGCTTATGGGCGACTTCCACAAGAACTTCTTGGGCGTCCACCGCAAACTCGCCAAGTCCGTAGGGCTGGTGTCGCCACGCAAGGGGCCGGGCGGGCGATTCGTGCTGGGCGACAACCTGCTCAAGACGTTGGTGCTGGCCAACCTGCTACCCGGTGCGCAGATGACCTTTGGTGACTTTTTGGAACGGTTGTATGAGCGATATGGCTTCATTGTCGGTCCGGGGGAAGCGCGTGTGTCAGGCCTGTTTGATCGCCAACGGATCAACGCCGAATACTACGACCGCAACCGTGCCGCGCTGCTGGAGAAGATGAAGCATGCCGGGCTGGTGGTGGAATATTCGGACGCGACGGCATTGGTCGTCAGCGACAGAGTTGCTTGAGCGAGAGATGCTTGGCTGACTGTGCTGTATATCGCTACCGCTCCAGCAACATTCGAATGGCGTATGAACAATTCGAGGCGATGACAAATGGTTGCATTGAGCGTTTGTCTTGAGAAAGCGTTGAGATGCCAGTCTCGCATTTCTTGCGAGAAGCTAAGCGATAATCCTGTTACCACCGCTCTGCATTCTTTCCTTACTGCCCAACTCCAAATCGGCGGCTCTGCCCGCCGCTTTTTCCGCTTGGACGGCTTCGACGACGACGTCTATCGCGAGCTGCTGGCCCACCTGCAAGCCGATGGCAACACCCTGGCCGGGCAGCCGCTCTGGGTACACACTACCGCGCCTATCCCTGGCTACGAGGTGTATGCTCTGGAAGAGGACAAGTCCGCCACCTGGTATCGCAACCACGTCCCTCCTGGGTGTGCTCTGGTGCTCATCTTCAACCGCCGCACCAGCGATGCGCAAAGCCTGAAGGACATCTACCCCATCACCGAAACCCTGCTCACCATCGAGGGGTTGGAACACCTCATCAGGGCAGCGTTTCAGCGTTATCAGCCCACCGCCGCGCAGGTGCAGATTCTCAAGAGCTTTATCGCCCGGCTACGACGGAACCTCTTTATGCCCCAATTGCGCGACCTGGCGGAATTCCTGGACACAGTAGATGAGCTACTGGCAGGAGGCACCGTCGGCGCGGTCGAAGAGGCCATTGCCCAGGCCTTGCCGCACCTGGGTCTGTTCCACTGCGACGAGTTGTCTGGAACGCTAAATACCCCGCGCGGCGATCACCTGCTGCGCGACCTCTACCGTGCTGCCCGGCTAGGGAGCGAGATCCTGGAGGAGCGCCAGCAGGCTGACTTTCTAAATCGTCTGGACGAAGCCGAGTTCGACGACGAGAGCGCATTTGGCGGCCTCAGCCCGGACGAAAAGCGCGCCCTCCTGCGAACCTTTCTCACAGAGGTCATCACCGACCGCACCGCATTGCTGCGCATCCTGCAACTGGATTGGCGCGAGGTCAGCCCGGTGCTCTTCAAGAAGACCCGCAAGACACGCTCCGAGCAACTCCAGGAGTTGGGTCGGGCACTTGCCTCCGCTCTGGAGCAGCAGCGCATCGAGCCGGCCGACCTGCCCGAGTGCGGCGAGGATGTGCTGCAAGACCTGGCCGACGGCCGCGAGCCAGACGCCGAGTCGCTGGACCGGCTGGTAGCCGATTATCGGGATGAGCTGGGCAAGGGATTGAGTAACAAACTGCGCCGGCTCAGCGGGGCAAAATCCCGTTCGCACCCCGACCTGATCGCCGGCCTGACCGCGCTGGCAGTCGAGTTGCTGGGACCATTGCGGGATGAGATTCGGTTGGGAACGCGGCTGTGCGTGACCTTTGATGCCGGCCGTCTGAGTGAAGTAGGACGAAAGGAGGCCGAAGCCCTGGCCGCTTTCCGCACGCTGTACGGCGGCATTGAGACGGCCTTGTCGTCTGTGACCTGGGAACTGGGAGCGCTATGGGAGCTGGCTGCACATTACTCCGACTGGCAAATGGAAGCCGAGGACGAGCAAACGCGAGAAAAGGTCAGCAAAGCCGAGTTGCCTCTTCGCGTCGCCGTGCAAGATGCGCATGGAAATGACCTGGCGCACGCCAATCTGATCTGGCAATATCGTTCTGACAGCCCGGCCGCGGCCACGTTGGAGAACTTGTCAGCCGAGTGGGAGCACCTCAACCAACAAGCAGCCCTGGGCCCCTTGTTCGCTGGCGGTGAGGTGATGTTGCCCATCCCCCTGTACAACACCTGTTCCGATCCTGACGACATCGGCGACCTGGATCTCCACCGTCCCCGCCATTCGCTAGGCATATGGTATGAAAAGTCCGGCGACCTGCGCCAGGCGCTCCGCGACCAATTGGAGCGTCGTACTCAACCTGCGGCTTGGAGCGCCGTGGAGCAGGTATTGACCGACCTGGAGCGGGCCTGGGGGCGTTTTGTGGGCACAGCCTCAACCCAAGGTGTGCTGGCCGCCGATGTGACAGGGCTGTTGACCGCCTACGATGCTTTCTTGTCTACTGCTGCCGAGCACTGGCGGAGCGGCCAGGAGGCGGCCTATGGCTATCGCGTCCTGACACAAGCGTGGATCGTCGGCACGGCGACCTTTGAGGAGTGGGCGGTTGTGCCCTTTGTGCATCCATTCAAGTTGCACTGGTGGTGCGAACGTGCCCGTCGTTTTAACGAGTTCCTGTCCGGTCTTCTGGACCCTGAACAGCCGGTCACGATTGTAGATGAAGTACGCTTTCGCCGCGAACTGGCAGCCACTTTCGGATCTGCCGACTTCCCCGCTGTCCTGGCGCTCCCCCGGCGTGATGGCTGGCCGGATCTCTTCTTGCCTATGGACGAGGCTGACGGCTACGAGTTGTACCGCCGGGCTTCGGTGGCAGGGATAGCCTATGGGCTGGACACGGACCTGGTCTCCGAGGCCGAGAGCGATATAGTGGCGCAACGTGCAACCGACGTGCTGGCCAACGTCGTCCAGGATTACATTGAGACCTACCCCTTTGTCCGCGACGGGGTGGAGATTTATCTGATGCAATGCCGCAACGGGGCCTTGCCCGGGTTGCTGGTCGAACGGCTGGCCCAATTGAGTGGCCGCCGCCACTGGATGGTGCGTGTCTCAGCGGTCGTCCATACCACTGACCGGGGCGCGCCGATCTTCCAGCGGGTCACCGAGTGGCTCAAGTCACACGAGGCGTTTGCCGAGCGTCCGGCCGGCGCTTACTTTCCGCCGGTCACGCTCAAAGTGCTCGAATGCTCTTACGATGATCTGTTTCGCCAGGTTGAAGACACCGACATCGTTATCCTGCCCGATGTGTTGGCGGAAAAAGGCCACCGGGTCCAAGGCGACCTGTCTAGCGAGCATCAGGCGGACGTACCACTTTCCGGCTATCTGCCCGTCTACCGGCCCCAGCAAGAACCTTTCGAGCGGGGTGAGTACAGTCGTGCGGTGCTCCTCAATCCTTTACCCCAGCCGACCGTAGTGCGCCATTTCTACAACGCCCAATGGGCAGCCAAAGAACGCCGTCTCATCTTACCTGAACAAACGGCCGAGTTCCGCCAGGTTTTCTCGTTGCAGGACTGGGAACCTGAACTGATCGAACTGCACCGTCGTTTCAACTGGGTCACCTGCTATGACACAGCAGTGGACCGCTTCTTGTTGGAAGACACCTTCCCTGAGACGGTTCAGGTCATCCGTTACTCGTTAGGTTTGGGCGTCAAACGACGGCATAACCTGACGGTCTCCTCGTCGTACCGGGCTCAAGACGTAGTAGTGCGCCGCCTGACCACTCGCCTCACCGAGTTGTTGCCGGGTACGCCCAATGATTTTCGGCAGGCAGTGGCGCGTTGCCTGGTGGATGAGGCCAAACAGATCTCCGGCGACATTGTGCTCCGTGCCGCTGGTCCTGGTGTTTATCTCAATGAACTTATTGGCTTGGTCGTCGCCAAGCATCTGACCGAACGGCGTTACCTGTCCGAACATCCTGGCGCTCTTACCGCCTGGATCTACCTGGACGACTTTGCCCACTGGTTCGATCACAAAATGCCCGATCTACTCTTTGTTGCCATCCCGCCGGAGGCGGATGGGGAATTGCCACTGCACGCGGAAGTTGTGGAAACCAAATGCGTTGGCCAGGCCAATTTCGCCGCCGAAGCAGTCGCTGCTCAACGTCAAGTGATGCAGGGCGTCAACCGGTTGGCCCCGGCCTGGGCTCCCGGCGCACGGCATCTTGACGCGACTTACTGGTACGACCAGCTTTATCGGGCCGTGGTCGGCAATCTGGCTGTGGAACGTGACCGGATGCACTTGTGGCAGGCCTTCCGCCACCGCCTGCCCGATGGCAACTTCACTCTGGACCTGAGCGGTCACAGCTGGGTGTTCTGTTACGATGGCTCTGGAGCTGTTACCTTTGGCCAGACCCACGAAGACGGACAGTCTGAGTTCGTTGCTCCTGATGCTGCCGGATGCTCCCTGATCTATCATCACTACGGACGGGCAGGTCTGCGACAAGTCCTGCGCAAACTGGTCGAGGAGAATTGGCAGATTCAGGCCCCGCCAGACACCTGGTCACCCACTCACGATGAAGCACCATTGCCTCCATCTGAACCGGCACCACCAGCCGTTGCACTGCCTCCCCTCATTGGTGTGCCCCTTGCAGTGGCATCCCAACCACTGTCCATTCAGATGGGCCCATCTGGGCCGATCTCCGGTTTGGACCCGGAGTGGAAACAGACCAAGGCCCGTGATCTGGAGCGTGTGCTGCGTCAATATGGGATTCAGGTCTACCCGGTGGACCCAGAACTGGCCGACGTTGGGCCAAGCATAGTCCGCTTCAAGGTGCGCCTGCGGCCGGGCGAACAATTAAGCAAACTTCAGCGCACTGCCGACGACCTGGCTCGTGAGTTGGCACTGACCAGTGTGCCCATCATTGATAATGTCTTGGGCACCCGTTACGTGGGTATAGATTTGCCGCGGCCGGAACCAGAGATATTATCCCTGTTGCCAGCCCTGGCCGAATTGCCGGAAGCCAAGCCCGATTCATTGTTGTTCCTGATCGGCAAGACACCAGATGGGCGCACGGTCACCGGTGATCTGGCGTCAGCATCATCATCACACTTGTTGGTGGCTGGTTCAACCGGGTCGGGCAAGACGATGTTCCTGTACTCTTTGCTGGTCAGCCTGCTACACAGCTCTGACCCCGGCATACTATCACTGTTATTGATTGATCCCAAGCAAACAGATTTTGTTTACTTCGAGGGCTTGCCTCACCTGATAGGTGGACGGGTTGTCATCGAGGCTGAGGAAGCAGTTGCACAACTTGAGCAGTTGATGGCTGAGGAGTTGCCCATGCGCACTGAACGACTGCGTCAAGCCCGTTGTCGCGATATTTACGCTTATAACCAGCAGAACCCTAATGCGCCGATGCGCTCGTTGATAGTGGCCATAGACGAGTACGCCGAACTGCTAGACATCATAGGACGCACCCAAAGGAACGATTTTGAAAGCGGCCTGCGTCGCCTGGCCCAACGGGCACGTAACGTGGGCATTCACCTGGTCATTGCTACCCAACGTCCCAGTGCTGACATTGTAACCTCCAGCCTCAAAGCCAACCTGCCGGCACGTGTCGCCTTCCGGCTGCCTTCCCACCACGATTCGATGACCATTCTTGACCAACCGGGTGCGGAGAACCTACTTGGGAAGGGGGATATGCTATTCCTGAATGAGGGACAGATTGAACGATTGCAGGGCTTCTTCATAGCCCCGGATGACTTGGACGTTTTCATACGCTCGTTGGCATCGCGATAGGATTATACAGGTCTCTGGACGAAATCGTCGTTCAGATACATGGATTTGGCACATCTGGCTGTGTGGAATCTCTGCTCACAAGTTCGTAGCCAAAACTCTTGACAGCGGCAATATGGCCCCGTATAATGATGGTGCTTTTCGATTCCACTTCCATCCGCGCGCGTACGGTCGAGCCACAAGCGAAGCAACGCTCCCCTCTGCATCGCAAAACATGAATGGCGTAACCGGCTGGCCGGGGTCGCAGAAGGTGAGATGCGGCGCCGGCTGGAAGTGGCTAAGCAGGCCGGCCGAGCGCGTCCACGATGGCCTTCTCCGGTTCCGCCATCATCACCCGGCTGCCGCAGGCGTCTACCTGGACCGCGCCGAAGAACTTGCAGGCTGGCCGGTACGTCTTGCCGCGCACGTCGAACACCCG
>Ga0307379_10013752_pt1 | contig 10481 bp, 22 predicted proteins | sample UN2MG_FD_202237 | JGI IMG/M metagenome (GOLD analysis project Ga0307379, IMG submission 202237) | Soil microbial communities from Risofladan, Vaasa, Finland - UN-2 | ecosystem: Environmental > Terrestrial > Soil > Coastal area > Acid sulfate soil | place: Finland: Risofladan, Vaasa | collected... | reverse complement strand
ATCTTGGAGACGCTCAAGAAGAACCGCACGCTGCACGCTACCGTGGTGAAGGAAGCGCGCGAGGGTTTTGTGGACAAGGCGGAGGCTGCGCTCAAGAAACGTCTCGCCGATGTGCGCGAGGGAAAGATTCGTCACCTGACCTTCTCCCTCAAGCCGCCGCAGGACCACACCAACGTCTACGACACAGCGATTCAGATGTTGGAGCTGCACGCAGCGACGACCGAAACCATCGACCTCGACAACTCGCAGGTCCGCACGCTCGTGATGGACAAGTGGGACTGGACTCAGGAGTTCTGGGCCAGCAACAAGGCGTACTCCGGTACCGCCAAAGACTACGCCGACGAACACGGGTACTAGGCAATGGGCCGAGAGATCAAACGCGTCGCGCTCGACTTCGATGGGAAGCGCAACGAGACGTGGAAAGGGTTTCTCAACCCGCACCACAAACCCTGTCCACTGAACGACACCGAATGCATGGCGGGGTCAACCACTGGGCGCGCGTGGTTAGAGAACATTCTGCGCTTCCTCGCGCTGGCTGGCGAAGAGGGACTCGGACCTCGAAACCCTCGCGCCACCTATCCACATCCGTACCTCGCAGAGTTTCCACAGGCAGTGACGACGCGGGGGAAGTTCGACATGACGGGCAACGACGTGCGCCAGTACCGCTGTATCGAAAGGCCACGAGTGCTTCCGCCCTCACGCGACCTGTACGAGCTTGTCGCGAAGCTCACCGAGAGCGAAACGGGACGGCTCGGTATCGGAGGCATGAATGTGTGGAGACTCGAACAAAAACTCTTCGAGCTTGCAGGCGTCGATGCCGATACATGGGGCGTCTGTCCCGTCTGCAAGGGCGAAGGCGTCGACCCGGAGGCCAAGGAGGCGTACGAGGCATGGGAGCCATACGAGCCGCCTGAAGGACCGGGATGGCAGGTCTGGGAGACCGTCTCCGAAGGCTCGCCCGTCTCGCCCGTCTTCGCTACCGGCGAAGAGCTGATTGAGTGGCTCGTCCAACCCGAAGGAACCGACGAAGCGTGGGCTCGACGCGGTACGTACGGAACCGGAGAGCCCTACTGCTACTCCGAACAGGGTCATTCGCGTGAAGCGGCTGTAGCCTTCGTGAAGGGATCTGGTTGGGTCCCGTCCGGCGTCATCCAACACAACCCCGATGGCACCGTCGAACACTTCAAAGGAATCGAGTCGGCCGTCCTGCAAAGCCAATCCGATCCTTGACAATCTCGTGACCACATACTAGGTTGGGAGGAACAAACCGGGAACCGCGAAAGCAGGTACAATACTCCGGCAACGGGCCGTCAGAGACCTACCCCCCCCAGGTCTGATAGCCCGTTGCCCTTTTTCCTATTGGCTAGTACGTACTAAGAGAAGGGGAGTACGAAGTGGCTCGAAAGAACAGCAAGAAGCGGAAGCGAAAGAACCCGGAGGAGCTGGACAAAGCGCGCTCAGAGCTACTCCGCGAACAACCGAATATCCTTTCTTCCGCGTGGGAAGCGGGCAAAACACCCGGCTCCTTCGCACAGGAGGAGTGGCACTCCGAACACCGTTTTCCTTCGCTCCAAGAGGTGGCGAGTGGGGACCGCATGGCGGGCGCCTCTTTGCCCCTCAATGCCTTCGGTCCTGCCCCCGGGACGCAGGCGCGCATGAAGCCCGAAGAACGCTCTGTGCAGGCGTACATGGCGTGTATGGCCGACGTGTATCACGCGACCCGCAAACAGGAAGCCACCAAGGAACAGCGTGGTCAGGCGAGCATGGTTTGGTCCGAGTTACAGCGTGCGCGCATCTTCCATATCGAACCGTCGACATACACCGCGCTGCACATCGAATCCGACCGCCACACCACCGAGGAAGCGGGGTTGGACTACAGGCCAACGGGAGTGGAGCAGACTGTCACCAAGGAAGAATCTCAGCATCATTTACATCGTGTTTCGCGAGCGTCGAGACGGCTTGGCTACCCCGATAAGATGAGCTTCCCGACGATGTTTATCGGCTATGGCGAGGGCTGCCCTCTGAGCCCCACGACCGCGCTCTACAAAGCGCCGTCGAGTCTTCGAGACAACCTCGCGGGCTTGCGCGTACGTGGACACTTGATGACCCTCGATGGGTTTGTTGTAGAGTTTTTGATGGGGGTGACGACGAGTGGGCAGGGGCTCACGTGGTTCGACATCATCCGTCACGAAGCATCGTGGCAATACTCGATGGACCTGACGCCGTGGATTCTCACCGGCATCATCAAGATCATCAACGACCACCGCACGTTTGTCGTCGAAACAAACCTCCCCACCGACATGCGCAAAGAGTTCAAGCGCAACCGCAAAGGCATGGGACTCGACGGCAAGGGCAAGAAGCGTGGACACGTCCCCCCGCCCTACTACACGCTACGCATCCACTCGAAAGTCATTCAAGAGCAGGTCAAGAAAGCATTCCCGCACCCACGCGCGCCCGCGAGCTATCGAACGGATGTGCGAGGGCACGAGCGTTGTCGTATCAAGCGGGGACCGATGCCAATCGATGCGGAACTCGCCGCGAAGCTCAAAAAGCGCGACTACAAACTCTACACGACCAACGAACTCGACGCCGAAACCTATCGGCGCCTGAGCGAAAGGAACATGGCGTACAAGCGAGCCGACGAATGGATGGCAATAAAAGTTTCGTGGGTCAACGATTACATGTCCAACAACGATGCATCGCTCCCATACGTTCCAGCAGTTAGGAAACTGAGTGACGTAAGCGTGAAGCCTCAGAGGACTCCAACAGGGTCGTGGGCCGACAACCCGGGAAGTTGACATGCTACGATTGGTACGTGGGACACGACGACCTGACCCCGATCACCTGTCTCGTCTGCGACGGCAAGTACCTCGATCTGCAACCGTCGTCTTCGGTCCGCGGAGTATTCACCTATCAGCGATGTCGCTGGTGCACGATGGGCGCGATGTCGGGAGAACAAGTAGTGTCCTGGAAGCTCTGGGCAAAGAAGCATCGGACCAGCGGGACGTACTCCTTCATCTTCGACCAAGAACCCCCATCATCGAGGACCGGAAATGGGGACGAGTGAAAAAGATCGTATTCCCTCTTGACTCTAGTACGTACTAGGTCTAAGTTGAACATGTGAGGTCGCCGGGACCGCCCCTGAAAGGGGGCACACTCGGGTCAAGCTCCTCATCGTGCGTACGGGAGAAACAGAGGTGGCTCCCGTACGCCTCTTGATTCAAGCGAAGGGGATTTGAACATGGCTGCTACTGCGAATGAGATTGTTCACTGCGGATTCACACGCGAGGAGCTGAAGGCGGCCTTTGACAAGGTGGCCGACAAGGCGGACTGGCGCGGTCCTATCTGCGCGGTCATTCCCGCGAAAGACTGGCCCGTAACGCACGCGGCCATCGGTTTCTTCTGCGCGACGGACTCGAATCGCGAGGTGGTTGACGACCACGGCGAGTGGTTGAAGGTGACTGCGGTTGGATACCGCATGGGACCGGCAGGACCGTGATTGCCGAGATTCAAGAACTGGCTCGCAAGTGGGGCCAAACGCGAGACGCGGCTGTGAAGGCTCGACTCGAAAAGAAGATTCACTCGGCGCGCGAAGCCCGCGTGAACGAGAAATACATCCAGCTGGCCATCGATGCCGGCTGGCGTGCAGGAGCGGGGCTCTGATGTTCAAGTTGTACGAGTGCGGGTGTATCGGGTTCGTTACCAACGGCATGGCCACCGAACCCGGTGCCAAGGAGATTCACTGCTTCAAGGCGTGTGATTCGGGAGACCGCGAGTACGCGATCCATCGGCGCGATACCTTGCAGGAGAAGCCCTCCCGCAAGCTCACCGATGCTGAGATTTGCCTGCTTTTTGCTGAGCTGGGCAACTTGGTGGACTCCGGCAACGCGCTGAACGAGCTGCGCTGTGCCATGAATGTGGCGGGGCTGCGATGAGTCATCCAGGCGACCTGTGGACGGCAGCTCAGGGCAGCCTAAGAGACCTGGCTGACAGCGAGCACAAGCACAGGAATGCGTGCCATGCGCTCATTGCTGCCGTGGCCAGTGGCGACTCGTTGGTTATGCGACATGCGCTCAAGTCCGCCAAGCATACACTGGGGTCCTATGCTCAGTACGCCCCATTTCCAGAGGATGAATAACCATGATTCTCGAAACGCTGAATCTCGAAGACCTCGACTCGAAAACGGACCTGTTGCCCCACCACAAGGCGGGGCTCTCGTACACCCGGACGGGATACGGGAAGAAAATTCCCACGACCACCATGGTCAAGTTGCCCGGGAATCCGAGATGGCGCCGCGTGTACTGCTGCATCTTCAGCAACGCCGGCACCTGCTACGTGCCCAAAGGCAAGGATTGGATTGTCATCCGATGAACCACCCAAGAACCTGCCCCGGGTGTGGGCGTCGATTCGACGCAAGCAACTACTCGCCACAGGTGCTGGCGGACCCGCGCAGCCGACTGTTCTGCCCCGTCTGCACGGCGGATGGAACCGCGCTGCGGCAAAAACTCTACACGAAGGACAAGTGATGCAATTCTCGCTACCCGGAATCCCCTCACCGTACGGACCCAATCCCGTGGTCCCCAAGCCGGAGCGCTTCGAGTGCCCCTGCTGCTTGGAGGAGAAGCGGGTCGGGTCGGCGAAGTTCTGCCCAGACTGCTGCGCGCACCCGCGCACGCGCGAGAAGCGGCTCAAGACGAGCCTCTGGTGCACCGTGTGCCGTTCCGAGACGGCAACAGGGCTCAGCCACTACAAGCCACGAACGTGGCAGGACAGGGCCTCTGACGAGGCGAATGACAGCTGGCACCGCTGGCGAGACTCATTGGGAGAGTGATAGGAAGGAAGAGGGAGCGCGTGGGCGCGACTACAACGGCGTACTGCGGTCACCGAGGCGAAAGCCGGGACGATGACCGTGCGGGCGAGAGCGGCCCGTCGAGAGGGTAATTCAGCCAAACGCGGAGAGTGCTGGACTCCGCCCCTAGCCCACGCGTTCCCTCTTCTTTCCGAAAAGATCGTTTCCCCCTTGTGCTTAGTACGTACTAGGGTTAAGTTGAAGATGTCGGGGGGAGAGACCCCCGGGAAGGACCCCAGGATGAGCGTAGCAACCACCATCAGAAGTCAAATCGGCGGCAAGGCCCTCTTCATGATCGGCGCGAAGCAGCTGGTCGACACGGGCAGCGGTCTGAAGTTCAAGATCGGCAAGAACGCTAAGGGCGTCACCCACGTGACCGTGACGCTGACCCCTGCGGACACCTACGACGTGAAGTTCCACCGGGTGTGGGGCTCGAAAATCACGCTCAAGGCCGAATGCGAAGGCATCTACGTGGACATGCTCCACGCGGCCATCGAAGAGCACACCGGAATGTACACCTCGCTTTGAAAGAGACGACCATGACCGAAGCCCTCAAAAACGCCCTGTCCGTCATCGTGCTGGACCCGAAACTCAGCGCCCTCATCGCGGAGAGCGACCCCAAAGCCTTCGCGCAAGCATGTGCGGCGCTGGAGCTGGCCAAGAGCCCGCTGGACCGTCTGAAGGCGGAGCTGGACCCAACCGTTGAGGCGATTGAGGCGGAGCTTGAGCAGAACGACTTCGAGACGGCGCTCGCGAGCTTCGTCGAGAAGCTGCAAGTGAGCGTCAACGAGCACTACGCGAAGAACTACAAGAACCTCTCACCGAGCGTCATCTCGGTGGACCCGAGGGGCAGTAAGTACAAGCGAATCGTGACGACCAGTGGCAGCAGCCGCAGCGTCCACTGCTTCATCGAAGTCGCGACCGGCGACATCTGGAAGGCCGCGAGCTGGAAAGCACCGGCCAAGAACTTCCCCCGCGGGAACATCTACAACGACGATCCCACCACGGGTACGAACGTCTACGGAGTCAACTAATGCTCGCTAAATTCAAAGTGATTCGATTCTTCGACAAGCACGACAACCAAGTCGTCAAGACTGGGCTGACGCTCGAAGAGGCACAGGCCCACTGCCATCTCCCTGAGACGAGCAGCGCTACCTGCACCACGGCTGAAGGAAAAGCGCGCACGAAGCGTTTCGGCACTTGGTTCGACGGCTACACGGAGGAGAAGTAGATGAGTACGTTCAAACTGACGCCGAAGGGCGAGGCAGAGTTCGACTGGATGGAGTCCTACTTCGAGGACTGCGAGCGAAGCGGGGATGGCATCTCCAGCAAGGAGACCATCAAGCACCGTCTCTTGCTCGCGCTCACGCCCACGCGCGGGGAGCACCGCGGGTTCACTGCGGACACCATCTGCATCCTCGCGAATGGGTTCACGGTCGAGGGGCTCGCTCCCTGGATGGACATGTTCGTGCGCGAGGGTCTCGCGGAGGAGCTGTCATGAGCTACGGGCGATTGAAGCGGGGAGGTCGGCCCGGTGGGAGCAGCCTCAGTATCACGTTCTGTGTAGAGCGTGGCGAGGATGAGCTGGAGCTGGACATTGACGGCAACGTCACATCCTACGACCCCGGCCGCCTCTCTGGTCCGCCCGAAGACTGCTATCCGCCCGAAGGGGGCGAGGCCGAGATCGAGAGCGTCACACTGGACGGCAAGCGGTGGGATGGGACTCTGACGAAAGAGGAGCTGGACGCGGTGGAAGAGCAACTGCGCGAAGCAGCGCAGGATGCCTACGATGCGGCGATGGAAGATGCTGCCGAGGCTGCTGCGGAAGCGCGCGCTGAGGCTCGCTACGACGATTACGACTACTGAGCCTTGTGCTTAGTACGTACTAGGGTTATGTTGGGAGTGAAGGGAAGCCACACATGAACGAGCTACTCGAAAAGTTGGTTGAGCGCGTGCAGGTTCTGTCGGATGTCGCGTTTGGCGATGGTCACATCAACATCGAGGTGATCGACGACGCCCATACCGACCCGATGGTCGTTCTCTACGACTGCGTGTGGGTCGCACCTCCGTGCGAGGGCTCTCCGAAGTACGCATGGGGCACGGTCGAGAACGACCCGGGCAGCTACTCGCGCGCGCCAGAAACAGAGTTCCGTGACGAAGGAGCTGCGGCGAAGGCCGACGATGCGGTCAAAGAGGCGCTGGCGCTCGTGCTGGGTGCGATGGTCGAGGACCACTTGGCCGGTGAGCGCGACGCTGCGTACGAGGACAAGTACGATGCGGCGCTCCAAGACTGCAACGACTGCGGTACCTGTGATGGGTGCTGGGGTGCCAACCTGAGTGCTTACGAAGAAGAGCGTGTGTTCCAGGAAAGTATTCGCGACGAAAGGGAAGTCTAGGATGAAACAGTTACGTGTAATGAGGGGTGTATCAGGCTCCGGCAAAACAACGGTGGCGTCGGGCCTGATGGAGGAGTGTCTCGAAGGGGACAACACTCGAATGGTGAGCATCGTCTCGGCGGATGCTTTTTTCGCGGACAAGGCGCGCGAGCTTGGCATCTCGTACAAGGAAGCGTGGGACCCCAACGAGCTGGGGGAAGCGCACGGAGCTTGTTTCCGCAAGTGCATCGACAACATGAGGGACCGATACGACCTCATCATCGTGGACAACACCTCTACGAGGATTGCGGAGATTGCGCCGTACATGCTGGCCGCTTCGGCATATGGCTACGCGGCGAAGATCATCCGAGTGCCTTGTGCCTTGGACGTGGCGGCGGCTCGGAACGTCCACGACGTGGCCATCGTGGACATCGCCAGACAGGCAGACAACATCGAGAACGAAGAACTCCCGCCATGGTGGGAGGAAGAGATTTACGGACAATGAGGACATTCGTTGTAGGAGATGTGCACGGCTGCGTGCGCGAGCTGGGAGAGCTGGTTCGCAAGCTGAATCCTGACGGGGGTGATTCGTTCGTCTTCGTCGGGGACCTGCTCGACAAGGGGCCGGACTCCGTGGGCGTCGTGCGCTACGTGCAAGACCTTCGCCGGAGCTTCTCGGTCACGTTGGTTGAGGGGAACCACGAGGAGAAGCACCGTCGTTTCCGTCGTCACTTGGACGCCGGGCGCGACAGTGTGGCGGCGGCGATGAAGACGGCGGACCACATGCGACAGATAACGTCGCAGCTCGAAGCCGAGGATGTAGAGTTCTTGGAGAAGTCGGTGCTCTGGTGTCCGCTCGGTGGCGACCCGTTCGAGCCCGACCATGTGGTCGTGCACGGCGGCATCATGCCGAGCTGGCGCGAGCTTCCCGCAGTCAACCCCTACCTGTTGCCTGGAAAGGCCCGCAGGGAGGCCCTGAAGGCGCTCAGATTGCGGCACGTCGACTCGGAGGGGGGATTCGTCATGCTGGGGGACGAGACCTCGGAGACGCCCTTCTGGGCCGACGTATACGACGGTCGGTTCGGGTTCTGCTTCTTCGGTCACGAGGCGTTCATGGAGAAGAGCCCGAAGCTGTTCCCGCACGCGGTCGGTCTCGACCTTGGGTGCGCGTATGGCGGGAAATTGTGCGCAGCTATTTTGGAGGATGATCGTCTGATCGACTACGAGATGGTGGACGCTTACAGCATCTACGCAGAGCGGTACAAGAATCCGAAGGCGGAAACGAAGTTGGAGGACACATGACAGCTCCGAAACGACGAGTGGGGAATCCGCTTGGTGACCCGAAGGTCTCGAAAACGGAAGAGAGCCATTGGGCAGAGGCCCACCACTTCGCCTGTCTGTTGCGACGGACGGCGGAGAAGATGATCGACTACACAGAGGGACGCGGACCCGCCCCGGTGGCGTACGAAGCGCTCCAACAGGCAACGCGGATGTGGCAGGCGCAAGAAACAGCCATCTGCATCCGCAGAGGACGGAGTATTGAGAGGGAGATGGAATGAGCCAGTACAAGTTCTTTGCTCGCACCAAAGACGACGTTCCTGTCGAGGTGATGGCTGGGTGGGATAGGCCCTGCGGAGAGTTCTATCTCACCCTTTTCTTTTCCGACGTGCTTGAGGACGAAGAAGAGGTTCTTTGGTCAACGATGCGCGACGGAGCCAAGCTCGAAGACAAGCTCGGAACGCTGCGGCTTCGGAACATCCTGACTGAATACGGCATCGAGCCCCCAAAGGGTTTCTGGGAAGGTGTCGAGAAACGGGAAGGCAATGTCATACAGACCTTGCGCATCCATGCCTGACCTAGTACGTACTGGGGTAATGTCCGATCTAGAACAGCTGGTCGAGCGGACCAAGGCTGCGGCGTGCGAGTTCATGCCGAGCGCGCGCGCGGAAGAGCTGGTGCGCAACTACATTGGTAGTCAGTACCTCTTAGAGCAGAGCCTCGAAGCGCGGTCTGAAGACGCGTTGGGGTTTATCGACAACCGGCGTGACCACTTTGGATTGGAGCTTACGGACGAGCAAGCAATCGAATGTGCGCACGCACTCGCGCGCGCGTACGAGGGAACGGAGAGCAGAGAGCATGTCACCGAGGTCAGCGGCGGATTACGACAGACAACGAAACAAGCCTAGAGTCAACATCACGATGGACATCCTCATTCGAGAACGAGCGGAGTATTACGCGGACCAAACAGGACAAAGCTTGTCTGCGTTGATTGAGTTGGCGTTGGGCGACTATCTGAGTAGGCGTGAAAAGAAGCTACAGGCGCGGTGATAACTCGATTTGTGGTGAAGGTGCAGCTCCCGCTCTATTCGACAGAGCCAGAGCCGAATTACCTCGTGTACAGCGAGGATGGCTCGTTCACTGCGACGTTGCCGCTGGGGTGTGACGAGGGGTTAGAGCAAGTGATGCTCGACAGGCAGCGGGTCTATCTGTGGGCGGAGTTGGATGATGAAGCAGAAACAATCGCGCTCGAATACGGAGAGCCCTGCGATCAAGACCCCGGGTGGTAACCACGACTGCGTGGGCACCGGGTGGTGTTGTTCGAGGGCGCCGTGTCCAGTGGGGCTGAGCCTCCACGGGCCGGTCGCACCGTGTCCGAGCTTGGTGTTCAAGGACGACAGATTCTGGTGCGGGGAGGTTCTCGCGGCGGAGGGAGATGAGGAGACATGGACAAGAGTAAGCAGCTCAGTCGGAGGGATCGGAGCGGGGTGTTGCAGCAACCTGAACAGCGCTCGACCGACCTCGCCGTTCTACAACCAGGACTACGCGAAAAAGCACCGGCTCTCCGTGTTGAGATCCTTGTCGAACTCTGCCGAGCGTTGATCCGGGAGAACCCGAGCGGCGACGTGCTCTACTTTGCCCTCGCACAGGTACGGCAAGCGACTGGCGCGACAGAGAACGAGATGAGGTTGCTAGGAGAGGCGGTTTCCCGCGTGAAAAACAAGGCTCCGTGGCCAAAAGGGTTCTTCTAACCACACGGGATGGTTCGATCTTCGCCCACAACGTAAGAGATCGGTTGCCAACCCCCCGGAATCTCATTATGTTGAGGTTCAGGTTGAGGCGACTTGACCCCCCTGGCGCTTCGGTTGTGAATCCCCTTCCGACCCTCGCTCCGGGGGTTTTTTCATTTTGTCTGTCGGGTTTTTCAACCCCCAAGACCTATGAGCGGAAGAACGCTTCCGTGGGTGGGAAGAAAGCTT
>Ga0307379_10013751_pt1 | contig 10482 bp, 12 predicted proteins | sample UN2MG_FD_202237 | JGI IMG/M metagenome (GOLD analysis project Ga0307379, IMG submission 202237) | Soil microbial communities from Risofladan, Vaasa, Finland - UN-2 | ecosystem: Environmental > Terrestrial > Soil > Coastal area > Acid sulfate soil | place: Finland: Risofladan, Vaasa | collected... | reverse complement strand
TTCTCTACCCACTGTTTGATATAACAGGAGATATGATTGCTTTTGCCAGGGAATACAAGTTAAAGGAGAATGATAAGGATATTGAGCATTTTGATATTTACATGCCTGACTTTGAATATAAGTATATCAATCGGGATAGTACATGGCAACTTGATACTCTTACAGATAAGACAGGTAAGGCTATTATTAATCCCATACCTAATCTCGTTAAGAAAATAATGATCATATATCATTCACAGCCTTATCCGGAATGGCATAATGTTCAATCTCAGATTTCAAGATACGAGACAAGTAAATCGAACCATGCTGATATGAATGATTATTTCGGGAGTCCTATCCTTGCAATCTTTGGTCAAATAATGGGATATGCCTCAAAGGGGGAACAAGGGAAAATAATTGAATTTGCAGAGACAGCAAGAGCTAATTACCTTGCACTTGATTCAGAGCCTCAAAGTATTAAGATGGAGCAGGATTGTCTGAAAGAAGATATTTATACGCTTAGTCAGACGCCTGATATTTCATTTTTGGCAATGTCGGGGATGGGTACTATTGCACAATTCACGATGAAAGCTTTTTTCATGGATGCTCACATGGCAGTATCGAAGAAAGAAAGAATATTCGGGATAGGACTTCAAAGACGATTAAATCTGATAAAAGCAGCCATAGGCACCGTTATTGATACGTCTCTGGCAAAAGAAGCAAATACCGTTCAGTTAACGCCAATAATCACACCGTATCTTCCACAGAACACAACCGAGGATATCGAGAATCTTACTGTGGCTCGTACCGGAGGAATCCTTTCGACTGAGACGGCTATTGAACAAAATCCTTTAATTGAAAATTCAGAGATCGAACTTAAAAGGATGAAAGAAGATAAGACAGCGGAATTATCCGAAATATAATAGATTGATAAAGAGGATTTAATTGTTTCCATATAAAATAAACGCAATGGAGATACTTTTTTTAACATACGATTTGTCAGATTCATGCAGTTTTTATCGTAGTGCAGGGATAATCAAAGATCTGCAAAAGAAGATTGATCACAATATAACAGCTATCAAATGGGGTGATGTTGCATTAAACTGGAGTTTCATTACTCGTTTTGATCTTATTTATCTACAAAGACCATTCTCAAAAGACGCTCTGAATTTATGTAACTATGTGAAGCTCTGTAATATTCCTATCTGGATTGATTGGGATGATGATCTGTTTCATATTAACCCTGAGAATCCCACCTATCAACTTTACAGCAATCCCGAGACACAAAAGGATATGCAGGGTATAATAAGTATTGCCGATGCTGTGAGTGTGCCCACGGAGTATCTAAAACAAGTCCTGGTACCTTTAAATAAAAACATCTTTGTTATCCCAAATGCTTTTAATGATTCTCTGTTCAAACGTCCTGATTTACTGAAACGGACAAATCACATTATATGGCGTGGTCCGCAAGCGCATATATTCGATTTGATGCACTACCAGAATGAGATCAATAAAGCTTGTGCGGAATTTCCTACCTGGCGATTTCTTTTCATGGGTTATTCTCCGTGGTTCCTGAGCGAAACAGGGAATAAAGGATTTATACCGATGCAGGATGTTGTGTTGTATTATAAAAACCTTTTAGATATGGCTCCTGCCTGCTTACATATCCCACTTGCTGATAATATATTTAACAGATGTAAAAGTAATATAGCAGCAATTGAAGCGAGTTATGCCGGGGCTGTATGTATTACTCCTGCATGGTGGAATATGCCAGGGACGGTTCCTTATACCGATCAGGCAAGCTATTATGAAGCGATACGAAGCGTTTTAAGCGGTGAAGTTGATAAAGTTGTTTTGAATATGGAGACTTGGGAATATATTATGGACGTATTGCCACTTTCCAAAATTAATGTGGAGAGATTACAAGTCATAAATTCTTTGATATGAAATTCTCCGTTATTCTCCCTTCATTGTTACAGGACTATCCCGGATCGACTACTTGCAAAGATAAAAAACTGTTCAGGGCTATTGAATCTGTACTCAAACAGACAAATCAGAACTTCGAATTGATAGTGATATCCGATGGATGTGCTTTAACTGAATATATTGTTAAGCATAATTTCACCGATAAAAGGATTAAACTTATAAAGGTCGAACACAAAGAACTTTGGAACAATGCCCCCCGGAACGCAGGTATAAATATTGCAAAAGGTAAGTATATCATTTATATTGACTCAGATGATAAATGGGGTGAGAATCATTTAAGGATTATAAATGACCAAATTACTAATGAAGATTGGCTTTATTTCAATGACCGGGCATGGATCGGAGACAGGTGGATTGAACGTGAAGTTGATCCTACTCAATATGGTCATTGTGGAACATCAACGATATGTCATGCTGCAAGACTTGGTTTAAGATGGGAAAGAGTCGGATATGGTCACGACTTCCATTTTATTCAGCAATTAATCAAATTTGCAGGTAAGAAAATCACAACGCCGGAATATTATGTTTGTCATATCGGAGGGTTAATAGACACATGAAAATATTGATAATAAATTTCAACAGGATTACTCTTCCTTCACAAATGGCTGACTGGCTCTCTGAACGGGGATGTGAACCTATTTTTGTGGATAATAATTCCGATTATGCTCCTTTGTTAGAATATTATTATAAATGTCCTTATACAGTTGTGAGGATGGGTAAGAATTATGGGCATCAGGTTGTTTGGCAACAGGGACTTTTGGATAAGTTACGAATAGGGAGTGAATATATTGTAACTGACCCTGATCTTGATTTGTCTAAAATCCCTAATGATTTTCTTCCTGTATTAAAAGAAGGGTTGAGGCGTTATCCGCAATTTAGCAAATGCGGGTTTTCATTGGAAATAAATGACATACCTCATCAATGTACGATTAATTGGGAGACAAAATTCTGGAAGCAACCATTGGATGAACAATATTTTGATGCGATAATAGATACTACTTTTGCGCTTTATAAGACGAAAGAATTTTCTTATTCTGCGATAAGGACTAATAGACCGTATATTGCCAGACATGTTCCCTGGTATTATACATGGGTGAAGGACCTGCCAGAAGATGAACAATATTATTACAATACTCAAAGTGCCGATATAGCTGAACATTCACAAGTAAAAGGGAGGGTAAAATGATCAGCATTGTTATGACATATTTTAATAGGCAGTTTCAACTAAACAAGACATTGGAATCATTCCTGCAATATGATCCAAAAGAATTTAATGTGATTATAGTTGATGATGGCAGTGATGAAAAGATTATCCTTCCCAGATTGCCTTTCGATGTAAAGATTTTAAGGATAACAAATAAATCATGGACGCAAGGTGATCCTGCATGGAATACGGGATTTTATTATGCCTTGCAATCCGATCCTGATATTATTATTATTCAAAATGCTGAATGTTATCATTTAGGTAATATCCTGAACATGGCCAAACAAGTTAAGGATGATTTATACCTGACTTTCGGTTGTTACTCGCAGGGAAAGGATGAGGAACCGGGGTCAGTAATCAATAATAAATGTGCAGATTTTGACGGTGAATCGGCTTGGTACAATCATCCTATATACAGACCAAAGGCTTATCATTTCTGTTCGGCTATAACAGCAAAAAATATTATTAAGATCAACGGTTTTGATGAGCGTTTTTCTTTTGGTGCCGGCTTTGATGATGATTACTTCTTACATCAGGTACGGAGTCTTGGTTTGAAAATAGGAATAACCGATAATCCTATTGTCATCCACCAATGGCATGAACATAATCCATATAAAGGTAACGATGAAGAGAAATTGTTAAATGCAAATTACCAGATATTTCAGCAGTTAACAAAAGAAAATATATTTAGGGCAAAACATCTCTTAACACTTGACTTATAGAAATGATATGAATAATTTATACTTGTGTACTCATTATGGATTTGGAGATTATATTATATGCTATGGGTTGGTTAAAGAATTGTCTAAGAAATATGATAATATAATTTTGTTTGCTATACCACATCGCTCCGATTTACACATTAATAACATTGAAAGATTATATAGTAGTATAAAAAATGTACAAGTTGCTACAAATAACCCCGGATTATATAAAGATGTTATGTATGTGGGGTGGGATAAATTTATCGAAGCCATTGAAAAAGACCCCTCTATCTCATTTGCGAAATTCTTTTATGACCAGCTGGGCCTGCCCCTGAATTTGATGTGGGATAACTTTTATTTTGAAAGGGATCTTATAAAAGAGAAAGAAGTATATTATGATAGGTTGGGACTGAAGGACAATGAAGAGTATATACTTTTACATGACGACCCTGTGAGAAACTTTATAATTAACAGGGCATACATCAAGCCAGATATTAAGATCATTCATTTAGTTGAATTGGAGGACGTGAGTATCCTGGACACCCTTTATCTGGTTGAAAAGTCTAAAGAAGTGCATGCTTTTCCTACAGGATTGGTCCCGTTTATAGATCAAATGAATATAAATCATAGTAATTTGAATTTACATAAATATATCAGACCACTCGCATACGACCAGCCTATATTACGATTGAATTGGAATATAATTGAAAATTAAATAAATGGAAGACTTGGAATTAGTAACATTCAGTGAATTAATTGATAAATTAACAGTAATCAATATTAAACTTTTTAATCTGTTAGAGAAAACTGCCGAACTTGATAAGAAAGTAGAAAAATCCAAAGAGGAGATCAATTTAATTGTCAAATTAAGTGGAGAAAATATACGTTTGGTTAAACAGAGAAGCAACCTAAAATCTGCAATAGATAAAAAATTAAACATTGCAATTAAAAATGGCGGCGCTGAAATTTTAGATGAAGTCAAAAATTATAACAGATAAGATATGTTATTAATTTCACACAGAGGAAATATTAATGGCAGGATAACTGAAAAAGAAAATAGACCGGAATACATTGAAGTTGCCATAAAATTAGGATATGATGTTGAAGTGGATATATGGCTTGTTGATTCTGGTTTTTATTTAGGACACGATTTACCCAAGTATGAAGTATCGTGTGATTGGATTTTTACTCGGAATAGGAAATTGTGGCTTCATTGTAAAAATGTTGATTGTATAAGTTTCTTATCATCTTCGGAATTAAATTATTTTTGGCATGAAACTGACACAGTTACATTAACAAGTAAGGGATATATTTGGGCATTCCCGGGAAAACAACCAATAAAAAACAGTATCGCAGTATTACCGGAATGCAACAGTGATGATATTTCTCAATGTTTGGGTGTATGTAGTGATGTAATAGCAGACTATAAATGATAAAACTAATTATATTTGATCTGGATGGCGTTTTGGTTGATGCGAAAACCATTCATTATTCGGCATTAAATAAAGCATTAGGAAATGAGTTTAGTATTACATGGAATGAACATCTTTCGATTTACGATGGGCTGAAAACTAATGAGAAGTTACGATTATTGACTCTACATAAAGGATTGCCACAAGAAAGACATAAAGAAATTTGGAAAACAAAGCAAGAAATCACATTAAGATATTTAAGTACATTAACCGAGAATCCTATAATTAAGGACGCAATAAAAAGATTGAGCGAGGATGGTTATAAGATAGTATGTTGTAGTAATTCAATAAGAAAGAGTGTCTTAACTATGTTATCCAAACTGGGAATTATTGAGTATATGGATTTAATAATGGGAAATGAAGATGCACATAATTGTAAACCACACCCTGAAATTTACTGGAAAGCTATTTCTCTTATGGAATGTCTGCCCGAAGAAACATTAATTGTTGAGGATTCACCGTTTGGGTTATTAGCTGCGAGTAGAGCCAATAGTAATGTTATGAGAGTTTCATCGTCAAATGATGTTACATACGATAACATCTTAAAATATTTAAAACAAGATAATATGAATACAATACCTAAATGGAAAGATGATAAATTAAATGTCATCATTCCGATGGCTGGTGCAGGTAGTAGATTTGAAAAGGCGGGTTATACATTTCCAAAACCATTAATTGAAGTCAATGGTAAGCCAATGATTCAAGTAGTAATTGAAAATCTTAATATGGATGCTAATTATATTTATGTTGTACAAAGATCTCATCGAGAAAAATATAATCTGGATGGGTTATTAAAATTATTAACGCCAAAATGTACTATCATTCAGGTTGAATCAATAACACAAGGAGCCGCATGTACTGTATTGCTGGCAAAGGAATATATAAACAATGACAACCCTTTGTTTTTCGCTAATTCAGATCAATATGCTGAATGGAACTCAAATGAATTTATGTATAAAATGAACGAAACAAATTCTGATGGGGGTATAGTTACATTTACATCAACGCACCCCAAATGGTCGTTTGTTAAAGTCGGTGAAAATGGACTAGTAACTGAAGTTGCTGAAAAGAATCCTATATCAAATATAGCGACAGTTGGCTTTTATTACTGGAAACATGGGGCTGATTACGTCAAATATGCTGAACAAATGATAGGAAAGAACATTAGGTTTAACAATGAATTTTATGTGTGCCCAGTTTTTAATGAGGCGATAAAAGATAATAAGAAGATTAGAATTTTTCACATTGATAAAATGTGGGGTCTTGGAATACCTGAAGATTTGAATGAATATTTGACTTATAATTCGAAATGATCACAATAAAAAATATTGAATTAACTAAAAACACTCAGGAATTTTTTGATAATTTTAATGGGTTTATACTGAATAAAGACAGAAGGATATTTAATAAACTTATAGCAAGAACATTAATCTATAACGAAATTAAGGATATTCCAGGCGATATTGTAGAGTGTGGTGTTTTTAAAGGAACTGGACTATATACGTTTTTGAAATTAAAATATGTATTGAATCCAAATTCATCTAAAAAAATCGTAGGATTTGATTTTTTTAATACTGAAGAACTTTTAACCTCAATCTCTAATCTTCACGATAAGGAAACGATGGATGTGTTATTTAGCGAAAGGGGGTTTAAATACGATGGTTCTTATTATGATTATTTAAGTAAAAAAATTATTGATGATGACTTTTTATCGAGCGATTTTGAATTAATTAAGGGTGATGTGTCAATTACAACAAAAGAATACTCTGAGAATAATATAGGATTCAGAATATCATTACTTTACATGGATGTTGATTTGGATATCCCAACATATAATACACTTAATAATTTGTGGGATAACATTACAAAAGGAGGTATTGTTGTATTTGATGAATACGGGTATAATAAATGGAGCGAATCGAAGGGAGTTGATAGGTTCATTAAGGAAAGAAACCTGGATTTAAAGTGTTTAGATTTTATGAGTCCTACAGCATATATAAAGAAAAAATGATCGGAATTGTTATTACAATGTATGATGAATCTGATGTTGTTGCTCAGACTATAAATAATTGCAGCTCGCATGATACAATAATTATTGTTGTTCATTCGGATAATCAAATTGCAGATAAGAATTTGGAGTATGTAATGAGAAATTCCATATATATACCAATGTCAAATCTCGGGAAAGAATTAAGCATACATGAAATAGCGAGTGCGGCGATTTGCAGAAATTATAATGTTGGGTTTAAGAAACTTTATAAGGTTTATAATGATTATGATATTGTTATCGGTATTAATGGAGATACGTTAATTACTGATTTGAATAAAATAATAAACCTAGCTTCATCTGGTTATATTGGTTATGTTTTACAGGCAAAAGGGCAAGGCTTTTATGATAGGAACGACAAACCGGGTATAGATTTACCGTCAAGAGTACAAACAGAGGAGGTTGCGGATATAATGCCACAATTCTTTATTTTTAATGGTAAGTTCGCCTATGATAATAAGTTGTTTACTGAAATATTTAACGTAAATAGATATACCAGTGAAGAAAATTTAGGTAATGAAATCATAAGAGTATTGGGAAGTCAGTTTAAGGAAAAAATAAAAAGAATACATAATAATCCAAATGTTTATGATTACCATGAAGGCATTGAATTACAAGTAAAGGGTTTGGGACATACAAGAAACAAATGAAAATATTAATATTAGGATCAGATGGTCAGATAGGATCTCCGTTGACAACGTATCTGAGAAGATTAAATCATAATGTGGTTGAGTTTGATAATTGCTCGAACCCGATTACCGATTTACGAATACCAAGCATACTTGACAATATACTTCCTGAAATTAACTTTGTGTTTTTTCTGGCGTTTGATGTAGGCGGGTCTGTTTACTTACAAACGCATCAAAATACTTATGAATTTATTTCTAATAACATCAAAATAATGAATAACACTTTTGATAGTTTAAGGAAATATAATACCCCATTTATTTTTGCATCGAGTCAAATGTCAGAGATGAGTCATTCTACCTATGGTATTTTGAAACGTATCGGCGAAAAATATACAAATTGTTTAAATGGGAAATCACTTAGATTTTGGAATGTATATGGATTTGATCGTGTAATTGAAAAATCCCATGTTATAAATGATTTTATTTCTATGGCAAAGAACAATAATCGTATTGATATGAAAACTGATGGCAAGGAATTGCGTCAATTTCTATATACTGGGGATTGTTCCAAGTGTTTAAATATTGTAATGAGTAGATTTGATAAAATAGGAGAAAGACAACTTGATATTACTAATTTTAAATGGACGAGTATCAATGATATAGCGAAAATTATATCCTCAAATTTTAATAATTGCCCTATATATCCCGGGAAAAACCTGGATGACATACAAAGAAATTCATTAATGGAACCGGGAAAAGAAATATTAAAATATTGGGAACCTGAGACATCTATTGAAATTGGTATCAAGAACATAATAAATAGTAAGGATATATAATGCCGGATACTTCAATTGAATATCGTAATAAGTTTCTGAAACGACAGTTGCAATATTTATAAATTATTTGTATTTTTATATTATGAATATCAGTAGTATATATAAGATTCAGTCAATAATTAAACCGGAACGGTGTTATATTGGAAGTGCTATTGACGTAAAGAATAGATGGGGACAACATAGGCATGGGCTAAGACAAAATAAACACTATTCGACTAAATTACAACGCCATTATAACAAGTACGGAGAATTTGACTTAATGTTTTCGATTATTGAACCATGCCTGCCAGAATTCTTGACTATCAGAGAAGATACATATTTACATCCTTTACCTTATTTTAATACTTGCAAAATTGCTGGAAGTCAATTAGGATTTAAACATTCTGATGAAACAAAAGAAATAATTAGAGAATCTTCTAAGGGAAATATAAATAAAAAAGGATCGCATTTAAGTGAAGAAACAAAAATACTATTGAGAGAGGCTAAAAAGAAACAAATTTCTCCATGGCCCAAGGGTTCTCATCATTCCGAAGAGACTAAAAAATATTGGAGTGAAATACGCAAAGGCAGGGCGTCTCCCAGAAAAGGCGTTCATTTATCTCAAGAAATTCGTGATAAAATAGGTAAATCAAGAAAGGGTAAAAAAGATTCAGATGAAGTCCGTAAAAAGAAAAAGGAATCACGACTTGCATACTTTGCTAAAAAGCGATTAGAAAATAATAATAAAAACTGTGCCTGATATACCCTTAACATATAGACAAAAATTCCTAAAAAATCAATTGTCTTTCAATAGAAAATATAAAATTATTTTTGATAAGATCGCTGACGATTTCGCTCAATTAAGTAATGACCCTTCTATAAAGTTTTCAAAGTCATTTAAATTTCCTCCGGTTATCAATAAGAAGATAAAAGTGATAATAACTGATTTTCACACTCAAATATTAGCACTTACAGAAAAGGAAATAGAGTATAGTTGGAAATTAAGCAATTCTAAAAATGATGAAATTGTCTCTGATTATCTAAAAACTATTACTAAAATAACTACAATACAAAAGGCTGCATATTTTTTGCCTAATGTACCAGCACTAAAGGCTTTCATTTCAAGCAACAGGGGTGCAGGTACTTTGTCTGATGCTATATGGAAGGTATCAATTCAATTGCGATCAGAACTCGAAACTCATTTGGGTATTGGGATTTTACAGGGTGACTCGGCGAATGTAATTTCCCAAAGGATCAGAACTTATTTGAATAATCCAAATGCACTCTTTCGCCGTGTAAGAGATAATAAGGGTCGATTGGTTGCGAGTAAGGCAATGATTGAGAATGCTCCAGGTAGGGGTATCTATAATTCAGCTTTCAAAAATGCTATGCGAACAGCTCGGACGAATACAAATCAGGCATTTCTTCTTGCAGATCATATTAGATGGTCCAAACTACCGATGGTTATCGGAGTGAAAATATCACTTTCGGCACAGCATAAAATTTATGATATTTGCGATGAGTGCCAGGGAATCTATCCGAAAACATTTATTTGGGTAGGCTGGCACGTTTCTTGTCTCTGTCATGCAGTTGCTATATTAATGCCACGTGAAGATTTTAAAGCATATTTAAATGGCGATCAGCCC
>Ga0307379_10013749_pt1 | contig 10482 bp, 10 predicted proteins | sample UN2MG_FD_202237 | JGI IMG/M metagenome (GOLD analysis project Ga0307379, IMG submission 202237) | Soil microbial communities from Risofladan, Vaasa, Finland - UN-2 | ecosystem: Environmental > Terrestrial > Soil > Coastal area > Acid sulfate soil | place: Finland: Risofladan, Vaasa | collected... | reverse complement strand
TCCCCCTCAGCAAGGCCGCCGCGGGCGAGTTGCGTGAACTGTTGGGTTATTAGCCCGTCCCATTCGCCCCTATATCTGCTCCGTTCAACCCTCCTGGAGCGCCGTTCGGCGCTTTTTTGTTGCAGCCCGCCCCATGATACGGTATACTGAAGTCAAAAGTGGCTGAGCAGAAAGGAGCACGGTTGCTGTGAAGAATCGGAAACTGGGTATTGGAGCGTGCTTGTGCGCGATTGGCGCCTTGGGCATCGTGCTGGGGCCTGCGCTGGGCCTGACTGACCTGGGGCGTCCCTGGAGTTTCCTGGTGGGTTTCGCCACCGGCGTGATTGCAGGACTGGGGACAGCGTTGAGCGTCGCCGGGCTGGCCGGCATGCGACAACCCCCTACGAGCGAATTGTGAGAAGTGCTGCGATGAACGCGATAGAAGTGCACAACCTGACGCGCGACTTTGACGGCTTGCGAGCCGTGGACGACATCAGTTTCGATGTGCAGCCGGGCGAGGTGTTCGGTTTCCTCGGCCCCAACGGTGCGGGCAAGACGACCACCATCCGCATGCTCACCGGTCAACTGCGCCCCACGGCGGGCGTGGCGCGGGTAATGGGCTGCGACGTGGTCACGCAGCGCGACCAACTCAAGCCGCAGATCGGCGTGGTGTTCGAGGTCCAGAACATCTACGAGCGCTTGTCGGCTCGTGACAACCTGCTCTTCGCCGCCCGGCTGTACGGGGTGGACAGGCGGCGCGTGGATGACGTACTGAAGCAGGTGGGGCTGGCCGAGCGCGCCCGCGAGCGGGTCAAGAGATACTCGAACGGCATGAAGCAGCGACTCTTGATTGCCCGCGCGCTGCTACACGAGCCAAAGGTGCTCTTTCTCGACGAGCCGACGCGTGGCCTGGACCCCAACGTCGCCCGGGACATCCGCGCCTTCGTCGCCGGCCTGGCCAGGCAGGGCGTGACCGTCTTCTTAACCACGCATTATATGGAGGAGGCCGACCGGCTGTCGAGCCGGGTGGCGATTCTCCACCAGGGCAAGATCGTCGCGCTGGATGCACCGGCGCGGTTGAAAGCGACGCACGGGGGCGAGCAAACGACGTTGGAAGACGTGTTCGTCGCCCTGACCGGCAGCAACTTGCGGCAGGTGTTTGAGGAGTGAGAACGTGTTACATGTTCCGTCTGAACCTCACGCAACACGTAGCACGAAACACGTCGAGGAGCTAGACCGATGAACGCTCACTTGCGCGTCATCTGGGCCATCGCGGCCAAGGACATCGCCGACGCGGTAAAGAACCGCACGACCCTGAGCATACTGCTGTCTATGCTCTTCCTGGTGGGCGTGTACCGGGCCCTGCCGGCCCTGGAAAATATGGGGCAGACGCCGAACGTCCTCGTTTACGACGCCGGAAACTCGGCTCTCGTGACGCTGATGGAGAACAGCCAGGCGTTCGAGTTGTGGACCGGATACCGGTCTGAGGCGCACATGAAAGAAAAACTGGCTAGCGGGCAGGCGCCGGAGTTGGGCCTGGTGATCCCGGTGGACTTGGACTCGGGTGGGGAGGTCACGCTGCAGGGATACGTGCTGTATTGGGTGGATGAGGATGATGCCGCTGCGCTGAAGCGACTCGTCGAAGAGGAGATCTCTCGCTTGCTGGACAGGCCGGTATCCATCCACCTGGAAGGGAACGTGGTCTACATGCTGGCGCTGATACTGGCCTGGACGGCGGCGCTCCTGGCGCTGGTCGCGTGGCGTGTGCGCCGGTTGGATCGGTGACTGGAGATTGGAAGTTAGAAGTTGGAGGTTGGAAGTTAGAAGTTGGAGGTTGGACATTGGAGGTTAGATGATGGTGGTCCATCTTCTAACCTCAAGGAGTAAGGGATGAATCTCACGGAAAGCGTTCGTGTCATCTGGGCCATCGCGGTCAAAGACATCGGCGACGCGCTCAAGAACAGAGTGATCTGGTCAACCATCGTGACGGTGCTGCTGATGGTGGCGTTCTACAAGGCGCTGCCGATCCTTACCGGGCTGGCGCACCTGCCTGAGGTGGATGTGTACGATGCCAGGCAATCCGCTCTGACAGCCTACCTGGAGAACAGCCCGAACCTCGAAGCGCGGCGGGTAGCGTCGCAAGAGGACATGGCGCGTTTCGTGGTGATGGAGGGGGCGCCGGCGTTGGGGTTGGTGATTCCCGCCGGATTTGACGAAACGTTGGCCGGGGGCGAGCCTTTACAACTCGACGGCTACGTGCAGTACTGGGTCAGTCCGCAGGCAGCCGAGACGCTCACGATGCAGGTCGAACAAGAGATTGCCGCTCTGACGGGGCAGGCCGTGCGCATCAACCTGGAAGGCCACCGGGTGTATCCGCCCCTGGACTCGATGGGGCCGCACACCTGGGCCGCGTTGGCCATCGTGATGATGCTGATGCTGCTCGGCCTGGGCCTCACGCCGCAGTTGATGTTCGAGGAGAAGCGCACCCGCACTCTGGACGCACTGCTGGCCTCGCCGGCTCGCAGCGGCCACGTGGCCGCCGGCAAAGCCATCGCCGGCCTGGTCTACTGCCTGATCGGCGCCGCGGTGGTATTCGCCTTCAATGCCACGCTGATCGTCCAGTGGGGCTTTGCGATCCTGGCGGCGGCGCTTGGCGCGCTGCTGGCAGTCGCCATCGGTTTGCTGTTCGGCATCACACTACAGACTGTCCAATCGCTGCGCATGTGGACGATAGCCGTGGTTGTGCCGCTCTTCGTGCTGCCGGTCGCCGTGTCCTTCATGGCGATGGATGTGCCCCCGGCCGTCAATGCCGTCGTGCGCTGGTTCCCCAGCGTGGGGTTGTCGCGGCTGTTCATCATGTCCATGACCGATAGCGCTCCCTTTGCCGAGTGGGGGCCGGACATCGCGCTGCTTTGCGGAACGGCAGCGATCATCCTGGCTGTGGTAGCGTGGCGCGTCCGCCGGTCAGACCGGTAAAGGAGCGAACGATGAATCTCAGGGAAAGCATCCGTATCACCCTGGCCATTGCTGCCAAAGACATCACGGACGCCATCAAGAACAATACCACCCTCTCCATCATGTTGGGCGTTGGCGTCATGATGGTAGCGGGCATGGCGCTGCCCCTGTTACTGGTACTGCGCCACACTCCTGTGGCTGTGGTGTACGACCCTGACAGGTCCACGCTGATTCGCGGCCTGACCACCCGCAGCGAGTTCCGCCTGCGCCTGGTGGATTCCCAGGAGGAACTGGAATCCACGGTCGCCGGCTCCCCCGAACTGATGCTGGGGATCGTCATCCCGGCGGGCTTTCAGCAGGCCGAAGGCTCCGGCGGGGAGATCGAAATGGACGGCTATTTTGCCCACTGGGCGAACCCAGACAAGGTCGCCGAGTTGGTCGCTTTCTTCGAGGAGGAACTGAGCCAGGCCAGTTGGCAGACGGTGCGCATCGCCGTCGCAGGGCATGCGCTCTACCCCTCGTCGGACCTGGGCCTGCAGCCGTTCTTGCTGGCGATGAACCTGGCTATCCTGCTGTTGATCGTTGGCCTGGCCCTGGTGCCGCATCTGTTGATCGAGGAGAAGGAAACCCACACCTTCGAGGCGCTGTTGGTGTCGCCGGCGCGCTTTGGCCAGGTGGTGGCCGGCAAGGCGCTGGCCGGGATGTTCTATTGCCTGTGCGCCGCGCTGGTGGTTTTCCTGCTCAATACCCGTTGGATCGTGCATTGGGAGATTGCGGCGCTGGCGTTTCTATCGGGGGCGGCGTTTGCGGTAGCGATTGGACTGCTGCTGGGTATCATATCCGAGAATCCCACGTCGGTCAATCTATGGGTGGGGCTGCTACTCATGCTGCTGCTGCTGCCGATGCTCCTGCTGGAACTCGCCAGCGCAAAACTGCCCACGCTCGTCCAGGTCATCCTGCCGTGGACGCCCTCCGTGGCGCTGGCGAAACTGGTCGGCTTCTCTATGGTCGGGACCGTTCCGGCAGCGTCTATCTGGTCGAACGCGGGCATCCTGGCCGTCGAGTCGCTCGTCTTCTACGCCCTGGTGGCGTGGCGGGTGCGGCGGTCGGACCGCTAGCGGCGAGGAGAGGCCATGCAGAGACCCTACGATGACCTGACCAACCGCGGCCGTGCGCTGCGCCTGCGCCGCCTGGCGCTCAAGGCGTTGGAACAGTACGACCTGGACGTCGCCTGCGTCCACCTGATCACCAACGAATGGAACGGCATCTTCCGCGTGGACACGGCCACAGGCGAAAAGTACATCCTGCGGGTCACGCTACCCGAGGGCGGCCACGACCTGGACTCCGTGTGCGGGGAGATGGCCTGGCTCGACGGGCTGAGCCGCGACACCGACCTGTCCGTGCCCCGTCCGCTGGCGGCGCGGAACGGCCAACTGGTGGTGGAGGCCGAGAGCGCCGGCGTCCCGGAGCCGCGCCTGTGCACCATCTTCGGCTGGGTGCCGGGGACGAACCTGGCCGACCACCTGACGCCGGACAATGTGCGCAAGCTGGGGGAACTATCGGCGCGCCTGCACGCCCACGCGGCGACGTTCCGGCCGCCGGCAGGCTTTACCATCCTGCGCTTCGACAAGGTGTTCCCGTTCCCGGAGCCGGTCATCCTGTTCCAGGACGAGCACCGCCACCTGTTCCCGCCGGAACGGCGCGCGGTCTACGAGCGGGCCGTCGCCTGGGCGCAGGAGGCGATCGGCCGCTTGCAGGTGAGCGGCGAGCCGATGCGCGTCATCCACGGCGACCTGCACCAGTGGAACGTGCGCGTCTATCGTGGAATACTCTCGCCGATTGACTTCGAGGACCTGATGTGGGGCTGGCCGGTCCAGGACATCGCCACGACGCTGTATGACCTCCTCGGCCCGGGCTTTCAGGAACTGCGCGCGGCCTTCCGGCGCGGCTACACGGGCCACAGCCCCTGGCCGGAGCGCTGCCCGGGCGAGATCGACGCCTTCGTCGCCGCGCGTGGAGTGGGGTTGGTCAACTTCATCTTGCAGGATCCCGACCCCGATTGGTTGGCGCAGGCGCCGGACTTCGTCGAGAGGGTCGAAGGCCGGCTGCGGGCGCTGCTGGAATCCTGGCGGTAGCGGGGCAGCGTCGCTACGCCTCTACCCAGGCAGGTTTTCGAGCACCTGCATCATATTGCGCCGGTAAGCCTGGAACGCCTCGCGCCCCTGCTGGGTCAGACTGAGCGCGTGCGCGGAATCCTGTCCACTTGCCTAGTTTGCCTGACAGACTATCTGCCATGGTTGTAACACAGACTCATCACGGTATCAAGGGGGTATTCGATGAAATGGAGGCTCTCGTGCATCCTGACGATCCTGCTGTCGGCTCTCACAGCGTGCGGTGGCGTAGCCGCCGTAACACCGCCCATCACGCTGGCGCCGGAGCCCACGGATCGTCTCGCCCTGCTGCCCGAGTGGTGTGGTGCCGGCGCACCTGGTGTCCCGCCCATCGCGCTGGTTGGCGCGACCCTGATTGACGGAACTGGCGCGGACCCGCTCCCGGATGCCGCACTCGTGATCCAGGACTGCCGCATCGCGGCAGCCGGCCCGCATGCCGAGGTCGCCATCCCTGGCGACGCCCAGGTTATCGAACTGGACGGAGCGACGATCCTGCCGGGCTTTGTCAACGCCCACGTCCACGACGTCTACACCCAGCGTAACCTGCGCACCTGGGCACAAGCGGGTATCACCACCGTGCGTGACCTGGGCGCGCCTTTGGGGTACCGGTACTTTGAGACACGCGACCGGTTAGCGACTGACCCTGCGAACGCGCGGATCGTTTCCGTTGGCCCGCTCGTCACCGTCCCGGAAGGCTATCCTATTGTTCCGAACGGCTTTCCATCCCTGGCCGTTACCTCTGCCGAGGATGCACGCCAGCAGATCGCCCGACTCATTGACGAGGGGGCCGAGGTCATCAAGATGGCCTTCTCGGGCAGCCCGCCGACCCTCTCGCCCGAAGAGTCTGCGGCCATCGTTCAGACCGCGCACGAGCGAGACATCCCCGTGACCGCCCACGCCACGAACCCGCGTGAGTTGCAGCGCGCCCTCGATGCCGGCGTTGACGACGTGGCGCACATTTCCGGCGACCCGGTGTCCGACCGCACCATCCGCCGCATGGTCAGTGCAAACGTCTACTGGGTGCCGACTTTGGAGGCGTTGCACGGTGAGGGAGGTGACAACCTGCGCCGCTTTGTCGAGGCGGGCGGGCAGGTCGCCCTGGGCACCGATGCGGGGTATCTGGCCGGGCTGGAGATCGGCATGCCGCTGGACGAGATCGCCCTGATGGAGGAGGCCGGGATGACGCCCATGCAGGTCATCGTCGCCGCAACCCGCAACGGCGCTCACGTGTGCCGTCTGGAGCGCCAACTGGGCACACTCGAGATCGGCAAGTTGGCCGACGTGCTCGTCGTGGATGGCGACCCGCTGCAGGATTTGGAGGCCCTGGCGAATGTGCGCCTGGTGATCCACGGTGGCGTGATCATCCGCCAGGAGGTTGAGCAATGAAAGCCAGGTTTGCCAGTGTTATCGCTCTGGTAGGCGCGCTGTTGAGCCTGGCGGCGTGCAGCGGGCAAGCCACAACGCCAGCGCCGACTGCGGCTGCAACGCCGACGCCGCGGCCGACCCCCACGCCAGAGTTCGTCTCGGTGGCGCGCTTCGAGCCGGCCGCCTGCCCTTTCGTCTTGCCGGAAGGCTACATTCAGGGCGAAGACGTGGACTGCGGCTGGTTGGTCGTGCCCGAAAATCACGGCGCGCTGCCATCACGCGCCATTCGCCTGGCTATAGGTGTCTTTCACCCCGAGGGCGGCGCCGCCGCGCCTGACCCGATCATCTACCTCTCCGGCGGGCCGGGCAGCAGCGCGCCTGAACTGATCCGCTACCAGTTCGACGACTTTTTCGCTCCTGTGATGGAGGGCGCGCGCCGCGACCTGATCCTGTTCGACCAGCGCGGCGTGGGCGTCTCCAGGCCGGCGCTCGATTGCCCGGACGTGGACGTGCTGCTGCTCGACCTGTCGGACCGCGTGCGCGAAGGTCGCCCCGCGTCCGAGCAGGAAACCGGCGACCTCGTCTTGGAGGCGTACCTGGCCTGCGGCGAAAGCCTGCGCCGGGTGGCCAACCTTGCCGCGTACAACTCCGCCGCCAGCGCCGCCGACGTGAATGACCTGCGCCTGGCGCTGGGCTATGGTCAGGTGAACCTCTGGGGCGCCTCTTATGGCACGCGCCTGGCCCTCACCGTGATGCGCGATTACCCGGAAGGGCTGCGCAGCGTCGTACTCGATTCGGTCTATCCGCCGGACGCGGACCTGTACGTCGAGACACCGGCCAATTTCAGCCGTTCGCTCAACCTGCTGTTCGGCAGTTGCGCCGCCAACCCGGTCTGCGACGAAAACTATCCCGACCTGCGCACGGTCTTTTTCGATACGGTCGAGCGGCTGGACGCGGCCCCGGTCACGCGCACGATCACCGACACGCTCACCGGCCAGGGCTACACGACCATGTTCGATGGCGATGCACTGATGGGATTCGTGTTCCAGGTGTTGTACGAAACCGAGCTGAAATACATGCTGCCCGAACTCATCTACGACGCCAGCCAGAACGACTTGGCGGCCATTGACCGCATCCGCGGCGCGTTGCTGGCCCAGCGGGCAGCGGTTAGCCCAGGAATGATGTTCTCGGTGCAGTGCCACGAGGAGGTGCCGTTTAGCTCGCCGGAGGCGTTCGACGCGGCGCTGGCGCGATACCCAGAATTGACCGGCCTCTTCGAGCGCGCGGCGGCAGGCGGGCTGGCCTACCGGGTGTGCGCAGAGTGGGGTGCGGGGCAGGCAGACGCGCTTGAGAACCAGCCGGTCACGAGCGACGTGCCAGCACTGGTGCTGGCAGGCGAGTTCGACCCGGTCACGCCGCCGGCGTGGGGCCGCCACGTCGCCGAGACGCTCTCGAACGGCTACTTGTTCGAATACCCCGGCGTCGGGCACGGCGCGAGCGCGCAGGATTGCGGGCGCGAGATGATGCTGGCCTTTCTGGACGATCCCACTGTTGCGCCGGACGATGGCTGCATCGCCAGGATGGGGCGGCCATAGTTGGCCTGGCGGGGCGGTCGGAGTTGCTGTTTCACCCGTTCAGGTGTATCCTCTCACCGGCGTGGATACACAGTTGTCAGAGTTCGTGGTGATATTGGCGTCCGTTGCTCGCCAAGTTCACCAGCGACCTCTGCTTCCCTTCCCCCAGCTTATACTGGTTTCGGGAGAACGGGTCGCACCGAGCGCGTGGAGCCGACACGCTCCGCCTCGGTCACTATGCTCTCTCGCTCCGCGTGCGGCTCATGCGCCAGTCGTCCGATGAAAGAATGAATATGAGATTCTGGCGTGCCCTACTCCGGGCGTTTCTACACTCTATTGCCACGCTGATCGCAACAATATCGGTATGGGCCATTTGGTCGGGCTGGTTCGTCTCTATCAATGGACATCACGATGTGGAATGGGGTGGGCCGTGGGGCACCTATCGCTTCGCGATGTACATCGCTCTCATTGTCGCCCTTATTCTATGTGGCGGGTTTCTTATTATGAGCCTTATCTATCACTTCTTCGCGGCGAATATCTCAAGACAGCGGCACGTATTGAGTTCGCTGACGCTCGCTCTTTCCAGTCTCATCCTTTGGCCAGCGTTACCAGAAGGGGGGATGCCCCTCATCGCCCTTTTGATTGGGTTGCCAATTATGGCTACTCTATGGATGATTGGGAGCACGCGAAGAGCACAAGAAACATAACATCGAACAATCGCTTGCACCGTATGGTGCACAAGGTGCGCCGCCGGTGAAGCGTGACGTTAGCTGGCATTTCGAACAAACGTATCAGAGCCACGAGATGCCTTTGGAGAGTACAAGAATGGAAAGACCGACATCGAGTTTCTCCGTACAGACTATACAAACGCTGGATCAATTGGAGCAAGTGTGGTCTTTTGCCATCTCAGTTCTGGACTTACCACCGGGCAAGCATACGCTGCAGTATTACACAGAACAACTCCCCAAGACGCCCACCCTCCTGGTTTTTGCCGAACAGGATGACAGGATATGTGGATGTGTTCTTGCGAGTATTGAAGACGATCACGTCCTGGTTGGGCCAGTAGCAGTGGCAGAGGACTGCCGCAGAATGGGAATCGGTTCAGCGATGATGCAGGAAGTAGAAACGCGAGCCAAGGAGATTGGTCAGAACACGCTTGTTCTTGGTGCAGTGGAAGAGGCGGAGCCTTTCTACTTAAGTTGTGGATTCCAACCGAATCTGTTCATTCAATTGCCTGAACTAGGTGGTGTGGAACGGCTTGAATCGATGAATGAGGAGTATGACGTCATCTGGAAGGCGGAACGAGAGGGCTGGTCAAGGTTAATGCTGAGAACGCCAGGAATTGACAAGGGCTTACAGCGAAAGTACGATCAAGCGTTCCCCAATTGCTCTACGCAATACGTCTTCACAAAGCACGTTTGATGTCGGCGATATGCTCTATGAGCCAAATGCCCGCTAACACCACATGCACCCGACACGGCTATCGCCGCGTGTTGCATCGGAGACTCGTTTCTTTGCTGCTTTTGGAGTATAGTAGGGCCTGAGGGGTAAGCCGCCGCGCGGGTGATGCAGACCGTTATGCGGCCTGTTGACACACACTGCCCCGGCAGCGAGTTACCAAGATTTCCGATGCAGGGGGAGGCGAGACTATGAGCCCGAAAGTGGTGGGGATTGTGGGCAGCCCCAGGAAAGGGATGAACACCGATACGCTTGTAACCGAAGTGTTGAGAGGCGCCCAATCCGTCGGTGCAGGAACAGAGAAAATCTACCTCAATGATTTGGAAATAAAGCCGTGCCAAGCCTGTGACAAGTCTCCCGTCCCTGACTATTGCTTCTACAAGGACGGGATGGAAACGATATACCAAGCTGTTGAGACTGCCGACGTTCTGGTCATCGGAACACCTGCATATTACGATTCCATCAGTGCCCAGCTCAAGTTGCTTATTGATCGTTCAAATTGCCTGACAGAGATGATCACACTAGAGGATGACAAGGTAGCATTCAGATCAAGGGTTGGGAAAAGGAAGAAAGGCGTCTTTATCTGGGTAGCTGACTTCTCTAGGAATCCTGAACACGCGCAAGCGATGATGAAGCTTTGGTGCAAGGATGCCAATGTCGATCTAGCAGACACTTTGGTTGTCACGGACTCTGACCGTGGGGAGGGAGCTAGAAAGCGAAATGACCTCCTCCGCAGAGCTTTTCAGCTGGGGGTATCTGTGGGACAATGATAACGTTTTCCAGCCAGTAGGCCGCATAGTTATGGGCGGCGGGGCGGTCGCCCACCCCGCCGCCACTCCCGAACCGGACGTGAGACTCTCATCTCATCCGGCTCTTCAGTACGTGGGTCTTTGTCATAGACACCATTTGCCGTGTACGCGGTCGTGGCAGTGGCCGTGGAGCAGCACCAGGTTGGTGAAGCGGTTGTTGTTCCGGTTGCC
>Ga0307379_10013747_pt1 | contig 10482 bp, 19 predicted proteins | sample UN2MG_FD_202237 | JGI IMG/M metagenome (GOLD analysis project Ga0307379, IMG submission 202237) | Soil microbial communities from Risofladan, Vaasa, Finland - UN-2 | ecosystem: Environmental > Terrestrial > Soil > Coastal area > Acid sulfate soil | place: Finland: Risofladan, Vaasa | collected... | reverse complement strand
GATAAATAAAATCGGTTTACACTTATAAATAAGTGTGATAAAATTACAATAAGATTGAAAAATTCTTATAAGGGGAGGAAATAAGAATGAGTAAAGAAATTTGTGTAGTTCTGGGAAAACAAGAATGGACTGTGATACCAGACAGACGAATGGGTCCTGATAATCCATGTTTATGGATGCAGGCGGGTGTAGTGAAGTTCAAAGACTGTAAGAATAATTTTGACTGTATAACATGTAAGTATGATAAAGCAATGGCTATTAAATCGGCTAAGGGCAAGCAAATGACTTGGCAGGATTCTATGAGAAGATTTGATGGAATGAATAGAATCTGTCGACACACTTTAACGAATAGAATTGAGGGCCGCATTTGTGCAATAAATTATGAATGTTCAAAATGTGACTTTGATCAAATGTTTGAAGACTATATGTTATGAAATGCCCGGTGTCGATACAATATACTGTAAAGAGTTACTAAATAAGTGAGGAGAGAGAAATGAAGAAATTTATAGCAGTACTTATAATGTTAATATTTATTTTACCGTTTTCAATAGCAGATGCTGGTGGTAAAAATAATAACAGACAAAGGCAAAACGAAAGACAGTATAATCATGGAAGACCATATACTTATGAACACCGATATGGTCATAATATGCATAATAGAAGATATGTCTATAAAGGACATTATAATAGAAATAAGTGGGAACGACATCATAGACAAAATAGACATATATATGAACATGGATTCTATTATAACGATAGAAATGATAATCTGATGTTTTCTTACTGTCAACGAGAACGAAATGGAGAAGTTTGTTTTTCATTTTCAATAGGGGATTAAATGAAAGTATATCTTGATGATATAAGAAAACCACCGGCTGGTTGGAAACTAGTCAAGTGGCCAGATGAAGCAATTAAATTGCTTAAGACTGGTAATGTAGAAGAAATAAGCCTTGACCATGATCTTGGTGACGACGAACGAGGAACTGGATATGATGTTGTATTATGGATAGAAAAAGAAGTAGTACAAAATAAATTCAACCCACCAAAGATAAAAGTTCACTCAGCAAATGTGTCAGCAAGAAAGAAAATGGAACAAGGTATAAAATCAATAAAGAGGTTTAGTGATTATTTATAATGGGTAAAGGTGGAGATTTTGAAAGATATGTTGCTAAAGAGTTAACTGTATGGTTAACTGGTAAGTCTAAACCATATATGTTTTGGCGTATGCCAGCGAGTGGTGGGCTTGCAACTATACATGAAGAGTGTGTTGGACTAGCTGGAGATATAAGGTCTATTCATAAAGACGCGGAGTTTCTAACTAATATTTTCACTATAGAGTGTAAAACTGGTTATCCCCATACTTCATTTTGGCAGCATTTCAAAAATATAAAGAACTTTAATCTTGAGTCATTTTGGCTCCAAGCTTGTGGTGAAGCTATAGGTTCAAATAGACGACCAATGTTAATATATAGAAAGAAAGGCAGTGCGCCTTTAATTGGCATAACTGATGATATGGTTAATGAGATACAAGAAGTGACCGATCTTACTGAAATACCATCAATAACAATGAATTGGCCGATGATTAAAAATATTCAGGCGATGAATCTGTTTAACTTTGATGATTTTTTCAAATCTGTTGGGCCAGATGAAATAAAAGAAGCGGGTCACCAACTGGGAGTATGGGAATGGCTACGATAAATTTAACACCAAAGCAATTTGGAGACTTAACAGTAAGTTTTTTGCTAGATAAAATGCTTCATCCAGATGAAGTAGTATCAGATGAAGGTTTTGACAAAGTAATTGATTCCTTGGAGGGTAGAAAGGCAGCTTTGACTTCTCATTATATCCAAATGGACTCAGCAAGTAGACTACAGTATAAAAGAATAAAGGATATTTTTGATGGTTCCACTAATGACACTCAAACCATTAAGATTATGCCAGCGAAGAAAATACCAAAGAAAGATAAAAAAGAGAAGGAAGGATTCATAAAAAAAGTAGGTAAAGCAGTACTTAAGAAGTTAATAGGTCAAGGTCCATTATCACTCAGTTCAGAAGAGTGGAAGATATTAAATGAAACAATAGAATGGATGGACGAGATCAGGGAGGATAATAAGTTAAATGGGTGAATTAAGCGGAACATTTGATGACTCACCAGAAGCAAAAATAGCACAGGATAAACAGGTTTCTACGCCACCAGATGGTAAAGTACAAACAGACGTAACAGATTGTTTTGCGGATGCAGAATATCAAGGATTTCCAGTGTTCGATGTTTCAAAGGATGAGTTTTATAACAACATGAGGGCAGACAGAAGAAGGTTGAGATTTAAAACCGAAACGCCTGCTCAGACATATTTCAAGAATACTCATTATAAAACACCGTTTTATATCAGAAATACTGAAGACGGTTATATGAGAAAAATCAAATAGAAAGGAGACTTTTAAAATGTTTGTTCCAGTTCAAGTAGAGCCGGATGTTGGTGAATTAGCCTCTGGGTACTCATTACCATATCTAGTTGGTAGAAGCCCACAGGTTGATTTTGTGCGTGGTCTCATAGAAAAAATAGATACAGAAGAAAAAGAGCTAAAAATAGCTGACTGCGACCATTGGCTTCCATATCATAGAGTTATAGCTTTTTCATTTGGTGGTATTGAGTTATTAAATACTGAATACGACGATAATAAAAGATGGGAAGAAGATAAGATAATTATTGATAAGCTTCTTAGAGGAAGTTAATATACTCAATGTATATCTATTATTAGAAAAATATTTACTTATGGAGTAAAGTATAGTATAATAGATATAATGTTGAAAAATAAGGAGCGGAGCTAATGAAAAATGTTGTAATACTAATTGACTTCAACAACCTAGTATTTAGAAATTTCTTTGTTAAAGATATAAATGCGCATACTACTGCACCAGATTGGATGCTATGGCGATATAATATCTTTAACTCAATTTATCAGTCATTATGGAAACAAGATTCCACAAAAGAAATGATAATAGCAGTTGATGATAGAAATTCATGGAGAAAATCATATTTTAAAAGATATAAGGAGTCAAGAAAAACACAGAGGGATAAATCAGATGTAAACTGGAAAGAGTTATTCAAAGAAATGAATACATTAGTGTCAGACCTGAAACACTATATGCCATTCAAGGTTATAAAAATAAAATCGGCGGAAGCAGATGATATAATAGGAGTCTTAGCAACAGTGCTTGAAGATAATTGTGTTGTTATATCAAATGATGAAGACTACTTACAACTTTGTTCGGATAGGGTGAAAGTTTATAATCCAGGTAAGAAAGAGTATTCAGAATGTAAAGACCCACAGGGCTTTATTGATATGAAGTCATTTATGGGACAAAAAAAGGATGATATTTTTAATATTATAACTCCAAATGATTGGGGTGAAACAGAAGAAACAGAAGGAAAACGAAAGCCAGGTTTTGGCGAGGTTGCTTATAAGAAAGTATTAAAGGAAGGAACTGAGCAATGGCTTGAAAAGAAGCATATAAATAAGCATTATGGTGAGATTGATGTAAAATTAAATCTAAAGAGAAACAGAATTCTCATGGATTTCAACTACATACCACAAACAATCAAAAATAGAGTATGTGATGCTTATAACAACTACACTTTCCCACCACCATCGAATATATACCAATTTTTTAAAAAATACAATATGACGGGATTCTTAGAGGATTACTCTAAGGTAGAAAGGAAGTTGTTGGAGCTATATTAATGCGCGATAGTAAAAAATTAGAAAACCCAAGAGATGTAAGAGTAACGATAATATATGACTATGAAAGGGATGATATAAGGGTGCTTTCGGGATTTGAAAATCCGAACCACACAGTCAAATTAATTCAATTAGGTTTAGAAATGTTTCTTAATACTATAGAATCACTAAATTGCCCTAGCTGTGACGCCAAAGTTCATCCAAAATGGTCAAATTGTAGTAGTTGTGGTCAGGAGTTATGACCAGAGTAGTAAATATAAAGAAGTACAGTGACGAACATATTGATAATTATGTCTATATAGGACGAGGCTCTAAGTGGGGAAATCCATACCACATAGGCAAAGACGGAACAAGAGAAGAAGTAATTATTAAATATGAGAAGTACATTAGGGGAAGACCAGAGTTGTTAGCTGATCTACCAGGGCTAGAGGGACAGGTACTTGGATGTTATTGTAAACCCAAGGCTTGTCATGGAGACATATTGGTTAAACTTTTACGAGATAAAGGAGAATTAAAAGATGAAACCAAGGTACGTAGTATTGAACGAGATGGAACGAGATGATTTTGAAAAAGAATATCAACTTCCATATGGTTATGGAATGCTCGACATCTATTTGGATATTGAAGAAGCCATGGATGAAGCAGAGTATTTTGGAGTTGGTTATATAGTGGAGGAAGTGTCCGAAGACGGCAGACAAGCTGTTTATAGGGTATAACCTCTGTTGGGCTGGGGATGTGATAACCTTGGACCCTGTGATTCCGGATATATCTGGGATAACCTAAAGTCCCCATTTATTTTTATGGAAAGGATTTACATGACTATAGTAGAAGCTAAGTGGACTAGTGAATTTAATATACTAGTTATAAAATGTCATATCTGCGATACTGAATTTGAGCATAGGGCAGATAGATGGAACGCAAGGTGTCCATACTGCCATACAATAGAAAGATTAAATATAATAAGGGATAATTATTTAATATGCCAGTAGTAATAATTTATTTAATAGTAGTTGCGATTTTCTGGGGTCTAATGGAATTAAACTCATGGTTGTTTGAAAGAGAAAGACGCCTTATAATGAGTGGTAAAAAATTACCTTGGGGTCATAGAAATGATAGGAAAGGAAAGGAATGAAATGGGTTTAGGATATGAAGAAGAACAAAGAAATGATACTGTTGTATGTGGAATGTGTGGAGTAGGATATTCAATAAGAGAATCGGAATGCCCATATTGTAAAAATAGAGAAAGTGATAAAGAAAGGGATAAAGAAAGGAGTAAAGTAAAGTAGGGGGAATAGAAAATTGAAATCTGTATTTGTTGACGAGAAAACACTCGACAGCATGTGGTTCACACTGTTGTCTGAATTATATAAGCACGGAAGAAAAAATCATATAGATAATGGAAGTTTTGCAGGCTCAAATAGATTAGAGTTTGACTATGTTGCTGGTACAATAGAATTTCCAACCACAAGACCTTTAGCACCAATAGTACCAGATGGTGTCCCACCAGTTACAACCGACGAAGAAATAGAAAAGTACTTTACTAACTACTTAATGGATGGTCATAACCTTGAAGGTAATGAGCATTATCGCTATGCCACGTGGATTGCGGGTGGCAAATACATAATGCCGTATTTCAATGCTGACTTTGAAGATTGTAAGGGTAAAATTATTCAACCTGAAAACTATGTTTTTAATAAAGTAAGTATGAATGTTCCGAATCAAGTACAATGGTGTATAGATCACTATAAAGAAAAGGGTCATGGTAATAATCATTGTTATATACAAGTGGGATATCCTGAGTCAAGTTTTGCTTATGATATACCATGGAAAACTGAAGATCAAAGACAAACAAGTCCTTGTTTAAGAGGAATTGATACACATATAAAAGACGGCCAGTTATGCTTTGCTGTTGTTTTTCGTTCATGGGCATTGTATTCGGCTTTCCCGGAAAACATGGGTGGTATAACTATGCTAATGGAGTATATGGCTGAGCAAATTGGAGTTAAAACCGGTCCACTTTCCTTTTCCTGCCTTAAGCTTCATGCATATGATTCAGAGTTAGATGCTGTACGTGCTAGGTTAAATATATGATAATATGTTGGGACAATTTAGAAAAACTTAGATTTAATAATAAAACTGGTAATTGGTATACTTTATCCAGTAATACAACATACAAATATGTTGATGAATGTGATTGGTGTAAAAAACCATTTCTATCAGCTAAAGGACAAGAGACTAGATGTTCAAAATCATGTGCCAGAAGTGGAAGAGAAATAAAGTATACTGACGAGTGGAAAAAGAAGATAGGTGATGCTGTAAGAGGAGAAAAAAATGGATTTTTTGGTAAAAAACACAGTAAAGAAACACGAAAACATTTAAGCAGTGTACATACAGGTAAGAAACTTAGTGAGAAAACTAAGTTGAAACTTTCAAAAATTTTTAGAGGTGAAGGAAATCCAAACTGGAGAGGTGGTTTATCAAAAACACCCTACTGCATTGGATGGAATTATCTAACTAAAGAATTAAAAGAATATGACAACAATGAGTGTCAAAATCCTATATGTGAAGGTGAAGGAAGTAGAATAACATCACATCATATAGATTATAATAAACAAAATTGCCACCCATCAAATTTAATTACATTATGTAATTCTTGTAATGCAAAAGCAAACTACAATAGAGAGTTGTGGCAAAGACACTATATGGAAGTTAAAGCGAGGCTTAACATATGAAAAGTGAAGGTTTTTTAGATGAAATAGAAAAGATAGTAGATGAAGTTTGGGATGCGGAGAAGAAGCAAATAAATACCCATGTCAATAGTTACAAAAAAGCAATAGCAGAGGAATATCGGCGAGAATACTTTAGAGAAATAGAAAAACGAAGCATGTGGGACACACCATATTCAAGACAGTATCTCACTATACCAGCAAAACCAGTAAGAACTCTAAGACATAAGTGTGACTGTAATACTATTATTGAAGTGAGTTATCAAGATGATAGGGATGAATATAGAGCAGTTTATTCTTATGGAGATTTTGCTGGCAGACCATTAAAAATGAGATTGGAGCATGACTATTTTTATTGTCCAATATGTAGAGAAGGAATAAGAGTAGCTGGAAAAATAATAGATGTAAGAGTAAATATGGCGGAGCGTTAAAATTAATGATAGATAATTTTGGTTTAAGTGATAATGCAGTAAAAATATTTAAAGATTTGTATTCGTTTCAAGAAGAAAATATAGAAGACACATTTAAAAGAGTATCAAGGGAATTTGCAACAAATAAGGAAGAGGAAGATTTAGCATTTAAGTTGTTATCAGAGGGATATTGGAGACCTAATACTCCTGTGTTTTTAAATGCTGGCACCAAACATAAAGTATTTTCAGCATGTTATGTCGTTGGACTAGAAGATAGTATGGATAGTATTTACGATGTAGCTAATGTATGTAGAAAAATATTTCAGTATGGAGCCGGTGTTGGTATTCCTATTGGTAATTTAAGAGAAAAGCAAGCTTGGATTTATGAAGGAAATGAGGACAAGTTACCGGAAGGAAAGTCGTCGGGCCCTATAACTTTTATGAAGTTATATGACGCCGTGGGGGAGTCAACAAAGAGTGGTGGTCGGGTAAGACGGGCTGCCATTCTTGTCTCAATGCCAGTATGGCACCCAGATATAATGGATTTTATTAGGTGCAAGGAAACAGACGGTAGATTGGCTAACATGAACATATCAGTACTTATTACAGATAAGTTTATGAAAGCGTTAGAAGACAAGGTTCCTTTTGACTTAGTTTCACCTTATAATGGTGAGAAAGTTAGTGAGATGGACCCACAAGAGCTATGGGAAGAAATATCTAAAATGTCTTGGAAAAGCGCGGACCCAGGTATTCTTTTTATTGATGCAATGAATAGATATAATCCATTGATAAAACAGATACTTATAGAGGCAACAAATCCATGTGGGGAGCAACCGCTATGGCCGTTTAACGCATGTAACTTATCAGCTATTAATATTAATAAGTTTGCCAGAGGGGTAGATGATTTTGATTGGGATGGATTATATGATACAACTTTCAAAGTTATGAAGCTAATGGATAACTTGGTTGATACCATGGATTTCCCAGATGATGATGATATTTTGGGTAGACAAAGATTTAGAGTAAATACTTTAAATCATAGACCAGTTGGTGTGGGTCCTATGGGTCTAGCGGATGCCATGTATAACTTAGGATATAGGTATGACGGAGCGGATGGTAGAAAATTTGCGATGGAAGTTATGAGAATTATGACTAAGGCATGTGCTATGAGAAGCGCTCTTATAGCAAAAGAAAATGGACCATTTCATAATTATGAAATATTTAAAGAAGATATGGAAAGAATTATAGAGGAACACACCGGTGGTGATGAAGAAGTAATGGAGGTAGTAAAAAGATATGGAGTTAGAAACTGTCAATTTACTACATGCCAACCTACTGGAACAACAGCACTTTCCTGTGATTCATCTTATGGCATTGAGCCAATTATGGGATTAAGTTTTCAAAAAAATCTCATTTCAGGTGATAGAATGATGGTTGTCAATCCGGTTCTTGAAGAACGATTTAAGAATGAAGATTGGTATTCAGAGGATTTACCTGATAAAATATTTAAGAACGGCGGATCGTTAAAAGGACTTCGTGGTATTCCAAAGGAAGTCAAAAATGTATTTGTTACAGCCCATGACATAAAGTACAAAGACAGAATAGACATGCAGGCCGCATTACAGAAATACTGTTCTACGGCTATTTCAAGTACTGTGAATTTGTCGAAAGAAACAACATCTCAGGAAATGGCTGATTTATATGAGTACGCGTATAAAAGAGGTTTGAAAGGTATAACTGTATATCGGGATGGCAGTAAAAAGAACCAACCAGTGACTTTCTCAAAAGAAATGAAAGTTAAAGAGTTTGATAGACCGAAAGTGCTTAATGCAAAAACACATTGCGTCGAAACCGGTAACGGTAAAATGTATGTAACCGTTTCACACCATGAAGGTAAGCCATTGGAATTATTTATTTTTCTTGGTAAAAGTGGTCAAATCCTAAATACTCTAACTGAAGCAATGGGTAGAGTAATATCAATAGGACTACAGCAGGGAGTGCCAGTTGAAGAAATTACTAAAACTTTGATAAATATAAATAGTGACAGGATGGTATGGTACCGTTTTGAAGATACCGACCAACGTCCAACACAAATACTGAGCATTCCTGACGGTGTAGCTAAATTACTTGACAGGTATTATACTGGGGTAAGATACAACGGAGAACTCGGTGGAGAAATCTGCGAGAAATGTGGTAACTTTATGACTGCAATGGAAGGTTGTTTCAACTGTCCAGCATGTGGTCATTCTAAATGCTCATAGAAAGGAGAAAAGAGAATGGCAATAAGAGATTATTTTAGTGAATCAGAACAGGTTGACTTTAATCTTGATCAGTTATTCGAAGCAGAGGTTGTGAGTCGTGGCGGGTTTGAAAGACCCATGACGGGAGCACAGATAGCCAGAGAGTTAGGTATAACAAGACAAGCAGTATCTAATAATTTAAAGAGGGCTATCAGTAAAGTCTACGCTGAGGTAAAGAAAACTGAGTCAGGTTGGGGTCCATTTGAAGCAGCTGTAGCAATGTCACAAATGTTCGGGGTTGAACAAGACAGTCCAGAAGAGTTAAAAAAGTTTTTCAAGCTTTTTCCGCCGAAAATAAGGAAAGAAATTGAAGAAGATGCAGTTAAACAATTATCACCAGGCGACAGAAAAAAGATTTAATACAGTAAGACTATGTAAGGATTGCTGTAACTGTAAAACAAAAAACGGAAAGGTTTTTTGCAAAGAGGGAAATTTTGCAGAAAATTATGACAAATCAATAATATATACACCATTTGATTTTGATTGCTATGAATGGGAAGAAGTCTAGTTTACTTCTTCCCATTTTTATGCTATAATGTGATAATGTTGGTTGTACTACCAGTAAAATAAATTAATGTGAAGATAAAAATGCTTGATTTACAAATAGTTTCCCAGTTTATGTTTGAAAACTTTGAACGGGTATCTTCTTCCAAGAATGGTACCCATTTTCTTGCCAGATGTTTGCTCTGTGGTGATAGTAAAAAGAATAAGAGTAAAAAAAGATTTAACCTTGATTTTAATGGTGGTAACCCGATGTATCACTGCTTCAACTGTGATAGATCGGGTTCTTTTTTGCAGTTATATAGTTATGTATATGGTCTCTCAATAGAAGAGTCAAAGAAAGAGTTATACAAATTTAATCCAGATAGATTAACTCAACAGTTATCAAAAAGGAAAGCAGAAAAAGTAATAAAAGAGGTATGTTATGAGGACCATAACTGGATTTTGGATGACTGTATTTCGGGGTATGATACTGATGGTATGATGAACTTAGTATATTTTGGGGCGCTAAGGAAATTCAGAATAGATAGAAAAATAGATAGTAAGTATAAGCTATTTATTGCTTATAAGGGGGATTACAAAGGCAGAATAATCATCCCGGTATATGATGAAAATAATACCATAGTATATTTTCAAGCTCGTAGGATTCCTGGTAGTGATATTTTACCAAAATATAGAAACCCAACTCTTGAAAAGGGTAGTATAATTTTGAACAAACCATACTTCGATAAAGAGAAGTATATTATATCAGTAGAAGGACTCATTGATGCATTTATGATAGGCGATCAAGGAACTTCTTGCTTG
>Ga0307379_10013746_pt1 | contig 10483 bp, 15 predicted proteins | sample UN2MG_FD_202237 | JGI IMG/M metagenome (GOLD analysis project Ga0307379, IMG submission 202237) | Soil microbial communities from Risofladan, Vaasa, Finland - UN-2 | ecosystem: Environmental > Terrestrial > Soil > Coastal area > Acid sulfate soil | place: Finland: Risofladan, Vaasa | collected... | reverse complement strand
TCCTATAGCGTGTCGCGGACTTGCACCGCGTAGTCTCTCCCGTATGAAAGGAGTGCTGCACTCGTATAGCTCACACGCCACGAACTTGAAAATAGCGGAGGCAGGATTCGCACCTGCGGCCTCAAGTCTCCCGCAGCACGACCGCCCTTCGCCCACACGACCGCGAGCATTGGATTCGTCCGTCTGCGCTCCGCTTCCTCCGAAGTCGAAGCTGGTGTGGCTTGAGCTCGAAGCTCTCACCGCATACCCAACACTCGACTTCGACCAGTTCGACCCTGTGAGCGTGATGCCTACTGTGGTCAGACCTGGTTTGAGCCTCCAGATTGGAGACTCGGTTGTTCATCGGATTCTCATCCTTGTGATGAACGACCTCGTTCGACCTTAATGGTCGTCCGAGCTTGTTCTCCACCAAGACCCGGTGGAGCGGATAGAGCCCTTTCGAGTTGCGCTTGGGGTGAAGCGGCTCTGTCCTGCAATAGACGTAGCCGCCGCCCTTGCACACCGATGTGATCTTGTAGAGGGGTCCGTCGTGGTAGCTCATACGGTATGGTAACCGATGAGTTTCCACATCATAGCGCGAGTAGGATTTGAACCTACGACCTTCAGCTTATGAGGCTGACGAGCCACCTGACTGCTCTATCGCGCGTCGTGTTCTGCGACGAGCTACCTGACTGCTCCATTCCGCGAAGATCCGTCTGAGACTTGCACTCAGTTCTGCAGGGTTGCAATCTGCCGCCGCACTACTTTGGCTTACGGATCATTGATGACGTTGACGGGATTTGCACCCGCATTTCTCGAATTGAAAGTCCGAGGTCTTAGGCTAATTAGACGACAACGCCGTGATAGGTCCGCAGGGAGTTGCACCCTGATCCCACCGGTTAAAAGCCGGGTACTCTTGCTGTTGAGCTACGGACCCATGGTGGGTCTCCTGGCGCGCTCCCGAGCCAGAAGGCGGCGGGACACTGGCCGATCGACCCAAGATACCCCCAGAAAGATTTGCACTTTCAACCCACAGCTTAAGAGGCTGTTGCGCTACTGTTGCGCCATGGAGGCAAGATAGAACCACCCAGACTTGCACTGGTTCCCCGGATTAAGAGTCCGGTGCTGCACTCGTTCAGCCTTGGATCCAAGTGGAATTAGCGGTGCTGAGAGACGAACTCAGTTCTCTGGCTTATGAGACCAGCGACTTACCCTTTGTCCTCACCGCGTCGTATGGTCCCTACCGGAATTGCACCGATGTTCGCACTTTTTCAGTGTGCTATGTTACTGACTACATCAAGGAACCGTGCCGGAGCACCCGCCTAAACGGGCCGACAGTGCTCACTGCCGCTTACGACTCCGAATCGGGGTGACTGGAGTCGCACCAGCCGCCTTTTCTATCGAGCGTGTCAGATTTGAACTGACATTGTTCTGCGCCCCAAACGCAGTGCCATACCAGATTAGGCGAACGCTCGTGCGTTTAGTAATCCAAACTCTCGTGACTCTTTATCTCATCCACCACAGCCTTGAGGCGCTGTAGTCGCCTATTGCCTAATAGCACCCTTAGTCTTTAGGCGTTAAACCAAACGTAACGTCTCGCTCCGAGACTACACCCCGTTAAACGACCATGAAACGCCCCTGACGAGATTTGCACCCCCGACCCCCGCCTTGACGGGGCGGTAATCTAACTATCTGAGCTACATGGCCAAATCCTCTAGATGGGAGTTGCACCCACAACCTTCCACTCGACAGGCGGCTATTCTCCTACACGAACTCCTAGAGGGAGATTTGATTTTAAGGTCTTTTCTGACCTATGATGCGCTCGTGGTTAAACCGATCTGCGCTGAATGCTCCTCTCGCCTCACCGACGGCCCACTATGGTGTGCCTGGTGCAACCCGAGCCGCATCCTTTGCAACGCCTGCATGACTACGGACAAGAAGGGCAACCTTCTTTGTCGTCGCTGCAAGCAACGGCATGAACCGCTTCCTGACCTTCGTGACCTTCACGAAGACATCAGCTGAAGTAAGACTACTGACCAAAATTGGCTAGAGAATTTACTAGCACCTTGCTCCGCACCTTTCGGCACGGCCTGGGAATCGAACCACAGATCGTCAAATTAGGAGTTTGATGTACTCCAACCGGAGCATTCAGTAGTCAATGGACCCTCACGGCTTCGCACCATGTCCTCCCGGTCTTCAGCCGGACGCTCTACTGATTGAGCTAAGGATCCAAAACGCCAAATTGTTAATGAACAGTTTTTGCTTCCGAGGATGGAGCTAAAAGATTTTGCTTGCCGCCGCCGCACCTTCCGGCCGGATTTACACGGTGTCGTGAGTCTCTTAGTCATTTCCCTTTCGTCAAACAGGCCGCCAGGGTATCGCACCCTGAACGGCGGGCTTTGGAGACCCACCTGTGCCTTGCACGCGACCTATGCTTCTCTAATCCGTCGTGAAGGAGTCGCACCTCCGGAACCTCTCGGCAACGCATTTACAGTGCGTCGGGACCCTCTACCCCTGATAACGACGGTGGTTTGTTCTTCACTCCAGTGATTAGCGTGTTCTGCCCCTTAATACCAGGACGCCCCACTCGTCTGTCACTGTCGTTCGATTTCCTCTTTTCTCCTTTGTTCGTAAGTGCTTATGGATGATGTGTAGCCGCTCACGCTTGTCAGCGTTGCGGCACCTGGCGAATTGGTTGGTAGGGTGCCGCTACGCTGTGTGCGTATTTGCCTGCCAACCTCGCCCGGCAGGATACGCACACGTATCCTCGGGCTTGGCTTCGGCAAGGCGGCTAAACAGAGACAAGGGAAGCGCACCCATACCGTATCCGAGAGCGACTGGTTGTCGCTGCGATCGAATAATCCTGGTATGGGAAGTAGTAGACACTTGAAGGCGCTTCTCCTTGACCATTGAGACTAGCTCCTCGAAGTGGGCGTGTCCACAAGAAAGTGAAAAACAGACTAGAAAATTCTTCACATCATTAGAGTCCGGTCGTCTCTTAATCTGAATGTGTGAAGCGGATCCTATCCATTACCGCTATCTGCTTGCTGGCCGGGTGCAGTGCCCCGAAAATGTCGCTAAAGGTCAACGCTGCGTTCACGCAGCAGGCTGTTCACCAGGCGGGCGAGAAGGTCGGAGGCTACGGCACCATCGAAGATGCCATCGGGTTCTATCTCTCTCTACCACCGCCCCCGCCTCAGATCACCTACGTCCCGTCTCTCATCACGCCAGCACCAGGAGCGCCTGATCCTTACGCCCCACTGCTGTCGTTCATTCAGTCCGGACCTCAAGGGCAGCTCGTCACACGGAACCACTTGGTGCAGCTCACTCCGGCCGCCCTCTCCTTGGCGCAGCTCTATCTCAGCGGAACCGTCTCCAGCCAGCAGCTCCTGAACTCTGCCCAGGCTTGGTCTCTGCTCAACGCGGCACAGAACATTTTCTATCCGATCCTTCAGCCCCTCGGCCTATGGAATCAGACCTTCCTTAATCAGTGGATCGCTTACCTGACCCCACGTCAGGCTCAGCTGATCAGTATCGCGACCGCGCTTCACAGCAACATCGTTGCGCCTCCTCCACCAGGACAGCCGACGGTCACTCCGCAGGCGCCCATCGTCAACAGGATCAACCCGATCCAGGTCATGCAGACCTTGTCTACCCTGTGGGCGGAGCAGGAATGGCTGGAAATCGGCGAGAGGTTCTCCGGACTGCTCTATCCCCTGATCAAGCACGCCGGCTTCTCCGAGCCAATGCTCCTGCTTTACGGGTCTAGGCGACGCTACTACAGCCCGAGCGCCCAGACGATGCGAGTCGTCGATGGGAATCTCGAAGTCCACAATCTCAACCGCGAGGGTTACTTCGAGAACAAGTACGCGTCTGGTGCAGGACGCTTCTTCCAGGGAGAGGACGACATCTCGTTGGTCTACTTCCCGATTGAGATCGAGAACGAGCGTGTCAAAACTCTCGACGTCGTAGCGAGTGATCGGTTCGCGTTGTTGAAGAAAATGTCTGGAGGAGACACAGAGCTCCTGAGTCGCGCCTTCACCCACAACACATCAATGCTGAGTATCGATGCGGCATTCGGGAATCGACACCTACGCGTAGTCGGCGGCGTAACGCCCTACTCATCTATGGGTGGGGTGATGGGCGAGCTCACCTACAACTACGAACACCTACAAGGTCGCATTGGTGGCGGCGGCCTTATCGAGGCCGGACTCTATGGCGGCGGCGATACCTTCATAGGGTTTCTCGACATGGAGCACAAGCTCTCATCCCCGTTCGCAATTCTCGAATCAAAGGATAAGGAACGCGCGATCCTGTCTTGGGCCACCTTGACGCTCTCCGCGAGCGGGATGACGGACCGATCCTTAGGCCATCAGCCGGACAAGCGATCGTTTACCAACGGGTGGGGATTCCAAGGTGACGTAAGGCTCATTCCAGAGCTCCACACGCAGCTCGACGCGACCTACTTCTCTGTCTACGTCTACGGCGGCGTTACGACCGCAGTCGTCCCCTCCGGTAAGGTCGACCTCATACGCTCGGATAAGTCAGTGATGATTGACCTCATACGACACCATGTCGGGTTGAAGCTCCGGGTTCTAGTGTCAGAGGCGGTCAAGTTGAACAAGGACAAGACGTTCGGTCACACAATGTACGCAGACGCTGCATTCGTGACAGAGATGTCTGACTTGGTCAGACGATGGCGCTTTACCACCGACTTTACACTCGACCTGCTGAAGGTCGGACTAATCGGTGAGTTCGATGACTACCAGCTCGGCGGATTCGACGACTTCCGCTTAGGCGGTCGGGCCAGCTTCATGGGCGCCTATATTCAGGGCCTAAAGTCTTTAGAGTTCGACGATTTCCAGATTCAAGCTGGAATTGAGATCAGACTCTGAGCATCACCTGTTAGGCTCAACTTTGGTCCTTAACGGACCACGATCGCCTTATGACTAGCTGACTTTGTCCCGGCCAGCGGGTGAAGGGGACCTTGACCTAACGGGCGAGGTCCCTTGCGCTTTGTACTAGCGCGAAGACTCCTCTAATACTGCGTTGCATATCAGCCGCATGCTGGGAGTTTAACACCTTCACGCCTATTAAGGCGGCCGCTAATCTTGAACTAGTGGATCTCAATCACCGCGATGATCTCGACCAACCGGAGTTGATGCGAGGTTGTCTCTACGAGCTAAAACGACAGTGATCGCAGTGGTCGTCACAATCATAGCGACGGCAGTCCTCTGTGGGCCTCGTGTTGACGACCATCAAATTCATCGTAACTACGAGATGGCCTACGATCGTCTGTCCTGGCAGGAGATCAGCGGGTCCTGCGCAGGACAGATGCTCAAAGGGTGCGGCTGCATACTCATGGTTATCTTGCTATGCAGCACGTGCATGTCCGGCTGCCTCTCGCTGCTCAACTAAACGGGGAAATTCCCGCCAGGCAACACACCAAGAGGACCGGGCACACGAGCTTTGACTCTTGGCCGCCGTCGGCCGCCGTACATGATCCTCCTGCACGCAGGACAAGTCACATTCGTCATGGTGTAAAAGTAGGACTGCTCAAACCGCTTGCTATCGTCTCGCCCGCACACGGGGATGGCGACCACCTCGTTGACCCCGCTCTTCCGAGAAGCCTGCTTCGACCCAGGCACGTAATGAGCCCGCTTGTAGATTCGCTTTTTCGGATTGTTGATGGACTTCACGCACGTCTTGCACGTCACCTCCTCTACGTCCTCGGTGTAGAAGACCTCCTTCAGCGTCTGGGCCCAGCCCCTGGCGGCCGAAAGCCGGTTCCGTGGCCACAGCTCAACACTGCACGCGGCGTTGATCGTGTCAGCCCTAATCGGCCAGCCGCCAGTGAAATCACACCTGATGTCGAACTCACCCTGGACGTCGCAGTGCCCGTGGCTCTCGACCGCCACGTAGTGCCGAATGACCAGCCGTGGGAGCTTGGGCAGACCAGACCGCTTCCGAGCAACGGCGTAGGCTTTCCGATCTTCCTTGCTGTTGGACTCAGCGTATCGCCGCTCTAACTCTCGAAGCCTTCGGTCTGACATGATTCACCTCATCTCCATATACCTGGAAACACGGTGTGACCGTCAACGCCTAGTGACAGTAGGGGTGAGACGAGAACCCTTCTTCTTCTTCAGTGTCGTTCTCATCCTCATCACCGTCCTTCCCAGAACAGTGTGGGCATACGCTATCGTTGGCGCAACGATAGCAGATCCCATCCCACCGGTAATCGTTCTTCAGGACTAGGTAAGGATGAGCCTTGAGGATTCGCTCTACAGCCCACTTAGGAAGAGGCTCAGTCGGGTCACCGCACTCGCAACAAATCTTCTCCGTCGAGAAAGCACTGATGTGCTGCAGTGTGACCTGCGTATAGTCAGGGTGGATGTATTGAAGGACAGCGTAGCCTCCGGTAGCCTCGTTCGCGGCTACGGGAACACCTGTCCATGCACGACCGTGAAGGTCGCACGCACGACCATCCTCTCCTCTGATCTCGCTAATCTGGTGGCAGGACTTGTCCTCCATTATGACCATCCGACCAATAGCCGGTCGGTCTTCGCAGAAGGAGCACCAGACATGTTTAATCGTCGCCATACAGTGGGCATTGTAAGCCCCCCAACATCGCTGTGGCAGTATTTGGTGCTAAATCAGACCTCGACACGATTTTTATGCGCACCAACAGTCGAACTTGTGAAGAATCAATAAAATGCCAAATGGCTGTTGATTATCGTCTTAACCGGCGCATCACCCCATTGAAGCGATGCATAGCAGTAAAGGACCTCTGGTTTAGTGCAACCCTGCGTTAAGATTCCTCGTAGGGTCTGATGCAAAGCAGGGTATATGGCAAGCAAATCGGGTAGCCATTTGGTCATGGTTTTGCCGGATCTTCATCTTCCGGTTCATGACAGAAGTGCGCTCCGTATTGTTCTTCGGGCCTTCGAGCACCTCAAGCCGCAACGGCTGGTGATTCTGGGAGATTGGCTGGACGCCGCCTTTGCATCAGCGCACCCGGCGAGCAGTCGCGAAGAGGCCGAGCAGGGTGGATACATCACTGATGAGATTGAGCCGTGCCGCCGCCTGCTCAAGCAGTTCGAGGAGCATTGCAAGGAGATCATCTACATCGAGGGGAATCACGAGTTCCGCGTCGAGAGGCTGATCAGCCGGGAGCGAGGTGCGTGGCTCGCCATCCCTGAACTGGTGCTTCCGAAGAGCCTGCTGTCGATGAACCGTCAGTCCAAGTTCACCTGGATCCCTTACCAGCACAACGCGTCCCCCCGTGACGGATACAGCCTGCCGCACTACAAGATCGCTGACGGTCTAATTGCGGTTCACGGCTGGAGCACGTCGAAGCATGCGGCCCGCAAGCACCTTGAGCTTGTTCGCGGTTGGTCCATCGTCTACGGTCACACACACAGGGCGCAGTCAGACACCGCTCGTCACCCAATGACCGGTCTGATCAACAAAGCGTGGTCTCCTGGTTGCCTCGCGGGGTTGCAGCCGATGTGGCAGCACGGGTCTCCCACTGAGTGGACCCATGGGTTCTCCCTGATTCACTGCAAGAACGACCTGTCCAAGTGGACGTCCTATTCAGTTTCGATCGATCAGGGCGAGTGCATCCTTCCAGACGGGACGAAAATCACTGATGGTGGAGTGAAGAAGCCCATCTACTGCGAGGAAACAATCACGAGGAAGAGGTAGGGCGGTGAAGCTTCTAATTCGCGGAAAGGTCTGGCAACTCGTCTATACGACGCTCCCGAAGGACGTCGATGGCGAGTGTGACGCTCCGTGGACCAAGAAGAAAAAGATCAAGATTCGCAAGGAGCTATCGAACCAACGACTACTAGACGTACTCGTTCACGAATGCGCTCACGCCGCATTGTGGGACCTCGGTGAGGGCCCTATCGCCACCATGGCGAACGCCGTGGCGCACGAGCTCTGGAACGATGGGGCCCGGCCCGGCTACAAGTCGTCCAAGAAGAATCTCGAAAAGCTAGAGCACGAGATTGTCAGCATCATCTGGTCCCGTGGAGAGGTCGCGAACTTTGACGAGGAGGTTCGCCGCGAGGTCGCCCACGCAATGGGCAAGATGCTGAATCGGCTCGGCTGGGCGTTCGAGTGAGATGACGATCGCTCTCCCTATCGTCGACTTCTACGCCCTGTTGTTCCTATGTGCACTCGGCGGATGGGTCGTCGGGACGGTCGTCAGTAAGCTCATTGGTAACAGCTAGGACCTTGTTGTTGAAGAGATATACCGGGAATCAGCCTGAGCTTGTCAATTAAGTCAGATTTTTTAGGGACGCCATGATCTCGCGGTCGATTTCGGCCCGCATTTCGTCAGCCATGCTCTCCACTAGATTAGCTTCAGAACCTTGGCTGGCCTTCCTGACCTCTTCCGGAGTCGCGATGCGACCGTCTGAGTGCCGCCAGATGCCCTTGTAGTCATCAGTAGCATTCGGATCATAGTCAGGGTCCTCCAAGGCGTCCTTGAGGACGTCCAGGGCGTTGTCTGGGCGACGAGGCCAGACAGAACGTCCCCACAAGCCACGGAGATCGTCAGCGGCCTCCTGAGACCACGTCGTCTTCAGCTTGCGCGACTTTGCCACAACAGGCTCCGATGTAATGTTGAGATTGTAGACCGGGAGCGAAGCGCTCAAATCAAGAGACTGGGACAAAGTCGTGCACCGTAGCGACCGTAGCCTCGAATCGCTTCCCACCTACAAGTTCAGGTGCGTCGAGATCGAACTCGATGAGTACCACGTCGTCGTCCAAAAGGTCCACAATCGTAGCCTCAACACCAGGCTGCATTACGCCGCCTGTGAGATCGAGGTGTAACGGTCGGACCAACATGACTCTTTCGTACAACCTTGCAGCCACTGCGTCCTCCTATTGCTACTGATGACGGCTCAGTCATCACCTTCTGTCGAAATAACGCTCCAGACCCTTTTTTGAAGCTCATCTGCACTATGGAAGCCTAACAGAGCCAATGATTCCGTTCCAGAGGTGAACATTAAGAAAGTCGGGATTCCTTTCACGAATAGACGCGAGACTAAGGCTTTCTCCACATCAGCGTCCACCTCGAAGACGCCGATGTAAGCCTTGAACTCTTGGGCGGCGAGCCTGAACTCTCGTCGTGCCAACAACGTCAATCGACAGCACTTACGTGAAATGAAGATCGCGAATGGGACCTCAGCTCCAGCGATGAATCTATTGAAATCATCGGAGGTTAGTGGAGGGAATCGCTGTGGTGAGGGCACCTATGTAGTCAGACTCGATAGGAGTTCAATTGCCGCACTGAGATCGACATCATCAGCCCATTCTATCAGGGCATCAACCATGGCCGAGTCATCGAGCTTGACCGGCTGCGGCAAGAACGGGGAGATCCGGACGTATCGATCGGTGAGCAGCTGTTCGCAGATGTAGTCAGGAATCCCGACCATTCCATCCATGAACATCGGCATGAAGTGAGCTGCCCACTGCTTCAGGCCCCAGTCCAGGCGATCACCCTCAACGTAGGCAGCGTTAATGCCAGTGCCGATTGACAGGAGTACGATCTGATCTTGGGGGACGCCTGATTTGACGGCGCGTCCTAAAGCGCACAACGCCGGGTTGTTGGCGACGATACCGCCATCAACAAACCCTTGGTGGCTGGGGAAGACGGTAGGCGCGGCCGCAGTTCTGAGGCCCACGTCTACTGCCAGTTGCGCACCATCGCTGCCAGGACCTTCGTAGTTGTGGAAGATCTTCGCCTTCCAAAACCGGCGCTTGTAGATCCGGGTCGCCGTCGACTTACTCTGAGAGTCGAGGTTGTCGAGATCGAAGGAAGTGATGACCACGTTCTTGTCGAGGTCAGCCAGCGTTTTATCGCCGAGGTAGCTCTCAAGGACATCTTTGAGCCCGTCATTGTTGTAGTCGGCTCTGAATATCTCATCGGTCGGCCCGGCGATTGAGTCCCACCAGTCACGACTACTGAAGATCTCGTCTTTCCGATCCCGAAAGATGTTGACTACTTCGGTCGGAGAGTGCCCAGATGAAAGGCACATCGCGTTGATCCCGCCGATGCTAGACCCTGCGATCAACTTAACCTTGTGGAGAAACGGAAGGGCCGTCTCCAGTCGCTCAATGATCCGAGCCTGATAAGCCCCACGAACACCGCCACCATCAAGACTTAGGATCAAGTAGCGATCAGAATTGGAACCTGTTGACATGCTGCGCCTCCACATCAACAAGTTTATCCAATGTCAGTTGTGAGGCCCAGAGGGAGCCGAACCCTAGAAGAAGTTCAGCTGCTCTCCCTTGTCTGGCCGTCTCGCGACACGCGTCGGAGACATACCTGATGACTCTCCGTCGATAATTCGCTGGGCTATCTTAAGAATCTCCAGGGTCTGCTCGCGAATCTGCTCATACTCTTCGAGGTCCTGATTCTTGAGCCTGAGCATGAAGGACGTGTGATACATCCCGAAGATGTCGATTCCAGGGTAGTCCTCTGAGAAGATTCGCC
>Ga0307379_10013745_pt1 | contig 10483 bp, 14 predicted proteins | sample UN2MG_FD_202237 | JGI IMG/M metagenome (GOLD analysis project Ga0307379, IMG submission 202237) | Soil microbial communities from Risofladan, Vaasa, Finland - UN-2 | ecosystem: Environmental > Terrestrial > Soil > Coastal area > Acid sulfate soil | place: Finland: Risofladan, Vaasa | collected... | reverse complement strand
TCGCCCTCGGTCAGCTCGTCGATCCTCGGATAGAGATCGCGGAGGACCTCGACAGGATCGTCGGCAGGCCCGAACGGCCGGTGGAGCCACGCCACTCCGTGCTCGTCATAGTTGTGCAGGTTGTGGGGAGACGGAATGAGCGAGACCACTCGGGTGAATCCCTGCTCGCGGATCCAGATGATCTCCTCCTGCCGTCGGACCCGTCGGTGGTTCTGTCCGTAGCCGCCTGGTCGTTCGCAGACCGCGAGCTTGTCCTGGATGACCCACGCGAAGTTCCGCGGCTTGATGCCCTGCGCCCACTTGCCCTTCATCGCCATGACCACTTTCCTTCTCGTGTCGATCTGATCGTTCTGTTCATGCCGCGTCGCCGCGGATGTCGCCGGCGACGACCCGCGTCGCGAACACGGTGTCGCGCACGTCGTGGACCCGTACCATCCGAACCCCCATCGACATCGCGTGGACTGCGGTCGCGACCGAAGCCTCGACGCGGTCGTCGACCCGCGTAGGCGTGTCGAGTCCGTCGCTTCGCCCGGTCACGTCGCCGAGGAATCCCTTGCGGCTCGTGCCCACCACCACCGGCGTTCCGCCCTGGACCAAACGGTCGAGGTGCGCAAGCAGCCGCCAGTTGTGGGCGAAGGTCTTGCCGAATCCGATTCCCGGGTCGACCCAGACCTCGTCGACACCAGCCGCCCGCCCGGCCTCGGCTCGCTCGGCGAGGAAGTCGGCCACCTCGGCAACGACGTCGTCGTAGGTGGGTGCTCGCTGCATCGACCCCGGTTCGCCCTGCATGTGCATCGCGATCCAGCCCATGCCGGTGTCGGCGGCGACCTCGTGGAGCGTGGCTGACACGTCGTTGAGAAGGCTGGCGCCTGCCGCAGCCGCAGCTCTCGCCACCTCCTCGTGGCGGGTGTCGACGGAAACCCGGACCTCGGCGCTGAGCGCCTCGATGACCGGGATCACCCGATCGATCTCGACCGAGCGTTCGACCTCGACCGCGCCCGGTCGCGTGGATTCGCCGCCGACGTCGATCACGTCGGCTCCCTCTGCCACCAGTCGGCGCGCGTGAGCCACCGCGGCATCGTGGTCGAGCCATCGACCACCGTCGGAGAAGGAATCTGGCGTCACGTTCACGACGCCCATCACGAGGGGGAACACGACGGGCGAGTGTAGGTGCAAGGCGCTGCACGAAGGTGATACACAATGGCCGAAAGTGGCTGTGATGATGCCACGATCACGCGAGAAACTCCTCGCGACTCCCTCTGGCTGTCAGCCGCCGTGGCCGATGAGCCGCATGGCCTCGGACCTCGTGGCTGCGTTGTCACGAAAGAGGCCCCGAACGGCCGAGGTCACGGTGACCGCGCCGGGCTTCTTGACCCCGCGCATGGACATGCACAGGTGCTCGGCCTCGAGCACCACCAGCACGCCTCGCGGTGCCAGGCCGGACTCGATCGCATCGGCGATCTGCACGGTCATCCGCTCTTGCACCTGTGGCCGCTTCGCGAACGTGTCGACCACCCTCGCCAGCTTGGACAGTCCGGTGATCCGGCCATCCTTGCCGGGGATGTAGCCGACGTGCGCCTGCCCCATGAAGGGCACGAGGTGGTGCTCGCACGCCGAGGCGAAGGGGATGTCACGCACCAGCACCATCTCGTCGTGCTCGGCCTCGAAGGTCGTCTCGAGGTGGGCGACCGCCGACTCCCCGAGCCCGCCGAAGATCTCGGCATACATTCGAGCGACGCGAGCCGGTGTCTTCTGGAGTCCGTCGCGGTCGGGGTCCTCACCAATCGCTTCGAGGATCTCCCGTACTGCCGCTTCGATGCGAGCATGATCGACCAAGGTCATGAGCGGGCGGTCACGAACTGGAAGGTCGGGGCCGCAGACCCAGCCGACGCCACCATCGCACGGGCTCGCCTTGGTCGGCGCCCGACACCACGGCATTCACTGGCACGCGGGCCGCCTCGGGCTCGGGATCGACGGGTACGAACTCGGGGTCAGAAGGCACCGAGACGTCGCCAGGCGGCGGGTTCCACGGATCGATTCCAGCCCAGACGGACTCGAGCTCGTCGTTGTCGAGCGTCTCGTGCTCGATCAGTGTGGTCGCGAGGAGATCGAGGGTGGCCCGATGGGTGGTCAGGATCGCCCGGGCGGTCTCGTGCGCCTCCTCGATGAAGCGATCGATCTCGCCGTCGATGACCGCGGCGATCTCGTCGGAGTAGTTCGCCTCGTGCCCGTATTCCTTGCCGAGAAACACTTCAGAGCTGCCCGAACCGAGCTGTCTCGGCCCCACCAGATCACTCATGCCGTACTGCATCACCATCGCGCGGGCGATCTCGGTGACCTGCTCGATGTCGTTGGCCGCACCGGTCGTGATCTCGCCGAAGACGACCTCCTCGGCCGTGCGGCCACCGAGTGCACTGGCCATCTTGGCCTCGAGTTCGGCGGTGGTGTGGGTGTTGCGATCCTCTGGCAGGAACCAGGTGAGGCCCAGAGCCCGCCCGCGGGCCACGATCGAGACCTTGTGGACCTTGTCGCCGTCGGGCAGGACGTGGCCGACGAGCGCATGACCGGCCTCATGGAAGGCGATGAGATGCTTCTCCTTCTCGGTCATCACCCGGCTGCGGCGTTCAGGACCTGCGATGACCCGATCGATCGCCTCGGTCAGATCGGACATGTCGATGTGCACGTGACCCCGACGGGCGCCGAGCAACGCGGCCTCGTTCATCAGGTTGGCGAGATCGGCACCGGTGAATCCGGGCGTCCGCTTGGCGAGCACCTCGAGATCGATCTCCTCGATGATCGGCTTGCCTTTCGCATGCACGGCGAGGATCGCCTTGCGACCCTCGAGATCCGGGTGGTCGACCACGATCTGACGGTCGAAACGGCCAGGTCTGAGGAGCGCGGGGTCGAGGATGTCGGGTCGGTTGGTGGCTGCGATGAGGATGACCCCGGCCCGTGCATCGAAGCCATCCATCTCGACCAGGAGCTGGTTGAGGGTCTGCTCGCGTTCGTCGTGTCCTCCGCCCAACCCCGCGCCTCGGTGCCGGCCGACGGCGTCGATCTCGTCGACGAAGATGATCGAAGGTGCCTGCGCCTTGGCCTGTTCGAACAAGTCACGTACTCGGCTGGCGCCGACGCCGACGAACATCTCGACGAAGTCCGAACCCGAGATCGAGAAGAACGGCGCCCCGGCTTCGCCCGCCACTGCCCGAGCGAGGAGCGTCTTGCCGGTCCCGGGCGGCCCGAAGAGCAGCACGCCCTTGGGGATCTTCGCTCCGATGGCGTGGAACTTCGCAGGATTCTGGAGGAAGTCCTTGATCTCGGTCAGTTCCTCGATCGCCTCATCGCAGCCGGCCACGTCGTCAAAGGTGACCTTGGTCTCGGTTCCGTCGATCTGGCGGGCCTTGGCCTTGCCGAACTGCATGACGCGGCTCCCGCCGCCCTGCATCGAGTTGATGAAGAAGAAGAAGATGCCGACCAACAGAAGGATCGGGAGCAGGCTGAAGAGCAGCGAGACCCAGATCGACTCGGCCTGCTGGTCGACTTCGACCTCGATCGACGGCTCGGCTTCTCCGAGGCGGATCGTCAACTCGTCGGCCAACTCGTCGGGGAACGAGACCTTGTACTTGGTGCCGTCGACGAGTTCGCCGACGACCGCAGAATCACGATCCTTGATCTCCGCGGTCGAGACCCGACCGTCGTCGATGGCCGCGTTGAACTCGGTGAGGCTGAGCTTCTCGGGGCCGTCGTCGCCCCCCACGAACTGCGACGCGAAGATCAGTGCCAGCGCAGCCAGTGCGCCGTAGAGCACGGCAGGGCGTCGCAGGACGCGCTTCATCGAGCATCTCCGCTCGGACAAGAACGCGCCGGGTGACACCTCATGAGTTCGCTCAACCTACTCGGGCGACCCGAAATTTCATGAGTCACCACGGACCACCGGTTCGGGCCCTACCCGTCGTAGACCGCAACGTACGGGAGGTTGCGGTAGCGCTCGGCGAGATCGAGGCCATAACCGACGATGAAGGCCGGCGGGATCTCGAAGCCGACGTACTTGAGATCCTGCTCGACCTTCTGGTGGCCCTCGCGCAGAAACAGTGCGCAGACTTCGAGCGACGCCGGATCACGACCTTCGAGAGTCTTGCGGAGGTACTTCAACGTGAGCCCCGAGTCGACGATGTCCTCGACCACGATGACGTCGCGTCCTGCGAGGTCGATGTCGAGGTCCTTGACGATGCGCACGACCCCGCTGCTGCGCGTGCTGTTGCCGTAGCTGGACACCGCCATGAAGTCCATCTCGAGGGGGAGGTCGATCGCACGGCACAGATCACTCATGAAGATCACGGCGCCCTTGAGCACGCAGACGAGCAGCGGGGTGCGGCCGGCGTAATCGCGGGTGATGTCGGCTCCGAGTTCGACGATTCTCGTCCGGATCGCCTCGGCAGCGACCAACGTGCCGGTGATCGGTCCGTCGGCGACTCCGGTGACGGCTGCGACCGCGTCGTTCCCCTCGTCGAACCCAGCTGGCACCTGCCCGAACCTAGCTGGGCGAGGCACCTCGATCGTCACCCGGGACCAACGTCAGACGTGGCCGGCGACGCTCGACGCGACGCCCGCCACCGACATCGGTCGCCCGTGCCTCGAGACGTGCGACCGCGAGGATGCGATCGACGGTTGCCGCGTCCGGCGGATGCAGATCAGGATGGTCGTTGGTCAGCCACCGTCGCACCGCTCGCCGTGCGAGCGGTGCAGGCGCGTCGTTCAGCGCTCGTGCGTCGGTGGGGTCGATCGCCAGACTGCATTCGTCGAGAAACCGTTCGTCTCGCCGAGCGTGCTCGGCGAACCTCGCCAGCAACGGCACCGCATCGCGATCGGCAACGTCGGACAACAACGGCATCACCTCGTTCCGAATCCGGTTTCGGGTGAACCGTGTCGACTGGTTGGTCGGATCGACGACCGGCACGATGTCGAGCGCCGCGCACAGCGCATGGGTGTCGGCCCGCCGCAACCCGAGCAGCGGATGCGTACGACCACTGATGCCCGAGACCCCTGCGAGCCCGCTGCCCCGGACGAGGTGCCAGAGCACGGTCTCGGCATGATCATCGAGCGTGTGTCCGGTGAGGGCGCCTTCGCCGACGACCACTCGGCGTGCGTCGCGGCACCGCTCTTCGAGGCCCGGCCCCTCGCCGACGTCGATGCGCTCGGCCCGAAACCGGCAACCGAATCTCCCGGCCAGCGCCTCGACGAACGCCGCCTCGTCGGCGCCGCCCGGCCGAAGGCCGTGATCGACGTGGACAGCCTCGACGTCGAGCCCGTGGGCAGCAGCCAGCACGAGGAGCGCTGACGAATCAGCGCCACCGCTCACCGCACACACCACCGGGAGCGGTCGGCCCGACGTCCCCGGAGTGGCGGGGAACAAGCAGCGGGTCAGCAGGTTCGCGAGCAAGGTCGCTCCGTCATCTGCCCTCGTCGGCATCGTCGAGAAGTCTCCGGTCATCGTCACGAGCGAAGCTTGTCGGTGCGGATCAGGTGCAGCAACGAAGGCACCGACCCGGTGTCGAGCTTGCGACTGATGCGGCGGAGGCTGGCATAGACGTTCGAACGACTGACCTCGAGCATCGATGCCGCGGCTGCGACCGACGGAGCCTGCCTGAGCGCCTCCACCAGGACGCGTTGCTTGTCGGTCAGCCCGGTGAGATCGAGGTCGGTCGTCACCGTCGCCGGCTCGGCCGGCAACCGATCGGCCCGCTCGAGCCTCGTGAGCCGGGGCCCGCGCTCGACGGCAGGGCCGTCGCCGCGCTCCTGCTTGGCAAGTCGCTCGAGCGCGACGGACCGTGACCGACGGCGCTGGTCGATCTCGGACCCGTCTCCCAGCACATCCATCACCGCCGTGCGGAGCCGATCGGGATCGATGGGCTTCACCAGATGGCGGACCGCACCTTCGATCCCGGCGCGGATCTCGTCGGCTTCGGATCGGGCCGCGCTGGTGACCAGCACGAACACCTGCGAGATCGCCGGATCGTCGTCGGACTTGAGCTGCTCGATCACGCCCCATCCATCGAGGCCCGAGAGATCGAGGTCGCAGACGATCATCAGTGGATGCGAAGCACGCACCGCGTTCATGGCGTCGACGCCGTCGGGGGCACTCGACACCCGGTGTCGGTCCTGCTCGAGGGCGCGGACGTGCCGTGCGCGAACGTCAGGGTCGCCGTCGACGACGAGGATCGAAGCCACTGCTCTCGCTCAGGTCACCAGTTCTTCAGACAGCGCCGCTCGCTCGATCCATTCGTGCGGCTCGCGGATCTCCTCGAGGGTCGGGAGCCACTGCGGTCCTTGCCACACGGCGTCGATGCCGCGGGGCCCGCGGGCGGCCTCGACGGCGGCGATGAAGGTCTCGCCTTGCTCGTACTGGTTGAGCTTGGCCTCGAGACCGACGAGTCGCTGGATCAGCTTGGCGACCCCGGTCGCCTGGTTGCGCCGCTCTCGGAGGACCCGGGAGAACCGCTCGGCGTGCAGCACGTGTCCGACGCCGGCGCGGTCCATCGTGACGTCTCCGTGGCCCTCGAGCAGCGACATCAGTCCGCCGACCTTCTGGATGGCTGCACGCTGGTCCTCGCTGGCGAGCAGGGTGACGACTCCACCGTCTTCGAGAGGTGATCGACCCGATCGGACGTCTTCGAGCACCCGGAGCAGCGCGTCGACGAACCGGCGGGGATCGGGGTCGATGCTCGACAGTGTCTTGTCGATGAGGGACAGGTAGTGCTCTCGCATCCAGGGCACACCCGTGAACTGTGCGCGGTGTGTCACCTCGTGCAGCGCGAGCCACAGCCGGAAGTCGCGAGGCGGGAACGCGAACCGCTTCTCGAGGGCCAGGACGTTGGGCCCCACGTAGTAGACGACGTCCTGCTCGGCGACGTCCTCGTCGTCGACGACGAGCATGTCGTACTGGCCGAGCACTCGGCCCGACATCCAGCCCAGCAGCATGCCGACCTCGAGGCCGGCGGCCCGTCGAGCGATGGGTGCGAGTCCGCCTGACGGCAGGCGTTCGGCCAGCTTGTCGGTGACCGGACGGAGAAGCCGCTGGAAGCTGGCGACGTTGGCCCTGATCCAGCCGGCCCGGTCGGTGAGCCGGGCACGCGCCGGACCATCGAGCGAGCGCAGTCCGGTCTCTGCGGCGACCAGGTCCTCGGCCAGCGCGGTGAGCTCGGCGAAGTCGGGCGCCAACGAGTCGTAGTGGTACGACCCGCTGAACGGCTCGCGACCCGACACCCGGACCGCGACCCGCTCCGCGAGGTCCCAGTCGACGGGGTCAGCCATGGCTTGGCGTCAGCGCTCGTCGGGGTAGCGGGGAGACACGACCTTCTTGAGGTAGCCGCCGACGGTGGCGACCGTCACGACGACAGCGAGCGCGACGATCGACACGCCGATCCAGTAGTGCCAGACGACTGCGAGCATGATTGCGAGGATAGATCGTCAGCACCAGCCACCCCGACATCGGTGCGGTCAGTCGGCGGTGGGTGCGGTGGAATGGCCGATCGCATCGGCGATCTTCATCCGCAGCGACGCCGGGACCCGTTCCTGACACTTCGCGTGCACGACCTCTTTGAGCTCGGCCTCGAAGTCATAGGCCTCGAAGCACGGCGGACACTGCTCGAGGTGGTACTGCACGGCCGACCGCTTCTCGTCGGTCATCTCGCCGTCGAGGAAGTGGTAGAGCTCGTGGAGGGCGTCGGAGCAGTCTTTGTCAGCCATGGGATCGGGATTCAACCAGTGGGTTCGGAAGCCGGTGAGGCCGCCTCGTCAGGGTCGTCGACCAAGCCTCGGCGGCGTGCGAACTCGTACAACCGTTGCTGAAGGCCTTTTCTTCCCCGATGCAGCCGGCTCATCACGGTACCGATCGGCACGTCGAGGATCTCGGCGATCTCCTTGTAGGAGAACCCCTCGACATCAGCGAGCATCACGGCCATCCGGAACTGCTCGGGGAGATCTTCGAGCGCATCCTTGACCTCGGCCTCGGCGAACAGATCCATCAGTTCGTCCTCGGCGCTCCTGCCCATGCGGGCGGCCTCGAGGCCCCCCATGCGGCGGTAGAGGTACAGGTCCTCGACCTCGTCGAGCTCGGACTCGTCGGGGCGACGTTTCTTGGCGCGGTAGGTGTTGATGTAGGTGTTGGTGAGGATCCGGAAGAGCCAGGCCTTGAGATTCGTGCCCTCCTGGAACCCCCCGAACCCGCGATAGCCCTTGAGGTAGGTCTCCTGCACGAGGTCCTCGGCGTCGGCCGGATTCCGCGTCATCCTCATCGCGCCGGCGTACAGCGAGTCCATGAGCGGCATCGCCTGCTCGGAGAAGGTCGCCTGATCTGCCATCGGCAGCCGAACCTAACCCGCCTCGTGCCGGGGTGCGAACACGTCGGAGGTCAAGCGTGGCTGCGTCCGCCGCCCGAGCGGAGCTCTCTGTCCGGACAGCACCTTCGGCTGCGCCTCACAGGCTCAGATCGACCTTCCAGGAGTGGCCGCAGCCCGGGCAGCGTTGCTCGCGGGCGACGCCGCTCAGGTCGATGACATCGAGGTCGCTCGGGCCACCGCAGCGAGGACATGGCACCGCCGCGGGGACTCGGCTCGGGTGCGCCAGTCGCTTCAGTCGGCTGACGGCGGCATCGGGGGTGAGGTCGACCACGATCTCGGGATCAGCAGAGGCGGACTCGGCTCGCGCGCCCCGATCGGAATCGTCTCGACGAAAGCTCGCCATCGTGCCCTCCTCCCACCGACGATGCTCAGAAGGCTACTGATGGACCGACGCCGGGTGCGAGAACCCGCTTGGCGCTGACGCTCGAAATGGCTCGATGGCCCACGCGGTCCGGAGCCGAGCGCCTTCAGTGGATCACGCGGCGGTGAGACAGGCGCCACATCTGCTTGGCGGACGCGCGACGCCGACTTAGGGTCCGCACGTGACGCCGGTCGAAGGAGAGGTCGTGGTGGCATCAGTTCGCATCGCGACGAAGAGCGGCCGCATCCGACTGATCGCCGAGGACCGCGACGACATCGAGGTCGACGGCCGCGCCACCGTCGTCACCGACGACGGACGAACCACGGTCGAAACGACTGGCAACGCTCTCGAAGTCCGGGTTCCGATCGGCTGCGATGTGGTTGCCGGAACGGTGTCGGGCAAGGTCGAGACCAAAGGGCCGCTCGGCGGGGTCGCCATCGTGACCGAGTCCGGCAGGGTGACCGTCGAGCAGGCATCGTCAGCCGATGTCCGCACGGCGAGCGCACGCATCGAGGTCGGTCGCATCGGCGGCGAGTTCCGTGCCCACACCAACAGCGGGCGCATCACCGCCGAGGCCAGCGGAGCGTCCGATGTCTCGACGGCGAGTGGGCGCATCACGCTGTCGGAAGTGTCGGGCCGCGTCCGCGCCAACTGCACCAGCGGACGGATCGAGGTTCGCCTCGTCGGCGCACACGACGTCGAGGCCGAAACGGTGTCAGGCCGAGTGACGATCGAGCTGCCACCTGGGACGCGGCCCCATCTCCCTGATGACCCAGCCGAGGCCCGACCTCCTGACTGCGACTGCACCATCATCGCCCGATCGGTGAGCGGCCGGGTCAGCGTCACCTGACCATGCCCACGAGCGAGGCCGAACTGGACGTGCGCGTCGGCACCATCATGTTCACCGACCTGGTCGGTTTCACCGAGTACAACGATTCGGTGGGCGATGCCGCTGCGCTGGCCGTGCTCGATCGCCAGGTCTCGATCCTCGGAGCCCTCCTGGACGGGCACGCTGATGGAAGGCTCGTCAAGGAGATCGGCGACGGCCTGATGGTGTGGTTCGCCGAGGCAGCGAACGGCGTCGTCTGCGCGATCGCCTTTCTCGCGGCGATCAACGAGGCACGGCGGGTCAGTGCGTTTCCCCTCGCCATGCGGGTGGGGGTCCATCATGGCGAGGCCATCGCGCGAGGAGACGACCTGGTCGGTCGGACGGTCAACATCGCGTCGCGTGTGGCCGACTTGGCCGGTCCCGGCGAGCTCCTCGTGTCCGAAGACGCGCTCAGGGCGTGTGCGGACCGGCAACCCGAGGTCCGACTGCAGCCCGTCGGCCCTGCCTCGGTGCGCGGGGTCGAGGAGCCGATCTGGCTCCACCGTTTCGCCAGCTGATCCGGTTCGGGTGCAGGGACCGCGGGCCGTGGCCGTGACCGGGCTCGTCCGGTCACTCGAAATCCACGACTATGGTCGGGGTCGTTCGACGAACAAGAGGAGACTCCCTTGAAACTGAAGATTCCGCTCTCGGTGTTGTTGCTGGCACTGATCGTCGCGTACCTGCTCGGGACCGACAGCGGCCGCGGCCAACGCGACATGATCCTGGCGAAGATCGGTCGCGGTCCTGCGCCTGCACCCGAGGGTGAGGCCACCGTCGCCGCCTGAGCGTTCAGCGGGTCGTCCTCGGTCGAACGTGATCCGGTCCTGCTGGCGCGTACTTGACTACTTAGGGTAG
>Ga0307379_10013744_pt1 | contig 10483 bp, 21 predicted proteins | sample UN2MG_FD_202237 | JGI IMG/M metagenome (GOLD analysis project Ga0307379, IMG submission 202237) | Soil microbial communities from Risofladan, Vaasa, Finland - UN-2 | ecosystem: Environmental > Terrestrial > Soil > Coastal area > Acid sulfate soil | place: Finland: Risofladan, Vaasa | collected... | reverse complement strand
CTTGGGCATGGACTTGGTCTCGGACTTGGCGCCCAACTTGGTCTCGGACTTGGTCTCGGACTTGGTCTTGAACTTGATACCAGACTTGGTCTCGGACTTGGTCTTGGACTTGGTCGTTGACTTGGTGCCAGACTTGGTCCCAGACTTGGCTTGTTACAGATGTCATTTAATTTCTCTCCTAGCTTGGTCTCGGACTTGGTCTCGGACTTGGTCACAGACTTGGTCCCAGACTTGGGCATGGACTTGGTCTCGGACTTGCGCCCGGATACGGGTATAACCTCGACGTGCTAATACTTTCACCGTCACGATTTCACCGTCACTAACATCACTTTACCGTCTGCTTGCTGGACTTCTTCGCTCCGACCACCATTCGATCGGTGATTGCTATCACGCAACACCTGATAGGACATTCTGATGTTATCCTCGCTCTTGCCTGCACGAACCACTGCTGCCTTGATGATCTCGTCCTTGTCCTTGAAACCCTTGCTGCCCTCGTCGAATATGATACCGTAAGAGCCCCGATAGGGATTACCCTTGTCCGGTACGGTTTCTGCTTTGTCCGGTGTTTTGACCGCCTTGTCCGGCTCTTTCTCGGATAGCACAGTATCTCTAGCCGCCACCCCGTACTTCCCAAGGGATTGTTCCAGCTTCACCTGCACGTCCTGTTGCTTCAAAGACGCCTTGTTCAACTTCTTCCCCGCACTCTCCAGCCTCTTGGGCAGGTGAGCCAAAGTATCTTGCACAATCTTGCCAAAATACTTGACGGTCATGTCATGGTACGTTTGATAGAACTCCATCGAGTGATCATGCCCCTCAAGGTCTGCGGCGTCATGAGATAACTCGTGGAAAAGTAGAGTGCATGCGTCAATTACACCACTGGCGTTGAAAGCCAACCCCTGTATGAACCTTCTAGACACAGCGATCATTGTCGAGCCATCAGTCCAACCGTCAGCCGTATCAGACTTGCCAACTACCACTTTCCGAATGTCTTCACGCTCAGAGTTATCATCTTCCTGGTATCTTTCTTGGTAGTTCACGTACTCAATCCACTTCACTACGACATCAAGAGTCTCTATCCAAATCTTCTCGTTGGCTGTCCACTCTTTATTGCCGAGGACAATATGAACATCACTCATGCCGTTTATCAGCTTCTCGAACGGCATGACCTTGATCTCGTCGAATATATGTGAGTAAGTATCCGTCACCTTGCGTAGCATCTTGAGCAGGGCCGGCAAGTTCTTCGCCTCAAACCTGTCGAGAGTTTCTTGAGCCATTACGAAAGCCACCCTTTGCTGATGAATGGTGTCACCTTTCCTGTCGCCCAACTTTGCAACGGACATCTTATAGTCGTACCGCCATAGATTCAACTTGCGGATGCTCCAATGCCTCCCACACACGTCCGTTAACAAGGGCAAATCTCTGGCTTCGGCTTCGCTGAACTCCCCACTCCTGAACTGATCAGCAAGTCTCTGTCTCTCATAGTCGGAATGTACCTTCTTCTTCTTGTTCTGTGCAGTCGCTCTCTGATCAATGATTGGACGTATCTTCTTCCACACCTTGCAATTAGAGACCATGATGTCGTTTCGGGCGAAATTCACCCTGAGTTGCTGCCTGCTGACGACTTCTCCACCCACTCCGAACTGCCATCCGCCGAAATCCTTCACGAAAGCACCCAGGTTGAATACTGATAGGCACGAAGACGAAGACCGTAGCTTGATGAACGCCTCAGGGGTCACCTGGTCCCACTTGTCCTGCGGTTCGTTCTCGGGGTCACTAGTGAACTTCTCGTCGTTCAAATAGCATTTCGTACCCGCCATTTCGATGTACTTGCCAAGCTTCTTGACTTCCTTCTCAACGTCGGCAATCTGCGACGGCAGGAGTTTCTGGTACAACTTGATGATGATGCTACACCCTTTGACGGATGCACCAGTGGAAAGCTTCCAGTTCAGCCCGTCGTTCTTGATGTCCACGTGCATCTTGAAAGTCCCGCTCTCCCAGTCATTCACTCCGAAGGAGAACAACTGCCCCCTGCCCATGCGGAAGGTACCGTAGGTCTTGTGCTCGTCAGCAGTGTGCGGTGTTCCGAAAGTCTTGAAGAACCTGTTGATTTGGTCTTTGTCCTTGAAACCCACGCCGTCATCCTGGATTCTGACTTCCGTGGGAGTCAGCGTTATCCGACATTCAGTTGCCTTGGCGTCGGCGGAGTTCATCATCCCCTCCAGAAGAGCCTTCCCAAGTGTGCCGGCCTGCCGCTGTATAACGTCGAACAACATCTGCGGATGCATTTCGAACTGTTCAGTGCTGCTTCCCTGATCATTCTTGTTCATATGTCGCTCCTTCTGTTTCATTGTTGAACGACACCTATATAATGCATTTGTATGCGAAAGTCAACATAAAAGTAAAAAGTCATCACAAGGAAAAAGTCATCACAAGGATTGTTTATACCTAATGCGATCGATATGGCTTGCAATGCTCATCTGAAGTTGGTGTTGGAACAACCTCCTGACTTGGTGCACGACTGGGGTGGCTACTTGATACCAGACGTGATCCCAATTATGAAGCCAGAATTGTCTTGTAACTTGAGCTTTTGCTTGGATTAGTATTATATCCGTAACTTGACAATTCGTTTGGCTATGAATGTGAGACGTGAATTGAACCCAGAGTTGACCCTGTATACGGTGCTCGATGTTCTCGACCTGACGTACGTTGAGCTTCATTTCATCCTCACTGCTAGATTGAAGTCCTCACTGTGACTCTCGATTAGATGCTTGGTTTGTCCTCGAATTACGTAATGTATTGGATGTCCAACTTGATGCCAGACGTGTGAAAAGATTACCTTATCAGTTTGTTCCATGGTCGGAATATCAATTAAAGCCCAGGCTTTTTGGCTAGCTTGTGGCCCGACTTGACTACGGATGAGACTCTCGATTGTTGGATTCATGATATTACTCTCCTGGTGTAAATCTCAATTCTGTGCAGGACTTGGTCTCGGACTTGGCGCCCAACTTGGTCCCATACTTGACCCCAGACTTGGTCGCGGGCTTGGTCAAAGACTTGGTCTCGGACTTGGTATCGGACTTGGTCTTTGACTTGCTCCCGGACTTGGTCTGCGACTTGGTATCGGACTTGCTCCCAGACTTGGTGCCAGACTTGGTCACAGACTTGGTCACAAACTTGGCGGATGTCAGTTATCATTAGGTTTTTCTCCTAGCTTCGCTATCAACTTGGTGTCGGACTTGGCTCCAGACGACTTGACTCCCGACTTGGTGCCATGCTTGCCTCTCGACTGGGTCTCGGACTTGGTCGTTGACTTGATCCCAGACCTGCTCCCAGACTTGGTTCCAGACTTGGTAGTGGACTTGCTCTCGGGCTTGGGTTCGGACTTGATCCCAGACTTGGTTCCAGACTTGGTAGTTGACTTGGCGCCAGACTTGCTCCCAGACTTGGCCATAGAATCGAGCTCTGACTATGTCATGGGTCATTAGGTTTCGCTCCTGGCTTGGTTCCGGACTTGGATTCGGACTTGGTCTCGGACTTGGTGTTCGACTTGGTGGATGACTTGGTCTCGGACTTGTTCATAGACTTGGTAATAGACTTGATTTATGTCAGGTGTCATGAGGTTGCTCTCTTGGCTTGGTTCCAGACTTGGTTACCAACTTGCCTCTGGACTTGGTCACAGACTTGACCCCGGACTTGTCTCCAGGCTTGGTTCCGGACTTGGTAGCAGACTTGGTCGCAGACGCGATCCCAGACTTGATTGCGGAATTGGTCTAGGACTTGGTTCCAAACTTGGTCGTCGACTTGGTTGATGTCAGGGGTCATTAGTTTGCTCTCCTGGCTTAATTCTGGACTTGGTGTTCGACTTGGCGCCAGACTCGGTCTCCGACTTGGTCTTGGACTTGGTCTTCGACTTGGTCTCGGACTTGGTCCCAGACTTGGTGTTCGACTTGGTCACAGACTTGGTCCCAGACTTGGTCGTCGACTGGACCCCAGACTTGACGCCAGACTTGGTCATCGACTTGGTCATAGACTTGATTCAGAATTGGGCTGATGTCAGGTGTCATTTGATTTCTCTCCTGGCTTGACTCTGGACTCGGTCTCCGACTTGGTCGTGGACTTGGTGCCAGACTTGGTCCCGGACTTGCCTCTCGACTTGGTCGTTGACTTGGCTCCGGACTTGCTTCCAGACTTGGTCGTAGGCTTGGTCTAGGACTTTGTCTCGGACTTGGTCTCGGACTTGGTGTTCGACTTGGTCTCGGACTTGGTCCCAGACTTGATTGCGGAATTGGTCTAGGACTTGGATTCGGACTTGGTAATAGACTTGATTTATGTCAGGTGTCATGAGGTTACTCTCTTGGCTTGGTTCCAGACTTGGTTACCAACTTGCCTCTGGACTTGGTCACAGACTTGGTCTAAGATTTGGCCCCAGACTTGGTCATAGACTTGGTGCCCGAATTGGTCACAGACTTGGTACCAGACTTGATTGCGGAATTGGTCTAGGACTTGGTCACAAACTTGACGTGCTTCTGTTGAGTTCATTAGATCACAACTTCTCTTTTAAAGTGGCTTATAGCTTGGCTCCAGACTCGGTTTTGGACTTGTTCGTTGTCTATAATTTGGTTCCTGAAGCGACCCCAGACTTGCCTCTCGACTTGGATACAGACTTGACCCCCGACTTGGTTCCGGACTTGGTCTCGAACTTGATCCCGGACTTGTTTATAGATTTGGACTTTGACTTGGTCTCGGACTTGATCTCTGACTTGGTTTATATTAGGGGTCATTAGGTTGCTCTCCTAGCTTGATTCTTGACTTGGTCTCGGACTTGGCGCCTAACTTGGTGCCAGACTTGGTCATCGACTTGGTGCCAGACTTGGTTCCAGACTTGGCTCCTAACTTGGTCACAGACTTGGTCACAGACTTGATCCCGAACTAGCGTCTTGACTTGGTTTATGTCAGGTGTCATGTTCCAGATTTGGCCCCAGACTTGGTCTCGGACTTGGTGGTAGACTTGGTCTCGGACTTGGTCATGGACTTGGTTTATGTCAGGTGTCATAAGGTTTCTCTCCTAGCTTGGACTTGGACTTGGTGCCAGACTTGGTCTGCGACTTGGTTGCCGACTTGGTCATGGACTTGGCCCCAGACTTGGTCCCAGACTTGGTGCCAGACTTGGTTCCAGACTTGGTCTCGGACTTGGCGCCCAACTTGGCCCCAGACTTGGCGGTAGACTTGGTCTATGACTTGGTCTTGGACTTGGTTTATGTCAGATGTCATAAGGTTTCTCTCCTAGCTTGGTCTTGGACTTGGTGCCAGACTTGGTCTGCGACTTGGTTGCCGACTTGGTCATGGACTTGGTACCAGACTTGGTCCCAGACTTGGTCGCAGACTTGGTTAGAGACTTGGTCTCGGACTTGGCGCCCAACTTGGTCCCAGACTTGATCCCCGACTTGGTCCCAGACTTGGTCATAGACTTGGTCGCTGACTTGGTGTAAGACTTGGTCTCGCATTTGATCCCAGATTTGGTCACAAACTTGACTTGTTATTAATTTCACCGTCACCTCTGGAACCTAAGTCGTGAACCTCACACCGACACAAGTTGAAGCTTGCCAACCCGCAACATACTGTCGTCAGCCTTCGTCCTGTTGCAGTTCGAAGAATGCCCCGGCGTCGCCAGAACATATACATCAAACTTAATCCTCTGCTTAGACTTGTGAAGCTTCCGAGCCGCCACCCTGACAAACTCGTGGGGCGGTATCGGACCCAGATTCCGTGACAGCCTCATCAGCTTGTCATAGTCACTCCCTGGTCTAAAGGGAGATTCCTTCGTATGTATCGAGAATAGCTTCATGATACTCCTTCTCGCCTGTACACATTCAGTGCACCATCAGCAATCACCCCCCAATCCACTCCCAATGAATCTTCTCTGTCTGGTTGCCCAGCAGATTCTGTACCCGCATCCGGTTCGTGGTGTGCTCCTTGTGCGCCATCCACCGAATCACAAACTCCACACACTTCGCCGACTTGCCAGTCTTCTTGGAAACCACGTCTATCAACGTGGACTTCATCACCGGCCGGCGAACCCCAGCCTGAAACACCGCCCGAGCCAATGTCCCAGGACGAAACATCTTCGTCGACCGAACCACCGCCGACTCCTGCTCGTGCTCCATCACAGGTGTGCCCACATTCAGTGCAACCGCCACCGCCCCATCATTACCATTCTCAGTATTACTCATCGTCAGTCCTCCTTGATTTGAATTCCATTCCCATCTTCTGACGATACATTATCAGATGATTCGACTGAAGTCAAGTAGGAAAGTGACGAAGATGAGAAACTCAGGTACATTACGAGCAGGTGTATTCAGTGCGGGAATGTGATACCTAAGTGCGCTTAGGAAACCACCTGGCGTCCAGAGCCATGATCCGTCGAGCATTCCGGTTCCATCTCTCGGTGAATACTATGTCTTCCGTTGTGGGAATAACTGAAAGATGATGCTGCCTAATCTTGCTTATATGCCGGCGGATAGCACATAATATTCTTATTTCCCTTCTCAACCTCTTCAGGATCCTGATAACCCATGACATAACCCTGTCGCACCACCGAGAAAGCTTATGCCGGGTATCAGGAGTACAATGAGAACAGCAACAATCCGTTGTGGATGTCGGATCATTGGCAAAACGACAAGTCCATGAATGACCTCGTAACACTTTCCTAAGCTTGAGATTAAACTTCATATCCCTCCTCAGTCACATACCACATCTTGGTCTTACCATGTTGCTCATGCCTCACAAGTCCCATACGCTCAGCTTTAGCCAGCAGCTTTCCAGCAGGCCGGCAAAACATCGTAGAACAGTTGTTCTCTGGACGACATACGTCTGCAGGCTTCGACCATAACTCAAAACCAGCATTACCCGCAGTAATCCTAGGATGCCGGGACACAACTCGAACCAAAGCACGTAAACTATCTGTCATATGGTCCGAACCCTTCATCATCCGTCCTTCTGCAAAGGTGGCATCAGCATCTTTAACCCAGTCGAAGCCTGATCCAGGGCGGTTTGAATACCCCCGTCGTCCACCAGCTTGGAAAGCTTTGTCTGCGCCTCATGAATCGCCTGCCCCAACCCCCTCAACACATCCTCCCTCTGCTGGGTCCAGGGAATGAAAACTCCATCTCGCGACTTCTCCCCAAGTTCACTGCAATACGAAACTGTCCGGGGGAACATCTCACCGTCATAAATGTAAACCATCTTCTTCCCAACCCCCTTAGTCCATACCACGTGCCATTTTACCTGCAATTCATGCTCGCCGGGTTCCTCAGGCGAGATCCTGGTGTTCGCCCAAGAGTCACTATAAATCTGTAACATCTTCTTCCAGGTCTTCTTAATATCCTTCGCCACTGCAACATTCAGTAGCTCAGCAAGCTCCGTTGGGGTGTCAGCAACCAAATGTGCATCTATACCATGCGTATCCAGCGTCATGTTGACGTAGAACTGGTACACGCAGCCATCCTTGCGACGCATGTAGATATCAACAGTACTTCGAGTGTCGTTGGGCATCCGCAATTCCCAAATGCCGATCTTCTTGCCATCAGTCTTGCGAGCCTGCTCCATTATGATATTGTCCATTCCCATACCATTCTCCTTCAAAATAGCGTCCAGCCTAAGGTCGACCACCTGCGTGGTTCGTCTGTCGGTGACATTACCGACACCACTATGCCTGCGAATCAAAAACCACAAGGCCAGACGCAAAATTATTTCTTTAATGCTTCTTCAATCAACTGGATCGTAGTCTTGTAGGACTCCTGAGCCATCTTGACTACATCATCCATCTGCCGGCGAGCCAACTGAGCCATCCACACTGCCCTGGAACACCGCACAAACGCCTTCTTCAGAAGTTCGTCCTCACAATCGTCTGTGACCAATATGGCGTCCTCCAAAGGCACCCGCCCGCCACTGGATATGAAATGTCCACACACCTCCCCGGAAATAGTCTTGTAGAATGTCTTCGTCTCCTTGCCTACGATAGACATAGTCACCCACGGCACAGACACACCAGAGTTCATCTTGTACAGTATCAGTCTCATATCATACTCCCAGCAGCCATGTGCCAGTTACGTCCCGTTATAGGTCTCTTTGCCTCAGAATCCGAAATCAATTGATACCCGCCACCAAAGTCAATCGCAGACATCTGGAGCGCATCCTCCCAACATACTAGCACACCACCACGTGGCATTCCATTCCACGGAGGCTCCGATCTGAACTGCTGCGATTTCCTTTTCAGTTTCATGACAATAACATACCATATCGAATCACAAATGTCAAGGATAAAGTGTGCCCTCCGCGGCTCTCCACGCTTGACGTATGTTAGCAGATATAAGCGACAAGGGTTCGTAGTTGCACATACGCCATACAGTGGTGCGCAGGTGTGTGAGTTCATCGCAATTCATCGTCTTCCAAATAAGCCAGTTATCATAATGTTGCACTACCGAATCCACCTCCGACGCAAGATCACACACAAACAATTCCTTACAAGTACTTTGTAGGTCATTACTCCACCGCATCAGCTTCAATTCCACCCTATCTCTTAGCTGAGCCTTGCTTAACCGAGGTTTACGCATCAATCACCTTCCAGTTGGAAAGATTAGCGTCCTGTATATCAATGTGCCCAGAGCCAGGTGACATAATCAGTGAGAGGTTTCCCATCACATCATCTAAATCATCCAAGTTGGACTCCTCGGGCGCCACCACCTGAAGACGGAATACCAACTCCAAGGTGACTATCTTTGTTTTCTTCCTAGCCATCATTACTCCCGAGCGGGTACAGGCACATTCAGTGCGGCACGCATCAACACAACCACCCGCAGGCACCTTATACTGCATCCAGTAACTAAAGTCCAGACATACTTATGATGTGCATTCAGTGGAGTATAAATTAAACGCTACCCATGAACCCGGCTGGATACCTCATTCATTATCATCTGAACATGAGTCATAACAGCCCGTACATGAACCACTCCCAATGCAACGTCAGTACGAACCTCAGCCCACGCCTTCAGATCAACTCCTTGGACTTCTATAACATAAGACAATTCGTCGATCATACACCTCACGTTACAATAACGTCCATTGGGCGTCATGAGACTCGTCACCACCCTCCACCACGCCCCAATTCGTACCCTATCCGTCATGCTGTACGTCATGCTGTAACCCCCTGTTCCACTGCACCAATAGATCCCGAATCTCCGGACGCACCCTTGTGATCCCCCACCTCGACATCCCAATCTCCCGAAGCCCCACCGCACTGCGATTAGGACACCAGTCCCTCCCATGCCGACCAAACGGTAACGCCCCATCAAAAGGCATCCCCCTCCACCCCCCACCCATCGCCATCTGCCACAACATCCCGGGTAACACCGGACATTGCCCCACCTCCACCCCACTGCGAGCCAGCTCCAGAAAACCACTGGCAATACCAGGAGACAGCAGTGGAGCGAACACGCACCCCCAAAACGGGCTCAACGCCAGCCACCGCCAACGCCGCCACGTATGTTCTTCACAAGGCACCTGCCACTCATCCAGGATCCCCCGGCAACTCAAGGGCACCTTCAGCCACCATACCCCGTCCTCCTGCATCACCCGGGATCCAGCTATCACCCCGGCAAGTACATCGATCCCCCTGTCGTTCAGACATGGCATTTCTCCAGCTGCGAACCCCGATACGCTGACTCCCTTGCCCCGCCATAACCACCCGCTCCTGGCAACCTTGCACCAACATGGCGACATAGCCTCCATATCCCCAATCAGCCAGCCCCGCTCTTCCACAGGCCAGACCTGCCATAAAGAGAGCTGCCACGGCTCCCAGTTCGCCACCTCCACCTTGACGAGACCCCGAGCCATCCTTAGCCCCGAAACAAATCCAGGTGTCCAGGGGGCAACCTCCTCGGCAGTAACCATGGTTCCAGACCTGATCGCTTCAACGCACCTCCTGTAACCACCAGTCATCTTCCCCAGAGCACCTCGGCTCCGGGGTGCCAGCTCCCCAGGCGGAAGATGAGACTGCACCACCCATCGCTCCAGATAGGCTCTAGGACCGCTGAACACCATAGCCCGTGCCCCGGCTCGACGATAAGCCAGTTTCCGCTCCTCCCCACGGAGCCTGTCTTCTTCGTTCAAAATGTGCCCCTTTTCGAAGTCCATGGAGAGAAAATATCATATTCTGTGTCAAGAAGTCAATACACATCAAAAAATTAGCAGAAATGATAATTTAGCACCGACGACTAGACGATCGGAACTACCCCCGGTGGAAGCCCTTGGGCGGCAGCATGTAAGTGAGGTGTAAGTGAGATCGCAAAAAACCGACTCTCGAAATCATTACTTGACTTTCCCATTTTTCACTTTTTTCAACGCGAGCGGTTAAAATCGTATTATGCTGGCGTGAAACACTATCTGAAAGAAGTAGTTTTCTAAGCTACGCTCTAATGAGCATGAG
>Ga0307379_10013742_pt1 | contig 10484 bp, 6 predicted proteins | sample UN2MG_FD_202237 | JGI IMG/M metagenome (GOLD analysis project Ga0307379, IMG submission 202237) | Soil microbial communities from Risofladan, Vaasa, Finland - UN-2 | ecosystem: Environmental > Terrestrial > Soil > Coastal area > Acid sulfate soil | place: Finland: Risofladan, Vaasa | collected... | reverse complement strand
CGACCGCGCCGCCCTCTTGGATCACGGTCACTTTGGTCACGCTGGCGTCGGGCGGCCCTTCACCACAGCGCTTCAGCATGTCATCGACCTTGTCGGCTGGCCCCGCGAACACCGCTTCAACGCTGCCGTCGCTGCAATTGCGCACGGTGCCGTCCAGGCCGAGCGATCGCGCGGTCTCTTTGGTCCAGGCGCGGTAACAGACACCCTGCACCAGGCCCTCGATCTTGACGCTGACGGTTTTGGTCTCTGCCATCCTCACTTGAATTCAAGGATCACGGCGTCGACGTTGAGGCTGTCGCCTGGCTTGGCCAGGACCTTGGCCACGGTCCCGTCGCGCTCGGCCTTGAGCACATTCTCCATCTTCATGGCTTCGACGATACACAGCGCATCGCCGGCGCGGACCTCCTGGCCCTCGCTGACGTTAAGCGAGACGACCATGCCCGGCATGGGGCAGAGCAGGAGCTTCGAGGTGTCGGCCTTTTCCTTGATCGGCATCAGCGCCATGAATTCGGCCTCGCGCTCGGTCAGCACGCGCGCCTGAACCTCGACGCCCTCATAGGTCAACTGATAGCCATTGAGGATTGGGCGCACCTGCAGCGAAGCGGGCTTGCCATCGATGGTGCCCTCCCACACGGCATCGCCGAACCACCAGGGCGATTGGAGCAGGGCCTGCCGCGGCAGGCCCTTCCCCTCGGTGTCGAAGGTCACGGTGAAGGGCCCATCGATGCCGCCGGCGACACTGACCCTCTCGCAGGCGCCAACCAGCTCGACGATGCGGATATCGGCGAAGCGAACCGCCTCGCCATGCATCTGCAAGGTGATGGCGCGGCGTCTCTGATTGCTCATGTGGTCGATAGCGGCGGCGACGGCGACGATGGCGTCGCGCTCGGCGCCGGTGGGCAGAGGCGGCTTGAAGCCGTCCGGAAATTCCTCGGCGATGAATCTGGTCGAGAGGCGTCCTGCTCTCCAGCGCTCGTTCCGCATGAGCACGGCGAGAAAGGGAATGTTGTGGCGGAAGCCCTCGATGGTGAAGGCGTCGAGCGCGTTCCCCATATGCTCGATCGCCTCGGACCGCTTCGGCGCGTGCGTGATCAGCTTCGCGATCATCGGGTCGTAATAGACCGGGATTTCGCCGCCTTCCTCCACGCCGGAGTCGAGCCGAGTGGTCACCCCGTCGGCTAACCCCTCGGCCGGTGGGCGATAGCGCACTAGGCGCCCGGTCGAGGGCATGAAATTGCGGACCGGGTCCTCGGCATAGATGCGCACCTCGATGGCCGAGCCATCGAGCTTCACGTCCTTTTGCTTGAGCTTGAGCTTCTCGCCCGCGGCAATCTTCAGCATCTCCTCCACGAGGTCTAGCCCCGTGACGAGCTCGGTCACCGGGTGCTCCACCTGAAGCCTGGTGTTCATCTCGAGGAAGAAGAAATTGCGGTCCTTGTCGACGATGAACTCGACCGTGCCGGCCGAATCGTAGCCCACGGCCTTGGCCAGCGACACCGCCTCCGCGCCCATCGCCGCGCGGGTCTTGGCGTCGATGAACGGGCTCGGCGCCTCCTCCACCACCTTCTGGTTGCGGCGCTGGATCGAGCATTCGCGTTCGCCGAGATGAATGACGTTGCCGTGCTTGTCGCCAAGCACCTGGATCTCGATGTGGCGCGGCTCCTCGATATATTTCTCGACGAAGACGCGATCGTCGCCGAAGCTGGATTTCGCCTCCGACTGCGACGAGGCGAACCCCTCCTCGATCTCGCTCCGGCTATGGGCGATGCGCATGCCCTTGCCGCCGCCGCCTGCCGATGCCTTGATCATCACCGGATAACCGATCTCGTCGGCGATCTTGGCCGCCTCCTTGGCCGACTTGATCACGCCGAGATGGCCGGGAACGGTGGACACCTTGGCCTTGGCCGCGAGCTTCTTGGACTCGATCTTGTCGCCCATGGCCTCGATCGCCTTGATGTTCGGGCCAACGAAGACGATGCCGGCCTTGGCCAGCGCCCGGGCAAAACCGGCATTCTCGGAAAGAAAGCCATAGCCGGGGTGGATGGCCTCGGCCCCGGTCTTCTTGGCCGCGGCAATGATCTTGGCCGCGTCGAGATAGGATTGGGAGGCGGCGGCCGGGCCGAGCCGGACGGCCTCGTCGGCCATGTCCACGTGCAGCGCGTCGCGATCGGCATCCGAATAGACCGCGACCGTGGCAATGCCCAGCCGCTTCGCCGTCCTGATGATGCGGCAGGCGATTTCACCCCGATTGGCAATGAGAAGCTTCGCGAACATGGTTTCCCCGCCCGGCCTTTGTTCGGCTCTTCTAGAGGCTCGCTCGGGGTGAGTAAACCGGCCTTACTCGGCCGCGGGCTGGATCGGCTTCCGCCGGGGCGCGCGCCGGGCGCGCTTTCGCCCTGGTTTTTCTGGTTTGGTCGCCGCCGCCGCGGCCGACTTGAAGGCCAGGACCTCGGCTGAATGGGCCCCTTCCCCTGGCCGAGCCGTTTTGGCGACAGGCGTCGTGGCCCCTTCCTCGTCCGACACCACGGAGACCGCGGCTGGGTGGAGCGGCGGGGAATCGGGCTCGGAGGCCTCCGATCCCAGAGCTTCGGCCAGCCTGGCCCGAGCCCTCTGATGATCCTTGGCGAGGTAGGTGTAGACCGCGGGCGTGATGAACAGGGTGAACAGCGTGCCGATGGTCATGCCGGCGGCGATCACGAGGCCGATATCGAAGCGGCTCGCCGCGCCCGCGCCCTTTGCGATCAGGAGCGGCACCATGGCCACCACCGTCGCCGCCGTGGTCATGAGAATGGGCCGGAGCCTGATGGCGGCCGCCTGCTCGATCGCCTCGCGGCGGCCCAATCCCTGGTCCACCTGCAGCTTGTTGGCGAAGTCCACCATCAGCACGCCGTGCTTGGAGATGAGGCCAATCAGGGCAACGAGCCCGATCTGGGTGTAAATGTTGATGGTGCCGAGCCCCGCATTGAGCGGTAGCAGCGCGCCGAAGATCGAGGTCGGCAGGGCCACGAGGATGATGAATGGGTCGCGGAAGCTCTCATATTGCGCGGCAAGAACCAGGTAGATGATCACGAGGGCGAAAACGAAGGTGTAAACGAGCGAATTGCCTTCCTGCACGAACTGCCGACTTTCACCCTGAAAATCGTAGGCGAAGCCCTCGGGGAAGCTTTCCGCCTTCTGCTTGAGGAAAGTGATGGCCTCGCCCAGCGTGCGGCCCGGGAAGGGCACGGCCGACAGCGTCGCCGAGTTCAACTGCTGGAAATTGGTGAGCGAATTCGGCTGCACCGTCTTGGTCACGGTGGCGACGTTCGAAAGCGGCACCAGCGCGCCCGACGACGTACGGATCTGATAGCGGGTGAGCCAATCGGCGTTCAGCCGGAAGTCGCGCGGCACTTGCGGGATGACCCGGTAGCTCCGCCCGTAGAGGTCGAACAGGTTGACGTAGTTCCCGCCCAGAAGCGTCGCCAGCGAGTTGCCGATATCGGCCATGGAGATGCCGAGCCGGTTGGCCTTGTCGTGGTCGATATGGACCTCGATCTGCGGCGTCTCGAAGCGGAGATCCGAATCGGAGAAGATGAAGAGGCCGCTCGCCTTGGCCGACTTTTCGAGATCAGCGAGGACATCGGCGAGCTCCTGGAAGCCATGCGTGGTGGTGATGACAAATTGCACCGGCGGTCCGCCTGTCGAGCCGGGCAAGGCCGGAGGCGAGAAGGCGAGCGCAAGCGCCGTAGGCAGGCTGTTGATCCGAGGCGATAATTCCTGCAGCACTGCCTTCTGATCGCGCTCCCGCTCGCCCCACGGTTTGAGCAGGATGCCGGCGAAGCCCTGATGCACATCCCCCATGCCATTGATGGTGAACACGTGCTCTTTCTCAGGCACGGTGCTGTACACCTCGTAGAGCTGCTGGGTCGCGTCCTCGAGATAGTCGAGATTGGCGTATTGCGGCGTCTTCACCAGGGTGAACAGGATACCCTGGTCCTCCTCCGGCGCGAGCTCGCGCTGGGTCGTCATATACATGAGCCCGGTTCCGGCGATCACGCCAACCAGCACCAGGAGCGTGACGGGCCGGTAGTTCAGCGAGCGCGTGAGCCGCCGCTGATAGCGATCCTTCAAACCGTCGAACATCCGGTCGAGGAAGCGCGTGAACCGCCCACCGCCGCCGCTATTGTGGGGCTTGAGCAGGCGCGAGCACATCATCGGCGACAGCGTCAGCGCGACGACGCCGGACACGATCACGGCCGCCGCGAGCGTGAAGGCGAACTCCTTGAACAGCGCGCCGGTCAGCCCGGAGACGAAGCCGATCGGCGCGAACACCGCGGCCAGCGTGATGGTCATGGCGATGACCGGGTAGACGATCTCGCGGGCGCCGATCAGCGCCGCCTCCATCGGCCGCTTCCCCTCCTCGATGTGCCGGTAGATGTTCTCCACCACCACGATGGCGTCGTCGACCACGAGCCCAATGGCGAGCACGAGCGCGAGCAGCGTCATCAGATTGATGGAATAGCCGAGCGCGAGCAGGAGCCCGAGTACGCCTACCAGCGACAGCGGGATGGTAACGATCGGAATGATGGTCGACCTGAGATTGCCGAGAAACAGGAAGATCACCACGATGACGATCAGCGCCGCCTCGACCAAGGTCTTCGCCACTTCCCACAGCGACGCCCGGATGAAATTGGTCGCGTCATAGGCAATCGCCGCTTCGAGCCCCACCGGGAGCTCGCGCTGGATTTCGGGCACGACCTTGCGCACATCGGTAATGACCGTGAGCGGGTTGGCCGTGGGCGTGGCGTAGACGCCGATGAACACGGCCTTCAGGCCATCGAACACCGAGGAGGAATCGGCGCTTTGCGGCCCGAGCTCGATCTCGGCCACGTCGCTCAGGCGGATCAGGGCGTCGCCCTTGGAGATCACCACGAGCCGGCCAAAGGCCGCCGGATCGTTGAGAGAAGTCTTGGCGTCGATATTGGTCTGGACGAAATCGCCCTTCACCTGGCCCGGGGCCGAGGTGAAGTTGTTGCTGGCAAGCGCCGCGCGGATATCGAGCGGGGTGACGCCGAGTGCCGCCATGCGGTCCGGGTCGAGCCAGATGCGCATGGCGAAGATCTGTCCGCCCAGGATATCCGCATTGGCCACGCCATCGATGGTCTGGAGCTTTGGCTGCACTACGCGGGTGAGATAGTCGCTGATCTGCGAGCCGTTCATCACCTTGGAATTGAACGACAAATACATGAGGGCGTATCCCTCGCCCGTCTTCTTGGTGACGATCGAATCGTCGGCCTCGCGCGGCAGAATGCCCTTCACCTGGGCGACCTTAGACAACACGTCGGTCATTGCCCGGTCCGGGTCGGCGTCGAGCTTCAGATTGAGCGTGACGGTGCTCACATTCTGCGTCGAGGAGGCAACGAGCGTGTCGATCCCCTCCGCGCTCGCCACCGCCTGCTGGATCGGGACGGTAATGAAACCCTGAATGAGATCGGCATTGGCGCCGGGATAGATCGTGGTGACGGTGATGGTCGTGTTCGACAGCTCGGGATATTGCCGAATGGGCAGCTTCAAGCCCGACTGCGCCCCGATCAGCAGGATCAGCAGGCTGACCACCATGGCCAAGACCGGCCGCTTGATGAAGATGTCGGTGAACGCCATGGGAGCTACTGTTTCGGGCGCTGGGCTTTAGGCGTCAGAGGCTTCGAATTGTCGATCTTGACGGAGGCATCGGGATGGAGCTTGAGCTGCCCGCTGGTGACCACCTGCTCGCCCGCGGCCACGCCTTCAAGGATCGCCACGGTCTCATCCCCGCTCGGCCCTACCCGCACAAAGCGGCGCTCGACCTTGAGCTGCGGCGCCGGCACCGTGACTTCGCCCGTGCTCGCGGTCTTCTGCGGCTCTGGCGCCCCTTCCTTCACCACCCATACGCTGTCGCCGTAGAGGCTATAGGTCAGCGCGGTGCGGGGTACCGTCACCAGTTCTTTCGGCGCGCCCGTCGCCACCGCCACATTGGCGAACATGCCAGGCATGAGCTTGTGATCGGCATTGGGCAGCATGGCGCGAACCATGAGGGTGCGCGTTTCCTGCGCCACCCGCGCATCGAAGGCTTCAATCTCGCCCTTGAAATTTTCGCCCGGATAGGCATTGACGCTGAGTTCGAGCGTTGCCCCCTTCTTCAACTTGCCGACATCGCCCTCAGGCACCGGAAAATCGATCCAGATCGGATCGAGCGACTGCAGCCAGACGAGAGGATCGCCCGCCTTCACATATTGCCCCTTCTCCATCCGGCGAAGGCCGAGCCTGCCGGCAAAGGGCGCGGTGATGTTCTTCTGCGCGATCACGGCCTCCATGCGCTGCACGAGCGCCGCCGCCGTGTCTCGCTTCGACGTCGTGGTGTCGACGACCGCCTGCGACACGATTGCCCGCTTGACCAGACTTGCCTGTCGCTTCAGGTCGGCGTTGGCCTCAAGCAGCACCGCGCGGTTCTTGACGAGATCGGCCTCTTCGACCGAGGTGTCGAACTGGACGAGCTTCGCGCCCTTCTGAACGTCCTCGCCGCTTTCGAAGAAGTAGTCCTTGACGATGCCATTGACCTCCGGCGCCACGTCGACGCCTTGGATCGCGATAAGCGTGCCGATCGAACGCACGTGATCGGTCCAGCTTTCGGTTTTGGCAATGGTCGCGGTCACGGTCGCGGGCGGCGGCGCCATCTTGCCCACGAACTCTTTGATCATCGCCGGCTTGAACACGAGATTGAAATAGCCGACCCCGCCCAGGAACAGCGCGACAAGGATGGCGGCAATGAGAAAGCGCTTGATCATTTTCGTTCTATTTTCTGAGTTCCCGCCCGCGGACGCCTCCCCCGAGGGGTCCGACCCTAGCCATGAGTGGCGGCAAAATTGCGCCCACGAAATGGGGAGAGAGTCACGAGATAGCAACCTTTGGCGGATTTGCAAACTGGCTTGACGTGTCATGTTTTCGCCGCTCCGCTCGCGCTAGTCTGGCCTCCGCTCAAGCTCCCAGGTCAGAATTTTTGACCGCATGAGATCCACAATGCGCAAGCCTAACGTGGCGGTCCCCCTCGCCGCTCTGCTCCTGCTCTCGGCGGCGGTTGGCCCTGCTTCGGCCGAGGAACCGTTCGGCATCGGGCTTGAGGGCTTCGCCTACCCTTACCCGGTACACATGTTTGTGATCCCGGCCAGCGGCGAGCGGCTGAACATGGCCTATATGGACGTGCCGCCTGCAGGCGCAGCGAACGGCCACACCGCGCTGCTGCTGCACGGGCGCAATTTCCCCGGGAGCTATTGGCAAGCCACGATCAAGGCGCTGACCGCCGATGGGTACCGAGTCGTGGCGCCGGACCAGATCGGCTTCGGCAAATCGTCGAAGCCTCTGTTCGATCTCCATTTCGACATGCTTGCGCGCAATAGCGCGGACCTGCTCGATGCGCTCAGAATCAAGAAGGTCGATGTCGTCGCGCATTCGATGGGCGGAATGCTCGCCACGCGCTTCGCCCGCAGCTACTTCGAGCGCGTCGAGCGCATGGTGCTCGCGGCCCCGATCGGGCTCGAGGACTACCGGCGTTATGTGCCGCCGGTGCCGAACGGCAAGCTCATCGCGCAGGATGAGACGGTGACGCCGGCCTCCTACCGCCAATGGATGATGCAAGCCTATGAGGTCGCGCTGCCGCCGACCGCGCTCGACCCTTATGTGGAGGCGCGCACGCGCATTGGCGGCAGCGCCGACTATCCCCGCTGGCTCACGGCCTTTGCCAATTCCTACCAGATGATCTGGCGCGAGCCCGTGGCCGACGAAATCCCCCTTCTCACGCAGCCGGTGCTGTTCGTCATCGGCGAGAACGATCACGTGGCGCCCGGGCGCAATTTCGCGCCCGAAGCGTTGCGCGCGGAAATGGGTCACAATGTCCGGCTGGCCAAGGAGCTTGCCGCGAAGATGCCCACGGCCCGCGTCGAGGTGTTCGAGGGCGTCGGCCATCTCATCCATCTCGAAGCGGCGCAACGCTTCAATGAAGTCGTGTTGAATTTCTTGAATGAGGACAGGCCATGACCATCACCCTTTACCAGCTCGATGTCTCACCCCATGCCCGGAAGGTCCGGCTGCTCGCGGCCGAGCTTGGCATTCCGCTGGAGAAGGTGGCGCTCGATCCGCGCGTCGGCGAGACGCGCTCGGCCAAATTCCTGGCCAAGAACCCGAACGGACGCATTCCGACGCTGGAGGACGATGGGTTCGTCCTGTGGGAATCGCCGGCGATCCTGAAATATCTCGCCGCCAAGCGCCCCGAACGGGAATTGGCAGGCGCCGACCCCAAGACGCAAGCCCTCATCGATCAATGGATCTGCTGGTGGGTTGGCGGCGCCGAAGCCGCCATGGACGCACTGGCCTGGGAGATCTTTATCAAGCCGAAGGTGTTGAACCAGCCCGGTAACGACCCGGCCATCATGGCCGACGCCTATGCCCGCCTCGACCGCTTCCTACCGGTGCTCGACAAGCAGCTCGAGGGCCGCGACTACATCCTCGGGCCGCTAACCGTGGTGGATTTTCTCGCCGGCCCCAGGCTCGACACCTCGCCCCCAGCCCTCAAATTCGACATCAGCGGCTATAAGAACATCGCCGCTTGGCTCCAGCGGCTCCGGGCCAAGCCCTATTGGCAGGACGCGTAGCCCCCTCCCGCGCCGTTTATTGTTTCGGGTCTGCCTGCAGGAACTGGAAGGGGGCGGCTTCCACGAAGTGCTCCGTGGCATTGCCCGAATAATATTTTCCTCCCGCAATCGCGAGCTTCTTGGCCGGGGCGCCTTCGGAGAGATCAAGATCGGCTAAAGGCACCCAGAACGTGTTCGGGGTCGTGGCCGAATCGAAGAAATACACTTTGTTCTTCTGATCGGAGACCGTGCGCCACAGGGTCGAGGCTATATTTGGTTCATCCGGCGTGGTGATGCCGAGCGGCACGCTGACGGCGCGGATCACCGACATCACCTCGGCCACGGCCTGATTGGCGTAGGTGCCATCGGGGACCGCACCGATGAAGTTCGGATCGGCCTTGCTTGGAACCGCGTCGATCAGGAACGAGGCGCGGGCGAAGCGGTCAGGAGCTGAGTTGGTGCCGGGCAGGAATTTGAGGCCGCCGATCCTCTTCCAATAAGCGTCGAGCGCAAGCTGCTGGTCGTAGGTCGGCGAGTTGGTCATCACTTGATACTGCTTGCCGTGGTGGATCACGAGCTCGCCGTCGATATATTCGAAGATCGCGGAATCACCGGTCGGATCGGAAACCGAGAGATGCAGCTGCGCGGCCGAGCCATTCGGCAGCTTCGGTGCGATGATGCGGAACGGCTGCGCCTGTAGCCCGTCCACCGCCTCGGCCACAGTCCCGTAATTGTCCAGCACGTATTGCGCCCAGAGCCCGATGGACAGCGGCGGCTTGTTGTCTAGCCCGCCATAGCTGGACTCGGCGAGATAGAGCAGATTCGCGACCAAGCCCTTCTCGTTCATGCCATCGGCGCTGGCGATATTGTAACCCGAGGCGATCACGCTGCCGTATTTCGAGACCCATTTCGGCGAGTCCGGTCCGGCCGCGCCGTCGCGCGCCATGCCCCGCGGAAATGCCCATAGATCGGTCTGCATGTCCTGCATCCAGTCCATCGACCGCCCGGTGATCACGGTATTGTCGGAACCGCTACAAAGCGCGCGGGTGCAGGCTGCGGTCATGGAGGGTAGCACCGCCGCACTCGAGAGGAGGGTCACCGCAAGCCAGGTCAACGTCTTCGTCGTAGCAAAGGACATCGTGTTGGCTCCATGTTTGCGGGGCATGAGATATGCCGATCAAAGCGATTGCGTTCGCCGGTCGAACGCAAGAAGCGCAAAGCTAGCCGAATAGGTTTAACGGACCGCACCCCATGCGGGTGTCGAGGGTAGCGGCTCGTTCACGCGCTTGGACAATCCCGGGGTCGGGCGGCGAACTTCAGTCAGCCGGCACAGCGGCAGAAGGTTAACAGCCCTCGGCAAACTGGGATCGAAGCGGATTGACTCGCCCCAGCGGATGCCTTCTAACCTTCGCCCTATTCTGGCACCCCTGAGCCGATAAGGCTTATTCCATGAGACCTAGCATAGCCCTCAAAGTTCCCACCGGGGGGCCGTTTTTGGGCCTTAAATTCTTGCTGTAGCTTTGCCTCCGAAGTCAGAGTTGAACGAGATGAGACCCAGACATTTCACCCACGCCGCTCTTCTTGCCGCCACGCTGATCATGTTTTCGACTGCGGCGGGCGCCGTCACCGAGCGCCAGAAGCAGGATTGCAAGGCGGACTATCAGCGCTACTGCAACGCCTATGCGGTTGGCAGCGAGGGCTTGCGCGCCTGCATGTCCCGCTCCGCGAAGAAGCTTTCCAATACGTGCGTCGCGGCCCTGGTCGATGCCGGCGACATGACCAAAGCCCAGGCTGATAAGCTGCGGAAAACGCCCGCGAAGAAGACCACCGCGAAGAAGACCA
>Ga0307379_10013740_pt1 | contig 10484 bp, 10 predicted proteins | sample UN2MG_FD_202237 | JGI IMG/M metagenome (GOLD analysis project Ga0307379, IMG submission 202237) | Soil microbial communities from Risofladan, Vaasa, Finland - UN-2 | ecosystem: Environmental > Terrestrial > Soil > Coastal area > Acid sulfate soil | place: Finland: Risofladan, Vaasa | collected... | reverse complement strand
CATTACTTGAGGAGTTCGGTGCAGATAACGTCGAATATGACCCATTTACTCGCCACGCCAAAATAGCGGGTATTGGGATAGTTTATGTTCCTAAGAGGATAAGCGTCCGTCATAAGTTGATTGCTTCTCTCAAAGCTCAAGGAAGATCAACTAAAGCAGCTGTTGAACTTCTAAATGGTAAAGGCGCTTCGGCAATGCACGCTAACAAGGTGATGAAGAATCCAGTTATGGCTAGATATACAGAAAGTGAGATGAAAGATATAGTTGGAGATGCCAGAGAGACACTGGTTGGCGCTGTCCAGAAAGCTGCGAGTAATGTGGCTAATCTAGTTGAGGCTGGTGATTACTCGGCATCTGTTAAAGTGTTAGCGGGGACTGGTGTGTTGGTGAGTAAGAGTGAGAAGGAAGTTAAACTCCCTGATAAGTTTGGTGCGTGGTTGGCAGCTGAACAGAAAGCTAAGGAGATTAGCTTCTATACTGATGGGGCTACAGAGGCTGAGATAGTTGAGCCGGAGAAGGCTCCTGAGCCGGAGAAGGTAGAAGTCCTGTTCGGTCCACCGGATACTCCACCACCGGACACTATGCCGATATTTGATAAGGATTGATTATGTTCACGTGTGTAGCCAATAAACAAGGTGGGCAGCATCTCGAGGAAGGTTTAAGAGATTTTATTCTTCCTTACGGGTTTGGTTTTGATCTTTTTTGAATTTGGTTTTGTTTCATCATATTTACGTTTGTTTTACACTGGTTTTGATCTTGGGGTTGGTTTTCATTCATCAGTTGTGTAATGAATAAACAACACACGAGGGATTAATATGAATGTTATAGTCTGCTGGGAAAAAGCACTATGGCAGTCTGATGCTGAAATACAAAAGAATCTAAAGGTTCTTAATCATACAGCTATGTCTTTTGACATTAAGGTTCAAGTAATTGATCTTAATAATATTCTCCATACACTAGGGATTGTTTATCCTTTTGATATTTTCGCTGATCTGAAATATGCAAAGTTTAACAAGTATATATATTTTCTTGAGCCATTGGGAGCAACTTCCCATGAGTCTATAGCACTTCATGAACTTGAGTATCATGATGATGCTACGTTTGTTATCGGTTCAAATTTTAAAACTTTAAATATAGATGATTTTCCAGGAGCTAAGTATATTCATATTCCAACACCGGATGCCCATCCTTTATGGCAGGACGTTGCACTCGGTATCTTGCTTTATGACATGGAGTTTAAGAAATGGCAGTCGCCTCAAATTTAACTGACATATCTCTATGTGAGTCTCTTACCAATTGGGCAGCTACAGGTGGGCCTATCATTGGCTTAAAGAGTTCTGCCGCTGATGACATTCCGCCAGTTGAAGGAACATACTCAATTGGTGCTGACGTTGATATTGAGACTGGTCTTTTCTTATACGATGTTTATGCGGCCAATGGCAACACTGCTCAGAACTACACCGGTCGGCATCTTTACATCTGGGCGCAAAGCATAACTGCTGGTTTTCTTGATACTATTGCTAACGGTGGTTTGAGGATTTGTATTGAAGACAATTCTGGGAATCAGGGTTACTGGTATGTTGGTGGTCGTGATACTTATTTTGGTGGGTGGGCGAGATTTGTTATAGATTGTGACTCAACTCCAACAGCAAACAACGGAACCAATCCAACTATATCCACCACATACAAGGTGGGCTTTGCCTTTAAGGGTATTGCAAAATCAAAGCTCGCTGAAAATGCCCTAATTGACCTTGTTCAATGGGGTTCATCTACCTCTCATGCTCTTGCTGTTACTGGCGGCACCTCTGGTACTCCTCTTACATGGGAAGATATTCTCACTGCTGATAAAGCTCTTTCAAAGCCTACTGGGATTATCAGGAAGGTTGGTGGAGTCTACTTCCTACAAGGCCCAATACGATTTGGTGACACCGGAACTGGTGATACTTATTTTAAAGATACTAACAAAATCGTTGTCTGGGAGAATACCCTTGCCTCGGCCAGTTATTATGATATTCTGATGATTGGTAATGCTACAGGAGTTACCAGCTTTCAATTAGGTAATGTTTCCGGTTCAGGAATTAATCAATTTGGTTCTGGTGGTGGTGTTATCACAGCTGCTGGGGCACATAAGTGGACAATTGATGCTGAAACTAATGCTGCGAATATTGATGCTTTTAATCTATATGGTGTGAGTGCTTTGAACTCCGGTATTATTCAGATGTCAGGAACAGCACAGGAAGCAATCTCAACTACGTTTGATGCTTGCGGTCAACTGCAACCAAACGGTGCAACTATACTTAACTGTAATGTTCTTAACAATGTAGATTCAACTGGTGCTGTTGAGATGCTTGATGCAGATGATGATAATATAACATACTGTCTATTCAGAAACTGTACTAATGGTATTTACTTCCCATCCGGTCAAACAGCTACTCGTGACTTTGTTGGACTGAACTTTGATGATGTTGGAAGTAAATATGACATCAACAATGCAAGTGGCAGTGCGGTCACTGTCAACAATACAGCAGGTTCAAATGCTAACAGTTACAATACCGGTGGTTCATCTGTATCATTCCCGTCTACTGTTCAGCTAACAATGACTGTTAAGGACGAGGCAGGGGCTGTAGTTGTCGGAGCTTATGCCTACATTGATGATAATGACAATTCCCCATATATCTTAAATACAACAACTAATGCTTCTGGCATTGCAACTGTTGCTCACTCAGCAGGTGCGGTAACAGGGTCAAGATGGCGCATCCGTAAATATGGTTATAAGCCATTCAAATTAATTATAGATATCGCTTCTGTTGATATCAGCATCCCGGTCACGCTTGTCGCTGACCCACAACAAGTTTAAAGGAGAAAGGATATGGCATTTTTAGGAAGTGACTGGGCAATTAACTATACATTAAAGACAGTTACCAATAATGACAGCGGTACAGGTAATAACCTACCGGTCAACCTTGGCACCACTGCAAAGATTGGTACAGCATTAGAGTTTTTTCAATGGCTAGCTACAACTTTTGCAGCTACAGCTCAAATGGATGATGAGTATCCAATGCAGTCTGACACCCCAACTGTTTTCAAATGGTTGAACGGTTGGACGTTTGGTCATGCAGATGATTTTAAGTATCTTGAAGGTGGGTCTATTGAAGACCCTGTTGGTTCCGGTACTACTACTGCTGACTCGCTTTGGTCGAACCTTTACTCAATTGGTGACCAGACTGTCGGAACCCAGCTTTACATGATTCAGAACGATGTCGAGGTCTCCCCTTGGTGGATATCAGGTAATATTGATATCCTTGTTCTGGTTAAGAACACTGGTTCTTGGATTCAGTCTCCTAACACTTCTGGAACTCCAACCAATGGTGGTCTGTGGATCTACGCTCGTGAATTCGGAGATACTTTTGACCATAACTTTACTAATCTGTCAGGTGGTGGTCGTAACCCGATTGGTATCAATACCGCCCTTGACGGCTCAAATAAATCAGGCGAGTTGTATCTGACAGTTGCTGATGAAACTGGCTTTACTGTTGGCTCGTTTGTTAGTGGTGGCACATCAGGAGCTGTTGGTAAAATTGCCAAGATTGATACAGCTAATAATTATCTCTATCTGAATGCTGTCCGTGGCGGTACATTTGTTATTTCCGAGACATTGACCGAGTATAGTGATCGAGAGCTTCAAACAGCAACCGGTCAGTCAACAACCAATAACGGTGCTACCGCCTTCACTAATGTTGTTGCCGGTTACTCGGACATTACCGATACTTTCGGCACGATCTCCCGCGACCTGAATAACGGGAACGGAGCAACCAACTACGATGTTGAAATTAATTGCGCCGGTCGAGTAATGTCTCAGGTTTATGAGTGGTTGAAGTACATGACCCGCTACGGTTCAACCGGAGCAACTTACACAGTCAACGCCGATGATGGGCAGGAGTATCGCTCCTGTTCTGAGGGTACTTACGCTGAAGCAAAAACTGCGCCATTTGGTACTCTGGCTGGTTCAACTTTCTATGGTGCAAGAGGCGTATGGGTAACGAATTACTCTGCTGCTGATTTCGTTCTGATTAATGCCGCAGGAGCTGAACAGTCTCCCCCGAATTATCAGAAAGTTATTGCCTCCCATGCAAGTCTGTCTGGTTGTAATATTCTTGTTTGTGAAATTGCTGCTGGTAATCTTGTTAAAGACCAATACACCATTAGTTCAGTCACAACTACTACAATAATTGCAACTGCGGCAATTGATATTAACAAAGCCCCACAGTCAGGTGTTGTTCGGTTAACTGATGATACTGAGTACGCTTACACAGGATTTTCAGGTTCAACTTTTACTGGTGTGACTCCTGACCCAACTGGTGAAACTGGTGATTTTTATGTGCCATTATTGAGTTTACTTGCTGATGCCACAACAGAACAATCCGATAACATTATTTATTCGGCAGACTTCGATATTCGCACATCAGTCCGTAAATACGGATTTAAACCTTATGATGTTGATACTACCTTCGGGGTTACTGGGAGAACATTCAGTCCAATTCTAACTGTTGACCCGCAGGCAACATAATGAGTAATTTTGATAAATTAAAAAAAGATGTAGAGGCTCGTGGTGATTCTATTGGGTCATTAATGAAAGGTCAAATGTGGATTGCATTGAAGGGAAACTTTACAGTTGACGAGCTTCGCTCAATAGCTGCTAACATTCAACGTCATAGCAAAATAAGGCAGGTTAAATAATGGCTTTTAGAGGTGATATAACAGTAGATTGGAGTGTGTCACCACGTATCATAACGGTGGCCTCTCCATCTACTGAAATTGTAATCCAAGATCTACATGATACTTTGCGCACATTAGAAGCACAAAGTAGTGGTATGGATGAAGCACCTATTATAAGCTCTGCTGGCAAGGAATCTCTTGGTGGTGGTGTTGCTGTTGGATTAACATCTACTTTACTTAATGCTCAGTTAGCATTCGAGGCACGTCCTGGGCCGACTTGGGTGTTATGTAAAATTACAGGTGGAAATCTAGTTGCTAAAGATTCAGGTGGTTCTGACATAGACCCAAGATATCCAACAGCATTTGTTACTGTTGACCGAGCCAGTTCATCTTCTGCTACTACTCAAGGTGTAGCTGCAATTAGCTATATGTCTTTTGATAATGTTGTCTCTATAGATGCTATTAATGGTTTTTCTATTGCAGGGTTTACTGGTGACCCTGCATTACTTGGTAATAGAGAATTCCCAGTTAATAATATTGTTGATGCTGTAATTATTGCTAACAATTACAATATAACAACGCTAATAGTAAAGGGTAATCTTACTCTTGATGTTGGTGAAGATGTTAGTGGGTTCTTTATGATTGGTCAGGGTGCTTCTATCAATAGTTCTAGAACAAATCTGACAATGGTAAATGGGTGCATAACAGAAAATACTAAGATGAAAGACATGCGTGTTGATGGTTATCAGGGTGGGGAAATTGTTTATGATAACTGCGTTATCGGAGCAATTGATAACATGCACTGTCAGTTCGAGAACTGTACTCTTGTTGGGCCGATTAGTAGAGCAATTGGTGGATGGACTTCTAATCATATAAGTTTCTTTGTTGGATGTCAAACCTCAAAGACGCAGTTCATTGATGATATGGATGGAACTGGTTTGCACATCGAGCATGACAATGCTTCTGGTGGCTTTAAAATTATGAATATGAACACTGTTGACGCTCATTATATTATTAGATTAGATGCGGGGCACGTCGAGATTGATTCCAGTTGTGTAAATGGTAATGTTATTGTATCTGGAGTTGGAACTGTGCTTGACAACTCAGGTGCTGGGTGTACTGTTGATAAGACTGGATTTATTGATACAGTTGATCTAGCTCTAATGCTAGATATGGCTGAAAATAAAGCTGATATAGATTCAGATACCGGCATTGCTAAACATTATGCAAAAGATGGTTTATCAATAGTTAAACAATTTACTATAACAGAAGTTGGAACTCTTAAAACAAGAACGCCAGTCTAGGAGGACTTATGGCTAAGAAAACTCATAGAATCAAACAAGGCGAGAGTTATGCCTATGACTTTACAATAAAAGGTGTTCCAACTCTTGATGTTAATTGGGGTGGTACTTGGGAAATTCAAGCAACTCTAGGTGGTGTTGCAGAAGCAAGTGGTAGTCTTGCATTGAGTGGTGATTCAACTGCCCTTGAGATGCGTATCTTACCCACAGATACAAATAACTTGGATGTTGGTAATCATATTCTTGTTGTTGAAGTAGTAAATACAACTATCAGCTTCAATCAAGAACCTATGCAAGATAAGTTTGTTGTTGACGCGCAAGGAATTTCTTAATGATTGATCTTTATCCAGCATGGTTAGCACCATTAGGGACTGCTCCAAGTAGTGACCCATCATTTTTAGTTGATGAAAATGGTGATTACTTGATGGATGAATATGGAAATTACTTGCTGGATGCAGAAGGAACTGCGGCTACTAGATATGTTGCAGAACATGGCCTTGTGATTGTACCAGAACAAGCTCTAGTTATTACTCCTGAATCAGCACAGTTGGAAATAGTTGCTACTTTTGTGTCAGAGCCTATTGTGCTGATCGAAGATGAAATAGAGGTATTATGAGCGAAAGTAAATTTGAAATCATAGGTGAAAATACTAATCTTGTTATTACTGGTGAACAAGTGCGTATGGATTATGTTCCTCCACCAAAACCACCGTTTTTTCACGATACTTTTACAGATACAGATAGGGCTATGACTTCTCATATTCCAGAGATTGGTAGTTGGAATGCTGTTGGAGCTTCTCGTGTTTATCAGAATAGACTTGGTGCTAATGCTTCAAATGCAGCTTTCATGCCACTGCCTCCACTTAGTGGTGATTTTGAACTTTTAGTGACTGGTCATTTCTCAATGTTTTCTAATAACTTAGTTACTCTTTACTTCAACAGAGCAGCAACAACTTATGATTCTTTTAATCATATTAGAGTAGTTGCTAGTCGATCAGGTACAGGCATCCAGCAAGTGATACTTGGTTCTTTTTATGTTAGAAGTACTATTAATCATCCTGGAGGACTTTGGTTAACAAATTGGGGTAATCCTGAGAAACCTGAATTTAAACTACAATGCCGACGAGAAGGTAGTATTTTATATGTAAGAACTAGATTATTTGATACTGATGCTTGGACTGAAACTTATTATGATTTCAGTATTTTGTATGCTCTCTCTTGTACACCTCATACTGGTACATCATTTAATTTAGGTCGTCAGTATGGTGAAATTAAACTTATTGATGAAATTACTCCAGGAGAATGGACGTTATAATTAAACATAGGAGATTAACATGCGCAAATTTATTTTAACAATGTTTATGATTCTTTACGCAACTTCTGCCATAGCAGCTACAGTTGTTTGGTATACAAAGTCAGAAGATACCTCACCAACATTAAGTGACAAAATTATGACCTATGATGGGTCAGCCACAAGAACAGCTACTATATCAAATATACTTGCTCTATCTACAGCAGGTCATGCAGATGGGACTAACTGTGCTGCTGGTGAGTATCCATTAGGTGTAGATGGTGATGGTGCTGTGCAGTCGTGTACTGATTCCACAACTGAGATTGACAGTTCTATTGCAACTCATGTTGGTCTAGCTGACCCTCATACAGTTTATATGCTTGAAAGCAATATAGGCACTGGGGCTAATAACTATGTACAGTTAGGTGCTACTCCAGGTACACCAGATGGGACAAAGTACTTTAAAGATGATGGTACATGGGGAGTTCCTGCTGGTAGTGGTCATGGTGATGGAGCTGATTGTAGTGCTGGTTCGTATCCACTTGGTGTTAATGCTTCTGGAGCAGTAGTAAATTGTACAGATGCTTCTACAGAGATTGATTCTATTTTAGCTACCCATGCTGCATTACCTGACGGACATACAGGTTATATGTTGGAGAGTAACATTGGAACTGGGGCTAGTAATTACCTACAATTATCAGGCACACCTGGTACTCCTGACGGGACAAAATACTTGAAAGATGATGGAACCTGGGCCACTCCTGCAGCTGGCCATGCGGCAGTAACCTTAGCGGCTGGAGTTAATGCGTTAACCTTATCTACTCAGGAAATAGGTATTGATGCAACAGTTGAGCAACTAGCTGATTTAACTCCTGTAAATAATGCAATACTTGGTTATACAGGTGCAGGTGCACTTGAAGCAAAATCAAGTTTAAACATTGATATTATACTGGAAGATGCTGCACCAACTATTACTAATCAAATAACGTATAATGCGACTACTGATGCTATCCGTATTTATGATGGAACCACCGTTGATGTGTGGAGTAATGATGCTGTCCATGCAGCTGATGGTGACCCACACACAGGTTATATGCTGGAAAGTAATCTTGGTTTTGGTGCTAATAATTACTTACAGCTTACAGGAACTCCTGGAACCCCTGATGGCACTAAGTTTTTGCGAGATGATGGTACATGGGTTACACCAGGTGGCTCCGGTGACATGATTCTTGCGTCTGTACAAACAGTTACTGGTAAGAAGACATTTGGTGGTGCGGCTGCTGTTGGTAAATTCGCTCTTGCTGGCACTACTAGTGGATCTACTGTACTTGATGCCACAGCGGTTGCTTCCGGTGTAATGACTTTACCTGCTGGAACAGATACTCTTGTTGCTTTGAATACTAATGATACCTTAACTAATAAAACTCTGACTGCTCCCACTATAACGGCTCCAGTTGTTACAGGCGCAGGTTCGATTAAGATCAGTGGAGAGGTTCAGGCTCTAGTTAATGTACTCACCAAAGGAACAGCTTATACTCTTGGTACAGATGAAGCTACCGAAGTTGGTGGTTCATTAGTTATTGCAACAGCCGCAATGGTTCTTACATTACCTACCGCTGTAGCTGGTTATTCAGGATGTTTTGCTTCTGGTCAAGGTCTTGCGGCTATTATCCAACTTACTCCAGCTGCTGGTGATTACTTGGTAGTTGATGGTACACGTGAAACAGCTGCAACTGCTTATGCTTCTACTGCTGCATTAGGAGCAAAGATTTGTTATGTAGCTGTTAGTGCAGATGATTGGATGATAACTTCTGTTGTAGGAACGTGGAGTGAATAATGAAGAAATTACTAATATTACTTTTACTTATACCTAGTCTATGTTTAGCTTGGGGAACTTTTGTATTTCAAGATGCTGGCTCAGGTGCTGGTGGCGGTGCTCCTACTTCACCAGATATATGGGAAGACTTCACGTCATATAGTACAAGTACTGAACACACTTCTGGTGGAACTTGGGCATACTTAGGGACCAGTTCCAACTTTACTGTTGATACTACAAATGATGAGTTGGATACTGATACTAATAGTGGTGTTATTATCCACCAAACAAGTATTGTTAATGATGATGGAATTATGTGTTGGTTGTGGTCAACAAATAGTGATTACACTGGTGTGTATTTTCGTTCCAACAATGCATTGGATAGAGCAACAGACGGACTTGCTTGGAGAAACGATTCTTCTAGCGCTTATGCTTTGCGTTATTGTTCTGGGGCTAATGGTGCTAGTTGTACTACTATAGCATCTAATATTCACACTAATTACAATATAACATCAGGTCACTGGTCATGTATGGCTTGGGAAGGGACTACTGACAATAATGATGGGACTTATAGTGCTGGTGAGTTCCGTGTCCAGTTATGGGATAATGGTACTACAGACCCAGATACTAATGATGATGATATACTTTCTGATTCTGAAATAACATCACTTGGAACACCAGATATTGCTTTATGTGATAGTACTACTACTTGCGGTGTAAGTGCCGTTGATGATGTTGATATTGGTGGGGCAACTATTGTCGATACTGGTGGTTATTTCGGAGTTTATCAAGGTGATACTACAGTTGGTTCTTTCGGCGAATTTCTTGCTCGTGAATATCCATAAAGGAGATTAAAAAGATGAAAAAGTTTATTTTACTGATTTTAGCTATTGTTTTTGCTTTACCTGTTTTTGCTGCTACTGATATGCCTCTTGGTACAGGAGAAGCTTTCCTAAAAGGGGAAATAGATGCAAGTGGTAAAATCTACGCAGTGTTCTATGATACTGATGGAAGTGGTGCTTGTATGAACACTACTTATGATACTTATGTATCAACTAATGCAACTGGAGTTACAACTGGTTATGGTATACATGTAACTGGAAGTTACACTACTGCGAGTTCTGGCTCAACTGCTTGGATTCAATCAGAGTCATTTAGTTCTGTTACTTCTCTTGTTACTACACTTTCTACAGCAACAATGACTGATGCAGATTGTATGGTTTACTATTATGATACTGATGCCAGCTCAACAGCAAATACAGGAGATAAAGCTATTTATAAAACTGACATTACTTCTATTAGTCCTGTTGCTGAGGATGTGACTATTACTCACCCAGGTGATGCAGTGCCAACTGCTCTTG